>Ga0255165_1000694_pt1 | contig 10106 bp, 6 predicted proteins | sample Atl_Cont_RepB_8d_FD_183182 | JGI IMG/M metagenome (GOLD analysis project Ga0255165, IMG submission 183182) | Freshwater microbial communities from Altamaha River, Georgia, United States - Atl_Cont_RepB_8d | ecosystem: Environmental > Aquatic > Freshwater > River | place: USA: Georgia | collected... | reverse complement strand
ATTTGGTGCAAATGCTACACAGCCAGCGAATAAGGAATAAACATGAAAATCGATACCAACAAACTGAATGTCAGCAAGAAGCATCTGATCGCCATCGCCGTGATCGTTGCGACGGGCGTTGTACTGGGCAGCGCCATTCTCGGCGGCAAAGCAACCAAGACAGCCGAAGATGACGGCCACGGTCACGGCAGCCACGTTGAAGCCAAGGCACACAGTGATGGTGAGCATCACGGCAAGGAGAGTGGAGACAAACACGACCACGACAAGGGTCATGCGGACGGCGAACACCACGAGGCCCCGACCAAGGGGCCGCATGGAGGCAAGCTGTTCAAGGAGGGGGATTTCGGGCTGGAAGCGTTACTCGCTGAGGAAGGCGGTGAGCCTCGTTTGCGAGTCTGGTTGTATGACAAAGGCAAGCCTCTTCCCACCAGCGCTGCAAAGGTCAGCGCGACCATCACGCGTTTGACCGGAGAGAAACAGACACTCAATTTCGCGACTGAAAATGACAGCCTGTTGAGCCGGGAGGTCGTGCCGGAGCCGCACGCGTTCGAGATCAACATCGTTGCCCAGACAGCCAACGAACCCTTCATGTTCGTTCTCAAACAAGAAGAGGGGAAAGTCGAACTCAGTGATGCGCAAATTAAAGCGGCATCTATTGGCATCGACACAGCAGGGGCTGCACGAATCAAGACAGCCCTGCTAATGCCGGGGGAAATTCGCTTGAACGAAGACCGGACATCGCACGTTGTCCCGCGCATTGCGGGTGTGGTCGAGAGCGTGCAGGCCAGCTTGGGACAAGCCGTCAAGAAGGGGCAGGTCCTGGCCGTCATTGCCAGCCCGGCTGCGTCTGAGCAGCGCAGCGAGTTGCAAACAGCGCAAAAGCGCCTGACCTTGGCCAGTACCACGTTTGAGCGTGAAAAGCGGCTCTGGGAGCAAAAGATTTCCGCAGAGCAGGACTACCTGCAAGCAGGGCAAGCGCTGCACGAGGCTGAAGTAGCTGTGGCCAACGCTCAACAGAAGCTCTCCGCTTTGGGCCTAGCCACCGTTTCTAAGGGGGGGCTTAACCGCTTTGAATTGCGTGCGCCCTTCGATGGCTTAGTGATTGAAAAGCATCTCAGCCTCGGCGAAGCCGTCAAGGAGGATGCTGCCGTGTTTACCGTCTCCGATCTGGGGCAGGTTTGGGCTGAAATCAACGTGCCAGCCAAGGACTTGCCGCTGGTCAGAGTCGGCGAAAAAGTGACCATCAAGGCCACTGCATTCGATGCCAGCGCTACTGGCGTTATCACCTTTGTTGGGTCGCTGATTGGCGAACAAACCCGTATGGCCAAAGCCCGAGTGGTCTTGTCCAACCCGAAAGGTGCTTGGCGTCCTGGGCTGTTTGTCAACGTGGAAGTGACCTCCTTAGAGGCTGACGTACCCGTGACAGTGGCCAGTGATGCCATTCAGACCGTTGGCGACAAGCCGGTCGTATTCCTGAAGGTGAATGGGGGATTCATCGCTCAGCCTGTGCAGTTGGGCCGCAGTGATGGCAAGCGTGTCGAGGTGTTGCAAGGGCTCAGAGCCGGGGCACCTTATGCGTCGGCAGGCAGTTTTGTCGTGAAGTCAGAGCTTGGCAAAGCCTCTGCCGAACACACCCATTGATACCGGAGCGACATACATGTTTGAAAAACTTATTCGCGCAGCCATTGAGCACCGATGGTTGGTGTTGCTGGCGGTCTTTGGTATGGCTGCCATCGGCGTGTTCAACTACCAAAAGTTACCTATCGATGCCGTCCCGGACATCACCAATGTCCAAGTGCAGATTAACACCCAAGCGCCGGGATATTCCCCTCTGGAAACCGAGCAGCGGGTGACTTACCCGATTGAAACCGTGATGGCGGGTCTTCCCAATCTGGAGCAGACCCGTTCCTTGTCTCGCTACGGGCTGTCGCAAGTGACTGTGATCTTCAAGGACGGCACCGACATCTACTTCGCGCGCCAGTTGGTCAATGAACGCATCCAGGAGGCCCGCGACAAACTGCCTCCCGGAATCACTCCTGCGATGGGGCCCATATCGACAGGCTTGGGTGAGATTTACCTCTGGACAGTCGAGGCCAAGGATGGTGCGAAAAAACCTGATGGCCAGCCCTACACGGCCACCGATCTGCGCGAGATTCAAGACTGGATCATCAAGCCACAGTTGCGCAATGTGCCCGGCGTGACGGAAATCAATTCGATTGGTGGTTTTGCAAAGGAATACCAAATCTCACCGATACCCGAGCGACTGGCCTCGTTGGGCGTCACCCTGCAGGACATTGTGACGGCTCTGGATCGCAACAACGGCAACGTGGGCGCAGGTTATATCGAAAAGCGAGGTGAGCAGTACCTAATTCGAGCCCCCGGGCAGGTTAAGACACTTGAGGACATCGGCAATGTCATCCTCAGCAGTGCGGGTGGCGTGCCGATTCGGGTGCGTGATGTTGCCGAGGTCGGCATCGGACGTGAACTTCGCACCGGTGCTGCTACTGACAACGGCCGTGAAGTGGTGCTGGGCACCGTCTTCATGCTCATCGGTCAAAACAGCCGAACGGTATCAACAGCCGTCGACAAGAAGATGATCGAGGTCAACCGCAGCCTGCCCGAGGGTGTACATGCGGTGACCGTCTACGACCGCACCGTCCTGGTGGATAAGGCCATCAACACGGTCAAAAAGAACTTGTTAGAAGGCGCGATCCTGGTGATCGTGATCCTGTTCTTGTTCCTCGGCAACATCCGCGCCGCCATCATCACGGCCACCGTGATTCCCTTATCGATGCTGTTCACCTTCACAGGAATGGTGAGCTACAAGGTCAGCGCTAATTTAATGAGCCTCGGCGCACTGGACTTCGGCATCATCATTGATGGTGCGGTGGTGATCGTCGAAAACTGTGTTCGCCGTCTTGCCCATGCGCAAGCTCACTACGGCAGGCCATTGACTCGGGCGGAACGTTTTCACGAGGTTTTCCTTGCATCCAAGGAATCACGTCGCCCGCTGCTATTTGGGCAGTTGATCATCATGGTGGTGTACTTGCCCATCTTTGCCCTGACCGGCGTCGAAGGGAAGATGTTTCATCCGATGGCGTTCACGGTGGTGGCGGCGCTTGTGGGAGCCATGATTTTGTCGGTGACCTTCATTCCGGCTGCGGTCGCACTGTTCATTGGCAACCGTGTCAGCGAAAAGGAAAACTTCTTGATGGTGCAAGCCAAGCGCTGGTACGGTCCCTTGCTAGATCGCGTGATGGCAGCCAAGGCTGTTGTGTTGGCTGCCGCAGCCGTGGCAGTGGTGTTGTGCGGTTTGATCGCAACGCGCATGGGCAGTGAGTTCGTGCCCAGCTTGAACGAAGGAGACTTCGCTATTCAGGCCTTGCGCATTCCTGGCACCAGTTTGTCGCAATCGGTGGCGATGCAGCAGCAACTGGAAGCAACGCTGAAAGCCAAATTTCCAGAGATCGACCGTGTCTTTGCGCGCACTGGAACGGCGGAAATTGCCTCCGACCCCATGCCGCCGAACATTTCTGATGGCTACATCATGCTCAAGCCAATGTCTGAGTGGCCCGAGCCGCGGAAGTCTCGTGACGAGTTGCTGGCCGCCGTGCAGGAGGTCGTGGGCAAGATACCGGGTAACAACTACGAGTTCTCCCAGCCGATCCAACTTCGATTCAACGAACTCATCTCGGGGGTGAGAAGCGACGTGGCGGTGAAGATCTTCGGGGACGACATGGACGTCTTGAACAAGACAGCCGAAGAGGTTTCGTCCAAGTTGCAAAAAATCCCTGGTGCGTCAGAAGTCAAGGTGGAGCAGACGACCGGATTACCGATGCTCACAGTCAACATTGATCGTCAGAAGTCCGCGCGCTACGGGCTAAACGTGGCTGATATTCAGGATGCAGTGGCCACGGCCATCGGGGGGCGTGAGGCCGGTACGTTGTTTGAAGGTGACCGTCGATTCGACATCCTTGTTCGTTTGCCAGAGTCCTTGCGCAACGACCTTGAGAGCATGAAACGTTTGCCGATTCCTTTGCCACGCGGTTCGGGCGGCGTCGAAGGACGAACCAATTTCATCCAACTGGCCGAAGTGGCTAGCTTCGAGCTGGCACCGGGGCCTAATCAGGTTAGCCGCGAGAACGGCAAGCGTCGCATTGTGGTGAGTGCAAACGTGCGTGGCCGTGATGTCGGTTCCTTTGTGGCCGACGCGGAAGCTGCTTTGGCGCAGGTCAAGATTCCCGCAGGCTACTGGACGAGCTGGGGTGGCACATTTGAAAACCTGCAGTCCGCGACACAGCGATTGCAAATCGTCGTCCCTGTGTCGTTGCTCCTGGTCTTCGTGTTGCTGTTTGCAATGTTCGGCAACGTCAAGGATGGCCTGCTGGTATTTACCGGCATTCCATTTGCGTTGACCGGCGGCATTTTGGCGCTGTGGCTGCGTGACATTCCAATGTCGATTTCCGCCGCAGTGGGTTTTATCGCCCTGTCAGGTGTTGCAGTGCTCAATGGCCTCGTGATGATTTCTTACATCCGCAGCTTGCGAGAAGAGGGAGCCCAATTGGACGCAGCCATCCGTGAGGGAGCGTTGACTCGTTTGCGCCCTGTATTGATGACAGCCTTGGTGGCATCGTTGGGCTTCATTCCAATGGCAATCGCCACGGGAACCGGCGCGGAGGTACAGCGTCCTTTGGCCACCGTGGTGATTGGCGGCATCCTGTCCTCCACATTGCTGACGCTGCTCGTGCTTCCGATTCTGTATCGGCTGGCCCATCGTCCGGACGAGGAATTGGAGGACGTCACTGCCGAACCGGTGCATCCGCAGGCTGCGGCTGCTTCGCAGAATTCATAAGCCAGTCTTTAGATCTGATTCTTAACCTGTACTTTTGAAAGGAAAACTCATGAAACTGATTTCGACCACCTTCGCTTTGATGTTGATGGCATCAGGCGTCGTATTTGCTGCGGACAAACATGACCATGGTCATGGAGACAAGCCTCTCCATGGAGGTTTGGTCACGGAAATCAAGGATATGGACTACGAGCTCGTGGCCAAGCCCGATGTGCTTCAGTTGTACGTGCGAGATCACGGGAAACCAGTTGATGTCAGCAGGGCAACAGCAAAAATCACTTTGCTCTCAGGTAGCGACAAGCAAGAGATTGATTTGAAACCATCGGGTGACAAGCTTGAAGCAAAAGGCAGTTTTAAAGTCGCGCCCGGTACGAAGGTTGTCGCGCAGGTGAATCTTGCAAGCAAGGCAGCGACGGCACGATTTGTTCTGAAGTGACGTAAGGGCGGAGAACGACCTTCTTGGCACTTCTTTGCATTGCCCTAGCGAGTGCGAATGTTTCGAAAAATTGTGATGAGATCCGTTGGTTGGCCTTAGCGGCCTTGTAAGGCGTTCTTGAAAGAGGAAAGATAAATGAGTATTTTTGACAGACTTTTCGGTGGTCATCAGGGTGGCGGCCACCATGGTGGGGCGCATCACGGTGATCGCCACGGCTATGGCGGTGGGTACGGAAGCGGCGGACCTCCAACCAGCGGAGGAGGCAACGCCGGCGTTGCATGCCCGAACTGCAAGGCGCTGAACGCGCTAGGGGCTCGTTTCTGCCAGCAGTGCGGAACTACGTTGGTTCCTTCTGCGTGCACGCAATGCGGAACGACCCTGCAAGCGTGGGCGAAGTTCTGTGCTCATTGCGGAAAGGCAGCGACTTGACGGAACCATCTTTGTAGGCGACAACTTTTCGGTGTCGCTTGCACTGACTTGGCCTGTGAAAGTTCCTGTCATGCATGATTTGATGAATTTGATGATCAAGTTAAGGAGCGTCTGCTTTAACCTCTTCGAGATGTGCTGATGCCACCAATTCGAATCGCTGCGCAGGTTCAGGCCGCTGGCTGCTGATGCACTTTTGACTACCGGATATTCACGCAGCCGTATGCCCCTTCAAGTTGCACTGGCCGCCGTCACATGCGGTGCCAAGCATCGATGTCCTCGAAATTGAAAAGTAGTAATGGGGGTCTCCTCGTTTTCAGTGCAATAAGTGACGGTACGCAAAGCTAGCACTGGCGCGGGGGTGGTCTGGGTAGACCGTTGATTTCATTGACTTTCCTGTTCGCTTTGTAAACGGGTATGGTGGCCTCCCACTTTTGAGGTTCACGATGCAGGGTTGGCACACAACGTTTTTGGGGATGCGTGGGCTCCCCCGCGATATCAGCGACTTCGAGATGAAGGCATTTTTCACCTTCGATGGTGCCGAGCGCGACGCAATCAATGCACGCCGAGGTGATTCCCACAAGCTTGGTCTGGCGCTCCATATTGGTTTCCTGCGCATGAGTGGGCGTTTGCTCGGTGCCTTTCGGGTAATTCCAGTAGCCTTGTGGCGCCACCTTGGCAACGAGCTTGGCATTGCAGCACCAGAAGTCGCCTCGCTGAGAGCCATGTATGAACGCGGGCGCACGCTATTCGATCACCAACAAGTAGCCTGCACGGTCCTTGGATTCCAGTGGATGAGCGAGCACCAGCGCCGCTCACTGGTACGTGAACTGCGCGACGAAGTGGCGCGCTGCGCCGACCGCGATCAGCTACTCGTGCGGGCGCGTCAATGGCTGTACAAGAACAAGCTGGTGATCGTGCACGAGCGGGCAATTCGGACACTGATTGCGGCGGCACTTGCCCAGCTTGAAGTTGAAACAGGCACCGCCATCGCCGCCAGCGTTGATCCAGCAACACTTGATCGCTGGCGAGCCTCAGTTTCAGAGCTGCGCCCAGATGGACAAACCCAGCAGAGTTGGCTATGGGCTGCACCGGCGAAACACTCAACCCGCCAAATCAGCGAGGTACTGGAGCGCATCGACCTGCTTTACACGCTGGACGTTCATAAGCACCTGGCAGACATCCCCGATCTCATCTTGCGCCGCTACGCGCGCCGACTTGTCTCCAGGCCGCCCTCAGCCGGAGCCAAGATCAAAGAGCCAGCGCGCACCGTGGAGGTCGCATGCTTTCTTCGGTATTGCCTGTTCACCACCACAGACCAGTTGATCCTTATGGTGCAGCGCCGGATCGCCGATCTGTGGCGTCAGGCTGCCGCCGATGTCCCCGCTACCGTCAATTGGGCCGCAATGTACAAAACGCTGCTCGGCGAACTTGTTGCCTTGAGCGCGCAAGGTGCGGTGCCAGATGCTGAGTTGCGTGCCCGTCTTGAAGCCTTGATCACCGAAACCCAGAAACGCAAACCACCGAGCAGGGCCTCCCTGGTCCGCGAGGGATTGATTGATGGAATTCGCCCCGTGCGGTCGTTGCTCGTCGCCATTGCAAAGCTGCCCTGGCAGGCCACCGGCGAGCATCCTGCCATCGAGTACCTTGCCAAGCTGCAAGCTTTATATCTCAAAGGATCCAGAAAGCTGCCAGTTGAAGTGGTGGCACCAAGTCTGGGAATGATCTGGCAGGTTTCGATCTCCAGCCCAGACCGGGAACGGGCGTTTCAGGCGTTGGAGGTGGCCACCCTGTTTGCCCTGCGCCGCGCGGTGCGCAATGGCTCGGTCTGGATTGAGCACAGCCTGAGCTTTCGGGGTCGTGCGCGCTTGTTCTTCACGGACGAGCGTTGGCAGGCAGAGTCCAAGAAACACTATGCCCGTCTATCGTTACCCAGCAAGGCTGCCACTTTCTTGAAGCCTTTGCTGGCCAGAGTAACTGCCGGTGTCGATGCGGTGGCCGCTGCAGCCCGCAGTGGCGTACTGCGCGTGGATGATGAACTCCATTTGTCGCCATTGCCCGCAGAGGACGAAGACCCAGAAGTGACCAAGCTGCGCGCGGCTTTGGATCACCGCATCGGTGAGGTTCAATTGCCGGAAGTGATTCTGGCCGTTGACGCCCAGGTGCGCTTTAGCTGGATCATGCTCGGACGTGAGCCGCGCTCTACCGACGAGCTGCTGATGGTCTATGCCGGCATCATGGCCCACGGCACCAGTCTGACTGCGGTCGAATGCGCGCGCATGATTCCGCAATTGTCTGCCACCAGCATTCGCCAGGCCATGCGCTGGGCGCGGGACGAACGGCGTCTGAGCCAGGCCTGCCAGGCTGTGCTGGAATTCATGCAGCGACACCCGATTGCCGCCACCTGGGGGCGGTCCGATTTGGCATCTTCTGACATGATGAGCATGGAGACCACCAAACGGGTGTGGCAAGCCCGGCTTGATCCTCGGCGCAACACACCTTCCATTGGAATCTACTCCCATGTAAAAGACCGGTGGGGCATCTTCCATGCGCAGCCCTTTGTGCTCAATGAGCGCCAGGCGGGCGTGGCCATTGAAGGTGTCATCCGCCAAGAAAAGCTGGAGACCAGCCAGCTTGCTGTGGATACCCATGGCTACACCGACTTTGCCATGTCACATGCCCGTTTGCTTGGTTTTGATCTTTGCCCGCGGTTGAAGGAACTCAAACAGCGCCACCTCTTTGTGCCACGCGGCACCAAAGTGCCCGCAGAAATCGCTGCGGTGTGCGAAGCCAATGTCGACGTCGCTTTGATCGAAAAGCATTGGGATAGTCTGGTGCACCTGGCAGCCTCGGTCATGAGCGGACATGCCAGTGCGGTGGCAGCTCTTGCGCGGTTCGGTTCTGCCGCCCAGGGCGATCCAATCTATGAGGCTGGCGTGCAATTGGGGCGGTTGCTGCGTACGGCGTTTTTGGCTGACTACTTTGTCAAGGACGCTTTCAGGAACGAGTTGCGCCGGGTGCTCAATCGGGGCGAGGCTGTTAACGCCCTCAAGCGCGCCATTTATACCGGCCGGATCAGCCCGGCGCAGGCCAAACGTGTCGATGAAATGCAGGCTGTGGCCGATGCGTTGAGCCTGATGGCCAACATCGTGATGGCGTGGAATACCTCACAGATGCAGGCGGTCCTGGATCGCTGGTCGAACCGCCGCCAGGTCATTCCACCGGAACTGATCGGGAAGATTGCGCCCACCAGGCTGGAGAGCATCAACTTGCGGGGTGTGTTTCGCTTCCCGGTTGACCGCTATGCTGACCAAATCCTGCCTTCGCGGCCAAATGCATCGATAACTGGCACCAATGGATGAAACCGACCACGGTTTGACGCCACGAATCGCAGATTTGAAAGTGAACAGGAAAGTCAATGAAATCAACGATCTACCAACACCACCTCCGCGCCAGTGCTAGCTTTTCGTACCGTCACTTATTGCACTGAAAACGAGGAGACCCCTACCTCAACAACGGCGAAGGGCTTCGGCAACTATCTGAAAAAGTGAAGGCGCGTCTTGAGGCGCTTGATGAACGCAACTGAATTAGCGCGCCAGCTCATATCCGAACTGAATCAAAAGTGGTGGAACTCCGGAAACTTAGACTTTTAATGCAGGTGTCCAGACGGGCTACGACAGCGCCCACTATCGTGTGGAATGAACGTTTGCAGTAGTGCTTTACTCCACCACCAAATCAAACCCCAGCAACAGCAATGTTGCTGGGGTTTTCTACTTTCAGCGAGCGTCGTTTTACGCGGCATCCACGCTCCTGCCACTTTGCAGCCACGCTGGGGGACTTTGTCTGATGAGCAAGTCACCGAATCTGCACAGGCATAACCGCAGGCTGCTCACCAGCCTTCCCAGTACCCAGCCACAGACCATCCACTTACGCGATGGTGAGTTAGTGCTCTACAGTGAAATCTTCAGTTCTTTCCTCGAACTGCAGCGGCTTGATCAACTTCTCTGGCGGAACCATAAAATCTATCTGGTTCAAATCGATCCAGGGTAATGCTTCAAGCGCCCAGCGATTGCGAAATCTGAGCACTCGCCTTGAGCAGCATTTCGGAAATCTGGCCGATTTGCTTTTCGCCGATGCGAACGCTCGGACCATACACCGCGAGCGACCCCACCACTTGCTGGCTGGCCATGAAAATGGGTGCAGCCATGGCAATCGCCCCGGCAATCAATTCCTCCCGGCTTACCGCGTAGCCATCCGCACGAATGCGTTTGAGCTCGATTTCGTAGGCTTGTCGCCTCTCCGGCGGCACTGTGGCGAGGTAGCTGTCCTGGTTGGGCAGAAAGGCGATGATGGCGCGGCCGCTGGCGCCCAATGTCACATTCTCTCGGTGACCCA
>Ga0255165_1000691_pt1 | contig 10162 bp, 3 predicted proteins | sample Atl_Cont_RepB_8d_FD_183182 | JGI IMG/M metagenome (GOLD analysis project Ga0255165, IMG submission 183182) | Freshwater microbial communities from Altamaha River, Georgia, United States - Atl_Cont_RepB_8d | ecosystem: Environmental > Aquatic > Freshwater > River | place: USA: Georgia | collected... | reverse complement strand
TAACATTAACGCTGACCAGATTACTGCGGCTACTCTTAGCGCTTTATCTGTAAACACAGGTGCTTTGACGGTAAGCGGCGCGCTGACGCTTAACTCTTCTGCGCATATCAAAGGTGGTCAGACTGGGTATAACACCGGTACTGGTTTCTTTTTAGGCTACGACGCTACTACCTACAAGTTCTCGATTGGTAGTTCTTCTGCAAGTTTGACGTGGAACGGCTCCGCGCTAGAAGTTGTTGGCGGCACGATTACTGGCGGGACAATACGAACGTCTTCTGGTACGACACGAGTAGAACTCGCGGCTTCCGACAACTCGCTTAAAGTATATTCCAGCGGCAATGTAACTCTCCAAGCTGGCGGCACAGGGCTTGGCTCTATTCTAAAAGTCACCAGCACAACTTTATCTGGCCCTGCTGTGTGGGGCGTGAACACAGGTGCTGCTGGTGTATACGGCGAAGTTACTACTGGTGATGCGGTTTATGGCCTAGCCAGCGGCTCTGGTGGCGTTGGTGTTTATGGACTAGGAACTCACTCAAGTAGCACGACTAACTATGGTGTTCACGGAATATCCGCTCGTGCTGAGTGTGTTCGCGGCGAAGCATCCAACACAGGCGGTGCCAACCATGGTGTTCGCGGCTTAAACACTGGTGGCGCTGGCACGGCTGGTCTTATCGGTGCAGCAAATGGCTATGACTTTTACGCGGACGGCGGCGGCACTAACTACGGTCCATTCACCGGCACCCACGACGCGCTAACTGAACTGGCGGATACTTTCACGATTGGCGATATCGTTATCGACACGCAGGTTATTCGCCGCAACGGTATCTCATCTTCTATTACTTTGGTAAAGCCTAGCTCCATACCAAACCAAAAAGCCGCGTTAGGCGTAGTCTGCGCCATGCCTCGCTCATTATCTGAAATACATCCAGCAGCTTACGTCAAAGGCTTCGAGGAAGACCCGGAGTCTAAATCCTACGTGCAGGTCATGCAGCCGTACTACGAACCTGATTGCCAAGTTTATAATATTATGGCGGTCAACGCGTTGGGCGAAGGGCAGATCAATGTCTGTGGCGAGGGTGGAGATATTCAAGCTGGCGACTTAATTGTCACGTCTTCGATCCCCGGCAAAGGGATGAAGCAAGCAGACGATATTCTCCGTGCGATCACGGTGGCAAAAGCCCGGGAATCTGTGACGTTTTCCAGCCCCACGGAGGTCAAGCAAATTGCTTGTATTTACCTCAGCGGCTAATCTTTACACAGGCATACCCGTGTGATATATACAACGCAATGGCAAAATTAGTACTTTACGACCGAAATCGGGTGGCTTATTGGGTCGCCCAGAGGATAGGCCAAGTAGTACCGTGGGAAGGTTTTAACGCGTTTGGAGTGGAATCGGAAGGGGAGATCGTTGCAGGAGTTGTAATCCACAATATCAATAGCTCGAACGCCTATTGCCACATAGCGATAGACAAACCGTCTAAGGCAGTATTCGAACTATTCCGTGTGCTAGCAGACTACTCCTTCCGACAACTAGGACTCAAGCGACTTACCGGGGTGGTGCCGACTGACCGCCCAGAAGTTATCAAGTTTGATAAGAAACTTGGGTTCGAAGAAGAATTTGTAATGAAAGACGCCGCCGACAACGCGGACATGATGTTCTTAGTTATCTGGGCTGACAAGTGCAGATGGCTACCGAAAGGATAGGAAATGGGTAAATCCTCCGCCCCACCACCAGACTACGCCCCGTTAGCGTCGGCTAGTAAAGAATCCGCTCAGATCATGGCGGGATTAGGCAAAGAGCAACTAGGCTTTGCCCGCCAACAATACGCTGAAATGTCCCCGCTTCTCCGGCAAATTGCTGAACAGCAGCGAGCTGCACAAGATGAACAGATGCGGCAAGCGAGGGACTATTACCGATACCAGACGGAAACATTCCGGCCCGTCGAACGGGGGCTTGTCGCGGAGGCTCAGAAATTCAACACTGAAGAATACCGCAATCAATTAGCGCAACAAGCAGCTGCTGACGCTGGTAAAGCCTTTGGATTAACTCAAGCAGCCACCCAGCGCGCGTCAGCCGCCATGGGTATCAATCCTAACTCTGGCCGCTTTGCCGGTATGCAGCAACAAGGGCAGAACACTCTGGCCGCTCAACGCGCAGCCGCAATGACAGGTACCCGCCAACAAGCTCAGCAAATGGGCTGGGCGCGCAAACTCGACGTTACAGGGCTTGGTCGTGGGCTTCCCGGAGCGTCTACGGCAGCGTACGCAGGGGCGACAGGTGCTGGCACAGCAGCAGGTAACGCCTACATGGCTCCGGGTAATCAGTTTATGGCTGGCTTTGGGCAAGGCGCGCAGACTATCGGCGCTGGTCGAGGCATGCTGCAACAAGGTCTTGGAAATATTCTTGGTACTCAGGGGCAGATTTACGCAGCTGACTTGGCACAACCTGACATGTTCGGCTCAATCATCGGTGCAGGACTTGGCGCATGGGCTAAATCTGATGTTCGTCTGAAAGACAATATAGAGAAAGTTGGTGTCGATTCCCGCACTGGTCTAAATCTGTACCAGTTCAACTACAAAGACGACCCAGATACCCGCTGGCAAGGTGTGATGGCGGACGAGGTTGAGAAAGATTACCCAGACGCTGTAATAGCGCATAAAGACGGGTACAAGATGGTTAATTACGGTGCCCTCGGCATCAGCATGATAAAGGTCTGATCATGGCTAACTTTGGGCGTGGTTTAACACAAGGCTTTACTGCGGGTCTTGCTATTGGCGAAGCTCTACGCCAACGTCGTATGCGCGAACAGTTTGAAGAGGCGCAAAAAGAAAAGGCGTTCGCAAAGTACACCCCAGAACAAGGCGAACAGATGCGCCGCGAAGCGGAGATGGTCGATGAGTTTGGTCGCCCAATCTATGAGTTTTCTATCGCGCCGGGGTCTACAACCTACACCCGCAGAGAACTTGCTTACCCCGGTGGTTACTCAACAGGGCTTGGTCCTACGCCAGAATCTGAAGCTGCTTTTACGCCCGCTGCCCCTACTATGGAAAGCAGGGAGTCTATGGGGACTACGTACAGAGTTCCTTCTGTTTCTGACATGTATTCAAGTCAGCCGTATGAGCGTGACATAACTGGAGAAACTTATTACCGCCCGTCTGAGGCTAGAGTCTCAGCTGCACCTGAATCTGTTCCTGCTGTTTCCTCACAAGGACTTACAGCGGAAGAGCGCAATTACTCTCCAGATTTAACCGCCACAACACCGACCCCACGCGAAGTTGCTGGCCGACTTGGACTTACTCCTAAAGAGTATGGTGAGTCGATGACTTACCGCCCGGGCGCGGCAGAGTATCTGGGCAAAACATACGCAGAGATGCCGACTGAAGCCCAGCAACGCTCTGGGCTAATGAACCGTTACGCTGACATAATATCTCAATATGACCCAGTTGAAGGCGAGAAGTTCCGCTCGATGGCACGTGCTGAAGAACGTGCGCAAAAGACATTTGAACTCACCACACAACTAAGCCAACTCCAAATAGATCAGATCGCTCGTACTGATAAAGAAGCTAGACAATTAGAAGATTTGTCTACAGCAGCGTCTAAATTTCGTGCGGACAATCCAAACGCCACCCCGATGGAGATTGTTGACCACGTTACAAAAACAGTAAAGCCAACAGCGGCGGCGCTTACTAAATATGTGTCGCAAGTGGCGCAGGTTGATGAAGCAGACCTTAAATTTATGAACAATAGCGTCGAGCGTTCCCTACGTAAAGTTGGGGGGAGCCTTGATGGCTTGATGAAAGAGTACAACGAGAATCCTCTATTCGACCCAACTACTAACGTAACTAGAGTTGTTGGCAAAGATGGAAGAGTGACTCTTAACTTTGTTTCTGCTGATGACCCTAATAAAGTTCTTAGTACTTATTCATTTAAGAACGACCTAGAAGCTAGAGACTTCTTAATCAATAGCGCCAGAAACCCGGGGCAACAAGCCGAGTGGATGAGCAAGATGCGCTCGCAAGAAGCACAAGCTAGATACTACGAAGGCCGTGCGGATTACTACGAACGAGGTGGTGGGCAACGTGCTGGCCGTGATTACTCTGTGCAAGATAATGCTAGGATCAGCACCGCGCTAACTGGGCAGCGCAACAGTATTCTTCGGCAAATAGCTGATCAAGATGAAATCATTAACGGTATGGGCACCAAGGAAGAAAAGGACAGGGCAAAGAAAGTAAGACAAGCCTTAGCTGGACAAGTAGACGCCCTAGACGCGGAAATCGCCGAGGTTAACAGCCAACTAAGAGGTGGGCTATCGCGTAGAGGTGGCGGCGGTGGCGGCGGCGGACAATTTAAGATTGGTGATGTTTCTGAAGCAACTACTGCTGATGGTAAGAAGGTGCAGGTGCGGCTAGTTCGTGGTGATGGTAGAAGGCGAGAGGATTGGGAAATTATAGAGCCAAAAACTGAACCTACTAAGGCTGAGCCAAAAGCAGAACCAAAAGCCGCGCCAGCTAAGACTGAGACAAAGCCAGCACCCAAGGCAGCGCGTGTAGAAATTACCAAAGAACTTCAGGCCAAAATAGATAAAGAAAATCTAGAAATGGGTGAAGGTAAACGTATGCGGTATAGCCCAGATGTCGCTGCCGCAGTAAGGCAGATTGAAGAAGACAAAAACGAAGAGCAGAGAAGACGTAGAGAAGAAGCAGGGCGACGCGAAGCGGCCCGTGCTAAACAACAACTAGGTCTTTGATAGCGAGCAAATAAATGGAACCGATCCGTTTCGTCAGCGCCCCTTGGCTTCGTAGAAGAGACGACTTAGAAATCGAATCTTTGCAGGTTGACTCTGAAGCACAACGTAGGCGGGATGAAGAACGGCTGCGTATTCTAGAAGAAGAGCAAAAGCGTTACGCTGCTACGGATACACCTGCACAACGGGCCGCTGGGCAAGCAGAAGTTAGGGCGGCTAGAGAAGCTGTAGGTGGTTCCACATCTGAACTCAAATTTACTAGCGCTCCTTGGCTCCGCCCAAAACGAACAGGGCTAGCTGATATTTATGCGGAAGAACCTGCCCCACCACCTAATCAAAAAGGTCCCGGGTTTTTCCGTAGTGTTGGCGACATTGGTGTCAAAGTACTTGCTGGTGTCCCGGAAGCTGGCGCACAGCTTCTTGGCCTTTCGACGCTCACAAACCCGGGGATGGATGAGTACACTGTCCCTTCGATCAAATATTTAAAAGGGCTGTCGCAGGATATAGAAGCCGCGTTGCTGTCTGAACAACAGCTCAAAGCGCAACGAGAATTAGCCGCTCGACTTAAAGGCAGCGAAAAAGAATCGCTGATAGAACAGATCAAAGCAGCTGGTGGGTATTTTTACGAAAACCCGTACCAGCTCGTCCCGACCGCCGTAGCTTCCGTACCGTCAATGTTAGCCGGTGGCGCAGCTGGAAAAGTCGCAAAAGGTATAGCAGGTGGCCTTGGACTAACAATGTCCCCGGCGGTGGCGGCTGCGCTTGGTGAAGGCTCTGTAATTGCCGGTGGTGTTGCTGGTGACATAGCTCAACAATCTCCTAACTACCGTGACAGGCTATACGCGTTACCCGCTGGCGCTGGTGGTGCAGCGCTAGGTTACTTCGGTGGTCGCTTGATGGGTAAGAGCGATATCGACACCATGATCTCCGCGCGACTATCGCGCGGGGAAGCAACAGATTTAATGACATTAGACCCCGGCACCGTAAGCCGTGTGTCGCGTGGTATCGTCGGCGAAGGTCTGCTGGAAGAAGCGCCTCAGTCCGCACTGGAACGTATGGCGGTTAACCTTGGTACCGGCCAAGACTTAATGACTGGTGTTGGTGGTGAAGCTGTTGTAGGTGGTCTAGCTGGTGCTGTCACTGGCGGCACGGTTGGCTTGCGCCGTCCGGGTGATACCTACACCATGCCTGAAGCAAAACAGGCGCTACAGATTATTAGCTCTCCCGACGCACCGGTTGAGTCGAAGATCGCCGCTGCTGACTTTATCCGCCGTATTGAGATCGGTGAACTTGGCGAACAACAAGCCACACAACGGTTCAACGAATATTTGAACTCGCTGTACGACCAGAAGTTCACCAAGGGAGAAATAGAGAAAGACCTGCTGACTGGCGAAAACAAGGTACAACCTGCCCCATTGCAACAGGTAGAGACTGGTCAGCAAGTCGCCCCCGGCATTTTCCAAACTGGCGCTGGCCTGTACACCATGGCCCCCGAAGACACCACTGTGTCGATGGGTAGAGAAATACCCCGTGGCCTTGGCGCTCCTGCTGGTCCTGCACAACGAGTAACTACACAGCGTCCGGTCGAAGGTATCCCGGGCATAACTGTTGACGAATCTGGCGTTTATCGTATCGCCGAACCACAAGCTCCCGCTGGCGCTCCCCCGAGCGTTTCCCCGAGTGCGACACCCGCACCGGGGTCTTTTACACCCCCCGCGCCTACACCTGCAAAACGTGGACGCAAGCCGAAAGCCGCAGTGCCTGTCACACCGCCCGCTGAAGTTAAGGTCACACGTGGCGATGAGATTAAGGCTGCGGCTGCTATTGCGAAAAGCACACCTATCCCAGACGATGTGTCCGCAGAGGTTGCTGATATTCTTAGCAAATTAGAAGCTAAAGTTGCTAGCGAAAAAGGCAAAGCTGCTGGCACGATAACTTTGCCACAGGGCGTGTACAAAGGCATGGTGCAAATGCTGCGCAGCCCGAAAGATAACCCATCAACAATCGTCTACGCGGATCAAGGCGCTCAAGCTGACCCACAACTAACCGCAAGATACACTGGCACTATGCGTCAGATGTACAACGCAGCGCAACGTGTGCTGTTTGCGTCCCGCGATCTATCTTCTGCGCAAGATAATGCGCTGAAGACTGGCGAAGACGTTCCGATGATAAAAGCCAAAGCTGGCGCAGAAACGATTGCTATTGCAGAAGCTGAAGCAGCGAAAATCACCCAAAACATTATTAAGCTACGGCAGCAACTACGCAACGCTATCGATGAATTAGTAGGTGTTGCTGGTAGTGAGATGAACGCCGAAGCGCTGGTTGCAGTACTAAAAGCCCGCGTACAAAGACGCGAGCAAAAGTCGGTTGACGTTAAACGGTTTCGTGATGCGGCTGCTGCGCTGAAGAAAAACCCAGAGTCAAAAGTAGCGCAAAAAGAATACGACATCATTGTCGATTCGTTGATCTCCCGCGCATGGCGCTCGTACAAAGACGGTGAGTTGGATGTTGCAGAAGCAGTCGATGTGGTGTCGCCTGAAAAAACTAGGCCGTCATACGAAGCTACTAAAGGCGCAAAAGCGCAGCCTCCGCTTGTAGAAGCTGCAAAAGGTAAAGCGTCTAAGTCGTTCAAACCCGTTAGAGTAAAGCAGTCCAAAGAGACTGATGAAGAGTTTAAGGCGCGGCAAGACGAAGCGTTTGAGAAATATAAATCCCGAATCGAACAAGGTAAGGGATTGCAAGGTGTTCTTAATTACTTCAGAGCATACAACCGCCCTACCTACACCAACACAATCGCTACCGCGCTGGTCTACGCGCTGCGCCGCCGTTCGCGGCAGCCAAAGATCGAGTGGATTGCAGACGATGACAAGGTAACTAACCCGTCCTACGATCCGCAGACAGACACCGTACGCATCCACAGAAGCGCTTCCGCAGAAGAGACGCTGCACGAGTCGCTACACGCTGCCTTACAGTGGTTGGTCTACTCCAACCCGAAAGCGCCAGAAGTACAGCGCTTGATGGCATCGCTCGATAAGGTGATGAAGGTTGATCTGAATAAGACCAACCTGTCCGAATCGCAGAAAGCCAAAGCTGGTGAAGTCATCGGTGTACTCAGAGATATTTTGAGCCGCAAGGGTAAGGGCAAGGAAACCGCCAAGCTAGACGCGGTGCTGGAACTGATCTCTTACGGCAACACGCTGGCAGACTTCAAGTCGCTGTTGAAGCAAATACCAAGCGCTCCGAACGCAGAAGCCCGCACATGGCGCAACGCTATTGAAGATGTGTGGAACCGCATCGTATCTCTCGCGCAGAGCTTGCTGGGTGTACGCAACACAGTCGCTAACGACGTTCTCGAAGACACAATCGCCTTGCTTAACAAGGCAGCGACTACCGATCAGCAGATGCCCGACAAGTTAGACGGGTCGATGCTCGACATCGCAACGACTGCGTTTAAGAAATGGTTCGGTGGTTCCAAGATTGTTAACGCAGCAGGTAAGCCAAGACTCATGTACCACGGCACGGCTGCGGACATTTCCGAATTCAGAGCGCAGCAAGCTGGCGCTATCTTTGTCACTGATGACCCTGAGTTCGCACGTCGGTTTACCAACTCGTCCGAAGCGTTCATGGCACAACGCCCATCGCAGTTCTTGGACGCGCAGGGTATGAAGAATGTTCGAAAAGCTGCGCTGGCTGCGCTGAAAAAAGAAGAAGGTCTGACATTTATGCAGCGGCTGAAGTTCCGCCGCATGATCAATGACCCTAAGTCGAGCGTATACACAGAAGAGATCGACGGCTTACTGGATTTTCCATCCGAAGTGCAGATGGAAGTCTACAGAGCGACCAGAGAAAATCTACCGTCTCGCGCCAATATCATCCCTGTGTACGTCCGTGCGGAGAACCCGTTCGACTACCAAAGCCCAGAGCATGTACAGCGCGTTGTTGAGCGGGTCAAAGAAATCCGTGGCAGTAAGCGCATCGACGCTAACCTGCTGCAAGACCTGTCCGAAGGGCTATGGGACCGCATTGAGGATGATGATGTGCAGAGCGCCATTAAGTCGCTCGGGTTCGACTCGTTCTACGTTAAAGAAGGCGGTCGCAAGAATCTTGGGGTCTATCAGCCGAACCAGCTCAAGTCGCAGTTCAACAAGGGCACGTTCTCAACTGAGAGTGACAACATCCTCGAAGCTGCTGTGTCTAGCAACAAGGGCACTGAGAAAGCTGCTGGCATCACAGCCGCAGATTATCGTGGCTACACAACCCGCATCGCCCCTGCCGCACTCAGCCTTCGGTTCGCGTTTGACATTATCGGCTGGGATAAGAACGTCGCTGAGCGTGTTTCCAAAGGCGCAACAAAACTAGCAGACATGATCCGCAAGGACTTCCCTGCGGCTGAGCGCTACATGATTTACGTCAACTCGACGTTCAGTGCTGGCGAGTACACCAAGCAGCAGATCGAGGACTTCAAAGTTAATAAGAGTGTTGGCTATCAGCAGCTGGACCGCCTCGCAAACTTTGTAGCAAACCGCCCAGCGCATGAAGTGCTGGCGCTAATGAACTACATGGACGGCGACAAGAAAGCTCTGGCTAACTTGCCCGACCAAGAAATCTTAAAACGCACAGCAGACAATGTGCTGGCGTGGTTTAACGCGTACGTAAACGAGCTGCCAGCTTCGGAGCGCAGCTTCTTCCGCGACAATAAGTTTTCCGAGTCTCTCCTGTATGCGACCCGCAGCGAACAGATTGCGCGTAGCACTCTCGGCGCACAGAAGCTCGCAAGCGTTATGGGGCTGAAGCATCGTACGGAGAAAACCCTCGAAGGCTTCCAAGACTGGATGGCTAAGAACGACGAAGGCGATCCTATTCTCGATGGGCGTTTTTACCAAGTCTTCAAAAAAGATGGTCTGAAGCCCGGAGCTGGCCCTGAGCCTTCTGGCTTTATGTCGGTAAGTGAGTTTGAGAAGCGTGGTCGGCAGTCACCTGTGGGCTACCAAGTCGATGCTACTCGTCAGTGGTGGGTTTCTGACTACAACGATAAAAGCGGCTACCGCTTCTCGGCAAGTATGACCGCCAAGCAAGCCGTTGAAGAGAAGAAGGCTGACCAACTTGCCAACGCCATGCGCAACACCATGTCCGCGCTGGCTGTTAACTACGCCAGTAAGAAGCTGTTCGAGAACATGGCAGTGTATGGCTACGAAGAAGGCAAGCCGACTGCGACTTCTCTAGCGTTCAACGACATCGACGAGATCAAAGACGCAACTGGTCGCATGGTGCGGGAAGATCAGATTCTGCGCGTGTCTGAGGGCATGGCTAAATCGCCAGAGATCATCGGCATGTATCGCCGCACGGGTACATGGGTGCAGCTGCCTGACACGCCAACTTACGGCGACCTCGGCGGCAAGATCATTCCGGGTCCGGTG
>Ga0255165_1000681_pt1 | contig 10230 bp, 8 predicted proteins | sample Atl_Cont_RepB_8d_FD_183182 | JGI IMG/M metagenome (GOLD analysis project Ga0255165, IMG submission 183182) | Freshwater microbial communities from Altamaha River, Georgia, United States - Atl_Cont_RepB_8d | ecosystem: Environmental > Aquatic > Freshwater > River | place: USA: Georgia | collected... | reverse complement strand
CAATTTGACCGAAGAGCGCATGGAAAAGCTCTCGGCCATCCCGTTTGACCAGCTGCCGCTCAGGAACACCTTCAGCCAGGCACGTGGTAATGGCAAGCGCAAGCTGGTGGTGTTTGCCGATCCCAACTGCGGTTTCTGCAAGCGTTTCGAGAAGGATCTTCAAAAGCTGGACAACGTGACGATCCAGCATGTGCTCTACCCGATACTGGGTGAGGACTCGAAAACCAAGTCCAAGAACATCTGGTGCGCCAAGGACAAGGCCAAGGTCTGGAATGACTGGATGGTCAACGGTGTCACCCCGCCGCCCGCAAACTGCGATACCGCCGCCATCGAAGCCAATGTCGAGTTCGGCAGGAAAAACCGCATCACCGGTACGCCCACACTGTTCTTTGCCGATGGCAGCCGCGTGGTGGGGGCCGTGCCCCTGGCCCAAATCGAAAACCAGCTCGCCAATGTGAAGTGAGATGCAGAAACTCGACTCCCCGGATGACAGCACCTGGACCTTGATCCGGCGCCTGGGCTACGCAGGGCTGATTCCCTTTGTTTTCCTCGCCCTGTGTCTATGGCTGGTGGGTGAGGACCTCCACCCCTATGTCGCGCTGTCGATGCAAGCCTACGGCGGCGTGATCGTGTCTTTTCTCGGCGGCATCCACTGGGGTGTAGGCTTTCGCAACGCGATCACGGCGCGCCATGCACCGCCTGTGCATTTCACCTGGGGGGTACTGCCCTCTCTGCTGGCCTGGGTGGGTGTGATGATGCCTGCCTTTGCCGGTCTGCCTTTGCTGGGCTTCGTGCTGATTGGCTGCTACCTGGTGGACCGCCAGACCTGGCCTGCTGCCGGTCTGGCCCCCTGGCTGCCGATGCGGCTGCAGCTGACCATCGTCTCCAGCCTGAGCTGCTTCCTGGCGGCTGGTGCGACCTGAGCCCTTGTGCGAGCGAGCCCCTGCTCGCGAATGAATCGTCGCATATGAATCACCGCAGAAGGCCGCAGGGGCGGCTGCCTGCAGGATGCAACGCATGACCAAACTGCACTATGCGGTTGAAGCCGCCGATCTGAACGCCCACCTGTTCCGCGTCACGCTGACGATTGCGGAGCCTGCCGCACTGCAAACCGTGTCGCTGCCCGTGTGGATTCCGGGCAGCTACCTGGTGCGCGAGTTTTCCAGACACCTGCAAAACCTGAGCACTAGGCAAGGCCGACGCCCGGCAACCGTGCAGCAAATCGACAAGTGCACCTGGCAGATCGCCTGCAAACCCGGCCAGGCGCTCACGCTGAGCTACGAGATCTATGCCTTCGACAATTCAGTCCGCACCGCCTGGCTCGATGCCCGCCGCGGCTTCTTCAACGGCACCAGCCTGTGCCTGCGTGTGCACGGACAGGAAAACCAGCCCCATCAGCTGCAGCTGCTGCCTGTCAAAGGACAGCCCGGCTGGCTGGCTGCCACCGGGCTCACGCCCATCAAGACCGACAAAAAAGGCTTTGGCCTCTACCAGGCCACCGACTACGACGAACTCGTCGACAGCCCGGTGGAACTGGGCACGTTCTGGAGCGGCCGCTTCACCGCCTGTGGCATCGAGCACCGCTTTGTCGTGGCCGGTGCCCTGCCCTCGTTTGACGGCAAGCGGCTGCTGGCCGACACGCAAAAAATCTGCGAAGCCGAAATCCGTTTCTGGCACGGCAACGGCGCGCAGGCCGGCCGCAAGGCGCCACACAAGAACTATGTGTTCATGCTCAACGCCGTCGATGACGGCTATGGCGGGCTGGAGCACCGAAACAGCACCGCTCTGATTTGTGGCCGCCGCGACCTGCCACGCTTGGGCGAGAAGAAAACCGGCGAAGGCTACACGACCCTGCTGGGCCTGATCAGCCACGAATACTTCCACACCTGGAACGTCAAGCAGCTGCGCCCCGACGCGTTTGCGCGCTACGACTACACGCGCGAGAACTACACGCCCCTGCTGTGGTTCTTCGAAGGCTTCACCAGCTACTACGACGACCTGCTGCTGCGCCGCGCCGGCCTGATCGACGACGCGACCTATCTTAAGTTGCTGGCCAAGACGATCAACCAGGTTTCGCAAACGCCTGGCCGTCATGTGCAGACCGTGGCGCAAGCCAGCTTCGACGCCTGGGTGAAGTACTACCGCCAGGACGAGAACACCCCCAACGCGACGGTGAGTTACTACACCAAGGGCGCGCTGGTGGCGCTGTGCCTGGACCTGTCATTGCGCGCCGAAGGCCACTCGCTGGACACGGTGATGCGGGGGCTCTGGAAGCGCTGCCAGGCCGGCCCGATGCGCGAGCAGGATGTGCTCGATGAGCTGCAAGCCGTCACCGGCCGCTCATGGCACCGGGAGCTGCAGGCCTGGGTACATTCGACCACCGAATTGCCGCTGGCCAGATTGCTGGAAGCCCAGGGCATCCGCATTCACGCCGAGCCGGGGAACTTCGCCCAGCACCTGGGTCTGCGTCATCAGGACGCGAACGGCGGCGTGCAGGTCAAGGCAGTGCTGCGCGGCAGCGCGGCCGAACAGGCTGGCTTTGCGGCGGGGGACGAGTGGCTGGGGCTGGAGGTGGGTGCGCGCGGTCAGTCGGGACACTGGCGCGTGAACAAGCTAGACGATGTGCCCGTGCTGCTGGGTAAGGAGCGCAAGGCTTTGGCCTTGGTCTCACGCGACAAGCAGCTGCTGCGTTTGCCTTTGACGGTGCCGCAGCAGAGTACGGTGTGGCGGCTGGAAGCGGCTTCTTCGCGCTCTGCTGGGTGGCCTGCTCTCTGAGTTTTCGCCGTTGGTGGTGGAGAGGGATCGGGGACGTCTGGTTCCTCATGATGCGGGTACGCATAAATCGTCACCACACGTCCCCGATCCCTCTCTGATTAGTCGCTCTGGTCTTTTCGGCTCGAAGAACCACGCGGTGTGGTGAGCTTGGGGCTGTGCGACGATTTATGCGCTTTGGCGCATCATGAGGAGTGCAGCCCCAAGCTCATCACACCGCCCTAAACCAGCCGAAGCGCCCACATTCAAGGCACTTACTTGCGTCGCAAATCCACCACCCGCTTGGCCTTGCCCTGACTGCGCTCCACACCGCCTTCGGCCTTGAGCTCGATGGCCACGCTGGAGCCGATGTAGACCTTGATCTCGTGCTGCAGCATCTTGGCCGCAGCGCGCGCTTCGATACTGTCCGGTGAGACGCCAGGCTTGGTCTCCACCAGCACTTTCAGGTCGTCCATCGGACCGTCGCGCGTGAGCACACACTGGTAGTGCGGCGCCAGCTCGCTGCGCTTGAGGATCAACTCCTCGATCTGGCTGGGGAACACGTTCACGCCGCGGATGATCATCATGTCGTCACTGCGGCCGGTGATCTTTTCCATGCGGCGCATGCTCGGGCGTGCGGTACCGGGCAGCAGGCGCGTCAGGTCACGCGTGCGGTAGCGGATGATGGGCAGTGCTTCCTTGGTCAGGCTGGTGAACACCAGCTCGCCCATCTCGCCGTCGGCCACCGGCTCGCCGGTTTCCGGATTGATGATCTCGGGGTAGAAATGGTCTTCCCAGATCGTCGGGCCGTCCTTGGTTTCGATGCACTCGCTGGCCACGCCCGGACCCATCACTTCGGACAGGCCGTAAATGTCCACCGCGTCGATGGCCATGCGCTTTTCAATCGCCTGGCGCATGTCGTTGGTCCAGGGCTCGGCGCCAAAAATGCCGATGCGCAGCGAGCTGCTCTTGGGGTCGATCCCCTGGCGCTCGAATTCGTCGGCAATCGCCAGCATGTAGCTGGGCGTGACCATGATGATGTTGGACTTGAAGTCCTGGATCAGCTGCACCTGGCGCTCGGTCTGGCCGCCACCAAAGGGCACCACCGTGAGGCCCAGTTTTTCGGCGCCATAGTGCGCGCCCATGCCACCGGTGAACAGGCCGTAGCCGTAGCTCACATGTACCATGTCGCCAGGCCGTGCACCGCCCGCGCGGATGCTGCGCGCCACGACTGTGGCCCAGGTGTCGATGTCCTTGAGCGTGTAGCCCACCACCGTGGGTTTGCCGGTGGTGCCGCTGGACGCGTGGATGCGGGCGCAGTTTTCACGCGGCACGGCGAACATGCCAAACGGGTAGCTGTCGCGCAGGTCCGACTTGGTCGTGAACGGGAACTTGGCGATGTCGGCCAGGGTCTTGCAATCGTCGGGGTGCACGCCTGCGGCGTCAAACTTGGCGCGGTACACCGGCGAGTTGGCATAGGCGTGCTGCAAGGTCTGCTGCAGGCGCTTGAGCTGCAGGCTGCGCATCTCGTCGATGCTGGCCTTTTCAATCGGCTCCAGGGGGAAGGTTTTCGGGTTCATGCTGGACTCCAGTCGGGGACAGAGCTGAAGATCTGTCCCCAAAGATTACTCACTAAATACAGTGCCTTGAATCTGCGCGCTCTTGCCACGGAACACGGCCACGACTTCACCGTGCTGGTTGGTGACCTTCATGTCGTAAATGCCATGACGGCCGCTCAGCGTCTGCTCAATGCCTTCGCAGGTCAGCACATCGCCGAGCTTGCCAGGACGCAAAAACTCGATGCTGCAGCCCGAGGCCACAGCGTTCTTGTTGTAGCTGTTGCAGGCAAAGGCGAAGGTCGAGTCGGCCAGGGTGAAGATGAAGCCACCGTGGCAGATCTTGTGGCCGTTGAGATGCAGTTCCTTCACGGTCATGCGCATGACGGCGCGGCCCGGCTCGCAGGCCAGCAACTCCATGCCCATGGTGTCCTTGGAGGCCACGTCCACCGGGAACATCGTTTCGCCGACCTTGCGGGCGATTTCTTGCGGCGTCATGTTCACTCCCCCTTGAACTGCGGTGCACGCTTTTGCAGGAAGGCCTGAACGCCCTCCATGTAGTCGTGCGTCTTGCCCAGCGCCGACTGGGTATCACGCTCGAGATTCAGGTGATCGTTGAGCGAGCGGGTGCCCGCGGTGACCAGCAGGTGACGCGTAGCGACCAACGCCTTGGTCGGCATGACGGCGAGTTTCTCGGCGATGGCCACCGCAGCAGACAGCGGGTCTTCGGCCACCTGCCAGATCAGGCCCCACTCCAGTGCCTTGTCCGCGGTGAGCTTGTCGCCTGTCATGGCCAGGGCCATGGCACGGGCCAGGCCCAGGCGTTCGACCAGCAGCCAGCTGCCGCCGGCGTCGGGGATCAGGCCGATCTTGCTGAAGGCCTGCACAAAGCTCGCGCCCGGTGCGGCCACGGCGATGTCGCAGGCCATGGCGATCGAGGCACCAGCGCCCGCGGCCACGCCGTTGACAGCCACCACCGTGGGCAATTTGAGCGACTGCAGGCGGCGCGTGGTCGGGTTGAACTCCTGGTCGATCACCGGGCCGGGGTCGGCACGTTCCAGCAAGCCCGGGCCGGGGGTGAAATCCAGCTCGGACAGGTCCAGACCGGCACAAAAGCCGCGCCCCGCACCCGTCAGCACCAGGGCGCGGATGTGCGGCGCGGCCTCGGCACGGTCCAGCAAAGCGCGCAGGCGCTGGTGCATTTCGCGGGTGAAGCTGTTGAGCGCCTGCGGGCGGTTGAGCGTGACAACGGCGACGGCGCCGCGCTCCTCGTAGAGCACGGAGTCGGGGGGCGAATCGGTCATGGAGGTCTCCTTGGGGCAGGACTGTAGCATTAACCGACCGAGCGGTTGGTTAATGTTTTCCCTCATAGCCGGCGCCCGCAGATGACAGCCAGAGCCAAGCTGGCGTGGTTATAGTGCACGGCTTCACATCGTCATCGAGTGAACGGTTTGACATCGTCATTGCGAGCGCAGCGAAGCAATCCAGAGATTGCCATGCCCCTGCAGGGCTCGCAATGACCTTTTTGCGAATTTGCCATGTACCCAGTGGAGTCCCCATGAGCTACGAAAACATCGAAGTCCGCGTTGAAGGCGGCAAGGTCGGCATCATCACCCTCAACCGACCCAAGGCGCTCAACGCCCTCAACGGCCCGCTGATGGACGAGCTGGGCGCCGCGCTCAAGGCCTTTGACGCCGACGAGGCGATCGGCTGCATGGTCATCACCGGCAGCGAAAAAGCCTTTGCCGCCGGCGCCGACATCGCCGCCATGGCCAAGTACGACTTCCACGAGGTCTACAAAAATGACTTCATCACCCGCAACTGGGAAACCATCCGCAGTATCCGCAAGCCGGTGATCGCGGCGGTGGCCGGTTTTGCCCTGGGCGGCGGTTGCGAGCTGGCCATGATGTGTGACTTCATCATCGCCGCCGACAACGCCAAGTTTGGCCAGCCCGAAATCAAGATCGGCATCATCCCCGGCGCCGGTGGTACGCAGCGCCTGCCGCGCGCGATCGGCAAGTCCAAGGCCATGGACCTGGTGCTGACGGCCCGCATGATGGACGCCACCGAAGCCGAGCGCGCCGGGCTCGTGAGCCGCGTCGTGCCGCTGGACAAGCTGATGGACGAAGCCCTGGGCGCCGCGCTGGTGATCTGCGGCTACGGCCAGCTGGCCACCATGGCGGCCAAAGAGAGCGTGAACCGCGCCTTTGAAAGCGGCCTGTCGGACGGCGTGATGTTCGAGCGCCGGATCTTCCACGCGCTGTTTGCCACCGCCGACCAGAAGGAAGGCATGGACGCTTTCCTCAACAAGCGCGCGCCGAACTTTGTCAACGGCTAAAACGCAGCTGCCTGAAGCCGGGCCCGGACCCGGCATGTGCGCTGGCCAACCCTGGCAGGTGGAGCGGGGTCCGACAGCGCACGGCCAGCGGCTGGCCAGCGCCGATTCAGCCCGCAACTTGACACGCATCAAGGCCCTGCGCTGCGTGGGCTCCTAGGATGTGGATCCGGTCTTGTGCCGTGATCCGCATGAACCCTTGCCCAACGCCACCTTCGCCCATTCCCGCCGAGCGCCCGGTGGTGCTGGTGGCCGAGCACCTGGGCAAGCGCTACCACACGGGGGGCCAGGACATCGTCGCGCTGGAAGACGTGAACCTGCGGGTGCAGGCGGGTGAATTCATCGTCCTGCTCGGCCCCTCGGGCAGCGGCAAGTCCACCCTGCTCAACATCCTGGGCGGGCTGGACCGCCCGAGCAGCGGTCACGCACGCTTTGCCGACCACGACCTGAGCGAAGCCGACGATGCCGCGCTCACCCGCTACCGGCGCGAGCATGTGGGCTTTGTCTTCCAGTTCTACAACCTGATGCCCGGCCTGACGGTGCGCGAGAACGTGCAGCTGGTGACCGACCTGGTGCCCGGCGCCATGCCCGCCGAGGAGGCGCTGGCCCTGGTGGGCCTGTCCGGGCGGCTGGACCATTTCCCGGCGCAGCTCTCGGGCGGTGAGCAGCAGCGCGTGGCGATTGCCCGCGCCATCGTCAAACGGCCGCAGGTGCTGCTGTGCGACGAACCCACGGGCGCACTCGACTACGCGACCGGCAAGCAGGTGCTCGAAGTCATCGAAACCATCAACCGGGAGCTGGGCACGACCACCGTGGTCATCACCCACAACGCCGCGATCGCCGGCATGGCCGACCGGGTGATCTACCTGGCCGATGGGCGCATCCAGCGCGAAGAGCGCCCAGGGCACAAGCTGCGCCCCGGTGAACTCTCCTGGTGAGGCCTGGCCATGAAAGCCCTGGACCGCAAACTCTGGCGTGACCTGCGCCAGCTCTGGAGCCAGGTGCTGACGATTGCGCTGGTGGTGGCCAGCGGCGTGGCCGGTTTTCTGGCGACCTTCAGCGCCTGGGACGCGCTGTCGTGGTCGCGCGAGACCTACTACGCCGAGGCCCGTTTTGCCGATGTGTTCAGCAGCCTCAAGCGGGCACCGGTCTCACTGCTGCCTCGCATTGCCGACATCCCGGGTGTGGCCCAGGTGCAGGATGGCGTCGCGCACGGGGTGCAGATCTTCATGCCCGGGGTACAGGACCCGATCCGGGGACGGCTGACAGCCATCGACCCGCGCACGCCCCAGCACCTCAACCAGGTCACGCTGCGAGAAGGCCGCTGGCCCGGCGAAAGCATGGCATCGGGACGGCTGGAGGTGCTGGTGTCGGCCGCCTTCGCCCAGGCCCGAGGGTTGCATCCTGGCGACACCGTGCAGGCACTGATGAACGGCAAGCTGCAAACACTCAGCGTGACCGGCATTGCCCTCTCGCCGGAATTCATTTTTGCGGGCATGGGCGGCTCGCCCGATGTGTATGGCTTCGGCATCTTCTGGATGCACCGCGAAGCCGTGGCCGCCGCCTACGACATGCGGGGCGCCTTCAACCAGGTGTCGGTGCGGCTGGCGCCTGGTGCCCGTGAGGGTGAGGTGATCGACGCGCTCAACACACTGCTGGCCCCTTATGGCGGCCTCAACGCCTACGGGCGCGAGGATCACCTCTCGCACCGCATGCTCAATTCCGAAATCCGCGAGCAGCAGGTGCTGGGCACGGTGCTGCCGAGCATCTTTTTGCTGGTGGCGGCCTTTTTGCTGCAGACGGTCATGACGCGCCACATCGGTCTGCAGCGGGAGCAGATTGCCGCGCTCAAGGCCCTGGGCTATGACAACCGCCGCATCGGCACCCATTACCTGCAGATGGTGCTGATCATCGTCGGCATGGGCTGCCTGCTGGGCGTGGTGCTGGGTCATGCCCTGGGGCAATGGTTCAGCAAGCTGTACCTGCAGGTCTTCACGTTTCCACAGCTGCAGCACCGTTTGCGCGGGGATGTGCTGGCGCTGGCCGTGGGACTGAGCATCGTTGTCGGCCTGCTGGCCACGGCGCAGGCGATCCGTGTCAGCGTGACGCTGCCGCCGGCCGAAGCCATGCGCCCGCCAGCCCCCGCCCGCTACCGGCGCAGCTGGCTGGAAGGCACCTGGCTCCAGGGCGCGCTCAGCCCCGGCCAGCGCATGGTGCTGCGCCACATGCAGCGCCACCCCTGGCGCAGCCTGCTGACGATCGCCGGCCTGGCCTCGTCGGTGGCCATCGTCATCAGCGGCAGCTTCTGGCGCGACAGCATCGACCTGATGCTGGACACGCAATTCCGGCAGGTGCTGCGCGGGGATGTGGTGCTGGCCCTGGTGGAGGCCACGCCTGCGCAGGTGGCCTCGCAGGCCATGCGCCTGCCGGGGGTTACTGCTGTCGAAGCTTCGCGCAGCGTGGGGGTGCGCCTGGTCCATGGCCACCGCCACTGGCGCGGCAGTCTGCAGGGGCGCAGCGCCCCGGCCGAGCTGCAGCGCATTGTGGATGTGGCCGGCCAGCCCCACGAGGTGCCGGCCGAAGGCCTGCTGCTGACCGATCGCCTCGCAACCCGTCTGGGCCTGCGGGTGGGCGATCCGGTGCAGATCGAATGGCAGGAGGGCGCACGCAGCGTCTGGCGCCTGCCGGTGGCCGGCGTGGTGCAGGAAATGATGGGCATGAACGCGTACATCGACCGCGCCAGTCTCAACCGCCTGCTGCGCGAAGGCGATCTGGTCAACCAGCTCACGCTTTCGGTCGAACGTGGCCGCGAAACCGAGCTGCTGCAGGCGCTGCAGGAGCGCCCGCGGGTGGCCGGGGCGTTCAGCAAGTCGGTGATGCTGCGCAATGTGGAAGGCATCACCGCCCGCAACCTGCTGATCTTCAGCGCGGTGCTGACCGCCTTTGCCAGTGTGATTGCCGTGGGCGTGGTCTACAACCAGACCCGGATTGCCTTGGCCGAGCGCGCGTGGGAACTGGCCAGCCTGCGGGTGCTGGGCTTCACCCAGGGCGAGGTGTCCCGTCTGCTGCTGGGCCAATGGCTGCTGGAAATGCTGATTGCCCTGCCGCTGGGCTGGTGGGCCGGCTACGCCCTTTCGGACACCATCGTGCGTCTGATCCAGACCGATGAATTCTTTTTTGCGGTGCGCATCCAGCCCGCCACCTACGCTTTTGCCTCGGTGTGCGTGGGCGTGGCAGCGCTGTTCAGCGCCTGGATCGTGAACCGCCGCATCCGCCGCCTCGACCTGGTCGGTGTGCTCAAAGTCCGTGAATGAGGAACGCCATGAACAAGAAAACCCTGGGCATCGCCGCCGCCGGCTTGCTGGCTGTGGGCCTGCTGGTCTGGGCCGCCTGGCCCGAGCCCACAGCGGTGGAAACCGTGCGCCTGGCGCGCGGCGACTATGTGCGCGAACTGGTGGAAGACGCCCGTACCCAGGTGCGCGAGCGCTACACCGTGACTGCGCCGCTGGCCGGCCTGTTGCTGCGACCTACACTCAAGGCGGGCGATGCAGTGACCGCGGGGCAGGTGGTGGCCGAGATCCGCCCGGC
>Ga0255165_1000678_pt1 | contig 10253 bp, 17 predicted proteins | sample Atl_Cont_RepB_8d_FD_183182 | JGI IMG/M metagenome (GOLD analysis project Ga0255165, IMG submission 183182) | Freshwater microbial communities from Altamaha River, Georgia, United States - Atl_Cont_RepB_8d | ecosystem: Environmental > Aquatic > Freshwater > River | place: USA: Georgia | collected... | reverse complement strand
GGGGTGTTCTAACGTTGGCAAGCCAACGTTAGAACACCCCCGTTTCTAACGTTAGAGATATCGTAACGAAAAAGGGGAGCCTTGCGGCTCCCCTCTAACGTTGAGGTGGAGTCTAGTCCTCCACTTCGCCCATCACATCGGTGACCTCCAAGATGAAGGACGAGGCGAACTCGGTCGCCCAGTCGATCATCTTCTGGTTGTCACGCTCCGGTGCGAACCGCAGTTCGATGATGGCTTGGCACAGCACCATCATCACGCCTGCGTTCAGTTCGATGATGGTGTCGAAGTCGATGGGGCCGCTGGGCAGCGAGGACAGGGGAGGGGTGGTCATGGCTTCCTTCCTGCTGAGAGGACTTCTCTCAACAACATCAATCTATCAGAGAGAACTACGCTTCCCCCAACTTTTTCAGAATTCTTTTCAACGTTACAGATTTCTCTCTATCGTTAGAGCATGCACTAAATAAAGTCATTTCTCTAACGTTAAACCAACGGGTGCTCTAACGTTGGCTTGCCAACGTTAGAGCACCCGCATTTCTAACGTTAGAGAGATCCCTAACGAAAAAGGGGGCCTTTCGGCCCCCTCTAACGTTTGGTTGGTGACCCCTTGTTCTTCGGCTCTCCGGCCATCAGGCGAATCCACCGGCTTCTTCGATTGCCATGAGAGCGGCGAACTCCGGCTTGTTGCCTTCTTCGTACCAGTCCCAGTAGTCGCAGTCGGGCAGGTCGCTACTGACGAAACCGAACGTGTTCCAGAGGAACTGATCGACTCGCTTCATCCACTTGCTGAACTCGTTGTTCTCCATAAGTGAAACACTACCACCGAATAAGACTATCCCCTCACTTTCTCCAAAAAAGTTTTGAACGTTAGAAATATTCTTTCTATCGTTAGACATGTACTAAATAATGTCTTGATTCTAACGTTAGAACGAGGGGTGCTCTAACGTTGGCAAGCCAACGTTAGAGCACCCCTCCTGCTTCTAACGATAGAGGCCTAAACAGGCCGGTTCTAACGATAGAAAAAACTTTGTAACGATAGAAAGAATATGGTCAAAGGTGGGGGGAAGGGTAGGGCTTGCGTGTAGCCTATGGGTATGGACACATCCCACATCACCACCAATCGCACCGACACCGTTGGGTTCATCAACTGCAACGGGTGTGGGGACGATTACGTCATCCACTACAACGAGCAGGACATGATGCTCTGGCGTTCGGGCAAGGCGTTGGTGCAGGTCGCCATGCCCTACCTGTCCGCGATGGAGCGTGAACTGCTGCTGACCCGTACCTGCGGCAAGTGTTGGGACGAGATGATCGCCAACGCAGAGGACGACGAGGACTGAGGCCCCCCAACGTTAGGGCCGGTTGGCATTGCCAACCGGCCCTTTCGTTACATAAACCATCTAACGTTAGAACGCACACTAAATAAAGTGTATATTGTAACGTTAGAACTGCGGGCGCTCTAACGTTGGCTCGCCAACGTTAGAGCGCCCGTCCTGCTAACGTTAGAGATGCGCTAACGATAGAACCCCGCCTCCATCAAGGCGGGGTCTAACGTTGAATCAGGAAACCCAACAGGAGATTTCGCTACCATCCTCAGAGATGAAATACCCGGCTCCCCAAACCGGCATCTCAACGTTACAGTGCTGGCAACGCAGGCCCACGGTATACAGCATCTCCACATACCAACCGGCACCGCCGTAGATGTTGTCAGGCCCCATTCTAACGATAGGGCCTTCGTTGTTGTAGTTCAGAGAACGATCAGAGAGCCGAACACACTCAGGCGAGGCTATCGTTACAAAACTGTCGATGTGCTTTTCGATTCTGCGGTCGGACTCTTGGCAGAGTTCGCAGTTCTGCCAGTCGTGGCCGATGGGGTCAACGTTACAGAGCAACCAGTCGTTCTGATACTCTGGCGAGTTTCTAACGATAGTTGCGCAAGGGGTGCATTCGACCTCTTGGTAGTCGTCCCAACACTTGGCGAGGACTTTGAGAAGGTACTGCTTCGGAATATCGGAATCGTGCATGGCCTCATGCTATCACAACCTCAGACGAATCTAAGAACTCAATTTCTATCGTTAGAAATGTGCTAAATAAACCCGTATTTTTAACGTTAGAAGTGCGGGCGCTCTAACGATAGCTCGCTATCGTTAGAGCGCCCGCCTAACGTTACAGGCTCTAACGTTACAGGCGGGGCGAAAGAAAAAGGGCCGGTGCCGAAGCACCGACCCCTTTTCTAACGTTCAGTCCTCGTCGGGAATGAACAGGAGCGACAGGTGGTAGTCCAACGTTACCCAGTCAAGAGTACCGCCCTGCTTGGTGACGATGTAGGCGTTGATCAGACCATCGGCCGCACGCTCGGACAGGGCCGCAGGCTTGTCGTCGCCGTAGAACGTCGAAATGTCGTCCAACAGGAAGACGAGCTTGCTCTTGAGAACGGCGTACGCCGTCTGGGTGCCCGCTCCTTCGTGCAGGGCCATCAGTCCGACCATCATCTGCTGAATCCACCACAACTTGCTGTGGTAGAACTTACGGAGTTCGTAGTTGGTCATGGGCTTGCCTTCCTCTGTGGTGTGTGTCATGTCCTGAACATTACCTGATCGAATGCCCATTCCCCCAACTTTCCACAAATTCTTTGTATCGTTAGAAATATGTAATAAAGGTAGGATATCTATAACGTTAGCCCAAGTGGTGTTCTAACGTTGGCAAGCCAACGTTAGAACACCACCGCCTCTAACGTTAGAACCATGCCTACGAAAAAGGGGGGCCGAAGCCCCCCTCTAACGCTAGATGAGGTTTTCGTCCTCGTCGTCCTCGTAGGGCACGCTCTCCGGCTCCACCCACACCTGCACCTCGTAGGTGCGGGGCGTGATCGTGAGTGTAACGTTGGGGCAGTCCATCCACGCCGTGCGGAACGACATGGCGGTCGCCTCGTCGCCGTAGGTCTGCGAGAACGTGACCGGCTCGCCGTTGCGCCCGATGCCGGTCGCCTCCACGATCCACTCCGTGCGCTCGACGGTCACCAGTTCAGTCGCGCCCATCTCGCACGCGCCGCACAGATAATCCGGACCCCACCACGAACCGATGAAGGTGCCGTGCATACAACGCTGGCGGGGATCATCCAGATCCTCGTCGTAATCACCGAACATGAAACTAACCTTTCACTAGGGAACGTGCCCACGCTATCAGATCAGACCCCATATCCCCAACATCGTGCCCATACCATTCTGTATCGTTAGAGCGGCGCAGCCCAATGATCTTCCTCTATCGTTAGACATGCACTAAAAGATGATCATGTTTTTAACGTTAGAACGGCTGGGGTTCTAACGATAGCAAGCTATCGTTAGAACCCCAGCCCACCTCTAACGTTAGAGACACCGCTACGAAAAAGGGGGCCTTTCGGCCCCCTCTAACGCTAGCCGTCGATGCCGCTGCGGATGCTGCGGGCGAGGCGCAACGCCCAATCGCCCATCGAAACGCTGGGCTGATCGAAACGGTGCGTGAGGCATTCCACGCCCTCGCAGAACATCCGCAGGATGCCGATGGGGATCTCCACGGTCGTGTCGTCGTCGTGGTCGGCGGGGACCGTAACGAACCAATCTTCCAGAAGGTAGTCATGAGGATTCATGAGCGCATACTAGCCGCAATGCGATGGGTTTCCCCCACTAATCGGGAAATTCTTTCTATCGTTAGAACCATGCAATAAAGGTGTGATTGTTCTAACGTTAGAGCTGCGGGTGTGCGCACTTGTTAGTGCGTGGGGTTGCGCACACCCGCCTCTAACGTTACAACTTTCTAACGTTAGAGATGGGGTGCGAAGAAAGGGGGGCCTTTCGGCCCCCCGTTTCTCACGCCGCCTTGCAGATCAGCACCGTGTTGCCGCGGGTCGTGCTGCTCTCTCCGGTGATCTCATCGCCGTTGCGGACGACGTTGCGCAGGGCGACGATCTGCACCTCGCCCCAGTAGGGGCGGAGCAGTTCGGCGCTGAGTGCGCGATGCGCAACGTGGTAGGCCGATGCGGAGCCGGAGGCCTCCACGGAGGCCGTGATCTCCACCGGCACGCCGTTGGAGCAGACCTGCACCACGGCGGCGAGCAGAGCCTCCAACCGCGCCCAGTTGGTGCGGTTGGAGCCTCCGCCGTTGGTGCGGAACTTCTCCACGGCCTCGGCGGCGAACTTGGCGGACTTCGGGCTGACTTGCTGAGTGAATGTGGTGAACATAAGAGTAAGACTACCGCATTCCGTTAGCGTTCCCCCAACTTTCGGCAAATTGTTTCTATCGTTAGAAATGTGCAATAAAGGTGTAACATTTGTAACGTTAGAACAGCGGGCGTGCGTGCTGTAACGCACTTGGGAACACGCACGCCCGCCTCTAACGTTAGAAGTTTCTAACGTTAGAGGCCTGTAACGAAAGAAGGGGGCGGGGCTTTCGCCCCGCCCCCGCTTCCGGTCACTCCTCTCGCATGATGATGCGGGCGGCGAGGGAGCGGAACGCTTCCGCACCGGGGCCGTCGCCCTCGCCCACGGCGAGGGCGAGCAGCAGCATTCCCCTCAATTCGGGCTTCACGCCCTGCATGAGGTGATGGGCCGCAGTCGCCTTGGCCGGGGTGGCGAAGGTCTGGCGGACGGCCTTTGAGGCTGGGGTGTGGTGTGATGCCATGGGTGTATCTAACCACAGTTCGATGGGGTAGGTCAATAGCAAATCGACAGGTTTTTTGGAACGTTAGAAAGAAAGTTTCTATCGTTAGAGACACGCAATAAAGGTGGGCTAGCTCTAACGTTAGAACAGCGGGCGTGCGGACTTTCTAGTGCGTTGGGTTCCGCACGCCCGCCGTTCTAACGTTAGAGACAGGGCGCGAGAATAGGGGCGGGGCTTGCGCCCCGCCCCGCCTCTCTAACGCTAGACCGCCTTGCAGATCAGGACGGTGCGGCCGCGCTGGGTGTCGCTCTGGCCGGTGATCTCGTCGCCGTTCCGCACGGCATTCTTGAGAGCGACCACTTGCACGCTCTCCCAGTACGGGCGCATCAAGTCGGTGCTCAGAACGCGGTGGGCGATGTGATACGCCGATGCGGAGCCGGTAGCCTCTACGGACTCCGACACCTCGACCGGGATGCCGTTCTTGAGAACAGTCAGGATGGCACTCAGGATGACGCGAGTGCGCTCCCAGTTCGTGCGATTGGAGCCGCCGCCATTCGCGCGGTACTCCTTGATCATGTTCTCGGCGGCCTTTGCGGCGGCGGCGGATACGGGCTGGGTGTGTGTGGTGAACATGAGTGAAACGTTACCACCGATGCAACTCAGAAACAACGTCAAAGACAAACTTTCTTTCTATCGTTAGAAACATGCAATAAAGTTGTAACATTCTCTAACGTTAGAACTGCGGGCGTGCGGAGTTATTACACCGCAGAGCCGCACGCCCGCCCTTCGGGCTGTGGATAAGTCTGTGGATATCCTGTGGGCAACGGGTGGGGGCTTGCGCCCCCACCCTGCGCCCTGCGCCCCTACTGGACGGGGCAGATGAGCACCGTGGTGCCTCGCGCCGTGTCGGTTTCACCGGACACGACCGAACCCTTCCACGACACGTCGCGCAATGCGACGACCTGCACCTTCGGCCAGTAGGCACGAAGGGTGTCGGCACCGAGGGCGCGGTGCGTGGTGTGGTAGGCACGCTCTCCTTCCGACACCACCACCGGAATGCCGGTAGCGACGACCTGCTCGCAGATTGCGAGCAGGGCAAGGGTGCGCTCCCAATTGGTGCGGTTGGAACCGGCACCATTCTCGCGCAACTGGTTGACGATGACAACCGCACGACGCGCGGTTGCCGGGGACACCTTCGTGGTGTGCGTGGTGAACAACATGCCCTCATTATGGGCCATGGGGCGCAGGATTGCAACACCCAATTGCATTTCAGTGTAGGTTATCCACAACATTTCTTGTTATCCACAGAATCCTGTGGATAAGTTGGTTGTCCACATCGGTTATCCACATATCCACAGGGTTATACACATATCCGCAGGGCTTGATGTTGTCCACAGGCACTTATTCACACCCTGTGGATAACATCTTGACGAAATCTTGATATTCACAGGTTGTCCACAGGGTTATCCACAGGATCGGCGGGCCTGTGGATAAGATTGTGGATAAATTTTCCTTGACATGTGGATAACTAGGCAGTTATCCACAGAAATTCTGTTACATCTGTGGATAACTTTTCATCTTGTGGATAAGTGTTGTGGATATGTGCTCTATTATCCACAGCCTGTGGATAACTTCGGCGGGCGTGCGGAGTAACCAAAAACCGCAGGCCGCACGCCCGCCCGCCGCATGGTGCAGCGAGCGGTGTGCGGGGCGGGGCGTGGGGCGGGGCCTTGCGGCCCCGCCCCGTTGCGTGGTCAGGCTGTCTTGACCATCAGGAACAGCCCCTCGCGGGCGTTCCAGTCGGGCTGGCCGGTGACCGTGCGGCCCTTGCGGGTGATGCCCTTGAGGGCCACCACGCTGAACGCGTACTCGGCGTACAGGTCGGCCGTGCCCTTGCCCTTGAGGGCGTTGTGGGCCACGTACGCGGGGCCGGTCGCTCCGGTGGCGAACATGGCGACCGGCAGTTCGATCGCCTTGCCGGGGTTGGCCACCGCGTGCATCATTGCGATGGTCAGCGTGATGGCCCGGTCCAGCGACCCGCGGTTGCTGCCGCGACCGCTGCGCAGAGCGGTGACCTGAGCGTTGGCCGCAGCCGCGGTGGCTGCGGGGACGGATGGGGCGAGGATCAGAGTGATCATCGTGGACTCCTGCCAGCGGGGGTAGGGGAACCGCTGACAAGAGAATTGAACCACGGATCGGGGGTAGCCGTCAAGAGAAAATAATTGATTGAATGAAATTTTTTTCGTCGGAATAAAGGGAACAATACAGACTTCAGAAACGCTCTGAATAGAAACAATACGACTCGAAATATCTACTCTATTCCAGAGAATAGACCCTTATAAAACAGCGGGTGTTACGGCAAGAGGAACTGCACCTGTTGCCGTAAACCCGCCTAGCTTCGACTGGGCACTTTTCTGAGAGCCAATATCGGGGGTGCTGCCCCGACCGGAACGGCCGGTCGGGGCAAGATGTTCAGGGCAGGATTCTCAGTCCCTGCCGTGCTGCAGGGTCAGAGCCTGCAGCACCGCCTCGGAGCGAGCCTGATCGGCGCTGTAGCCGAAGTTCTTCCGGTAGTTCCGGTAGATCTTGCGAGCGTAATCCGCGTGACCAGCGTTCACCATGAAGTGGCAAGTGCCGCTAAGCGGACCCTTGCGCTGGCTCAGGCTGTACAAGTAGATCTTCTTCATGTTCTCACCTCCCTCCCTGCCGTGGGCCGTTCCCTCCGGCAAGGAACACAGTAATGCAACCCGTAAAGGAAGTCAAGCATTTTTTATTTCCTCAAATAAGATTTTTTTCTCAACAATAATCCTCTAAATAAGGTTGGAAATATGTGCTCTATTTCTATAAATAGAGCCGTATAAAACGACGGGTGTTTCGGAAAGAGGAACCCCACCTGTTTCCGAAAACCCGCCTAGAACTTGTCAGGAGTTTTCGCAACGCAAATTCTTGCGTTTCGATTGTTTTTGTCTCGTCTTTGTTGTGCATATTCAATGCGAGATCGCCCCTGCACTTGGTGGGGCGGGAGGTCGCCCCCTGTGCGTCGGGGCCGACGCACAGGGGGCGGAGCCTGCTCACTCGGCGTCGCTGCCGAGCCGCTCGCACCCGGCGCACCGGGTGAGCCGCCCCAGCATGGGGCGGCATGTCGCCGGTGCTGAGCAGTTCCAGCACTTGCCGCTGGCCAGCGGAAAGAGCGAGAGTTGCTCGGGGACGCACCGCTCGCAAGAGCAGATCTCGGAAACAGGGTGCTGGCTCATGGCCTGCCTTTCCGTTACCCATCGGTTGTTCAAGGTAACTACTGGGATCGTACTCTCATTCGTAAAGTTAGTCAAGCATTTTTTATTTCCTCAAATAGATTTTTTTTTATTGCATCAATAGAGTAAATAGAGTTGGAAATATCTACTCTATTGAAGAGAATAGAGCCTTATGAAATGACGGGTGTTTCGTCAAGAGGAACCCCGCCTGTTGCCGAAAACCCGCCTAGAATTCGTCAGGAGTTGTCGGGCTGGAAATTCCAGCGTTTCGTTTGTTGTTGTTTCGTCTTTATTGCGTATACTCAATGCGAGATCTCCTCCCCTACGGGGTAGGGTGGGAGGGTGCCCCCGGTGCGTCGGGGGCGACGCACCGGGGGCAGATCCTGCGGATCAGGCCTTCTGGGCCGAAGCCGCCTCGTAGGCGGCCTTGCGGATCGCGTCGATCCGCTCGGTGGCCATCTGCGCCTGAGCCGCAGCGTGAACGGCTGCGTACAGCAGGTTCACGGCCATGTCGATGGCATCCGAAACGGCTTTCGCCGCCCGCTGCTGAGCATCGCTCAGGGACCGAGCCTCGGCGTACACGGCCTCGGCGGTGATCGGGGTCTTGCTCGTGCTGCCCATATCGGGTTCCTTTCGGGGTGCTGACGGGACTCATCAGTAGCGGCACTCACCGCTAGACCGTCGGGGTGGGGCCGTAGCCCCACCCCTAGGTTTCGTCCTAGAAGTCGTAGTCGCCGGTGTCGTAGCGACACGTACCGTGGGCCGTGTCGCCCACGATCACGAACTCCACGCGGTAGCGTGCGAGCACTTCCAGAGCCTTGCTCAGACCATCCTCGTACGAGGTTGTCTGGATGTACTCCCGAATCTCGTCGGCCGCGGCGTCGGCCATCCGGCCGACGACGATTCCGCCGGACACGACGATGATCGCGAGAGCCGCGGCGGCGAATCGCACACCGGCCTCGGCCTCGGCCTCGTTGCCGTCGCGGTAGTCGCGGAGAGCGTCGATGATGCTCGCCCACGAGATCGCCCCGACTTCAAGCGCGACGGGCCGCGCCACCCACGAGGGAAGAATCCGCTCGTCCATTGCCTTGCCTCCTTGCCGCCCGTCGTTCGTTCGGGGCGACGAGGAGAACAGTACCGGCGATCCGCGGCCATGGCAAGGATGGCACCCCACCGACCCCCGATTCTCGACGGAGAGTGAGGATTGACCCCGGTCCACAACGCAGAGCGTGAGATTCCCGCAGGCCGCATAGCTCACCAATACTATATACTAAAATTTTGTCTATTTTTGGTCTGTAACTTGTTTAATCACAAAATTGGGGGAATAGATGATTCCATAGTTTACACAAATTGTAGACAAAATGGCTGGGGAAAAATCGGCGGAAAATAAGTATCGACAGATAGGCGTTATCGACAGATACGTGTCAGTATTCCCAATTCACAGCATTGGAGGATTCGGATGATGCTGGCTGGGGGGTATCTCTGACGTAATAGAATATGTTGATGTTGGAAGTCATCAAGAAGTCAGCGCAGGTTTCCCATTCTTTATAGTTTTTATCAATGTACATCACTACGTTTCTGATTCCTGATGACGCAATCAGCTTGCAGCATCCAAAGCATGGCGGGCCATTGATGATGAGCGTACCATTTTGTCGTGCTGATATGTCTGACCACAGCAATGCGTTTGCTTCTGCGTGATTGGCAATACAGTTGTCGTAGTTGCTTCCATTTGCTGAGTTCTGTAAGAATCGGGGGCAATGTCCTTCATCGCAATGGGCGTGCTGCGGCGGACTTCCGTTGTACCCAAACCCACAAACCCGCTCGTTTTCTGCGAGTATGATGGAGCAATACTTTCTCTTTGCACATGTTGAAAAGATGTTGGCAAGTGAGTCACAGGCGAGGAGCCACTTTCGGTGTTTGGCTGGGGTCATGTATTGATTATACACCTGCTGTACACCTGATGGTGATAAATCAGGTGGATGATAGGTACAAAACCGTGCAGTCAACACGGAAAGCGTTAGCTAGGTTGAGCACAGGAGCGGCGGGGGCGGTTGTTGACCATACGGTGTCAGTACCTGTAGGACCGCTTGTCAATGCTGTAATGTTGGCAAATCGCCATACAATGTTTGCGTTGGATGTAGCACCAATCGGGTCGTGTAAAGAAAGAGCCAACGGCGCACCTGTTGTGCCTAATCCTGTGACTCTGGCGTGTCCGCTGAGCAGGAACGTTGCGGCCGGAAGATCTGGCACGGTTGGCAAAGTCATTGAGAAGTTACCGGCTGTTAATGCCGCACCAGCAGATGTACTAACCTTGAAGCTCATCACGGTGAGAATCCAGCGGCCAACTCTCGTATAGTAGCCATCAGAGGT
>Ga0255165_1000677_pt1 | contig 10258 bp, 10 predicted proteins | sample Atl_Cont_RepB_8d_FD_183182 | JGI IMG/M metagenome (GOLD analysis project Ga0255165, IMG submission 183182) | Freshwater microbial communities from Altamaha River, Georgia, United States - Atl_Cont_RepB_8d | ecosystem: Environmental > Aquatic > Freshwater > River | place: USA: Georgia | collected... | reverse complement strand
CGGCGGCGGTGGTTTCCGCAGCCCCTACGGTACCGGTCCCCGTGGCGGTGGCCGTCGTGACGGCGGCTACGGCGGCGGCGGCAGCTACTGACCTGCACCCTTTGAAGGATTCGAGGCCCGGTTTCTCCGGGCCTTTTGTTTTTCAGGGGCTGTTATGGCGATGCTTGCGTGGCTGTCGACGCAGCAAACGGTCGAACAGCGGGCTGGGGAGCAGACGCAGCAAACTGGCCACCATACCCATCGGCCACGGAATCACACGGAAACGGGCCCCGGCGTCGATGGCCTGAAGTGCCTGCTCCGCAAAAGCTTCAGGCTGCATCAGAAAAGGCATGCGATAGCGGTTACGCGCCGTCAGTGGGGTGGCGACATAGCCTGGGGCGATGGTCGTCACGCGCACGCCGTGCGGTGCCAGCTCGCCTCGCAGGCTCTCACAACAGCTGATCACCGCTGCCTTGCTCGCACTGTAGGCAGCATGCCCTGGCAACCCGCGGACACCGGCCACGCTGGCGATGCCCACCAGCTGTCCACGACCGCGTGCGCGCATGGGCGCAATGAAGGGCTGAAAGGTATTGACCAGCCCTTGCACATTGGTCTGCATGACCTGCACGAAGACCGGCAGATCTTCGGCCTCGGCCAGATCCACCCCCAGGCTGATGCCGGCATTGGCAATCACCACATCGGGCAGACCCCACTCTGCGATGCAGGCCTGCGCCACGGCCTGCATGGCTTGCGTGTCACATACATCGGCAGACCACAGGCGGACAAGTGCAGGATCCCAGCCGCGCGCCAGCTGCTCCTGTTCGAGCACATCGCCACGTCGCGCCACCAGGGCCACACGCCGGCCCTGCTGCAGACAGGCATGCGCCAGCGCCAGGCCGATACCGCTGGAAGCGCCCGTGATCATCACCAGCGGTGCCTGGCTCATGGGGTACGGGGCTGCAAAGTTCCACGCACACGGCCACTGAGCTGGTATTGCCCCGTCTTCATGTCCAGGTCCAGTCCATTGGCCAGAAAGCGGTCCCGATCGCGCAGGATGTCGACCGGCATGTCGGACTGCAAACGCTCCTTTCGGACCCAGGCCACCAGGCGTTCGCCGCGCAGCTCAATGCGAGGGGTCTGCGCGAAGGCAGGCCGCACGACATGCACCTGCCCCAGCAGGGTCACGCGTTCGCCATCGCCCGTGGCGATGCCGCGGCGCGCGGTGGCCACCAGCTCAACGCCTTCTTCGTTGACGGCCACAAATCGCACTTCGTCGATGTGCAGCTCGTCAGTGTCAGGGTAATGACGGGCACGCGCGCCTCCCACCTGCCGGGTGCGCCGCCCCTGTGCATCAAACACCTGGGTGGTGAAATCTTCAAGGTGGTAGTCGGGCTCCCTGCGCTCGGGTCTGGGCGGCGATTCGACCCAGAAGTCCGGCATGCTGCGCACCAGCCACCAGCTGCCCATGGCCAGCAGGCCCATCGCCAGCAAAGGCAGGTACAACATCAGGCGATCCAGCGTCCGCCGCATCGATGACCAGGCGGTCATGCCGAGGGGCCCTTGTGTGCGGAAACACCGACCTGAGCCAGCAGGCGTTCGTAGTGGCCGCCGGCCACCAGCAGGAGGTCACAGAAAGCGCGCGCTGCACCCTCACCGCCGCGTTCGGCCGTCACGTGGTGGGCGATCGCGCGAGCTTGTGCGTGGGCGTTCGCCGGCGCACAGGCAAAGGCCGCGCGCTGCATGACCGGCAGGTCCGGCCAGTCGTCACCCATGGCGGCGGCCTGCGACCAGTCCAGACCGAGTTCAGCCAGGATCTCCTCGGCAGCCGGGCGCTTGTCCTCGGTGCCAAAGCGTGCCTGCATGATGCCCAGTGCCTTCAGACGCAGGCGCAGCGGTGCCGAATCGCGGCCGGTGATGACCACCGGCGTGATGCCTGCCAGTTGCAGCAGCTTCAGACCGTGGCCGTCGAGCACCGAAAAGCGTTTCAGGGACTCGCCTTCGGCATTGAAATACAGACCGCCATCGGTGAGCACCCCATCGACATCCAAAAAGGCCACGCGGATACCCTGGGCCTGCAGCAGCAGTTCGGGCGGGTAATGCAGGGCAGGCACAAGCGGCTGCATCAGATCACCTTGGCCCGCATCAGGTCATTGGTGTTGAGCGCGCCGCAAAGGACACCCTGATCATCAACGACCAGGATGCTGGTGATCCGGTGCTGCTCCATCATGTCGGCCGCCTCGACGGCCAGGGCATCCTGTCGCACGGTGCACGGACTGGCGTGCATGACTTCTCCGGCCGTGAGCGCACGCAGGTCCTGGCCTTTTTCAATCAGGCGACGCAGGTCACCATCGGTGAAGATGCCTTGCGGGCGACCGGCTTCGTCGACCACGGCCGAGGCCCCCAGGCCCTTGCGACTCATCTCCTGCATCAGTTCACTGAAGCTCGCCTGCGGTACCACCCGCGGTACCTGCTCGCCGGAACGCATGACATCGCTGACATGGGTGAGCAACCGGCGGCCCAGCGAGCCGCCAGGGTGTGAGCGGGCAAAGTCTTCGGGCCGGAAGCCGCGCGCATCCAGCAAGGCCACGGCCAGCGCATCGCCCAGCGCCAGCTGGGCCGTGGTGCTGGCGGTCGGCGCGAGGTTCAGCGGGCAGGCTTCCTTTTCGACCGAGCTGTCGAGCAGCACATCGGCATGGCGCGCCAGCGAAGACTGCAAACCGCCGGTCATGGCAATCAGCGGAACACCCTGGCGCTTGAGCACCGGCAGGATGGCCACCAGCTCGTCACTCTCGCCGCTGTTGGATATCGCGAGCACGACATCGACCGGTTTGATCATGCCCAGGTCGCCATGGCTGGCTTCGCCCGGGTGCACGAACATGGCCGGGGTACCCGTGGAAGCCAGCGTGGCAGCAATCTTGCGACCGATATGGCCGCTCTTGCCCATGCCGGTGACGACCACACGGCCACGCACGTCCAGCATCATGGCCACCGCCTTGACAAAACGCTCATCGAGACGGGCCTTGAGGCCTTGCAAGGCGGCCGCCTCGATGTCGAGGGTGTCGCGCGCCAGTTGCAACACAGTGGGGGCAAGGAGTGTCATCGGCTCATTTTATCGAGCCGCTCCAGCACCCGCACCTGCACCATGACCTGCCTCACGGACTGCTGCATCGGACGCCAAATCCGACATTGGTAGGATCGACGCATGTCATCGCTTGAACTGACGCTGCTGTACCTGCTGGCTGCCGTGCTCGGCGTGGTGACCTGCCGCATGCTGCGTCTGCCTCCGATGCTGGGCTACCTGACTGTGGGGGTGCTGATCGGCCCCAATGCGCTGGCCCTGGCACAAAACTCCGAAGGCGTACGACATCTGGCCGAATTCGGCGTGGTGTTCCTGATGTTTGTCATCGGCCTGGAATTCAACCTGCCCAAGCTGCGCGCCATGCGCCGGCATGTGTTTGGACTTGGTCTGCTGCAGGTGGTGCTGACCCTGGTGATCGTGACGCTGGCCTCCCTGTTCTTCGCGAGCCTGGCGCCCACCCTGTGGCAAATGCAATGGCAGACGGCACTGGCACTGTCCGGCGCCATGGCCATGAGCAGCACCGCCATCGTCATCAAGCTGATGGCCGACCGGCTGGAGCTCGAATCCGAGCACGGCAAACGGGTGGTGGGTGTGCTGCTGTTCCAGGACCTGGCGGTGGTACCGCTGCTGGTGCTGATCCCCGCGCTTGGGTCCCGGCCCGAAGCGCTTTTTTCTGCCTTGCTGCTGGCCGGGCTCAAGGCTGCGCTACTGATCACGCTGCTGCTGACTGGCGGACAGCGCCTGATGCGCTGGTGGCTGACCCTGGTTGCACGGCGCAAGAGCGAAGAGCTGTTCGTGCTCAACCTGCTGCTGGTGACACTGGGGCTGGCCTGGCTGACCGAACTGGCCGGCCTGAGCCTGGCGCTGGGCGCCTTCATTGCCGGCATGCTGATTTCGGAAACCGAATACAAGCACCAGGTGGAGGTGGACATCCGGCCCTTCCACGATGTGCTGCTTGGCCTGTTCTTCATCACCATCGGCATGCTGCTGGACTGGCACATCGTCATCGAACGCTGGCCGCTGGTGCTGGTGCTGCTGGTCCTGCCGGTGTTCTTCAAACTGGTGCTGGTGGCCGCTCTGGCGGTGCTGGCCGGCGCCAGCCAGGGCGTGGCGCTGCGCACCGGCCTGTACCTGGCACAGGCGGGCGAATTCGGCTTCGTGCTGCTCACGCTCGGCGCTGACCATCAGGTGATTCCCCCCGAACTCCTCAACCCGGTACTGGCCAGCATGGTGCTTTCCATGCTGGCGACGCCCTTCATCATCCTGCACAGCAACACCCTGGTCATGAAACTGGTGGCCAGCGAATGGCTGCAGCAGTCGCTGCAGATGACCAGCATCGCGCGCAAGTCAATCAACACCAGCAAACATGTGATCATCTGTGGCTACGGCCGTTGCGGTCAGAACCTGGCGCGCATGCTCGAGCGCGAGGGCATTCCCTACATGGCACTCGACCTGGACCCTGACCGGGTGCGGCAGGCCGCCGCCGCTGGCGATTCTGTGGTGTTTGGTGATGCCGGCCGGCTGCAGTCACTGATGGCTGCCGGCCTGGCGCGTGCGAGCGCGGTCGTGGTGACCTATCTGGACGTGCCCGCTGCACTGAAGGTGCTGGGACACACGCAAAGCCATGCTCCCCAGGTGCCGGTGATCGTGCGCACACAGGACGACCTGGACCTGGAAAAACTGCAACAGGCCGGGGCTGCAGAAGTGGTGCCCGAGGCGCTCGAAGGCTCCCTGATGCTCGCCAGCCACGCGCTGGCCCTGGTGGGTGTGCCCATGCGCCGCGTCATCCGCGCGGTGCAGGAACAGCGCGATGCACGCTACAACCTGCTCAAAGGTTACTTTCATGGTCACGACGATGACACGCTGGAAGAGGCCGAGCATGAGCGCCTGAGCACCTTCCATCTGCCCTTGGCCTCGCCCTGGCTGGGCAGGGTGGTGGGAGATCTGAACTTTCACGCCATGGGGGTGCGGCTGGTCGGCTTGCGCCGCGCCAGCGGCAAAAGTGAAGCCCTGGGTGAGCACACCGTACTCGAGGTGAACGACACCCTGGTGCTCTCGGGTACCGCCCGTACGCTGGCGATGACCGAAGAAAAACTGCTCAAAGGCTGAGCCTGTCTGGAGAAAAACAATGACCGTGATGAATGTCCATGAATTCCTGCGCAGCCACATCCGCACCGTGCCCGATTGGCCTGCGCCCGGCGTGCAGTTCCGGGACATCACCCCACTGCTGCAGGACCCGCGCGTCTTTCGTGTGTTGATCGACGCTTTTGTGCACCGCTACATGGACCCTGCGCTGCGTCCGGATGTGGTGGCCGGACTCGATGCACGCGGCTTCATCCTCGGCTCGGTCATTGCGTATGAGCTGGGGCTGGGCTTTGTACCGATCCGCAAGAAGGGCAAATTGCCCTTCACCACGGTTGAGGAGACCTACGAGCTCGAATACGGCAGCGCCACGGTGGAGCTGCACACCGATGCGGTCAGACCCGGCCAGCGTGTGCTGCTGATCGACGACCTGATCGCCACAGGCGGCACCATGATGGCGGGCAAAAAACTGCTCGAAAAGCTCGGCGCCACAGTGATGGAAGGCGCCGCCATCGTCGACTTGCCCGAGTTGGGGGGCTCGGCGCGGATCAAGGCTGCAGGCCTGCCCCTGTTCACACTGGTGGAGTACGAAGGGCATTGACACGCCCGGCCACATGGCGTCCCAGGAGCAGCATGCCCAGCGCAGCCACGGTGTACGTCCAGTCCAGCCCGTCCCGGTCCACCGTCAATGCGCTGAGCAGCACACCCGCCGACTGGCCAAAAAACAGCATGCAGGCAAACAGCGTGACCGCATTGCCTCGGGCATGCGGAGCCATCTGCGTGGCCTGCGTCTGCAGCGTGTTGTGCAGCATGTAAAAGCCCAGGCCCACCAGTAGACACCCCAGGGCGGCCAGGACCAGTGCATGCGTCCAGGCCAGCAAGAGCAAACCCACCGCCATCAGTGTGCTGCCCAAGGTGGCCAGACCACGCTCACCGAACCAGTCGAGCCAACGACGGGCCATCTGGCTGTAAAGCAGGCCACCCACACCGTAGAGCGCCATCAGGCCACCGGCCATCGTGGCACTCAAACCAAAGTGGCTCTCCAGCTGGCTGGGCACGAAAGCGAGCGTACCGAAAGCCAGTGCACCCTCGAGCGCTGTGACCGCGAGCACCCAGCGTACCCTTGCCACGCGCAGCAAGGCGAGTCCACTGACGGCCTGTTGCCAATAGGCGCCTTCGGTCTGCCAGGCTGCGGCACGGCGTTGCGGTGCCAGACGCACGTAGAGCAACACGCCGCTCAGCGCGAACAGTACCGACAGCACCACAAAGGCACTGCGCCAGCCCAGCGACTGCGCAGCCCAACCCCCGAACCATTGCCCTGCCATCATGCCGGTAACGGTGGCGCTCATGAGTTTGGCCAGCGTTTCCTGTCGCCGTTCGTAGCTGACCTGATCACCGAGCCAGGCCATGCTCAGGGGAATGATGCCAGCGGCACTGGCCCCCATGAGTACCCGCGACACCACCAGAAAATCAAAGTCGGCCGCCACGGCGGTCAGCGCACTGAACCCGGCACAGGCCAGCACCGCCAGATTGATCACCCGCAGCTTGCCGATGCGCTCACCCAACGGGCCGTAGAACAGCTGCAGACAGCCATAGGCCACCGCAAAGGCAGACACCACCGCCGAAGCCTGTCCCACACTGATGTCAAATTCCTTGGACAGCACCACCAGCATCGGATCGCAAACCCGCATCGAGGCCATGCTGCAAAAAGCGGCCAGGCTGATCAGCCAAAGGCCAGGAACGCGCTGAGAGGTCATGCCAGGAATCCCGATGCCCGGCTGCGGGCATATGGTGAAAGTCTAGCCTCGAGCGCCGCCTGTCGCGCGTCAGGCAGACAAGCATGCGACTAGCGACTATGCTGATGGCTTGTGCATTGACTTGCCTGATCCACCATGAACGCTCCCCACCAGCTGCCCGACGACCGTCTGCCCTACGCCAAACCCCAACCCTGGGGGATGGCGCCCGACATGGTGATTCCGGATGTGCTGACCGACGACCCCCTGCTGTGGGCACCCGTCGGCGAGAACATCTGGTCTCGGCCTTTGCACCTGAATGTCAGCAGCGGTTTTTATGTGCACCTGCTCAAAGTCAAGCGCTCGGGGCTTTTGCAGCGCCACCGGCACTCCGGCATGGTGCATGCGTATGTGATCAGGGGCAAATGGCTCTACCTCGAACACGACTGGGTGGCCACAGAGGGCAGCTATGTGTTTGAACCGCCCGGCGAAACCCACACCCTGGTGGTGCCCGATGACTGCCAGGACATGGTGACGCTGTTCACCGTGCACGGCGCACTGATGTATGTGGACCCCCAGGGCAACGCCACCGGCTACGACGATGTGTTCACACGGATTGACAGATACCGCGCCCACTTCGAGGCCGTGGGGCTCGGTGAGGACTACGTCAAGCGCTTCATGCGCTGAAATGACCAAGGCCCACTCTCGCGGGCCTTGGCTTGAATCGGGCTCTGCCTCAGAGCGGCTTCTTGATCAGGTTGGCAATTTCGCCAATGATGCCGCGGCGGAATGCCAGCACGCAGATCACGAAAATCACCCCCTGCACGATCGTCACCCAGGCGCCCAGTTCCGCGAGGTAGTTCTGCATGCTCACAATCACAGCTGCACCGGCCACCGGACCAAACAAGGTTCCCATGCCGCCCACCAGCGTCATCAGCACCACCTCTCCTGACATGCTCCAGTGCACATCGGTCAGCGAGGCCAGTTGAAACACCAGCGCCTTGACCGCACCTGCCGTGCCTGCCAGAGCCCCGGAGATGACAAAGGCCAGGAGTTTGTACTTGTCGGTGTCATAGCCGAGCGAAGTGGCCCGGTCCTGGTGCTCTCGAATGGCCTTGAGAATCTGTCCGAAAGGCGAATGGATCACACGCCAGATGAACAGGAAGGCCGCAAGGAAAATGGCCAGCACGAACACATACATGTTGGTGTTGTCGGCCAAATCGACCAGCCCAAAGAGCTGCCCACGCGGCACAGCCTGAATGCCGTCTTCGCCTCCGGTGAACGGGGCCTGCAGTGAGAAAAAGAAAATCATCTGCGCCAGGGCCAGCGTGATCATGGCAAAGTAAATGCCCTGACGGCGGATGGCCAGAGAGCCCACCACATAGGCCAGAACCATGGAAGAGAAGGTACCGAAGATCACGGCAAGTTCAGGGTTCCAGCCCCAGACCTTGGCCGCATGTGCAGAGGTGTAGCCTGCCAGCCCCAGGAACATGGCGTGACCAAAGGACAGCAGCCCCCCAAAGCCCAGCAGCAGATTGAAGGCACAGGCAAACAGCGCAAAGCACATCACCTTCATCAGGAAGACCGGGTAAACCCAGATCGGTGCGATGGCAAAAATGGCGGTCATGATGGCAAACGCCACCCAGAGCGATTTGTTGGATTCGGTGGAAACCGAGGCAGTCGAAGAGTTCGTCATGGCGTTACTTCTGAGTACCGAACAGGCCGGCGGGCTTGATGAGCAGGACAATGGTCATGATGACGAAAATCACGGTCGCTGAAGCTTCGGGGTAAAACACCTTCGTCAGGCCCTCGATCAGACCCAGCCCAAAGCCGGTCACGATCGCGCCCATGATGGAACCCATGCCGCCGATGACCACCACCGCGAACACCACAATGATGAGGTCGGCACCCATGGTCGGATTGACCTGGTAGATCGGGGCGGCCATGACGCCGGCCAGTGCAGCCAGACCCACGCCGAAACCGTAGGTCAGGGTGATCATGCGGGGCACATTGATGCCGAAGGCCTGGACCAGGCTGGGATTCTCGGTCGCGGCCCTCAGGTAGGCCCCCAGTTTGGTCCTCTCGATCACATACCAGGTGGCCAGGCACACCACCAGCGAGGCCACGATGACCCATGCACGGTACTTGGGCAGGAACATGAAGCCCAGATTGAAACCGCCTCGGAAGACTTCAGGCACCGGATAAGGCATGCCCGAAGAGCCGTATTCATTGCGGAACAGGCCCTGAATGATGAGCGCCAGACCGAATGTCAGCAGCAGTCCGTAAAGGTGGTCGAGCTTGTAGAGCTGCTTGAGCATGGTGCGCTCGATCAGCACACCCGTGGCGCCGACCAGCAACGGTGTGACCAGCAGGGCAAGCCAGTAGTTCATGCCGAACTTGGTCAGCCCCAGGTAGGCCACAAAGGCGCCCAGCATGTACTGGGCGCCATGCGTGAAGTTGATGATGTTCAGCAAGCCGAAGATCACCGCCAGGCCCAGCGAGAGCAGCGCATAAAACGAACCGTTGATCAGTCCGATCAGCAATTGCCCGAACAGGGCTTGCGAGGGAATGCCAAAAATTTCCATGGCGGTGACTTCGTTTGACTCAGAACAACAGGAGGATCACTTCTTGACCAGCGGGCACTCGCTCTCGGCCAGGGGGCGGAAGGCCTGATCTGCCGGAATGGTGGCGCGAACCTTGTGGTAGTCCCATGGACCCTTGGACTCTGCTGGTTTCTTGACTTCCACCAGGTAAACCGGGTGGATCTTGCGACCATCGGCACGGATGCTGCCCTTGCCGAACAGCGGATCATCCGTGGGGGAGGCCTTCATCTGGTCGACCACCTTGGTGCCGGTGTCGGTCTTGGCAGCCTCCACGGCACGCAGGTAATGCAGGATGCTCGAATACACACCGGCCTGCACCATCGACGGCATCTTGCCGCCATGGGCTGCTGCAAAGCGGCGGCTCCAGGCGCGGGTCTGGTCATTGAGGTCCCAGTAGAAGCTTTCGGTGAAGATCAGGCCCTGAGCGGTGTTGAGACCCATTGCATGCACGTCGTTGATGAACATCAGCATGCCCGCCAGGTTCTGGCCACCCTTGGTGATGCCGAATTCGGCCGCCTGCTTGATCGAGTTCACCGTGTCACCACCGGCATTGGCCAGGGCAATGATCTTGGCCTTGGAAGCCTGGGCCTGCAGCAGGAAGGAGGAGAAGTCCTGCGTCGGGAACGGGGTGCGCACCTTGCCGACCGTGCGGCCACCCGCCTTGACCACGGCTGCCTCGGTGTCGCGCTCGAGGGCATGGCCGAAGGCGTAGTCGGCAGTGAGGAAGTACCAGGTATCGCCACCGGTCTTGGCGATGGCCGTGCCCGTGCCGTTGGCCAGCA
>Ga0255165_1000671_pt1 | contig 10375 bp, 9 predicted proteins | sample Atl_Cont_RepB_8d_FD_183182 | JGI IMG/M metagenome (GOLD analysis project Ga0255165, IMG submission 183182) | Freshwater microbial communities from Altamaha River, Georgia, United States - Atl_Cont_RepB_8d | ecosystem: Environmental > Aquatic > Freshwater > River | place: USA: Georgia | collected... | reverse complement strand
ATGAGCATTTTGCGCACTGGGACCCCAAGACGATCCGACAAGTCCAACAACATGCCTGGGTGAGGCTTAGCGAAGGATTCATCTGCAGTTCGGGTGCCATGAAATACATGTTCTAACCGATGATGAATCAATGATCGATCGAGTCCCCGCCGAGGCTTACCAGTTGCCACCCCCAACATAAAACCTTGATTTCTTAAGTTTTCAAGTAGGTCGCGCATACCCTGAAAAAGATCCAACTCATGATCTTTTGCCAAATAGTGATAGCGAAAGCGATCAACAAGCGTTGGAAAATGCTTAGGGTCAATCGTCGGCACCACACGCCGTAAGGAATCATGGATTCCTAAACCGATCACATAACTTGCAATTGAGTCCTCGGGGACTGGAAAATCAAGATCTCGACAGGCTTGCTGAATGCACTGAACAATCGTTGGCGTGGAATCCATAATTGTTCCATCCCAATCCCATACGATTAACTCATAGCGACGTTCATTTGTCTTCAATCGATTTCTTTCGGTTGTAAGGTTTGAGCCAAAAAACGACTGTCCCATTGCGCGAGAAAATCATGAAATCGTTTTGGCAGATTAGTTTCAATTCGTATTTTCTCTGAAGTTTTGGGATGCGAAAAGACTGCAAGATGTGCATGGAGAAAAAGGTGCTTAACCTTCAACTGCTTATCGCCCGATTCCAATCCATATTTATCGTCGCCCAATATTGGATGTCCAATTTTTTGTAAATGCACACGAATTTGATGGGTTCGCCCGGTTTTGAGCTGGGCTTCGACCAAGGTAAAGCAGGCGCTGTCATGCTGAACAATCTCGGTTACCCGAATATTGGTGTGACTTGGCTGACCTTTTGGATCAACGCGAACCCGACGCTCACCGTTCTCTAATACATATTTCAGCAGGGGAAACTTTAACTGCTTCGTTCCAGTGATCGCGTCCATTGCGCCATGAGCAATTAATCGATAGCGTTTATCGGTTAACCCCTCCCGAATCTGTCGATGCATTTCCAGCAAAGCGCTGCGCTTTTTTGCCATGATCAAGATTCCAGAAGTATCTCGGTCTAAGCGATGAACCAGTTCCAAAAATGCATTCTCTGGCCTTGCCTTACGAAATAACTCGATGGCACCTAACTGAACACCTGAACCCCCATGGACCGCCAGCCCAGAGGGTTTATCAATCACCAGTAAATACTCATCCTCAAACAAAATAGGGATATCCGTTGCTAGGGTTTTGGCCTGAGCCTCCGAAATTACGCGGTCTAATTTTTTTGGTTCGGCTAAGCGGGTAGGGGGTAGACGAACGACATCGCCCTCAACTAAGCGTGAGCTTGGCAGCGCCCTCTTTTTATTGATCCGCACTTCGCCCGACCGAATAATTCGGTAAATATGGCTTTTTGGAACCCCTTTAGCCCATCGGAGTAAGTAATTATCAAGTCGTTGACCAGCAAAATCAGGACCGACGGTTTCCAAAATAGCTGCCAAAACCTTGGTTTTAGGGGCTTCCTTGCCAGTATTACGTGGCTTTGAGGGAGGAGTCGTGGTTTTATTCATCGGATCATTCCCATTGTCGACCGTTTTGTGCCCTATAATCAAGGCTCTAAGTCATTGATGACTAAGAATTTGAATTTCGGAGCTTGGAGTCGCCCATGAATAGACTCCCGGGGTTGCCCCTCTCCCGTTTTAATGAGGCGCAAGGGTTGGCGTGATATTTGCCGCGACCCCCGAAAGCAGATGACCGTTTTTTAAACGAGCGCCTACATTGAGAACTAAAGGAGATCTCTGTGGCGAGCGTTCATGTGAGACCTAAGCCAATCTAATTGGTATTTTTCCTTTTTAGGAATTTTGTTTGTCTCACTTCAGCACTCTGGGTTTTTCCTCAGAGCTTGCCAGTCATCCACTTCGCGTCGCTCAAGTCCGCCTCCTGTTTAGGAGAGTGTTATGAAGCGCATGTTATTCAATGCAACGCAACAAGAAGAGTTGCGAGTTGCCATCGTTGATGGTCAAAAATTAATCGATATCGATATTGAGACTGCCGGGCGTGAACAGCGTAAAGGCAATATTTATAAAGGTGTCATTACCCGAATCGAGCCATCCCTAGAAGCCTGCTTCGTTAACTATGGTGAAGAACGACATGGTTTTTTACCCTTTAAGGAAGTAGCTAGAACCTACTTTAAGGATGGTATTGATGTCCGTAATGCCTCCATCAAGGATGCTTTACGCGAAGGTCAAGAAATCATTGTTCAGGTTGAAAAGGAAGAGCGCGGTCAAAAAGGCGCTGCCCTAACCTCTTTTATTTCCCTGGCAGGTCGTTATTTAGTGTTAATGCCAAACAATCCGCGCGGAGGTGGTGTATCGCGCCGCATTGAAGGCGAAGATCGCCAAGAGTTACGTGAAGCCATGGCGCAACTTGAGGTACCCGATGGAATGAGCATTATTGCCAGAACTGCAGGTATCGGTCGAGATGCTACTGAACTGCAGTGGGATCTCAATTACCTCATGCAATTGTGGAAAGCGATTGATGAGGCAGCCAAAGGAAACTCCGCACCCTTACTCATTTATTTAGAGTCGAGTCTTGTGATCCGCGCCATTCGCGATTACTTCCAGCCCGATATTGGCGAGATTCTGATTGATACCGATGACATTTATGAGCAAGCTCAGGCATTTATGTCAGTAGTAATGCCAGACAACTTGCCTCGGGTGAAGCGCTATCAGGATGATGTGCCCCTCTTCTCACGCTTCCAAATTGAGCATCAAATTGAAACAGCCTATTCCAGAACGGTTCCACTACCATCTGGCGGTGCAATCGTAATCGATCACACGGAGGCCTTGGTATCGGTAGACGTGAACTCGGCACGCGCAACGCGTGGATCGGATATTGAAGAGACTGCAACCCGAACCAATCTCGAGGCGGCTGATGAAATTGCAAGGCAAATGCGCCTTCGTGACCTTGGTGGCTTGATCGTAATTGACTTCATTGATATGGAGTCATCAAAGAGTCAACGGGATGTTGAAAATCGCTTACGCGATGCCTTACGCCATGATCGCGCCCGCGTACAAATGGGTAAGATTTCTAAGTTTGGTTTGATGGAGCTCTCGCGTCAGCGTTTGCGTCCAGCTCTATCAGAAGGTAGTCACGTTACGTGCCCACGATGCAATGGAACCGGCCATATTCGCGATACCGAATCTTCCGCGCTACAAGTCCTGCGAATTATTCAGGAAGAGGCCATGAAGGAGAATACGGCTGCAATTCACTGCCAAGTACCCGTTGAAGTTGTTGCCTTCTTGCTTAATGAAAAACGTGCTGAAGTAATCAAGATTGAGACGCGCTTTAAGGTCCATATTTTGATGATCCCCAATAAGCATCTTGAGACCCCTCACTACAAACTAGAACGCCTTCGCCATGATGATCCGCGCCTAGACGAGCAAAAACTTAGCTATGTCATGGTGGAAGAAGCCTCACGCGAACTGGAAACGGATGCTGTCATCGGCCGTAAAAACGAAGAAGTACGAGCTCGTCCCGAGGCAGCAGTCAAAGGTATCACCCCCAGTCAACCGGCACCCGCAGCATCACCGCGTCCAGTCCGTGATTCCAAATCGAATTCATCCGCTCCCGAATCAAGTGGGTTCTTAGGGTTTATCAAAAAATTATTTTCATCGAGTAACCCACCGGCAGCCCCGGAGACCAAACCAAATCCGCGTTCTGATTATCGGGGGCGAAATGGCGATCGCAATCGCAACAGGGGTCGCAATCGCAATGAGCGTAATCAACGCGGTGACTCGTCTGAGCGAATTGAGAAAACAATTGAGCCAACTGAAGCCGCAGCAAATCGCCCACCGCGCCCAGAGGGTCGAAATCGTAACCGTGGCGAACGACAAAATAATCAAGAGAAAGTAGAAATTGCTAACCCGGCACCGCAAGTGGTGGGTGCAAATGATGAATCTGAGGGTTCCGGAGATGAACGCCGCCGTGGTCGCAACCGCCGAGGTCGAGGTCGTAACCGTGGCGAACGAGCCGAACGCCATGAAACCAGTGGCTCAGCAACGAATTCAGAATCCAATCCAGGCTTTCCGATGGGCCTCGGTGGTCGCTCCGCCAGTGTGCCTCTAACTCGCATTGTGAGCACCTTTCGAGAGTCAACCGGGGGACGGCGCCCCAATCAACGAAGGGAACGGCGCGAAGAAATAGCTACGCCAGTTATTGAAACCTTCGCAGCGCCCACCATCAATCTTGAGGCAGTTGCTGCACCCTCCCTACCTGAGCTACCTAGAGTCGCATTCACACCCCTAGCCGAAGAGCCGCTCAAGGATGTGGTGCAAGGAGCAGGGATGGTTTGGGTGGGAACGGATCAATCGAAATTGGCAGAAGTTCAAACCCAGATTCAGGCAGAAAGCCCAGCACCCCGTGTTCCGCGAGTACCTAAATCTCCTGCTAGCCTTCCAACTGGCCCGATGGTGCTCGTTGAGACGGGCGGACAAGAAAAAACCATCGATAAAACGGTTTAGTCGTTTAAGGCCATAATGTGAATTATGGTGAAGCCTGTCATTCCAATACGCAAAGAGACCCCCAGGGGTCCTTTGCCGTTGATCCCAAACACGCTAAGTGCGGTCCACGGTCGTACCCTTGATCGTCGTCAACGCCCATTGCGTGATCTACGCATCTCCGTTACCGATCGGTGTAATTTTCGGTGTACCTACTGTATGCCCAAAGAAGTATTCGATCAGAATTACCCGTATCTCGCGCAACCTGAATTATTAAGTTTTGAAGAGATTCATCGCTTAACCACCATTTTTGTCTCTCTCGGTGTTGAAAAGATTCGCTTAACGGGCGGCGAACCTTTACTTCGCAAGAATCTAGAGACCTTAATTTCCATGCTGGCCAAGATTCGAACGCCACAAAATCAGATGCTGGACTTAACTTTGACGACCAATGGCAGTCTTTTGAGTAAAAAAGCAGCGCTCTTAAAAGAGGCGGGTTTGCAACGACTGACAGTTAGCTTAGATGCACTTGATGATGCCGTCTTCAAAGCCATGAATGACGTCGACTATCCAGTGCGTGATGTGCTCGATGGAATTGAGGCGGCCCAAAGGGCGGGCTTTCAGGGAATTAAAGTCAATATGGTGGTCAAAAAAGGAGTGAATGATCACGAGATCTTGCCCATGGCAAAGTATTTCCGAAATCGCGGTATAACCCTTCGTTTCATTGAATTCATGGATGTTGGCTCCTCGAATGGCTGGAATCTTGATCAAGTTTTGCCATCCGCCGAAGTCATTGCCAAAATTTCTGAACAGTTCCCACTTGAGCAACTCGACCCAAACTACAGCGGCGAAGTCGCTCAACGTTGGCGTTATCAGGATGGCGCCGGCGAAATTGGTGTGATATCCAGTGTTACCCAAGCGTTCTGTCATGAATGTTCGCGTGCCCGCCTGTCGACTGATGGTCAGCTATTCTTATGTTTATTTGCGACCGAAGGGTTTGATTTCAAAACCCTCATTCGATCCGGTCGCTCCGATCTTGAAATTGCAAACGCAGTGATGCAAACCTGGTCAAACCGTGAAGATCGCTACTCTGAAATCAGACACCTGCACACGAAAGATTTAGAACGCAAACAACGTAAAGTTGAAATGTCCTATATTGGTGGTTAAGGTCTGCGGATGATTGCGCGTTCCGAAATCACCGGCCTACTGCTTGCAGGTGGTCGCGCCTTACGAATGGGTGGAATCGATAAGGGACTTATACCGTTTCAAGGCAAACCCTTAATCGAACATGCGATCAACCGCCTTGGTCCACAAGTCGCAAATTTAGTAATTAATGCTAATCGCAATCAGACTGTCTATTCACAATATGGCTATCCTATCGTAGCCGATGAAAATCAAGACTATGCGGGCCCATTGGCAGGCTATCTGGCAGGCCTAAAAGTGTGCAACACGCCTTATTTGATGACTGCGCCCTGCGATTCTCCGTTGTTCCCCACCGATTTAGTGGAAGTGCTTGCCCATACCCTTAAGAAGCAAGGGTCTCATATTGCATATGCATCGAGCCAAGATCCATCGGGGAAGATTTGGGCGCAACCGGTCTTTTGCCTGATGAAGCGAGAGGTAGTTGATTCCTTGGAACAATTTTTAGCCGATGGGCAACGCAAGATTGATCGGTGGTTTGCATCTCAGAATGCATGTACAACTGTCTTTCAAAATGAATCTGCATTTGCCAATGCCAATACCCCGGACGAACTTGCTCAACTCGAAAAATTTACCAATTAAAACAATGGAAACCAAAAAAGCAAACCAAGAGTTCCAGTCGGATTTTTTATCTGTATCTGAGGCACGACAAGCAATTGCTGACTTAATCGCTTCCAGTTACGAATCTTTGGCAATCCATCTCAGAAAAGAGACTTTACCTCTCCACCAATGCCTCGGCCGTATTTTAGCGGTCGATGTTTTATCACCCATTGATGTACCAGCCCATGACAACTCTGCCATGGATGGGTATGCATTTGATGGTCGTGAACTACGCGATGATCGCCAGAATATTGAATTAACCGTCATCGGAACTTTACATGCCGGGGAAACAGAATCATTGAACGTTAAACCGGGTCAATGCATCAAAATCATGACGGGTGCCTTGATGCCCGCAACTTGCAATACGGTTGTCCCGCAGGAATTTACGAAGACCCATAGTAATGGTTTGGTGAGCTTTTCAAATGGGGTCGTCCGTGCCGGCGAGAATCGTCGCTTACGAGGTGAAGATTTGCAGTCTGGTAAAGCGGCGATTTCGCAAGGGCGAATTTTACGACCGGCTGACATCGGTCTTATGGCATCCCTGGGCATTCGTGAGCTCGATGTCTATCAACGTATCAAGGTCGCAATCCTCTCTTCTGGTAATGAGCTCTGCGACATCCATGAATCCTTAGAGCCCGGCAAGATTTATGACAGTAACCGCTATAGTCTTCGGGCATGCATCGAGCGGTTAGGCATGGAGGTGATGGATTGCGGCATCGTGCGAGATAACCCCGATGATCTTCGCAAAGCTTTCATTACGGCCGCTCAAATGGCCGATGTCATCATCTCCTCTGGTGGGGTTTCGGTTGGAGAGGCGGATTTCACCAAGCAAATGATGGAAGAGCTAGGTGAAGTTGGATTCTGGAAAATTGCCATGCGCCCAGGTCGACCCATGGCATTTGGTAGCCTAAAGCCAGATTCAAATAGGCCAACGTCCACCGTATTTTTTGGCTTGCCTGGTAACCCCGTAGCGGTGATGGTGACCTTTTATCAGTTTGTCCGCAATGCGCTGTTGCAGCTCAATGGCGCCAAGCAAGTTGAGATTCCATTAATCCCAGTCCGATCAGCCCAAGGAATTCGAAAGAAATCTGGGCGTACGGAGTTTCAGCGGGGGATTGTCTTTCAAGATCCCGAGGGTCAATGGGTCGTTAAAACAACGGGTAGCCAAGGTGCTGGGATTTTGCGCTCCATGAGTGAGGCCAATTGTTTTATCGTTCTTCACCATGACCAAGGAAATGTTGAGCCGGGCGATTGGGTAGACGTGGAGATTTTTGATGGACTGCTTTAAGATGACGGGATCATGAAATTTACTAAAAAAGAAATTGTATTTTTAGATCCCATGCACACTGCCAAAACCTTAGTGTTGGTTTACCTGTGCTTCTCCGTCCCAATCGTACTGTTGGCTCTGTTTGTTGCCTTTATTCGAGACGGCTCAATTCCTGGGTTTACAGTCATTTCTGCCCTTGTACTTAATGCCATCCTGGGCTTTGGGCTCTTATGGATTGCCTGTAAAGTCTATAACTGGGTTGCAGAAAAATTTGGCGGTATTGAACTTGCCCTTAAAGAACTTCCCGAAGAGACGGACGATATTCAGCAGTAAAGCTTGGCAAAATTAGTTCTTCCACAATTCGGTATTGATCAAGCTTGGTGGGCGCTTTCCTTCAAGAGCAGCATTTAAATTATCGATGGCCAAAGCAACCATGGCGCGCCGAGTTTTTTCTGTGGCACTCGCAATATGCGGTGCCAATACTACGTTACTCAATTTAAGTAACTCCGGATGAACCTTGGGTTCACCTTCATAAACATCGAGACCTGCAGCAAAAATTGTTTTTGCTTTTAACGCAGCCGCTAAAGCTGCGTCATCGACAATACCGCCACGCGCGATATTGACCAATGTAGCAGTCGGTTTCATCAGCGCAATTTCCTTAGCGCCAATCAAGTGATGGCTTTCTGCAGAATAAGGCACCACCAAAACGACATGATCAGCTTCGCGCAGTAAGGTTTCTTTATCAACATACCTTGCACCACATGCTTTCTCGTCGGTCTCACTTAAGCGCTTGCGGTTGTGGTACATCACTTTCATCCCAAAGCCTAAAGCGCGCTTCGCAATCCCTTGGCCAATTCGGCCCATACCAATAATGCCCAAGGTGGTGTGATGCAAGTCCATACCTAGTGGGTTGTAAACGATGGACATCTTGTCCCATTGGCCATTCCGAATCCAATGCTCTGACTCCGTAATTCGTCGGGCTGTCGCCATTAAAAGTGCAAAGCCAAAGTCGGCCGTTGTATCCGTTAACACATCCGGGGTATTGGTAGCCATTACCCCAGCTGCAGTCATTGCAGGCACATCAAAATTGTTATAGCCAACAGAAATATTAGCCACAATCTTTAGGTCTTTCGCATCAGAGAGGGTGTTGCGATCAATTCGCTCACTGCCAAATACTAAGGCTCCCTTGACTTCGGCAAGATGCTTGCGTAATTGCTCTGGAGAAAAAATGTCATCCGCCTGATTCGATTGAACCTCAAATTTCTCCTCCAATTGTGCTAAGGCATCTGGAAAAATGGCACGGGCAACGAGGATTTTGGGTTTGGTTGTCATGGCTCTGAGTAAGGGTGTGATATCGGTAGAATCAAGACTTTACACCATTTGGGATAAAATCCAATGGTTGATTATTTTTGTCTTTATGATCGTATTTCTTCCTCAGAGTGAGCTATGACCTACGTTGTCACTGAATCCTGTATTCGTTGCAAATACACCGATTGCGTTGATGTATGCCCTGTTGACTGTTTCCGTGAAGGTCCTAATTTCTTAGCAATTGATCCGGATGAATGCATTGATTGTGCGGTATGTGTTCCGGAATGCCCCGTCAATGCAATTTATGCAGAAGATGATGTGCCGGGTGATCAGCAAAACTTTATTGCAATCAATCTTGAGCTCGCTAAGCAATGGCCCAGTATCACAAAATCCAAGGCGCCTCTTGCTGATGCGGATGATTGGAAAGATGTCAAAAGTAAGCTCGAGCATCTCGAAAAATAATGCCTTGCCTGCATTGACTTAATTTCGCATGCGCCAATTTCATCAACTCATGCACCATGTCCTCGAACATGGCGCCCAAAAATCGGATCGTACTGGAACCGGAACTTTATCGGTTTTTGGTTATCAGATGCGCTTTGATCTCGCAGAGGGCTTCCCGCTAGTGACCACGAAGAAGCTTCACCTAAAGTCGATTATTTATGAGCTCCTCTGGTTTCTGAGCGGCAATACCAATAATCAATGGCTCAAAGAACGTGGGGTATCCATTTGGGATGAATGGGCCGCTCCAAATGGAGACCTTGGGCCAGTGTATGGTTATCAATGGCGATCCTGGCCTGCGCCCAATGGCGAGCATATCGATCAAATCAAAGAAATTATCCATACGATCAAAACAAATCCGGATTCCCGCCGAATTATTGTCTCGGCCTGGAATGTCGCTGATATTCCAAAAATGGCGCTGGCGCCCTGCCATGCCTTCTTTCAGTTTTACGTGGCTAATGGAAAACTCTCCTGCCAACTCTATCAGCGCAGTGCCGATATTTTTTTGGGCGTTCCATTTAATATTGCTAGTTACGCTTTACTAACGCACATGGTTGCTGAGCAATGCAATCTTCAACCCGGCGAATTTATTTGGACTGGCGGTGATTGTCATTTGTACAGCAATCACTTAGAGCAAGTAAAACTTCAACTCTCGCGGACACCCTACCCATTACCAAGCCTTAAAATTCATCGCAAACCTGAGTCAATCTTTGATTACCAGTTTGAAGACTTTGAAATTGTGGGGTATGAGTCCCACCCCCATATCAAAGCACCGGTTGCCGTCTAAAGTCGATTAATGACAAATCCTGCTATCTCGATGATCGTTGCGCGATCACGCAATCATGTAATTGGTAAAGATAATCAAATGCCCTGGAAGATCTCGGCTGATTTGCAATTTTTTAAGAAAGTTACCATGGGTTATCCCATTATTATGGGACGCAAAACCTGGGAATCGATTGGCAGACCATTGCCAGGAAGACGCAATATCGTCGTCAGTCGCAATTCTGACTACCAGGCAAAGGGGG
>Ga0255165_1000670_pt1 | contig 10391 bp, 25 predicted proteins | sample Atl_Cont_RepB_8d_FD_183182 | JGI IMG/M metagenome (GOLD analysis project Ga0255165, IMG submission 183182) | Freshwater microbial communities from Altamaha River, Georgia, United States - Atl_Cont_RepB_8d | ecosystem: Environmental > Aquatic > Freshwater > River | place: USA: Georgia | collected... | reverse complement strand
AATTATCGTGTTCCAAAATTTACCACGAATTAAAAAAGTTTTGGAATTGCGCCGTAGTAATGCGGCGCAACCAATTCCGTCTAAAAAAATTTACAAAAGAAAATCAAAACATAAAAAACGTTTTGTTGAATAATCAACTAAATTGGTTGAACTTTCAACAATTCGCCCGCAAAGGAGAGTGGGGCAAAATCCAATTACGAGCAAGTTAAAAACACCCTGGATTTTGTGAGATTTATCACAAAGCTGGCGGGCAGAATAAAACTAATTTGTCAGTAGCCTACGCTATAATTGCGCTATCAAACAAACGAAAGGAAAAAAATGCTAAATACAGATAACTGGGCTTTATTCCCGTTCTCCGTTAATGGAGTTAATTTTGTATCTAAATTAGATACTAATGGCTCTTTCTATCCGCAAATCTCACGCATGCCTGCCGAATTGGTAGAAATGATTAATCGTGACGCTATCTCCGAATTAGTAGGCGACCCTACTAAAATGACAACCGAGGAATTACAGGCAGAATTAGACGCTGTAAATCTAGGTGCAACGCAGGCTATTTTAGCCCTTGCCTAAATTGTCGGTGGGTAGGTGTATAATCTACCCACCACTAAACGAAAAGGAAATAAATAAATGATAGCAACCGCAACCGCTCTTATTCAGGCAACTGAAGAAAGTATTTTTGATGATGAGGCTATGGGCTTCGCTCAATTTATCACACACTCTTACAAAGAATTAGATGATGAACAATTAGCCAAAGCGTTATTCGTCTATGCCACAATGCTAACTAGCACCGCAGTAGATAAGGCTACTAAAATATTACTAACTGAAAGTCAAGTAGCAGACCTAATGGCTACTATTGACGAAATGGATAGCCTAAGAAATGAGGTGCTAAGTGGGGAGTAATTTCGCAACCGATTTAGCGGACTATGACTTGGGATTAGACCTATCTACTGCTATTTCAATTCACCTAACTTCTAATCATTACCCGCCCGTTCCTAATAGCATGGTATTGCCGTGTATAGAGGCTCTGGAGGCTTATTGGGAAGATGAAACTGATCGTGAGATAAAGATGCCCGAAGGCGTATCATACAAAGGATTAGATACAGCACCCGCTTGGGCTATCATAGAACAACACCACCTAGAGGCGTGGCTCTAAAATGTCGGTGGGCTATGCTAGGATAGCCTTCCACAACAACGAAAGGAAATAAACAAATGGCAACTCTGGAAATCGGACAGACCTACACAACCACTAATAGTGGAGTAGTAGGCGTAATCAAGGCAATAGATAATCACCCTTCAGGTGTAAATCGTATTCTGCTTGATGTCAATGGCAAGGAACGCTGGACTAGCGCACCTGCTAAATAACTAAATAGGTGGGGGATACAATGTCAGTATCCCCTGCTATAATTCTCGCTCACAACTAACGAAAGGAAATAAAATGGCTAGAAATGGAAAATCCATAAATGTCAAGATTGCTACAACCAAAGTAATCAAGGCACTTGAAAATAAATTGGCTCAACTCCAAAAGGATAAGGCTAATCAAAAAGTCAATGAGGAAAAGTTCTCAAAGGCACAAGAGAAATACAACAAGGAAGTTGCTAAGTTAGCACTTGATAAGATTGCTAAGGCAGATGAAGTGTCTGCTAGTGTCAGATACAATGGCAAAATCTATGTATCTTTTGAGTTGCCCGCAGGAACTATCACGCTTCCTACTGAACCACAGAAAGATTTTGAGTCTTTCCACGATTGGCAGTATAAGGAAATGGTAGAGGAAATTGAGAACGCAATTCGTATTCTCAAAATGACAGATGAGGAAGTAGTTTCCACTTCTACTTACAATTCTATCGCTAAATACCTATAATAAATGGCGGGTGCGTGGGCTATTGACAACACCCGCATAATTTTATAGAATACTCTTAGCAAACGCTAACTGACCTGAGCAAGTCAATGCTAAACTGCTCAACTAAAATCCCTACTAACAGAAAGTAAATAAATGCTAGAAGTAGAAATCTACGAAATGAATTATTCAGTATCCCCTGGTGGTATTGATTGCTGGGAAATGACAATAGATAATAAATGTTATTCCGATTTCAAGACTGCTGGACACGCATTAGATCACCTGCTACTTATGTATCCTGAGCAAGAGTTTGACCTAAGCGTTACCTCTCTCGCTTCATATTTTAAGCGGGAGGAAATAAATGCGTAATCGTTATCGAATCGAAATCTATGACGACATAAAACAAAATGATTTGACTTTATTCTCAGATGACGGAGTAGATAAGGAACACTTAACAGAATTGGTATTTTCTAATCTGAACCAATTTTCTGGAAATGTTCGTGCTTTTGTTTATGATAAACTAAAGAAAAGAAAAACTGTGGCTCTGTTGCTACCAATGGAAACAGTAAATAAATATAAGCCAACTAAACTAACTAAAGTAGAAATTGGTTTAGTATAAAAGCTTGGGGCGGGTTTGAACTGTGTAATCATCTAGATCCCCGCCCCATCTTCCCAAAAATGGCCCGCAAAAGAGTGGGGGCGCAAAGCTTGTTACGTCAACTCAAAAATACCCCTGAATTTTGTGAGATTCCCCACAAAAATAATTTGCGACACGCCCAAGCTGGAATGGAAAATGTCGGCGGTTTAGTTTATAATGGCGGCATATCGAAAGGAAAAATAAATGAAAAACAGAAACGATATTCTAAATGACCTTCTAGCCTACGCACGAGAAAAAGGCTATAACGAATACGCATATTCTTTTGGCGTACTATCTACTTACCTCACAGACGAAAACCTAGCAGACCTAGAAAAATATGTCGCAAGGTGGCGTGTTGAGGATAAATTGTCAGTCTAATCTGATATAATCTCACCCATAACGAAAGGATAACTAAATGATTAAAGTCTCTTGTCTCTACTATGATATTTGTGGCACCGCCACTTATTTTGCCGATGAGGCGGAATATGAAGTCTATGGTGATGATTGGGCATGCGCCGAATGCCTAGATACTGTTGCCGAATTCGCTGTCGGTATGTGGTGATAGAATTACACCTATGAAATTGAAACGCTCTAATGACCGAAAAGTGGCTAACGCCGTTAGCCCTAACGGAAAGATACCTACGATTGCCAATACTTTCGGTCTGCCTGCTGGTAAGGCATATTCATGTCCTGGCGCAACTAGTATCTGTGAAAGTGTCTGCTATGCTGGTAAATTAGAAAAAGTTTATAAAGGCGTAAAAGCCGTACTGCTCCATAATTGGGAATTGCTACGCAATGCGGATGAGCCTACTATGGTTGATTTAATTGAGGATATGATTGCAGACTTTAGAAAAGATTGTGAAAAGAAAAACGCTAAACTATTATTCCGTATCCACTGGGACGGAGATTTTTTTAATGATACCTATACTAGGGCATGGCAGTATGTTATTATAAATAATACAGATATTCAATTTTGGGTATATACCCGTGTCGCTTCCGCCGCCGTAATTCTTAAGGGAATTCCTAATCTATCTCTTTATTATTCGACGGATGATGAGAATAAAGATACTGCTAAAGAATTGCGTACTAATCATGGCACACGCCTTGCGTATCTTGCTAAGAATTTTGCGGTGGCAGAAACTGTAATGAAAGAATTAACTGGCAAAGTAGGCGCAAAGTGTCCTGAAAATGCTAAACGAATTCCGCTAATATCTACTAACGGTTCAGCCTGTGTATCGTGTGGTCTCTGCGTATTTAATAAAGCAGACATAAGATTTTCTGCGAGTAAAAAATGACATATAAACCATATGCAATTCATGAATTGCAACAATTAATTTGGGAGGACGTCATGGACCATGGCGAATGCTTCTGTCAACTATGCAATGCGCTAGATGTAATTAATGAATATATGAGCTGAAGGCCCGCAGAAGTGTGGGGGGCGAAGCCCCGTTACGTCAAGTCTAAAATACCCCTGGATCCTGTGAGCTTTCTCACAGGGTGTCCGATTTGCCCCATATTGGAACTAACTATTTACAATGTCGGCGGGGTATAGTATAATTCAGGAACTAACTAACTATCGAAAGGATAAATTCATGGCTCATAACCTTGAAATCAACGGCGACGAAGTCGCTTTCGCCTTGCGTGGAACTCCCGCATGGCACAATCTCGCAAACAGAATCTTCGCACAAGATGAATCTGTTTCAACTCAAATGATGCTTGATGAAGCGAAACTATCTAATTGGAATGTTTCTCTTTCTCCTGTATCTGATTTCATTCCAGAATCTTGGAATGATTCTTCTAACTCACAATTAGTTACTAGAACTAATCCGTTTAATGGCGGAACTGATGTTCTCTCAACTGTTGGTGCCCGCTATAAAGTTGTTCAGAATGAAGAACTATTTTCATTCGCTGACAATATCCTAGACGGCGATTCTCGCTGCGCTTGGGAATCTGCTGGTTCTCTAAAGAATGGTAAAGTTGTATTTGGCTCCCTTACTGTTCCCCGTGAAATGGTGCTAGACCCTAAAGGTGCTAACGATAAAACTAAACTTTATCTTATCGTATGGACATCACACGACGGCTCTGTTGCTGTTCAGGCAGCGATTACACCTGTGCGTGTTGTGTGCCAAAATACGCTAAACCTAGCAATGAAGCAATCTAAGCAATCTTTCAAGATTCGCCATACTCAAACGGCGGAAGGCAAGATTCAAATTGCTCGTGAAACTCTTGGTCTAACTCTTGGATACTTTGATGTCTTTGAGAAAGAGGCTCAGGCTCTATTCAACGCTGAAATTACTGATAAGCAATTTCAGGATATTGTAAAAACAATTTATCCTAAACCTGCTGAATCAGATTCTAAATTGGCTAAGACTAAGTGGGACAATAAAGTTGTTTTGTTAAATGACCTTTATCATAACTCACCGACTAATGCTAATATCAAGGGCACAAAATGGGGTGCGTTTAATGCGCTTACTGAACGCCTTGATTATTTCCGCCCTACTCGCAAGAGTAATTCAGAATCTAAGTGGGCTTCCGCTTCTGGTTTTGACCCAATTATTACTGCTGAGAAGAATAAAATTCTTCAAGTTGTAAAATCATTCTAAAGAATGATGGGCCCCGCAAGGGGCCCCCTATTGGCCCATTGGCTTAGCATGGTTAAAGCGCCACCTTGTCACGGTGGAGATCACCAGTTCAAATCTGGTATGGGTCGCAGCTCGCCCGCATACGTGAAATCCAAAAAAGATTGTTACGACAAATGAGCGGGACCCCTGGATTTTGTCAGTCTACTACGCTATAATACGGTCCATGTTAAACGAAAGGAATGAAATGGAAATAGTATCGCAGGATTCATACAATCCGCATGCATTAATTACTGTTCGTGAGATTCAGCCAGAATCAAATGACAGTATGTACAAACTATATAAAGCAACAGAGTTGGAGGATTTGCTCTTCGGCAATCCAACAATCACCGCATATGAGCACTTGCCAAATGGCGAACTCAAGCCACATACACTAAATCGTGCAGACATCAGCGAGATGTTTAGAAAAGCACAATATCGTGACGAATGGCTAGAACGCTCACAAGGCACAATTCGACAGATTATTGATAATCTAACTACAGATAGTTGGTATTCTGATACGGTAGATAAGGCAGAAGTTCTCAGAGACCTTTGCACAATTCTAGACCATACTCCTCAACAGGAAATGTCTTGGACAGTCACATTAACTGTATCTGGAACTACTTTGGTTAATCTTGAAGATGTTGAAGACTTTGATATTCGCTACGAACTATCAGACAATCTTTCAGTCGACTCAAATGATTTCAATACTAATGTAGATTCATGGGATATTGATTTAGTTGATAGTCAGGACTGGAACTAATGTATTATCAACTACGTGCTCCTAATACTGCCGCCCTCAAGGCGGCATATTGGGACGCTGAATTCGCTGGATTAGATCCATATTGGATAGATTCAACTGTATTTGATATTGGGACGGGAAATATTGAAAAGGTTTCAGCCTTGATATCTAAGTATAAATTGGATATACTAGTGGAGACAGATTACCAGCCAACAGGCTACAGGAGGTAACATGGACTACAAAGATGGTTTTGAAGATGGCGTTAAATTTACTCGTGAAGTAATTATTAACAATATTCGTCAATGGGCAGCCGATGCTATTTTAGGCGAGGAAGGCCAAATCATGGACGACATAGCAGACAAAATCGAATTTGGGACATTAAACAATGACCTCTGAGTGGATTAAATGTGATTCATGCTCAGCTCAAGCCTTATTCCTATCTAGGGGAACTAATGGCGAATTGTATTTCTGTGGCCACCACCGAAATAAATATTCAGAGACCCTTGACAAGTGGGCCTATGAAATTATAGAATTAGACCGTAAAGAAGAAACACCAATAATAGAAAAGGAAGAAATAAATGGGTGACAGAGCAAACTTCGGATTCGTACAACCGAATGGACAAACAATTGTACTATATGGGCACTGGGCGGGCCACAATATGCTTGCCAATCTAGCAGAGGCAGTTGCAAAAGCACAGCCTCGTTGGTCGGACCCTTCATATGCAACACGTATCGCTATCAGTCATATGATTGGCGACGGTTGGTCTATGGAGACTGGATGGGGCCTGCATGTAAATGAGATTGGCGATAACGAGCACAAGATTGCTATCGTCGACTTTACACAAATGACTTTTAGTCTTCATACAGAGGATTCATTCTATAACTTGGACAACAAGGTTCGTGGTATGAGCAATGAGCCCCTCTTCGTAATGGACCTACGCACATTCGTAGAGAAATATACCGACGTCCCTCTTCTGGTATAATTAATCTACGGCTTAGGCCCATTTAAATGTAGGGTGCGGCTATAGGGATTCCCCAAGTCGCTAAGTAAAGCAGTGTTTACTTAATTCCTTTCGTTTGACTAGCAGCCCTACTTGTCTCATCCCCCAGTTGGTTCCTGGGGGATTTGCTTTTGCCCGCATGCCTGAGAGCCATATAGCTCTGTTACGAGATCTAATGTAATTTCCCGAAACTTGGGGGATATTTACAAATGTCAGAGGGGCATTGTATAATTGGACCATTCAACCGAACGAAAGGAATCAAAATGCCAAATTGGGTATTTAACGGTCTTACAATTGAAGGTAATCCTGAATTAGTAAATGACCTTGTAAAACAAATGAACAAGCCATTCGTCATGCTCCATGATTCATGGAATGCGACAACTGGCAAAATGGAAGTATCTCAGACTACTTATCCTAATCCTGTATTTGCTTTTTATAATATTTATAACCACCGCCAAGCAGGTATAACTGATTTAGAATATGTTGCACAACCAACTCGTTCTAATTTAGATGTATCTGACCCTAATTGGTGGAATGATACTGAGCAATTAAGATTAACTGATAAATCTTGGTATTCATGGAATATAACTAATTGGGGAACAAAATGGGATGTTGCTGTATCTGACAATGATAAATATTCAGATACATATATTGAGGGTCCTACTGAAAATGGAGAGAATCTAGTAGTTTATTATAACTTCCATACTGCTTGGACACCACCTGTTCCTGCCCTCCAAAAATTATCTGCACAATACCCAAGTTTGTTATTTACCTTGTCATATGAGGAAGAACAGGGTTGGGGCGGAGAAATGGAATTACTTCGTGGTGAAGTTATCTCTAATTCAGAATATGAGAACAAATGCAGAGATTGTGATGCAGAAAATACAATGGAATACTGCGACAATGATTGTGGAGAAATCTGCAATGTATGTAATTGGTTGGGCGAGGCAGACCTAGATAATGTAGCAGAATGTCAGACCCATAAGATATACTTGGACGAAGAACATGTGCCGTCATATAGGACGACTGGCATATTTGACGGAAGGATATAAAATGCAACACGGAGCATTTGATAATTTACCTGACCATGTCAGAGACGCTGTATTCTCAGATATAGCAGACCAATTACTAGATGATTGGATTAATGCTAATTTGGATGAAAGCCAATACTTTGCTGATTTCCAAATAGCATTTATGTCTAATGACCCACTTATCAGAAAAACATTCAATGAGTTCTATGAACTCAATCCTGAACATGATGATTATTTGGAGGTAGAATAATGTCTAGCAAGTTAGTTGAATATCTTCAATTACATATAATGTCTCTTAATCAAGACTTAGAGGAGTTGTCTAAACGTATGGATTCTTTGGACCCCGCCTCAAAAGATTTTGCTGAATTAGACATTGAATATAACTTCACAAGCGGACAAGTTTCTGCTACAATGCACATCCTAGAATCATTGGAGGAGTTGGTATGAACACATTAATACTAGAGCCACATCTACAGAAACAGGTCGACCACGGTATCTCTGGCACAGATATCTTGCACGGGCACCTGAAGACGTTGTTGCTGGAGGCTGAGCACGAACTGGAAGAAGCACAGCGTGTGGAGGATGAGACCGAAGAGGCCATTGATTCCATGGAGCGGAAATACTGGGAAGGCCAATGCGACGCTCTAACTTATATTTACCAAATGACATATGCATTAGCATTCGCAATCGACGAAAGGATGAAAGCACGTGGCTGAATTAGATCTATTAGAACAAACACGTAGGGATGATGTATTCAAGGACCTTGTTGAGGTTATTGATAAATTGGATTCGATTCCTGTCTTCCCGTCCCTGGTTTGGACATGGTCTCTCAGTATTATCAAGGATATCTATGATAATAATAAATACGAAGACCTTGCTGTTAACGACTACGTAGATGAGGCTGTGCCAACTGGCGTAACTCTAAAACAAATCTGGGACAAGTTCTGGGATGACGTCGACGGTCTTGGTATTAATATGGACCTTGGCGGGGAAATCATAGAAGAGGTTATCAGAGATTGGATGAGGGAGAATGACTTCCTTGTATCTCTAGATGAGGACGGGTGGCTAAATGAACGAAATGAACCAGATTGGAATGTATTAGATGACTAAATTCAGAGTCTTCGGAGATAAACTAATTGAATACTATATTGATGTGGAAGCGGCAAATGCGGAGGAGGCATGGGATATTGCCTCCAATGCCGCAACACATTCTTGGATCCAAATAGAGACGGATTCTACAATTCAAGTTCATTATGTAGATAACGAGCTTGAAGCAGATACAACAGATTTGTTAGAAGATGGATATCCATCCATGTCTAATGATATTATCGTAGTGGACAAATCGGACATATCCGACTAAGCTGCGAGTATGGGGGCATAAATATGCTCTTACGAGGGTATTTACAAATTCGTGGATACCTGATAAAATATAAACCTATCATGAAAGGATAGACAAAATGACAACAAAGCGTGAATATCTAGCTCAAAAGGGAATTACTGTTGGCCGCCGTGGCCGTTTCTCAGCTGCAGCTAAGCAGGCATTGTCGGAGGCGGAAAAGAATGGCGTAAAGTTTTCTGCTGAGACCAAGCAAGCCAAGAACTAAATAAATAGATCAGACAAGGGCTGGCGCAAGTCAGCCCTTCATGATATAATCTCACAAAATAGAAAGGCGGAACAATGAGACGGCGGACAAAAGTAGACAAAGTCATCGACCAATTAGAAGAAATCCTAAATGACCACCACTTTCATCCAGCATTATTTGCTAATATCATAACAACAACATATCCACCATATACACAACAAAGACTAATTGAACTAATTAGTTATATTCAGAAGTATCACGAAAAAGAAAATGAGTTACATAAAGAAACTCATACAGCGCAATATCGCTAACTAAATAAATATAAACCTCATAGGTGCAAGTTGGACAAATGTCCGATTTGCACCTTTTGTGTTAAATAATAGCGGGCAAGAATGCGCTTTTACGAGGAATATATAAAAATCCCTGAAAATATAACAAAATGTTATATAAATAGAACAAAATAGATCCAATTTAATCCAAAATCTGTCAAAATTTATCTCGTATTTGTGGGCCAAAATGGCCTTTTACGAGAGCTATTGACAAATCCTGGAACATATGCTGCCATATATAGTTATCCACAAGTTATCCACAACATTACGACATATCTGTGGATATCGTTCAATTACACATATAACTATCTTTATATAATACAATAACATTTCGTTACTAATGAATAACCACTTTGCTCCACTTTACTCCACAATTCTCCACTATAAAAGCCGTATAAGGCTGATAGAGAGGAGAAAAAGGAGGGGGGAATAGAAGATATAGGACCTTATTCTGGAGAATTTTCTACAGGAGCTGTAGCCATTCTCCAGCCACCTATATTTGGATCCATCATATCTGGATTGACTGGCATACCTTCTGGATATACTCTATGAACTACATTAGGGTTATCTGGTATATAGTGATTATTACAGACGAAGATTATTCTGTACCCGTCCG
>Ga0255165_1000669_pt1 | contig 10403 bp, 5 predicted proteins | sample Atl_Cont_RepB_8d_FD_183182 | JGI IMG/M metagenome (GOLD analysis project Ga0255165, IMG submission 183182) | Freshwater microbial communities from Altamaha River, Georgia, United States - Atl_Cont_RepB_8d | ecosystem: Environmental > Aquatic > Freshwater > River | place: USA: Georgia | collected... | reverse complement strand
GGGCAAGGGCCTGAAAGATGCCGACAAGATCCGGCAGTTTGTCGATGCGGTGCGCACCGCCGACAACGACGCCTGTTGAAACCCTTTTCTCCCGTTCACCATGTACGACTACCACCAGCCCGATACCAAGGGCCATTTCGGCATTTACGGCGGCAGCTTTGTATCAGAGACGCTGACCCACGCCATCAACGAACTCAAGGACGCTTACGCCAGGTACCAGCACGACCCTGAATTCATCGCCGAATTCAAGTCGGAGCTGGCGCACTTTGTCGGCCGGCCCTCGCCGGTCTACCATGCGGCCCGCATGAGCCGCGAGGTGGGCGGTGCGCAGATCTTCCTCAAGCGCGAAGACCTCAACCACACCGGCGCGCACAAGATCAACAACACCATCGGCCAGGCGCTGCTGGCCAAGCGCATGGGCAAGCCACGGATCATTGCGGAAACCGGCGCCGGCCAGCACGGTGTGGCCACCGCCACCATCTGCGCGCGCTACGGCCTCGAGTGCGTCGTCTACATGGGCAGCGAAGACGTCAAGCGCCAGAGCCCCAACGTCTACCGCATGAAGCTGCTGGGCGCGACCGTGGTGCCAGTCGAATCGGGCAGCAAGACGCTCAAGGATGCCCTGAACGAAGCCATGCGCGACTGGGTCGCCAACGTCGACAACACTTTCTACATCATCGGCACCGTGGCAGGCCCGCACCCCTACCCGATGATGGTGCGCGACTTCCAGAGCGTGATTGGCGAAGAGTGCCTCACGCAGATGCCCGAGATGTTCAAGAGCCTGCAAATGGCCGAGCAGCAACCCGACGCAGTGATCGCCTGCGTGGGCGGCGGCAGCAACGCCATGGGCATCTTCTACCCTTACATCCCGCACGAGAAGACGCGCCTGATCGGCGTGGAAGCCGCTGGTGAAGGCATGGACTCGGGCAAGCACTCGTGCTCGCTGCAGTGCGGGAGCCCTGGTGTGCTGCACGGCAACCGGACCTACGTACTGCAGGACGACAACGGTCAGATCACCGAAACCCACAGCGTGAGCGCAGGCCTGGACTACCCCGGCGTCGGCCCCGAGCACGCCTTCCTCAAGGACATCGGCCGCGCCGAGTACGTGGGCATCACCGACAAGGAAGCGCTCGAAGCCTTCCACTACCTGTGCCGCACCGAAGGCATCATCCCGGCGCTCGAATCGAGCCACGCCATCGCCTACGCCATGAAGCTGGCCAAAACCATGCGCACCGACCAGTCCATCCTGGTCAACCTGTCGGGCCGTGGTGACAAGGACATCGGCACCGTGGCCGACCTCAGCCAGGCCGACTTTTATTGCCGCCCCAGCTGCCGCGGGCAGTCGGTCAAAGGTGGCGAGCAGCCCGTGAACATCGTGAAATAAGGGCTGAACAGATGAGCCGCATCGATACCACCCTCTCCCAGCTCAAGACCCAGGGCCGCAAGGCGCTGATTCCCTTCGTGACGGCGGGTTTCCCGTTTGCCGACAGCACCCCATCCTTGATGCACGCCATGGCCGCCGCCGGCGCGGACATTATCGAGCTGGGCGTGCCGTTTTCGGACCCTTCTGCCGACGGCCCGGTGATCCAGAAAGCGGGTGACCGCGCCCTCGCCTATGGCATTGGCCTGGTGCAGGTGCTGGCCATGGTTCGCGAGTTCCGCCAGACCAACAGCACCACGCCCGTGGTGCTGATGGGCTACGCCAACCCCATCGAGCGCTACGACCAGAAACACGGTGCCGACAGCTTCATCCGTGACGCTTCGGCTGCGGGTGTGGACGGCGTGCTGGTGGTGGATTACCCGCCCGAAGAGTGCGTGGAATTTGCCGCCAAGCTTCGTACGCACAGCATGGACCTGATCTTTTTGCTGGCGCCAACCTCGACCGACGAGCGCATGGCCCAGGTGGCGCAAGTGGCCAGCGGTTACGTCTACTACGTCTCGCTCAAGGGCGTGACCGGTTCGGGCGCGCTCGATATCGACGCCGTCGAAGCCATGCTGCCGCGCATCCGCAAACATGTGAGCGTGCCGGTGGGCGTGGGCTTCGGCATTCGCGACGAGCAGACCGCCAAAGCGATCAGCCGGGTCGCAGACGCTGTGGTGATCGGCTCGCGCCTGATCCAGCTGATCGAGAACGAGCCGGCCGAGCGGGTCAATGTCGTGGCGACCGACTTCCTCTCAGGCATCCGCCAGGCGCTGGACGCCTGACTCCGCGTCTCAGAACCGATAAGCCGCAGACAGCCAGACACGGGGCTTGCTGTCGCGCTCATTCACATCTGTCGGGCGGTTGCCCTGGGTGCGCCAGGCCAGGGCCGCATCCGCACTCCACGCCCCGCGCTGGTAGCGCATGCCCACACCGGCACCTTCAATGCTGCGCACCGGGCCGTCTCCCTGCGCGTTGGTCCGGATCCGCGCGTAGTCATAAAACGCATACGGCGCATACACACCTGCGCTGTAGCGCAACTCCAGCTGCGCCAGCCTGCCCTCGTCACCGCTGAGCTCACCCACCGGGTAGGCTCGCACGCCCGATGTGCCTGCACCAATGAGGCTCTCCGAGCTGTCCAGGTTCTTGCTGGCCGCTTGCTGACTCCAGCGACCATAAGCACTCCAGCTGCCTTGCAACGATTGCAGGCGCGCCACATCGAGGTTGAACTTGTTGAAGCTGCCTCGGGTGTTGCGCGGGTCGTTGACTGCATCGCGGTGCAGTTCACCGTAGGTCCAGCTCACACTGCCAAAGGTGATACCACCACCGCCCAGACCGTCCCGATGGTCAAACTGCAGGCTCAGCGGAACCACATCGCTGCGCTTGCGCTCGCTGGTATTGAGGTTGTCGTCCTTCAGGCGCTTGTGCTGCCAGGTGGCCGCTGCCGTGATATTGGTCTTCTGGCTGCGCACCAGAGGGTAGCTCAGGCCCGCACTGCTCACGTCCGCCGTGCCTTGTGAGTGGCTGCTGGCCAGTTCGCGGCCGATCTCGTAGCGGGTGTGCGCATGGCCCAGGTTGGCCCGCAGGCCGCTGGCGCCGATCGGGGCGCTGTAACTGGCCGAGCCGAGCCACAGGTCCTTGTCCGAGCCCATGGCCATGAAACTGAACTGGTCGCCCAGCATGAAGGGGCTGTTGACGTTCAGGGCCGCACGCATGCGGTTGTAGCCGGTGTAGCGGTTGCCGTGATTGTCCAGCCCGACGCTGCCGTCCACAGGCTGGCTGCGGGTCACGCGCACGTCCAGGTCGCCCGTGCCCACAGCCTGACCGGGTTTGATGACCGGTGCCGTCTGGATGCCTGGCAAATCGTCGAGCAACAAGGTGGTGCGCTCCAGCAACGCGCTCTCAATGACAGCGCCTGAAGCCAGGGCAGCCAGCCAAGGCTGGGCCTGGGCCGCCAAGGCAGCGTCCTCCGACATCGCCTGCACCTGACCGTAACGGCCCTCAATGACCTCGATGCGCAGCACACCGTCCTCCAGCCCTTGCGGCGGTAGGAAAGCGCGGGCAAAGGGATAGCCGGCTGCGCGGTAATGGTCGGCAATGCGGCTGGCCAGCGCACGCAGGCCCGCCAGGTCCAGCGTTTGGCCCTGCACCTGCCCGAGCGAAGCCAGCAAAGTGGGCGTGTCGATGACCGTGTTGCCCTGCAGCGTCACGCCCTTGAGCGTGACCTGTTGCCCCCCTGGCAACGTCACTGCCGTAGCAGGCTGCTGGATGTTGATGGACGGCGCAGTGCGCGGCAACTGCGGCGCCTGCTGCTGGTTTTGCTGCAGCACCTGGCCCGCATCGGGCACTGTCTGAGCATAGGACAGACCCGCCATAAGGAAGGCAGTGGTCAAGGCCGTGGGTCGAAGGATGGTGTTCATGGTGAAGATCAGTTCATTCAAAGATGGCTTCAATCACAGCAGTGGATCACTGCTGCTCTGCTTCGTTGATCTGTGGCGGCAGGGATATGCCGCCATTGACCACGAATACGCGCATGAAACCAGACGCATCTCGACCGGCGCCGTCTTGGGCCACTTGAGCTGTCCTGTCTGTGGCTTGGGCAGAAGGCTGCGAACTGGTCTCAGGAGTACCTTGAGACTGGCTGACATTCACAAAGGCCAGACCGCCAGACAAAGAGAGCGAAGTCAGAGTGCCCGCGGAACCCGCACCCAGCTGGGTAGACATACTTGATGAGAGTGCGGGATTTCCAGCAACGCCGGAAGACCCAGCCGCAGATCCAGATACCTGTTGAGCGGCGACTTGTACTGCCGACTGGGCAGCTTGAATCGCTGCCTGCCGCTGCTGTTCTTCTGCAGTGTTGGTAGGCTGAGTCGGTGGAACATTACTACTGCCTGTTCCCGAACTGTTGCCACCTCCGTTACCGGCAGTCTGATCTGTAGTGCTGTCGTTGTTACCGATTCCAGATTCGCCAGTAGAGGAACTGTCTGTTGAATTACCGCCAGTGCCTGTATTTGAGCTGGAACCGCCAGATGAACCGCCGCCAGATGAACCGCCACCAGATGAACTGCCACCGGACGAGCTGCCACCCGATGAGTCGGATCCACCCGTTGAATCTCCACCTCCATCCGTGTTGGAAGACGAGCCGCCAGATGAACTGGTCGTGTCAGCAACCGACTTGATTTTCCAGACTGCAGCAGCATCATCTGCAGAGCGCGTCAAGCGCGGGTAGCCATCACTTAGCGTCTGATCGTCTTCGATGTTCCACGCGCTGTATAAGGCGATGTCCTTCATTTGCGCTGTGGTTTTGCCAACACCGCCTTGACTAGTGCTCTGACCTGTCGTGGTGGTATCCCAATAACTGTTTCGAGTCGAGGAGTAATCGTTTGGATAGAGCGACGAGTAACGACCCACAAGCCCTCCGACGTTAGAGGTACCCGTGACCGCACCTGCTGCAAAACTGTTGGTGATCAACGGGCCGTCGGATTCGGAGCCGCCTTGGAACTCCCCGACCAGACCACCCACAAAACCCGTACCACTGACAGTACTGGTTGCGTAGCTGTTTTGAATATTGGTATTTTTTGCTCTTCCCACCAGCCCGCCGCTGTGATCGGCGCTTGCCGTTACTGCACCAGTGGCATAACTTTTTTCAATCAAGTTATTGGTTCTGCCCGAGAAAGACTCCGAATAACCAACAAGCCCGCCAGCCAATGAACTGGCCTGCACCGATCCAGTCGCATAACTTCGGCTGATCTGGCCGCCATACACGCTACCCACCAAACCGCCTGTAAACCCGGTAGCAGGTGTGACAACATCACCCGTGGCATGGCTGTCAGTGATGATGCCGTCACTGCTGCCCACGAGACCACCGTTTGAAGTACCCCTGCCCGCGTTGGTGACGTTGCCAGAAGCAAAGCTGCTGGAGATGGTGCCTCCGTTACTGCCCACCAGACCGCCTAATGAGCTGCCCCCAGTGACTGCACCAGAAGCCGAGCTTTGATCAATGACACCATAGTTGTCACCGACCAGCCCCCCTACCGTACTGCCTGAACCGGCCACTGTGACAGCGGCATTGCTTAGCGAAATATTGCCTTCATTGATACCAACAGCACCACCAACATCTGAATGCCCTCTCACCTGACCGTTTGAGACTTGCAGATTGGTAGCTACAGGAGCGCTGGCGTCATACAGGAGAGCACCAACGATACCACCCACGCTGTACGAGCCCTCCACTTGTGAGTTCTGAACAGTGAGGTTTCGAATGCTGCCATCCTGGATCGCACCCACTACTGAACCTACACTGAAGAAGCCCTTAATGTCTGGGTTAATAAGTGTCAAGTTGCGAATTTCGCTACTGCTGCCTGATACATAACCAAACAGACCTACGCCGTTGCTGTCAAGAACCTGATTAGCCGATGGGTTAGTTGGATAAGAGGTCGGACGCTGAATAGTCAGCCCACTGATGCTGTAATTTTGCCCATCGAAAATACCTACAAAGGGGTTATCAGAACCGGTAGTTCGCCATCTTTCGTCGGTCGCATTGTATGCAGACGGCCGCAAATTTCCGATGGGTATCCAGCTACCCTGGAAGCTGCCATTGGCGTTAGCAATATCACGCCACATCTCGCTTTGATTGGTAAGCGATGGAGCTAAGTCGATGGTTTTAGCGAGTGAGTAGCTGATATTAGATTTAATCGCCATCAGCTGCAACTGATGGGCATTGGTAATGTTCTGCCGCCATTCGCTGCGCAGGAAGGGGCGGCTTGCGCTGCTTGCCATCCACCAAGTGTTGGTGAAATCGAAGCCAGTGTAGGTGGTCTGGGTGTAGGCGTTAATGGTGGCAGAGGTGCTGCGCAATTCACCAACAGTAACTGAACCCAGGTCAAGACCGGTGGCGGATGATTGACCCGTCGAATCGGCATCCCAATGGCTGTTGCTAATGCCGCCGCTAATATTCTGGTTCTGCCCAACCAGCCCACCGATATACGTCGTAGAGGAGCCAGTGACGCTGGAAACCCTGCCTGTGGCATATGTGCGCTCAATAACGCCATTGTGGTTGTTGACGCCGACCAAACCACCGACTTTGACCTGGGTAGGAACCTCCGCACCAGTAACACTGTTGATGGCATAACTGTCTGCAATGGTGCCGCCATTCAGGCCAGCCAGACCGCCTGCGTCGATAAATGACGCATTCGTGGTAACACTTCCACTAGCGTAGCTCCGCAACACCTGAGCAGTATCAATTTGACCAACAAGGCCACCGACATAGCCTCCGGCGCTACTCACGTCGGCATGCACAGAGCTTTGGCTTATGACACTGGGACGCACACCCCCATAGTTATCCAACCACCCCGTCAAGCCACCAACAGCACTCGCATTCGTGCCATTCTCCAGAGTACTGTTATTCACCTGTACATTTCGGACGACGGTGCCACCTACTTGCCAGCCAACCAAAGTGCCGATTGCCATATAGCTTGGTAAACCAGACGCTGTGATATTCACGCTGGCTTGGTCAAATCTCAAGTTCTGGATGGTGGCGCCGTTGGCTGCACCAAAGAAGCCAACCCCATCACCGGAATACGTCGTTGGTGCAATATTCAGGTGACTAATGGTGTTGCCAAGGCCATCAAAGTTGCCGCAGAACATGGTGCTGCAGCTATTCCAACTGTTACCAATTGGCATCCAGTTATCGCTGAAGGTCAGCGATGAACCGAGAGCGTAATTACCGTTCAGGGCCAAGCCTTGCAAATCTGCCTGACTATTTACGACGGTGTAGTTGATGACCGGACCATCCGAGCCCAATTGCGAGCTGAAATTGGTTGTCGTGGTGCCGTTATTGCCGTCTTGTACACCGCTAGCTTTTAGGCTGACTGGGGCGTTAATGGTGTAGGTGGCTGTGTTACCACTCGCCAATGCACCCTGCCCATACTGCAGCGCCAGCTTACCTCCCGACCCTCCACTGGCATCAATTGGGGCGTTGATTTCGATATTGCGCCAAGCATTGAGGGTCAGCGTTTTGCCGCTGGTCCAAGTGATGCCATCGTTGACGAAGATGTCCCCGTTTGTGCCTGCGGTACCAGCAAGGAGCGTGGCAGAACTGCTTGGCTCAGGATTGGCCGTTTGAATCGTGATGTGGTTACTGGCAAGTAAAGTGCCTAGTGCGGACCCGGTAATGTTGCCTCCGCTCGATGCCACAATGAAATCAAACGGGTCAATCAACCATTCCCCGGCTTTACCGTTCTCTGCTTTCGTGCTCACTTTCAGGCCGGGTTGGATATCAACTTTTGCGGAAGAAGTCTCAATAAACCCGCCATCCCCACCCTTCGGCGCACTCGCATCCAGCTTGCCCCCCACCTCAATGCGGTCCTTCTGCATGCCACCCATCAGGTACATCTGCCCTGATTCACCCGTGGCCAGTGTTTGCGCTTCGGTCACCCCCGTGTGGTTGATCACCGTGCTCACCAAGTCACCCGCCGCCTTGGCCGACAGGTACACCAGGCCCCCATCGGCTTTAATGGCGCCACCTTGGGTGATCAGTGCGTCAAGGGCACCTTGCTCCATCTGAATCTTCACGGGGCCACCCAAATCGAGCGTGACCTTGCTGCCCGCGCCCATGAGCACGCTGCCGGCGCGGGCATGGATACTGCCTTCGTTGGTGATCTTGGCGGCGATCAGCGCGACCGTGCCACCGCCTGCGCCGTTGCCCACCGCTGTCATGCGGCCCTGGTTGACGATGGCGTTGCTGCTGGCGCCTTCAAACTTGTAGTTGCCGGCCATGAAGTCGGCGGTGCTGATGTTCAAGGTGCTGGCCACCATGGCCCCCACATTGACCTGCGCGTCTTTGGTGAAGAGCACGCCGTTGGGGTTGACCAGAAAGACCTGGCCGTTGGCGTTGATGGCGCCTTGGATCACCGACACGTCTGAGCCCAGCACGCGGTTGAGCGCAACAGAGCTGCTGCTGGGCTGCACAAAGTTCACGCTGTGGTCTTTGCCGATGCTGAAGCTCTGCCAGTCGGCCGCCATTCGGTCGCTGGTTTGCGTCACCGTCATGCTCTTGCCCTGGGTCGCGATGCTGGCGCTGCCCGCCACAACTTGCCCACCTGTAGGCAGTACCGCCTGGGCGTGGGCCACACTGGCCGTCAGCGCAAGAGAGGCCAGCAATGACCGTGTGATGCGACTGGCCTTGCCACCGCTGCTTTTGCCGCGCCCGCTGGCGCATTCGGGCACGGGCACAAAAGTTTGCTGGACATCGCTCCAGACAAGGCGATAGCTGTGGTTCAGGCTGGTCTTCATTCAGGTTCTCCGTGACGCGCGCGCACAGGCGCTTGTCGGAACTTAAAACCAGCCTGACAGGGAAGCTTGCCAATACTTGCCGAATTTGATGTTTTTAATGATTTAGACCAAGGTCACAGGTACGGCCAAGCCGTAACCGCGACCGCGATCCGCCCGGATCGCCTGGACACCGGCGTCGAGCTCCTGCAACTTGCGCCGCAGACGCGAGATCAGGACCTCCAGCTGGGCTTTGCCCTGATCGTCCACCGGCTTGCCCAGGATCTGAAGCAGCTGCCAATGTTCCAGAAAGGCCTGCGGAGCCAGTGCCAGGGCCTGCAGCACCCGTGCTTCCGGCTGCCGCAACTGCACCGAGTTTTGACCGAGGGACAAGGCCCCTTTGGTCAGGTCGAGCAACCACTCGCCCGGCGTGTCCGCCCGTTCCTGGGATCTGTTCAGGCGGCGACCCAAAGCCTGTACGACGGCACACAGCTCCTGCGGCTCAGTAGGTTTGGTCAGGTAAACGTCGGCCCCGTGGTCATAGCCGCTCATCTTGTCCTGCAAGGCCTGGCGCACCGTGACCATGACAATGCCGATGCCGGGGCAGGTCTTGCGCAAACGCGCCGAAAGAGAAAACCCGTTTTCGCCCGGCAAATTCAGATCCAGTACCGCCACATCAAAGCAACGCCTGGGCAACACTTCGTCCAGCGCTTCGGCGCTGGGCGCCTCGGTCACCGCATGGCCCTGGGTGCGCAACACTTCGGCTGTCACGGCACGCAACGCGTCATGGTCTTCAACCAGCAGGATAGTCAACGAGGCTGCCACAGTGTGAAGGTGATGTCTTTGTCGGATGGTTCATGGTTCAGCTGCGCGCCCATGGACAAGCACAGGTGCCTGACCACGTGCAACCCCAGCCCGCTGCCCACATGCTGGCGTGCACCAGCAGACCGGTAGTATTTCTGAAAAAGCTGCTCCGGATCCGGCCTGCCTGCAATGCCCATGGCGTTGCTGATGCGCAAGCGCCAGCCCGGCTGTCCGTTGAGGGCCTGCTCGCGCACCTCCAGCCTGATCAGACTGCCAGGTGGCGAATATTTGCAGGCATTGTCAATCAGGTTGCTCAGCACTGTGCGCAGCAGGACAGGGTCAGATTGGACCCTTGGCTCGGCATCCGCTGGCCAGTCGCCCTGGCAACGGAGCAGCCATTCCGCTTGACTCGCCAGGCATTCCTGGACCGCGTTGCGAAGCTCGCACGCCTCCAGTCGGACTTGGGCCCTGCCGTCCTCCAGACGACCGAGTTGTGCAATGCGGTCGATCACGGCATCCATGTCTTTGACTGCATCGCGCGCATGGCGCTGGACGCTCTGCGAGGGCTCTTGCAAACCCAGACGCATGCGGATCACCGACAAGGGGGTCTTGAGCTCGTGGGTGATCATGTCGATGAAGCGACGACGCTGCTCGGCTACGGCCTGCTGCTCCTGAGCCACTGCGCGGGCGCGCTGCTCTTCCTGCTGGCTGAGCAGCAGCATGCTGTGCAGCCGCTGGTTGCGGCGACGCAAGGTGATCTGAACGGCCAGCACACTGCCCAGAATACCCGCCTGGTAAAAGTAGACGACCAGAAAGTCACCCGACACCCAGCCCAGCAGGGCCAGCACAGTTGGCACTGTACCGACCAGGGTGACCAGATGGGCCACCAGCAGGAGTCGGGCGTCCGGTGCTT
>Ga0255165_1000667_pt1 | contig 10429 bp, 16 predicted proteins | sample Atl_Cont_RepB_8d_FD_183182 | JGI IMG/M metagenome (GOLD analysis project Ga0255165, IMG submission 183182) | Freshwater microbial communities from Altamaha River, Georgia, United States - Atl_Cont_RepB_8d | ecosystem: Environmental > Aquatic > Freshwater > River | place: USA: Georgia | collected... | reverse complement strand
CAAAGCAATACGAACAATACTTCCACAGACTAGAAACTCTGTGGGGAGATGGCTGGTATACGGAAGGAAACAATGCCAACACTGTCCGAGATGATCGACGAGGTGAGAACTAACCTACAAGGTTATTCGCTCCGTCAAGATCGCATCACTTATGTAAATAACACTGCTGGTCTGACAACTACCAGTTTAGAAATCCAAGTTGGTTCTTCAGATAACCTTGCTAAAGGTTTGATTGAGATTGACGACGAACTCATCTGGATTGATTCTTTCAACAAGACCACTAACACCCTGAATGTAATGGGTGCTCCTGCAAACCCGATTGGTCGCGGTTTCCAAGGAACAACAGCATCACCTCACGCACGTTATGCCCAAGTAACTCTAGCCCCTACCTTCCCTAGAGTATCTATCAAGAAGGCTATCAACGACACTATCAACTCTTACTATCCTAAACTCTGGGCAGTAAGTTCAACTACCTTTACTTTCAACGCATCGCAGACAACATATGCCCTACCAGATGACCTAGAAGCAATCCTGTTTGTCTCGTGGCAGACAACTGGTTCATCTGAAGAATGGCTCCCAGTCAATCGCTGGAGAGCAGACCCAATGGCAAATGCCGCTACCTTCAACACTAACAACACCATCAACATTTATGAAAACATTCAACCTGGACGTACAGTTCAAGTATGGTACACAACCACGCCCAATACCCTTGATGCTGGCACCGACGATTATGAAGATGTTTCTGGTCTTCCTGGCAGCACTGCTGACGTTACTATCCTTGGCGCTTGCTACAAACTTCTGTCTTTCCTTGACGCTGGACGTATAAATCTATCCAGTGCTGAGGCTGATCTCAATGACACCAAGAACCCATACAACTCTGGTGCATCTGCTTCTCGTTATGTCTTTGCATTGTATCAACAGCGACTACAGGAGGAAGCGTTGAAACTGCAAGACAAGTATCCCATCAGAATCCACTACACAAAGTAAGGAAGGCCCGTGACCAGACAATACTCGTCGATTAGCGTTGAGACGACGCTTGCCTCAACAATATCGTCTAGCGCCACCACAATGACTGTGGCAGCAGGAACTGGCTCTGCCTTACTTGGTGGAGTCACACTCGCAGCAGGTAACGTAGACCAGTTCACTGTTGCTCTTGACCCAGATACCACATCTGAAGAAATCGTATTTATCACAGCATCATCAAGTGATACATTCACAATCACTAGAGCTAGAGCTGGAACCTCTGGTGTGCAACACTCAGCAGGTGCAACAGTCAAGCACGTACTTACTAGCGATGATCTCAATGCTTTCAAAGCATCAATATCGCCTGTAACAAACGTAGGATTTGCTGGTTCTACTTCTGGTACTACCACAGTCCAAGCAACAGCAGTAGCAGGTACAACTACACTTACCCTGCCTGCAGCGACAGATACCTTGGTAGGTAAAGCAACAACAGATACATTGACTAACAAGACACTTACCAGTCCAACTCTCAATACCCCTACCATCAATGATGCTAGACAGAATCTAACTCTCAACGCCCAGACTGGTACGACATACACCTTGGTACTAACCGATAATGGTCGCCTTGTTACCTTGAGTAATGCTGCTGCCATAACACTGACTGTGCCTACTAACGCCTCTGTTGCATACGCCACTGGCGCAGTAATCAACATCCAGCAAATCGGAGCAGGACAGGTAACAGTGGCTGGAGCAGCAGGTGTGACAGTTACAGGAACTGGAACAAAGTTACGGACACAGTATTCAGCGGCAGCCTTAGTCAAGACTGGCACTGATTCTTGGACACTGATTGGAGACTTGAGCGCCTAATGCCTACATATAAAGTACTAGCGCAGAGCGCACCTACTGCTGCTACTGCCACAACCCTTCTCACTGCAGGTAGTGCAACGATTGTATCTACACTCAATGCTTCAAACATTGGCTCTACTCAGGACACAATCCGCGTTGCAGTCCGTCCAGCAGGTGCAACCTTGGCTAACCAGCACTACATCGCCTATGGCGTACCACTAGCAGCAGGTGCTGTATTTAGCATCCAAGGCGGTATCACGCTGGCTAACACAGATGTCATCACAGTCTATTCAACGACAGGAAATACATCGTTCTCAGCGTTCGGATCGGAAGGTAACTGATGAGCGTAGCAATTATTGGTGGAACAGTAAGTCCATCTACGGCATATACAACTAATGCTCAGACTGGAACTACCTATACCATTGCATTGACAGATTCAAATAACACTATGGTTGAACTCAACAACGCTTCAGCCATTACTCTGACTGTACCGACAAATGCGACTACCGCATTTCCTATCGGATCACAGGTCAACATCTTACAGACTGGCGCAGGTCAGGTGACTGTGGCAGGTGCTGCAACGGTAACAGTCAATGGAACTCCAGGGTTGAAACTAAGAGCACAGTGGTCTGCTGCGACTATCGTCAAGCGTGACACCAACACTTGGGTTCTGATAGGAGATACCTCAGCGTGACACCTATATCTCTTGGTATTTTTGCTTCAGCAAATACAACTGTTGGTACCTCTTTTGAGTCTATTGCTACTGTGAGTGTTGGTAGTGGTGGAAGTTCTAATGTGGAGTTTACTTCCATCCCTGGAACTTATACACATTTACAGATTAGAGCAATAGGAAGGACTGCTAGAAGCGGTAATAGTGGAGATACTGTGGCAATGCGTTTCAATTCTGATACTGGCAATAATTATGCACGCCATTTATTGTATGGAGATGGTTCTGCGGCTGGTGCCGATGCAGTAACATCTACAAGCAGTATAGTTTTTAGTCGTTTTTCTGCGGCAACAGCAACAGCATCTATCTATGGTGCTGGTGTTGTAGACATTTTAGATTATGCAAACACCAATAAATATAAAACATTACGGTCTTTGGGCGGTGTGGACCTAAATGGTAGTGGAGAATTATACCTAGCATCTGGTGTTTGGATGAACACGAATGCTATTACAAGTATTCAAGTTATTTCTCTAACTTCGTCTAGTTTCAATCAATACTCCCACTTCGCCCTCTACGGAATAAAGAGTAGTTGATTATGTTTGAATGTATAAGATGGCATTTGTATATTCGTCCTAATGGATATGGTCAGGCAAATTTCAATAACCGCCATATGAATGCCCATCGCTGGGTATGGATACAATCCAATGGACCGATACCTAAAGGTATGGTTCTAGATCATATTTGTCATAATGAAGCAGCAGCAAAAGGTGAATGTTCTGGTGGTTGGGAATGTAAACATCGCGCTTGTGTAAATTTGAAACATCTAAGATTGATTACACAACAAGAAAATGTTATGGCTGGATTACATAACATTGATAACCGAAGCCATTGCAACCAAGGTCATCCATTTATCAAGGAGAACATAATGGTTCGTAAGAACGGAAGACGTGAGTGTGCGGAATGTAACCGCGAACGCGCTCGTCGCAACTGGGCTAATAGGAGCCGCATAATGACAACTAACTTTACAAAGGCAGGTGCGTAATGGCAGCAGGAGCAACATACGAGCCGATAGCAACGACAACGCTAGGTAGCGCACAGAGCAGTGTGACATTCTCAAGCATTAGTGGTAGTTATACTGATTTGGTTTTGGTTGTTTATATTCCATCAAATTCAACAAATGATGATATGTATTTACAATACAATTCTGATACAGGGTCAAATTATAGTAATACTACTCTAAGAGGAAATGGTACAACTGCATCAAGTACAAGAGGTAGCAATACCACAGGTGCTAGATTTAGTGATTTATCTTCACCAACAACATCAACCTCTAATACTGCAATCATTCATATAATGAATTATGCAAACACTACAACCTACAAAACTAATATATCAAGAAGCAATAATGCTTCTACTGGTGTTGATTCAATGGCGACACTTTGGCGCAATACTGCTGCTATTACTTCTGTAAAAGTATATCCTGCTTCAGGAAATATGGCTTCAGGCTCAACCTTCACCCTCTACGGCATCGCCGCAGCATAAGGAGATATAACTATGGCAAACACTTATGTGAAAGGATGCAACGTTGATGCGTGTGAAAGAAAGCACGATTCTCACGGGTATTGCAATGCTCATAGTAATAAAGTAAAGCGTCACGGATCCGCTTATGGGCCATATAAGCCAATGCGAATTGCCAAATCTTGTAGCGTTGATGAGTGTTCAAAACCAGGTAAAGTAAAAGGTTTATGCATCAAGCATAGTAGATGGAAAATTCGGACTGGTGACCCATCGGTTAGGCCTGAAAGGATAGTATATATTCCACCTTCTAAAAAGAATAAACAGGCTAAGTATAAATTTACATCTGTAAAAAATCATTCAATTCTTGAAGATGGTCTCTATACAATGCATAGAGTTATTATGGCTGAACATATAGGAAGAGAACTTTATGCGAATGAGAATGTTCATCACAAGAACGGGGACAGGATGGATAACAGAATAGAAAACCTAGAGTTATGGACAGTATCTCAGCCATCAGGACAAAGAGTAGAAGATAAAGTTCAATGGGCTATAGAAACATTGAAACGTTATCAACCTGAATTACTAAAGGAAGGTGTGTAATATGGCGAATACCTTTGTCGCCCTCGCGACTGTGACTGTGGGTAGCGGTGGGGCGAGCAATATTACTTTCTCTAGCATACCTGGAACATATACAGACCTAGTATTACTTACTTCACTTCGCTCAACAGATACCTCAAGTAATTGGGGTGCTGCAACCCTTCGTTTCAATGGGGATTCAGGAAGCAATTACTACGCAAAAGAGGTTTATGGCACTGGAAGTGCAGCAGGTTCAGGTGAAAGCGTTGCGGCAACATCATTGGGTGCCGTAAGACCTAATTCAAATGGAACTACAGCAAATACTTTTAGCAATGCTTCGCTTTATATCCCCAACTATACTTCTTCAAATCAAAAATCTACTAGCGAAGATTCTGTGACAGAAAATAATGCTACTGCTGCTCTTTCGCCTTTAGTAGCAGGTAGATGGACAGGAACATCCGCAATCACATCTATAGTTCTCACACCATCTGGTGGTTTTAGTTGGATGCAATACTCCACCGCCACCTTATACGGCATAAAAAACTCCTAACGAAAGGAAAACAATGACACATAAACTCGTAGTAGATTGCTCAACAGGAGTCACCACTGAGGTAGAACTTACCGCTGAAGAAATCGCCCAGCGTGAAGCAGACGCAGCAGCATTTGCTGTAGCAGAAGCAGAACGCATCGCAGCAGAAGAAGCAAAGGCAGCAGCCAAGGCTACAGCCGAAGCAAAACTAGCGGCACTCGGATTGACCGCAGAAGAGATCGCAGCCCTTTCTAAGTAAGGAGTAACCGTTGTCCTACGGTGACGATATTACCGAGGGTATTCCCTATACCCTGTCTAACCCTGCTGGCTCGACTAACTATCAAGCCACAGGAGTTTCCTACGATATAGCCATCAACGGCTTGCCATTCTTTTTGGCAGCCAGTGATGATTCACCCTATCGTCGTGTCACGGCTCAGTACCGTAAGCAACAGTATGACCAGACCCGTGAGGCTGGTGAGCAGTCTCTGACTGGCTGGTGGTTCAGATCGCAGTCATCATTTCATCTAGGTCAAGGCATCAAATACTTTGAGCCTGCTCAGGATGAATCACTGCGATTCCAGTACACCGAATCCAAAGGTGTAGATGTCTGGACCAAAGGACAAGCATCACTCATTCTTGATGTAGATGCTACCCATCAGACCACTGCTACTCTCAATGACAACCTTAGACCGCAACAGTTCCTACGCTCTATCCAATGGCAACAATTAGCCTATACAGGTGCTACTACCTATAACACCTTCCTTGGCTGCCTAATGCTTGATGGTTATGACATTGACAAGATATATCCAACCATTACTGCATCTGTTACTAACAAAGCACTTACATCAAATGTGGCTACATTGACAACCAGCGCTGCACACGGCCTTGCGGTAGGTATGGAAATTGCTGTAACAGGCGTAGATGCTACCTTCAACGGTACCTACACCATTGCCTCTGTCCCTACTACAACTACCTTTACTTACGCCAAGACTGCTGCCAATGTTGCATCAACACCTGTCAGTCCAGCAGGTACTGTGACTAGCAATGTCCAACACTTTGTGGACTACAACGCTGGAACAGATGACAAAGTATATGCAATGTGTGATGATGGAGTTTACTGCTATTGGGTTACTAACGTTACTGCTGGTGGTACCACAAAACTAACAATGTATAAGAAGTTGCTCACTGAATACGCATCAGTGGCTGCAACTAAGATGTTTGACACCACTGGCCTTACTGTCACCAATGCGGTAATGGAGTTCACTAAAGAACGTATCGTTGCCTGTATCAACAATAAAGTTTATGAGATTTCTACGACAGCAACCGTTCTGCCTACTGCTGTCTATACCCACCCCGTAGATAACTTCGTATATACCAGCATTACTTCATCTGGTGCTGCTATCTACTGCACAGGTTTTTCTGGTACCCAATCCAATATCCAGAAGTTCACCTTGGCATCTAATGGAACGATGCCCACCTTGACTAGCGCTATTACTGCTGCTGAAATGCCTAGTGGCGAGCGCATCTACAAGATTGCTTACTACCTTGGCTATATGCTCATCGGTACCACTAAAGGTATCCGAGTGGCTGCAGTATCTGATGATGGATCTCTAGCCTATGGTCCTTTGATTTGGGAGAACAGCCAACCTGTCTATGACTTTGCGTTCCGTGACAAGTTTGCGTGGGCTGCAACTGGTGTAGAAGATGAGCCAGGAACTATCCGCATTGACCTGTCTACACAGATTTCTCCACTGGTATTTCCCTATGCCTATGACACTTACTACGCATCAGGTGATACTACCCGTGAGACAACTGCCTGTGCCTTCATCAATGGAACAGATCGCTTAGCATTTACAACCAATGCCACAACTGCTGGAGGTAATGGCTCTGTCTATATTGAAACAGAGAGCAGGTTAGTTGCATCTGGTTATATCCAAACTGGCTTTGTCCGTTACAACACACTCGAAGGTAAGATATTCAAACTCCTTACCCCACGTATTGATACCACCGATGGTGGCTTAGATATCTCATCTATTGCCTATGACTACACCGAGTATCCGATTGGTTCATTTTCACAAGATTCGGTTGTATCTGAAATCGGTATCCCGTATCCACAGGGAGCACAAGAGTATATGGGCTTCAAGTTTACCTTGACTCGCTCTACTACCGATAACACTCTTGGACCATTATTTACTGGTTACCAACTCAAGTCTCTGCCAGCAGTACCTCGCCAGAGACTTATCCAGTATCCATTATTCTGCTTCGACCACGAGAGCGATAAGTTTGGTGTGGAAGTAGGCTACGAAGGTTCTGCTTGGGACCGTATGCAGCAACTCGAAGCAGTAGAAAACGCAGGCGATACCATCCGTGTAGAAGACTTCAGAACAGGTGAGTCCTACATCGGCCTGATAGAAGAGATGGACTTCATCAATAAAACCCCACAAGATAAGAAGTTCTCTGGTTTCGGAGGCTTACTTGTAGTGACAATACGGAGCGTATAAATGACACCTACAGACTGGGCAATGCTCGTTGCCACCATACTTGGAATAGCCTCAACAGTTCTTATGGGACTGCGTTGGTTAGTCAAATCATTTTTATATGAACTCAAGCCAAATGGCGGTAGTTCTATGAAAGACAAAGTAAACGCTCTAGAGGAGAAAGTAGATTTACTTACCGAATTAGTCAAAGAAGCGCTGAGGAGATGACCCGTGAAACCTGTTGCAAAACGTGCAACACCTGCTGCTATTGCCGTTCTACGGCAGGCAACTGCGCTTGTACCAAAGAGGAACAAGGCATCAGATGGACTCCTACCAAGCAAGGCTCACATAGTCCAAAGCCCTAACTCAGATCACAACACGGGACTAGCAGTAGACCTGACCCACGATCCAAAGGCAGGTATTGACTGTGCCGAGATATTTGAAAAACTCAAGGAAGATGAAAGGGTTGCTTACCTCATCTTCAATAAGAAAATTTGGTCACGCCTCAAGGCTAAGTCTGGCAATAGGCCTTACAGTGGTAGTAACCCTCACTCTAAGCATCTTCATATTTCTATCAACGCTGATAGCGCTAATGACACTAGCCCTTGGTTTTGGTGGATGAATCAACCTACAGTTGTGAACCAACTCAAGGCTGCCCTGCAGCCCCAAGCAAAAAAGAAGGTGGCAAAAGGTGGCATTTGGATACCAAATTCGGTACCAAATTTAGCACCAACTTGCACCTGCTGTAAGGTTCACAATAAACGAACGAAAGGCAACTAATGGAAACACTCAAGCAAATATCGCTGACGTGGTTTCGTGCTGCAGCCTCTGCTGCTATTGCACTTTACCTAGCAGGAGAAACTGATGTAAAGACCCTTGGAGCAGCAGCACTTGCTGGATTCCTTGGACCAGTACTGAAGTGGCTCGATCCATCGGCTAAAGAATTTGGTCGCGGAGCAGAGTAGTTTGTAGATAGCGCGAGGCAAAAGGCCCCTGTCCCTAACGGGATAGGGGCTTATTTTTTTATGCCTCTTTATCGATAGGGCAGGGAACTTTGACTAGGTTTCCACAGTTAGCACATTGACCATCCAATGCCCACCACGCAATCTCGTAGTCATCGAACTGTGCAAAGATAGAAAAGACTGTACAACCACAAGTACAAGCGTGGGTTGGACCAAGAGTACGTAGATCAGCAGCAATGATAGGTGGTAGGCTGTCTTTATATTTCAGCAGCCGAAGTAGACGGAACCACATTCTCTGCACGGCTCCCTCCTTGAGGTCGGTCGCCTCTCGGCCTTCGGCCTCGGCACCGACAGGTGCCGTTTATTCGCCTTCGGCTCATATTGTAATCATCCATCAGTGTGTCGCAGGGGCGACACGCCGTATATATCCATTACCATTATCCAGTGACGACATTAGTAGCGATAGAACTAGAAGATAGAGCAGTTCTAGCAGCAGATTCCCAGATTACTGAGGATAGCCTACGAACTATTAGCACTGCCACGCCTAAGATTATTCACGTCGGTAAGTATCTACTAGGTCTTGTCGGTGATGCTAGACCAGGAGATATCCTTGCCTACAACTGGACTCCGCCCGCATACAAAGGTGCAGATCCCATTCAATGGATGGGTAAGAAAGTTATGCCGTCGATACTCACGGCGTTCAAAGAGAATGGATATGACCCATATGAAGCGTCGAAAGATAAAGACTCAGGATTCGACTACATTGTCGCGTTTGATGGGAATGTATTCCATATCGCGACGGACTTATCTTTCATCAAATCTGATCACAAGATTTATGGAATCGGTAGTGGCGGCGCTTATGCTCTTGGTTATCTTTATGATCGTCTGGGTCGTCTCACTATTGGTAATGTAGAGCAACACGCCGAGAAGTCCGTTCAGATTGCTTCAATGCTTGACGTGAATACTTGCCCACCCATACAGTTGGTAACTCAAATGAGGGAGTTATCGTGAAGAAGAACTGGTCACAGTGGAGTATTTATCTCAATCCTAATAGCCTGCAAAACTGGGGCTTAGGTATCAACTACTACCACGAATATGAATCAACGCTATTTGTAATAATGGCTAGAATTTGTCAGATAGATTTGATATTCTTTAACATTACAATTACACGATGGGAAAACATACGGTGGCACTAGATCCAAAAGAGTTGCTTATCAAGGCTTTACACGAGCGCGATAATAAACGACCACGTTCTACTCAGGTGCAGATAGGTCCATCAGAGTTAGGTGGCTGCCGTCGTAAGGTCTGGTACAAACTTAACAACCAGCCTGAGACTAATGAGAATGAGTTGAAGTTGGCTGCCATTATGGGAACAGCCATCCATACTGCTATTGAGAAAGCATTGGCAGATAACAAAGAAGTTTTGATTGAGCAGACCGTTGAACATAACGGTATGAAAGCACACGTAGATCTCTACATCCCAGGAACTGGAGATGTAGTTGATTGGAAGACAGTAAAGGTGAAGAACCTGACCTATTTTCCAAGCCTCCAGCAACGCTGGCAGGTACATACTTACGGATACCTAATAGAACAAAGTGGATTGGGGAAGGTCCACAATGTGCATCTTGTGGCAATACCACGAGACGGTGACGAGCGCGATGTAAAGGTCCACTCAGAGAAGTACGATACTTCCATCGCGCTTGAAGCCTTATCTTGGTTGGCTGGTATCAAAGAGTCACAGACTCCACCAGAGCCAGAGAAGGACGAGAGTTACTGTAAGTTCTATTGTAAATACTACGACGCATCAGGTGAGATGGGATGCGTTGGTCTAAAAAAAGAACGTACAAAAACTGAATTACCGTTGATAGAAGATAGATCTGCTGCTGACAAA
>Ga0255165_1000664_pt1 | contig 10465 bp, 14 predicted proteins | sample Atl_Cont_RepB_8d_FD_183182 | JGI IMG/M metagenome (GOLD analysis project Ga0255165, IMG submission 183182) | Freshwater microbial communities from Altamaha River, Georgia, United States - Atl_Cont_RepB_8d | ecosystem: Environmental > Aquatic > Freshwater > River | place: USA: Georgia | collected... | reverse complement strand
AGACGAGGCGCTGCGGGTTGCGGGGGCCAAGATGTCCGCAATCGGTAACGTTTCGGTACGCATCAAACAGATTCAGGCCGATGGCGCTGAAAAGGCCGGGCTCGATGCAGCAGCGATTTTGGTCGAGCTCAAGCGCCTGGCGCACTCGGACATCGCCGGCATCACTGACGAGAAAGGCCGCGTCAAGCTGCCTCACGAACTGGACCCGGCTACGCGCGCCTCGATCGCCAGTTTCAAGATCGATGAATACGGGCGCATCGAATACAAGTTTTGGCCCAAGACCCAGGCCATCGACATGGCCATGAAGCATTTGGGCCTATTCAAAGAGGACAACAAGCAAAAAGGTACGGGCGCGGCTGAGTTCCTGGCCAGCCTCCAATCCAATGTTTTAGGCGTCGTAAAGGACCGCCCGAAAGAGGATGACGATGAATAGCTACTGGCTGTTTTTTGCTTTGGGGGCGTTTTTGGGCTGCAACCTGGGCGTGCTGTTGGCGGCGCTGTTGGCCATGGCTAAAAGGTCTGAAGAGTGAAGATTGATTTCCACGACGACGCTGAGCGCGAACTGTTTGCACGGCTGATGGCCGACCCGGTTGAGCGTTTGAGCACGCTCTACAAGATTGTGGTCAAGGGCGACGACGAGGACGACGAGGGCTTGGTGATGACGTTCAAGCCCAACCGGGCGCAGCGACGCCTCATCAGTCGCATGTGGCACCGCAACCTCATCCTCAAGGCGCGCCAGCTTGGCTTTACAACCCTGGTGTGCATGCTCTGGCTGGACACGGCCTTGTGGTCCAAGGAGCCCATACGCTGCGGCATCATTGCCCAGGACCGTGAGGCGGCTGAGGCGATCTTTCGGGGCAAGGTTCGCTTTGCCTACGACCAGTTGCCCGACTTTATGCGCGCCTGGTTCCCTTTGGCCAAGAGCACGGCCAATGAGTTGGAGTTTGGGCACAACGGCTCAAGCATTCGCGTGGCCACGTCGATGCGATCGGGCACGATTCACCGGCTGCACATATCCGAGTTTGGCAAGATTTGCGCCAAGTACCCGGACAAGGCTAAGGAAGTAGTAACGGGCTCGATTCCGGCTGTGCCGAAGTCGGGCATTTGCGTCATCGAGTCCACCGCCGAGGGGCAAGACGGCTATTTCTACGACATGACCATGCGCGCCCAGGCGCTGAGTGAGCAGGGCACGTCACTCACGGCCAAGGACTGGCGATTCCACTTCTACGCATGGTGGATGGCACCGGAATACACCATCGACCCCGAGGGCGTGGTGTTTTCTGAGGCTGACTTGGCGTACTTCAACCAGGTCGAGTCCAAGATTAACCGGCCACTGACCGAAGGCCAGCGTGCCTGGTATGTGATGACCCGCCGCAACGACTTTGCGGACGAAGCGCCCTTAATGTGGCAGGAATACCCATCGTTTCCCGAAGAGGCGTTTCAAGTCTCCACTGAGGGCTGCTACTACGCCACCCAACTGGCCAATGCGCGCAAGCAAGGGCGCATTCTCAAGACGTTGCCGCTCGAGGCTGCGCCGGTCAACACCTTTTGGGATATTGGCCGCGGCGACATGACTTCGATTTGGTGCCACCAGCGTGTAGGACCTGAAAACCGCTGGATTAAGTATTACGAGGCCAGCGGAGAGGACCTGATTCACTACGCCCAGTGGCTTCAAAAGCAGGGGTGGACCTTTGGCGTGCACTACCTGCCGCACGAGGCCGACTACAAACGCATGGGCGAGACGCCTGACACAAACCGCACCCTCAAAGAAATGCTAGAGCGGCTGATGCCGGGTCAGCGCTTTGAGGTGGTGCCACGGGTGAGCGCGATCATGGCCGGTATTCAGGCCACGCGAAACCAGTTCGCTAGTTGCTGGTTCAGTGAAGAGGGCTGCGAGCAGGGTATCAAGCGCCTGAGCAACTACCGCAAGCAGTGGGACAAGACGCGCGGTTGCTGGAAAGATGAGCCGATGCACGACGACAACTCCCACGGCTCGGACGCATTTCGCCAGTTTGGCCAGGTGGCCGACGCTGGGGCGGTGTTCCAAACGGCTGTTGCTGCGATACGGCCTGCTGGCTCGGGTGCGTTCAAGCGCCGGGGCTCTGCTATGGCGGTTTAGCGACTGGGGCTAAATCGTGGCAAGCATGGCAAGGTGCCACCAGTTCACTCTGGGGCCGATATGCCAGCAACAATTGATTTGCGCAAAGCGCACATGTCGCGTGTCCATGGCGACATCACTTGCATCTTTACTTGGGTCAACGACGAGCGCGCTATGGTGCTCGTGCCCCATATGCGCAAGGGCGCGCCCTGGTTCATCGTCATGGAGTCGGCCGCCTACACCTGGGACGACGAGGACGCCAGGAACATCCCCAACGTAGTCAAGAAGGCCGCCAAGGCCTGCGAGGTTTTGGGCATTGAGCCCAGCCCCTGGAACTGCCGCCGCATTGCCGGCCTAGTGATCGACGGACTACCCGACCTCATTCGCATGCCCAGCACACCCCCGGCTGAGTATCACCGTGCCAGTTTCGGCACCATGGAGCTGCGCGCTGATGGCCAATTGCTTACAGCCGAGGACATCAAGCTAGAGAAAGAGGGTGCGACGTATGGATAAGTTCGACACCCGCACCAAGCGACAGGCCAAGGGAGACAACGAAGTCTTTACAGGCGGTGAGCGCAATGAACTGGCCCCGACGAGCGGCCACAAGATGGACAGCGAAGAGGCGCGCGGCGAGTTGCGCAAGCTGCTGGAGTGGTACTACCACGAGAAGGACAAGCAGGCCACGAACCGCCTTGAAATGGCGATGGACTGCGATTTCTACGACAACATGCAGTGGGACCCTGAAGATGCCCAAGTGCTGCGTGACCGCGGCCAGATGCCACTCGTGTACAACGAGATTGCCCCCATGGTGGACTGGCTCATTGGTACCGAGCGCCGGACGCGCGTGGACTGGCGTGTGATGCCCCGCGCCGAGGATGACGTTGAGCTTGCCGATGTCAAAACCAAGGTGCTCAAGTTTGTTTCGGACATCAACCGTGTGCCGTTTAACCGCTCGCGCGCGTTTGCCGATGCGGTCAAGGCCGGTGTGGGCTGGATTGATGACGGTGTGCGCGACGACCCGACTCAAGACGCGCTGTACTCCAAGTACGAGGACTGGCGCAACGTCTTGTGGGACTCATCAAGCTACGAGCACGACCTGAGCGACGCGCGCTATCTGTTTCGCTGGCGCTGGGTGGACGAGGATGTGGCGCTGATGATGTTCCCCGACCGTGAGGATGCGATTCGCCGCGCGGTAGAGGATAGCCAGCACGCCAGCATGAGCGACTGGGAAGAGGACACTTGGTACACGGCTGAAGAGCTTTTGTCGGGTGCCACGAACGGCACGGTGCGCGCCTCCGGTACCGGCATGATGATTGACGCCAAGCGCCGCCGCGTGAAGCTGATCGAGGCCCAATACCGCAAGCCTGCCAAGTCCAAGATCATCGTGGACGGTCCGCTCAAGGGCACGTTCTTCAACCAGAGCGACGGTGCCCTGATGAACGCCCTGGGCCAAGTGGGCGGCTCCATCATCGACAAGGTGGTGATGCGTGTGCACATAGCCGTGTTCACCGAGAGCCACATGCTGGGCATGGGCCCGTCGATGTTCCGGCACAACCGATTCAGCCTGACCCCGGTGTGGTGCTACCGCCGCGGCCGCGATCGCTTGCCCTATGGCGTCATTCGACGGGTGCGAGACATCCAGCAAGACCTCAACAAGCGCGCCTCCAAAGCGCTGTGGATGCTCAACACCAACCAGATCATTGCAGACGAGGGCGCAACCGATGACTGGAGCAGCCTGCGCGACGAGGCCGACCGCCCCGATGGCCTGCTGATTAAGAAGGCTGGCAAAGAACTGACGCTGCGCCGGGACACCGACGCGGCCACGGGCCAGATTCAGATGATGACGCTGGACGCCCAAAGCATTCAGAAAAGCGCCGGCGTCTCACAGGAAAACATGGGCCCGCTACGAGGCCAAACTGCCCAGCGACTACGACGACCAGATCAAAGCCCTGAAGGACCGCGACGCTGAGTTGCGTCAGAAGTTCAAGGACGGTGAGATTGACATCGACGAGCGCGACACCGAGCTCGCGCGCTGCAAGATCGCCGCCAACGAACTGGCCGACCGCATGGAGGCCAACATCAAGACACTCAAAGGCGATGCGCACGACTGGGCGTTTTTGTTCCCCGATTTGGCCATGGTGGCGGGCAAACCCGTCGAGGACTTTGCCAACCTGGTAGCCGCGCGCTTGGCCAAGTACCGGCAAGACCAAGAAGATTCGCGCCGCCGTGCCGTGCAACTCGAAGAAGAGCGCAAGGCACGCGAGGCCCAAGCAGCTGCGCAAGCCGCTCAAGTGGTTCAGCAGGCCGCAACCAAAGCGCCTGAAGCACCCGCAGCGCCGGCCAAAACATCCTCCGCCACCATCAAGCTAGGCGACATCAACAACCGCCTGGCCCCCATCCAAATCACCGCAGCAGGCTTGGCCGAACTGGGCTTTGAGCCCGTGGGCAAAGAAAAGTCTGCCGTGCTCTACCGCGAGTCCGACTTTGCCCAAATCTGCGCGGCGCTCGTCAACCGCATTCAGGGCGTCGCAGCCCTGGCGTAACCCATCCCAAACCAGCAACAGGAGCAACACCATGTCCAAGTACGCAGCAACCCCCGCCGCATACAGCGAGCAGCCCCGGCCGCCGATCGCGCTAACGCCGGTCAAGAGCAATCAGATCAAGGCAGTCGGCTACGACGCCACCACACAGACCTTGGCCGTCACATTCAGCCGCGGAGCCGGTGCGATCTACCACTACCCCAACGTCACCCCGGAAATGCACGCCGAGTTCATCGGTGCCGAGTCGATCGGCAAGCACTTTGGCGAACACATCCAGAGCCTGCCGTTTGAAAAGTACCCAGCCGAGCCAGCCCCCGAGGCCGAGCAGGAAGAAGCAGCGTAACGAATTGGCCGAAAGCAGATGCTGCGGATACGTCCCATGTGCATAGAGCACCAGTGCAGCGAGTAGGCCCCCTCATTCACATCAACCGCTCACCAGGAGTACCACATGAGCACAACAGGAAATCGCCCCACATCAGCAGCCACCGATGTGCCGGAGTTCATCACAGACCTAGACGGCGGCATGTTCGAGCGCATCTTGTCCCAGGCGCTTAGCGAGACAGCCGCGGCCGCCGTCGATCACGGCAAGGTAGGCGAGGTTAGCGTCAAGTTCAAGATTGAGCGCATCCAGGGCACTCACCAAGTGCGCCTGCAACACGATGTCAAGTTCAAAAAGCCCACCAGCATGGGCTGCGCAAGCGAAGAAACCACCGGGGCCACGGTCCTGCACGTGGGTAAGTATGGCTGCCTATCTTTGGCCCAGCCGTCGCTCTTGGAGGATTCGCGCCAAACCCGCATCCCCGAGTAAGCAAGTCAGCAATCAGCAGCACAAGGAAACATCATGTTCGACAAAGAAGCAATCCACGCCATCCACAAAGGCGCAGGCATCATTCAAGCATCAGACGCCATCAGTGATGCGTTTGATGCTGGCCGCGCAGTAACGGCACTCCCTAACGAATTTGGTGTGCACGACTTAGAAAAGTACATGGCCAACCGCCGCCGCGCGCGCGGGTCCATGGAAACCAGTTGCGTCCGAGACTTTGCGGGATACGCCATCGGCAACAAAGAAGAAGGCGCAGCCGTGTTTGTGAGCCCCAAGAGCATGGTGGCCAATGCCGTTCTCAACCTTGGCACCCCCGACAATCCCGGCCACGCCGACAACCGTGCACAGTTCAACCCTCGCGCGACCGCCGCATTCACCGCTTTAAATCAAGTGGCCAACGGCCAAGCCCTAGAGCAGCAGCGCGTGGCCGAGTTCCTTGAGGACTGGGCGCATTGCATTGACTGTTTCCACGAAAGCCAAGGGCTGGCACATGGCAAGGCCGTCTCCGCGGTACGCAACATCACTATTGAGGGCTTGCGCAAGGTCGAGGCCAGCGAGCAGCAGCTGAGCGCCAGCAAATCCGCTTTCGAGCAGGTTACAGCGAGTAGCAAAGACACCCTGCCCACTCACATCTATTTCAAGTGCGAGCCTTACCAGGGTTTTGCAGAGCGCACCTTTGTAATGCGCCTAGGCATTCGCACCAGCGACAAACCAGCCATCACCCTGCGCATCATCAATCGAGAGCTGCACGACGAGCAAATGTCCGAAGAACTAAAAGCCAAGGTCTTAGATGCGATCGACGCGCAAATGCCGGTTTTTGTGGGCGACTACACGGCCAAATAAGACAAGCGGGACCGGTCAGTTCCTTTCACTCGAGCCAAGCCACTTGGGAAACAGCCCCGGATGTCAAACCACGGTACCCGCAAGCAATTTTCGACTGTGGGTAGATCAATGTCGGGGCCGGTCGCAAGCAGTGCCGACAAATCCAGGGAACGGCGATTTTTTGAACAAGGGAAACAGGACCAAGCGTGAAACCAGTTTCGCAGGCCTCCCAGGTCTTAGCCGCCTGGCCACGTTTAACCCCACCTAGCGGTCAAGCGGTCGTTATCAGCAATGGTGCTTTATCCAAGGGCCTGCACCCAATTTTGTAACCGCGCTTTGCGCATTTTTTTGAGAGCAGTAAATGACATCAACAGACCAAGCCATCGAGGCACAAATACAAGCGGCAGGCGCCAATAAGGCACCGCGCATCACGCCCACCGACATCGAGGCGAACATTGCCAGCGAGCACTACTTCACCGCAAAGGATGGCGTTCTTGGCGTGATCGTGGGCCATGGCCTGCAAGCGATGGACTGCCCCGAGCCGCTTTCGCTTTTGACATTCTGCGTGCTCGTGCTGCGCAACGGCTACACCGTTACCGGCGCGTCAGCCTGCGCGAGCCCCGAAAACTTTAATGCCGAGATTGGCCGCAAGATCGCCAGAGAAAAAGCGGTCGAGCAAATATGGCCGCTCATGGGCTACGAGTTGAAATCCAAACTGGCAAGGGGTGAGGCATGAGCAACCCCACCAGCTACCGCGAGCTAGAGCTTGAAGTGATCCGGTGGGCCGAGGCTCGCAAGATCATTCCCAACAGCACCCCCGCAGCCCAGGCCCGTAAAACGGTCGAAGAATCTGGCGAACTGCTGGAGGCAGCCACGGCGCTCCAAGTCTGCAACGACTTGGCCAAGCTGTTTCCTGAACTATCAAACCGCGTGGATTTTGTTGGGTACCGCCTCGGCTGGCTCGACAAGTTCAAAGACGCCGTGGGCGACAACTATGTGACCGTCATCAACGCCTGCGCGCTGGCCGACGTGGACGCCGTGGAGTGCCTGGCCAAGGCCTACGCAGAAATCAAAGACCGCAAGGGCACACTCATGCCCAATGGCATTTTCGTAAAGGAATCCTGATGCTCAACAAAGCCCAAATCATTGGCCGCCTCGGCAAAGACCCCGAGGTGCGCTACACGCCAAGCGGCGAAGCCGTCTGCAACTTCAGCGTGGCCACGTCCGAAAAATGGAAAGACAAAACCACCGGCGAAGTCAAAGAGGAAACCACCTGGCACCGCATTTCAGCCTGGGGCCGCCTGGCCGAAATCGTGGGCGAATACCTGCACAAGGGCTCGCTTGTGTACTGCGAAGGCAAAATGACCGAGCGCAAATACACCGACAAAGACGGCGCTGAAAAAATCTCGCGTGAAATCCGGCTCAGCGATATGAAGATGCTCGGCAGCCGCGAAGAAGGCGGCCAGCGCAGCGCGCCTCAGCGCCCCGCCGCGCCAGCACCCGCAGCGTCGCCCACCGGGTTTGACGACATGGACGACGACATCCCCTTCTAAGCCATGTTTCTCTCAGCCGACGAAATCGCCGTGCTCACCGGGCGCAAGGTCAGGTCCAAACAGATCGAAGCCTTGCGCCACATGGGCGTGACTTTTTTCATCAATGCAATCGGACGGCCCATTGTGGCCAAATCCGCTATTGAAGGGCGCCCAGGATCGGCGGTCGAACAACCACCCACACCCTGGCGCTCCAATGCACTTGGAGCAAAGCATGGGGCGAAAACCAACCAAAAATCTAAGTCTGCCTAAAGGCATGCGCGCGCGCCCCAAGGCCGGGGGCAAGGTGTATTACTACCTCGACACGGGCGGCAAGCCGCGCAAAGAAATCCCGCTCGGCTGCGACTACCCCGAGGCGGTTCGCAAGTGGGCAGAGCTCACGGCCACCGGCACAGCCCCGGCCATCACCTTTAAAGAAGTGGCCGATCGGTACCAGCGCGAGGCCTTGCCCCTCAAAGCGCCGCGCACCCAAAAAGACAACCTCAACGAACTGGCCAAGCTGCTCGAGTTCTTTAACGATCCACCCGTCGCGCTCGAGGCCATCGAGCCCGTACACGTTCGCCAATACCTCGACTGGCGCGGCGCCAAGGTCCGAGCCAATCGAGAAAAAGCCCTGCTCTCCCACATTTGGAACTTCGCCCGTGAGCGTGGCATTACCGCCCTACCCAACCCATGCCGGGGCGTCAAAGGCTTCACCGAGACGGGCCGCAAAGACGTTTACATCACCGACGCGGTTTACCAAGCCGTGTACCAGGCCGCCAGCCAGTCGCTCAAAGATGCGCTCGACCTGGCCTACCTCACCGGCCAGCGCCCGGCAGACGTGCTCAAGATGGACGCCAGCCACGTAAGGGGCGGCATGCTTCACGTCAAACAGAACAAGACCGGCGCAGAGCTTCGCATCGCACTCAAAGACGCGGCAGGCAAGCCCAACGCCCTGGGCGCCATCCTGGACCGCATCGCAGAGGCCAAGCGCGACAAAAAGATCACCTCCATGGCTTTGGTGTGCGGCGCCAATGGCCTGCGCATGACGACCTCAGCGCTCGACAATGCCTTCGACCGCGCCAGGGCTCGGGCCATGCTCAAGCACCGCGACAACCCCGACATGGTGGCCGCCATCAAGCAATTCCAGTTTCGGGACCTGCGCGCCAAAGCCGGTACCGACAAAGCCGACGCCACCGACATGCACGAGGCCCAGCGCCAGCTTGGGCACAGCAGCATCACCATGACCGAGCACTATGTCCGGCAGGGCAAAATCGTCACCCCAACACGCTAAATCCCAGTCCGCAAATCCGCATATGGTTTGAGTTTTCAGAGGGAAATTGATTAACCTTATACGGTTTTTTGCGGACTGAAAAAAGCTCTAAGTTATTGATTTTGTAGGGTTTGACCATTGGACTGTTAATCCGTAGGTCCCTGGTTCGAGCCCAGGTCGGGGAGCCACAATTGAAGGCCCTTGCAGTGATGTAAGGGCCTTTTGTTTTGGATCTGATGAAAGACTTGGCCCTGATCGATGGATTGCCAAATCGCGATGCACACCTTGCAGGAAACGTCTACATGAATCAAGCTGTCCTGATTGTTCTTTTGGCTGGACTTTTGCCTGTCGTCTGTGCGGGCATTGCCAAGTGGGGGGCCAAAGGCTATGACAACCATGATCCCCGTGCCTGGATGAGTCGACAGGAGGGGCGCAGGGCGCGCGCCAATGCGGCGCAGCAAAACAGTTTTGAAGCGTTCCCCTTCTTTGCCGCAGGTGTGACGTTGGCCTGGATGACGGATGTAGACCAGGCGGTCATTGCGCAATGTGGCTGGTTCTTCCTGGCGATGCGGGTCATCTACGTTTACTGTTATGTGAGCGATCGTGCCACCTTGCGCTCGATCTTCTGGCTACTGGGCTTGGCTTCGACAGTCTGGTTGTATGTTCTGGCCATCTGAGCAATTGAGGGGCCGGATGGGCTTGCACAGGTGTGTTTGAGCAGATGCCACTATCGGCCGATATGCGCGAAAGACCGTGTAAAATGCATGCCTGCGATACGCGGGAATAGCTCAGTTGGTAGAGCGCAACCTTGCCAAGGTTGAGGTCGCGAGTTCGAGCCTCGTTTCCCGCTCCAAGTTCAAAGGGCCTGTATGTGCAGGCCCTTTTCTTATGGATCGCTGGAGCACCAGGCAGGTGTTCAAGCGAGGTCCTCGACGGCCTGGCCGTCGTCAGCCAGTGCGCCACTTTGGTGGAGATCGGCAAGCATTTGCTCGATCCACAGTGTCATGGGGGTGCCGGTGCCATAACGCTGGTGCAAGCTTTGCAAGTACGGCACGGCTTGGGCCCACGACAGAAAATCGGCACGGGCGATCCGTCCAAACTCCTGCAGCTTGAACTTGAGCAGCACCTTGGCGCCGTAGCGCGCGTGTTTGTCCGGTGTGCGGGCGAACGCTTCAAGACGGCTGCGCGCGCGCTGCAGCGCTGTGGCTGTGTCGGTAAACACCCGCCCGTGTCCCGGAATGATGGTCTGTGGTTGCAGTTGCTCGATCAGGTCCAGGGTGGCGGCCACATCGTCGAATCCCGCCAAGCCCTCTAGCTCGGGGAAGACCACGCCAAAACCATGCTCCCACAGCGCATCGGCCGAAATCAGGAGCCCCTGCG
>Ga0255165_1000655_pt1 | contig 10518 bp, 8 predicted proteins | sample Atl_Cont_RepB_8d_FD_183182 | JGI IMG/M metagenome (GOLD analysis project Ga0255165, IMG submission 183182) | Freshwater microbial communities from Altamaha River, Georgia, United States - Atl_Cont_RepB_8d | ecosystem: Environmental > Aquatic > Freshwater > River | place: USA: Georgia | collected... | reverse complement strand
GGGCATCTTTGATTGCTCGTTCTCTGTTTGCTTTTGCAAGTGACTCATACTGCGCCTTTAGTTCGGCGAGTTCTTTGTCTTTTGCTTTTGTTGCTTTACGCAACTGCTTGACGAGATCTCCACCATCTGTGGTGTCAAAGTCATCGTCTTCGTAGTCGTAGTTGGACATAGGTCCTTCTCCCTTTGTTAGTTGGTTTCGTAGGCCTCATACAGAATCGGGGGATTTCCGTATGGCTCCTACTACTGGTCTTGATCTCTCTCTAACGGGCCAGTCGTTCCGTTAGTAGGCCTAGAATTGCCCTGCTCGTTCGCGGGCTAGTGCGCTTTTAGCAGCGCCTGATTGTCCAGCAAATTGTGCTTGCTCTAATTCAGTCAGCAACTTACGTTGCTTTGTTGCTTCCGCTGCACCCTTCAAGCCGAATGCTTCTGTCTCAGCAATCGCTTGGGTATATGGACCTTGCTTGTAAATCTCAGCCAAAGTTCCTGCTCGTGGAAGTATCTGTGCAATCTTTCCGTATTGCTCTTGTGCTGCAGCCTTAGTAATACCTGCTGCTGCTAGTTCCTCTGCTCGTGCAGCGCTTGTTCCAAGTCCTGCCTGTAGTGCAGCGCCACCAATTTCTGCTGCTGCAATCTTGCGTTCAAGTTGTGGAAGCGCAGTTTCTGGATCTAGTGCATAAGCAAGGATTTCTCCATTTGTAATTCCTGGGTAGAACTGACGCATAGCCGTCATTACCTCTGGGTTAGCATCAAAGATACGGGCTTGAGTATTCTGGATTCTTTTCTCAAGTTCTATATTAGATACGTCGGCTGCGATAAGTTTCTGAAAAGCCTTCTGGGTACCAATCTCATCGCGTTGATAATATGTTTCTGGTAGACCATAACGACGCATTACGTCTTGGTATTGATCTTCAAGTGCTACATAACTTGCTTCATCTAAAACACGTAGACCTTTTTTGAGACGTTCTTCGTTAGCAGCAAAGCGTTGTTTGTAGGTAGGAGTCTGTCTCAACTGGAACGCATATTCTGCTGGGGGTGTTCCTTCAACAAGAAGTCTCTCTACATCTCCTACAAGTTTGCCAATGCCATATCTGTCAAATTCTTCTTTGAGGATTTGGAATGCAGAACGACGCTGGGTCAAATCTTTTTCTTTTGTAGCAGCACTTTCATTGAGCATCTTTTGGTAGTTAGCAAATGCTCCCTGGTCTGTAAACTTAGTTTCATCAGTGGCTGTATATGCTGCGCTTGGGGCAGATGATCCAGAGCCAGTGGTAAGGGAAGATCCTCCACCGCCTCCACCGCCTCCGCCACTAGTGGAGCGAGTTCCGCCTGACCATAATCCAGTGGATAGATCTACTGTTCCTCCAGACCTTTTGGCATCGGTAGCACTATTGATTGCACTACCAACATCAGCGCCTTTGAGTCCTCTAGCGATAGCACCTTTGACAACCGCAGCATATTCTTGACTGGTTAGATTTTCCTTAGATGACCAGGAATCTCCATAGTAACCAGAGGAATCAACACCACCACGAGCAGTGTAATAACCTAAAGCGTCTAGGTTGAATTGCTTACCATTTGCTGCAAGAACTTGTTTGGTTGATTCTGGAAGTTGGTCAAATGGTACTGGAGTAAATGCTGGATCTACTGTCTTGTATTGTCCTACACCTAATAGCGCCATTATTACCCCACGAATCCGAAGTCACGAAGAATGTTATATGCAACTGTTGATGCTTCTTGGCGAGCATTGTCAGTATCTTTCCATTTAGGATTTTTGCGTTGGTTTATCTTGAATTTGAATACAGGAACAAATCCATTATCTGTTATAGCAGATTGAACTAACTCATTTAGTGGTATTGAATCTGGGTTCTCTTCAAGAATACTTGCACGAGCATTTCTGTAAGGAGTCATAATTGTTTCAAGGTTCATACCCTGATCAAGCATTTTACCAATTTCTTCTGGAAGACCAATCTTGGCAGCATTACGAATGATGGAGTTGAAGGTTTCTATATCTTCGCCCTTGCTCATACGGGTAAGCCAGTTATCTAATTGACCAGCAAAGTCTTTCTCTAAATCAAAACCATTTGCCACAGCAGTTTGACGTAGTACCTGTAGGCGACGACCTGACAATCCACCAAGAGTTGAACCTGGAGCGTAAGTATATTCAGCATCTACAAGGTTCTTGATTTGTGGAGAAGATGCAGTCAATCCAAGCGCTATTGCTTGATTTGTAATGCGAGTAATAGCAGCATCGTCAAGGCTAAATCCTTGTTGGACAATCCAGTCTGTGATAGCCTGCTTGTAGTCGCCAATTCTTGCTGTACCTAAAGCAGTATTGTAACGAGAGTCTGAATATAACTTAGGTTCAAACTCTCCAAGTGATACTCCGCCCTTATCAGTAAAGACACCAACAAGTAGTGGATCATCTAGTTGAATCTGATCTGGCGATATACGAAATGTCTGAGCCATAGCATTGATATATGGGGCATAGACATCACGAAGATTGTTACCTTCTTTGAGAAGTCTTTGAATATAAGGATTCGTCTCTTTTGCTGCAGCGGCATCACGAATCTCTTGATAGATTATCTCTGGACTTTTGCCTAGACGTATATCTTCTGTCCACTTAGATATCTTGTCTGGAAAATCTCTTTGTAGATTGAACCCGTTCTTTTGGGCAATCATTCCAAGTGCAGTTAGTGGTGCCTTCTCTGGACCAACACCAGTGCCTTGAATCTTCTTATAGGCATCCTCGAAAATGAGGGTACTTGAAGTACCTTTGAGGAAGTAATCCTCTAATTCTTTATCAGTAAGTTCAAGGTTATTTCTGGCAAGTTCTTTTCTAAGAGGAATAGACCACTCACGCAAAGCCTCTTTGTAGGCATCTGTATTCTTGAGGGATAAGGTATACCGATTCAACCCATCTACAGTTAGTTTATTACCAAGAAAGAACTTCTCAAGTTCTGCCTTTGCATCAACAAAATTCTTAGCCTCATACAGTTTCTTGATTTTTAGTAAAGCATCTTTATATTTAGATGCGTCAGTAAGTAGGATTGGTGCAATACCAAGGGATGATTCCAATGCGCTATCTGTAGCAGTTGGAGTAGGAGTAGTGCCTTCTCCGCCACCGTCCATAACGGTTACTGGAAGTGCCATTACTTACCCCCTACAAGATCTTTAGGTGCATTTTGAAATACCCAATCCATAAACGATATGTCTTGCTGTCTTTGAACATCGGTTGGTTTAGCCTGAGCAATAGCCTGTGCTGCTGCAGTCTGAGCCTTCTGCTCTGTAAATCCAACCTGTTGTTCGGTAACTTTGAACCCACCTTTAGTATAAGTCTTTTGGGTAACTCCTTGTTGAACCATACCTTCAATAGCCTTAGTAAGATTCTTATACCAAGACTCTTTCATTTCATCTTGTGATATACCTTTATCACGTGACGATAGAGATACTTGTTCAATAATGTCAGCAATCTGCTGTGGTGTCTTAGGGTAGATTTGCTTGGTTGGTAGTTTACCAGCGCCACCAGCACCCGATCCAGCCGCTGCACGAAGGAATGATTCAATCGTTACATTCTTTGCAACTTCATCATCCTTGATCATATTGGTAGCAAGACGGCCAACCCAAGCACCAAGGCTTGATGGATCGCTAATAGTTCTATTAGTTACCTGCTTGACTGCGCTTTGAACTTTTGCATAAGCAGATTTGTTATTCTTGATGAGATTGACTATGAATCCTTCTACCTCAAGAGGAAGCACTCTTTCATTGATACCAAAGCCAAATAGAACTCCACTTTCTTGCTGGCTATCTGGAGTATTCCAATCAAGGGTTGGCTTATTAGCGGTGCTCTGTTGCTTTACAAACGCAGCCTGTGCCTCATTGTTGAGTTTAGTATCACTCCACTTAGGGTTTGCCTTACGTAGTTCTGCCTTGATTTGTTCAAGAGTCTTCACGGCTTTATCACCTCTAAGTTATCGTTCTCTAGGTAACGGTCATATAGATCCGAGAATCCATTGGACCATAGTTTCATATTCAAGATGTAGTTATCCCATCTATCTTTCAAGTCTGCGTTCTGTTGATTATCAAGGGTAGCGCTTCCGCCAATGCTCTTTCTTCTTGCGAGTTCCTGTGATAGGTATGTACGATTCACAAGGAAGTCAGATACGGCTTCCATAGTATTGATACCTGTCTTTTGGGTATCTCCGAATGTACTCATCCACTTCTTATCAGATGCAATCTCTGTTAGGGAACGGATATAGCGCTTTGTTTTATTGAAGTCCATAGATCCGAACTGTCTTTCTTTTGCCCAGTTTGGATATGTTGCCTCTAGTTGTGCAACCTTAGACTTCCAGGTTTCTTCAAGACCTAATTGCTTGGCAGCAGCGGAGTTGATGCTAGATGTAGCGTAGCCTTTCTTTCTCCACTGAGCAAGGACTGCATCGCGCTCTTGTGCAAGTTTTGTATATTGTGACCAGCCAAGGCTTATCTCACGGTCAACAAGAATCTGTTCAATATCTCGTTGTTCAGTGTACTTATATGTACCACCTGGACGCACTTCTTTATTGCGGAAGTAGTTGGCTGCAGCGTCAGAGTAACGTTCTCCAGTTACTCCATAGTTAGCAAGGAACCCAATAAGTCCTGGGGTATCATTCTTATCCATCTTGCCAAGAAGATAGTTGAACTCTTTCTGGTTCTTTACTGCTCCACCTGTTGCTGCAATACCAGTCTTGTTGATACTCGTAGGCGCTGTAAGGATGTATCCAATATCTCCATACTTACCTAGAATGTAATCATCTACTTTTGTAGGACCAACGTTTGGATCAGCGATAGCGCTACGGTAGTCATCCATAATAAACTGCCACTCTGGACGGAATGTGAATGTGAATGGCAAACCAAGATTTACCTTGAGGCGAATGTTATACAGTTGGTCTGCTAAACGTTGAGCATCAGCGAATGTTGGTTGCTTACCAACACGACCGTTCATTTCCCATTCATATTGCTGGGTCTTCATTGCCGATGCTACTGCTCGTGCATATCCTTCATCGCTAAGTCCAGCCTGCATTGCTTCAAATTTACGGGCTGCTGCTGGAAGGATAAGATCCCAAGGATTGGCTGCTGCTCTACCAAATGGCAGTAACGAACCGAATACAGTATCTGCAGCCTCTTTGCCTAGGTTATTTGTTAGCCAGGTACGAGCATCTTCCACAACTTCTGGTCGCTTGTTAGCAAACATTGAGACTGGAAGTGTTACTGGGATACCGAATGCTGGAGCAAGTGGATTCTCACCTTGTAAGAAAATGTTGAGGCTGTTCTTTGGGATAGATACTTGGTATCCCTTTGGAATACCGAACTTACCCTGCAATCCTTCTGGGATTGTAAAGAGCATAAACTGTGGTGTAGATGGTGGCGCTCCTGGTGGAACTTCCTTACCCTCTTGATCCACTACAGTTGCTACACGATTTGGCGCATTCCAAATCATAGATGCACGGATTGCTAGTGATGGATCTTTGGCAATCAAACTTCCATAGACCTTGATAGCATTATATTGTGCGTTGAAGAACGGCACCAAGAAACGTAGGGCGCTAGATAAACCACTGTTATTGGTTACGCGATAGAGCGTTTCATTTGTGGTCTTGAGAGCCTGAGAGTGTGCGCTTCGCTGCATCTGAATGATGAGGTCTGGGTCCTGAAGATTCTTGCCAGCACCTTCTGCTAGGTTGATTTCCTTTTGCAGTTGACGCTTGTAGAGTTTCTCATAGAAAGGCCAGGATACAAGATTGTTTTCTGGAGTAGTTCCAATAACTTCAAACAACTTAGATATAGTTGTATTGATAGTTCTTCTGATAGCACCAGAGTTGTATCCAAATACACTTTCCATAACCTCACGTCCAGGGACGTTAGCAAGGTTTGGTTGATTACGCATTAGAGCATCGAATTGCTGTGGAGTCATTTCCTCACGAGCAATAAGAGATCTAATCTGTTGATCTGGGAACAATTTGTATACACGTGAACGTGCTACCTGAATATGGTTTCTAATCTCTGCTGGGGTTATATCAGCATCAATCTCACGTAGGTAGAACTTTCCATTACTACTGCGTAGCCATTGCGATATCTGATCATCCGATTCGCCCTTAAGTAGGCGCATAGCCAACTGGTCTTTACGGAATCGATTGTTAGCAAAGTTAGCAAGTTCAGTAAAATACTGTGGGTCTGTTGGTGCAACAACCTTGTTGTATTCTGTTCCTAGTCTTTGAAATGGCTTTCCGTAACTAGCACCTTTGGCAGCATCATAAGCAAGATATGTTTGACCCTCTGTGAGCCAGTTAAGAGTACGGTCAGAGGCTGCATCTTGGCGAACCAACATACCTGCTGGGCCAGCAAAGGCTCCATCTGCCACAACAGTTTTACCATTAGGGCTTACATATTTGTCACGGCCTTCACCGCTACGAATAATCTTTAGTTCTGAACGGATTGCTGCCAGACGTTGAGACTCAAGAATCTTGTCATTGATTTCATTCTCTGCTTTTTCAATCTGTTCAGTATATGTACGCACTCGACGCATCTGATCTTCGCCGATGATATCTGCGATATCTTCATAGTTGCGACCGCGAGATATTTCGTAGGATGTAATGATGCGGATATCTGGTTGAGCACCAGGCTCTTTGGCTCGTAGATTTACTTTCTTGCCAGCCTGAACTTCCATCTCCAGCATAGATGCTGGGATACCCTTGCGTGGTTCCATAACTGGATACGCGCCTTTAGGAATGCGACCCTTAGTTCCAGGAATCTTGTAGAAAACTTTACCACTGAGATAGTCTGCATAGACCATTGTGGTTCCTTCAGGAAGATTTGGTACAACTTCCTGGCGAACATATTTACCGAAGGCTTCTTCACGTAGTCTCTGGTACTTGGCCTTCTCTTGACCAAATAGAAGACCGCCTTGGTCATCCTTCTTCTTTGTCAATTCAAAGTAAGAGTCGCGCTTTGAACCAGTTAGTAGTGGCTTTGTCTTAGATGTCATAGCCAGTTCAACCATAGATGGTTCTACCATCTTGCCGAATGTACCAGCAGCGCCAGCATAGTAAGCCTGCGGTGTTAGTTCGTCAAGGATCTGATTGCGAACATCGATAAAGCCATTCTTCTGTGCAATAAGGCGACCAGTTTGCTCACGCAATTCTCCAGGATTCTTCAACTGGATAGAATCCATAATAAAATTCTTACCAATTTGTGCTCTAGTCTTGAGGTTCTTTCCGAAGTTCTTGAAGAAATCATCGGTCTTAGCCATCTGACCAAGCACTAGCGCTGCACGAAGTTGACCGTCAATGGTATTACGTACTGGATAACCAAAGCGGGTAAGCACTGAAGCCTTGAATATAGAGTTGGCTAGGTCAGCAAAGTCTGTAATTTCCTTACCAGCAAGGCGTGTAATTGCAGCAGCCTCAAGGACTTTCTCTCCACCTATTGACCAACGGCTGTAAAGTCTCATTACTGAATCAAAATCTTTGAAGTCCATCATAGGGACAACGTTGGGCATTTCAGATTTCCAGAATGGAGATGTAATTAATTTGCCGTTATCATCTACCCAATATCCGTGATCACGCATAGAGGACATAAGCGCAGTTCTCATATTGCTGAATTGTTGGTAAATCTGTCTAGCCTGATCCAATGGGATGTCATAGCGAAGTGCGCTGATTTCAGCAATCTGCTCTTCGATATTTTTTACGGCCTGCATACGCTCATTAGCATTACGAGCGTTGAGATAACTACGAGCCAATTCATTCTTTACGCCAGCATATTCGATACCGCGTAGTTCTTTGACTGAGTTTAGAGCGTATTTGATTTCATTGAATGAATCAGATGCTAAACCACCGTCCACTCTTACAGTACCACGTGGTAGTTTATTAAAGAATGGGGCTACAATATTGACAACTGGGCGTGTATATGGGTTCTTTTGATATTGCTCAGTGTAGAAAGTAAGGTTGTGACGTGCTTCGCTTGCCTTAGCACGAGTCTTTTCAATGGCAACGCCAAGGTTTTTATCAAAGAGTGTGACATCTGCAGCAGATGTATATTCATTGATAACACGGTAGTTACCGATGTTCTCAGATAAAGCCTTATCTAGGGCTGCATCACGGACACGAAGATCTTCTAGGACCTTGGTTAGTCTGTTGTATTCTTCGATTGTTGGCAAATGCTGTTCTGGTGAAGTAGCCGAACCCCAAGGAATGTCATTCATTCTCTTCTGGATAGGGTCTAGAATCTCTTTTGCGTTGATAATCTCATCAGCAACAGATGCCTTTGTGCGCTCAAGTTTCTTGAGGGAGGCCATATCTCCTGCCGCTGCAGAGAGAAAGTCTGCTACCTCATCGAATGTCTTGAGTTCTCCAGTGACATCTGCAACAAGATTGCGTGCGGTAGTCCTTCTAACAAAGATATCATCAAAGTTTTTGACTGAATCACCTTCGGTAAGGCGTTGAGCGATGACACCCATTGGAGTCTCACGACCAATTTGACCACCTGATTTGAGGTATGCACCGTGTGCATCCAGTTCAGAACGTAGGCGAGCGATATCATCTACAGTTCTAATAGGCTGATCAAGACCAATGGTTTTTACTACACCCAATCCCTTGCCAGTAAGTACTAGCGGATCTGCATACCACGAGAGTAATCCGTCTACTCCACCAGTAAAAAACTTACCAAAGATTTCATCTTGGAAAGCCTGCTTGCGCTGGTCTGGATCTGCGATGTTGAAGTTTGGATCTAAGAATGTTGGAAGTGGAACGCCTTGTTCTTCTAGTAGCGGAGTTACTCCAACTCTTTCTCCAACAGCACCAACATATCCACCAAACGCCTGCCCTGGAGATACATCTTTTGCAAGTTTCCAGTTCTTGATGAAGTTATATCCTTCACCTGAAATGTTATCTGCCTCTGCAAGAAGTGCTGTGGATATAGGCCGTGTGACTATTGGCTTTACCGCAGTATAAAGTTTATCAATTTCTTCTGCAGCAAGATTGAACACAACATCTGCACGAACAATCTCTGCTGGCTTTGCCAAAGTATTGATATATCTTTTACCAAACTCTTGCGTTACTTTATCTGCTAAAGCCTTTTCACCAGCAGCAAAATCTGGTGCTACCTTTGGTGCTATAGGTGCAACACGTGCTTGTGTCATTCCACCAGCAAGTCCGATGGCAGCCTTTACTGGTGCGCCGACGGCTGTACCAATGGCTTTGCCAACTTCTTTTTTGATGGTGTCCCAGTAATTAGGCACTTGGCACCTCTTGTGTTAGAAAACTAATGAACTGGTCACGATCTGCTTCGGACTCCCAAGGAATTTTGGCAAGCGAAATAATGATCGCTGGCTGGTCATAACCAAGAGCATCTACAAATGCGGTAACGTCCTTGACGAATTGATTCATTAGGCAGGGAATATGTTCGCTTGTATACTACGGACGAAGATACGGAATGATTCTGGAGTATCTGGGGCAGCAGCCATAGCGTCCATAGCAGGTAGATACTTTGCTAAAACTTCATTATCAGATTCTTTGATTTGATTCATACCAAGAGCACTTGACCCAACATCAGGACCGCGATCTGTTCCTGCCATAATGTCTTGCTCTGGGTATGCACTCTGATCAAACAAGCCAGCGTTACGTTCTACATTGCGACGAAATGTTGATGGTGCTTCACCTTTGAAATCTGCAGATTTTGCTAAAGGTGCTCCGCCTTTGATGGCAGCATTCTCTGTTCCTGCTCCATAGGAGTCTGACTGGAATCTTAAGTTGTCTGTACGTGTAGAGTATGGACCAGGACCTGCGGCTCCAGCCAATGGATTCATCGGTTGCTTAACCATTATTGTCCTCCATCTTCTCTAAATCTGATGTGAATTGTTCCCATACCCTGGAAACCTTTGTTTTTCTATTTGCGTTATACACTGCTAAATCTAATAATTCTGAAGTGAGCATCTCTATGGCTCTAACTATGTTTACTGCAAATCCTGATATAACTACTAAGAAATCTGCGAAAGTGACAGAACGTGGTACATAATCTTTATCTTCGTCCACGCTCTGTCCTTTCACATAACACTAAGCCTTCTTGCCTTTGCGAGCCTTAGCAGCATAGCCAAACTTGACCATCCCGCCTTTTGGCATCGGAGCCTTCTTTGAGCCTTCTGTTGGCTTCTGTACTGAAGCCTTTGCACGACCACCTTTTTTCATATCACACCTCCCTTACCCTGCAATAGATGCGAGTAATGACGCTATATCTGGACGAGAGCCAGCAGCAGGGGCCGCACCCATTTGTTCTGGAGTTGGCTGCGAGGCAGGAACGGGGGCCATACCTGCTGCTGGAACTTCTGCGCCCATCGGCACTTCTGGTTGTGGTTCAGGGGCTGGGAATACTTCCTGAACAATCGTCTCTAGTTGCTTACCTTTTTGACGACCTTTGATTACTTCGGCGATTCGGGAAACGATTTGAGAAGGATCTTGACCTTGTGCTGCAATCGCTGGAATAGCCTGGGCGTAC
>Ga0255165_1000649_pt1 | contig 10595 bp, 22 predicted proteins | sample Atl_Cont_RepB_8d_FD_183182 | JGI IMG/M metagenome (GOLD analysis project Ga0255165, IMG submission 183182) | Freshwater microbial communities from Altamaha River, Georgia, United States - Atl_Cont_RepB_8d | ecosystem: Environmental > Aquatic > Freshwater > River | place: USA: Georgia | collected... | reverse complement strand
CGCATCGAAGACGAGACCAACCTCTCGATGCACGCCGACGCCGACTACACGACGAGCAACATCCAGCACGCGTACGAGAACCTCTCGATGGTTCCCGACGCCGAGCGCATCGTCGGCTCGATCAACCAGTACCCCGCGTGCAGCAAGTGAAGGAGACGACGATGAAGATCCCGAACATCTGCCCGAGGTGCCAGTACAACTGGATCCCGAACAACGACCGACCGGGGGAGTACCCCGGTGCGCTCTCCCGCGCCGACAACGCGACGGAGATCTGCTCCGCCTGCGGCAACCACGAGGCGGTCCAGGACTGGACCGAGGGCGGATGCACGCCCGTCGAGTCGTGGCCCGTCGAGGTGCTCCTGTGAGCGTCGAGAAGCTCGTCGCCGGCATCGCCGAGGACGAGCTCTACGCCGTCCTCCGTGCGATCGAGAAGCGGTTCCAGGTCCGCGTGTCGCTGATCGACCGCTCCGAGATCAACGAGCTCGCCACCGCCTACTTCGACACCGACCTCACCGACGACGAGTGGGCCGAGTTCGCGTCGTCGCCGGCGTGGGAGGACTGGAACGTCGACTCCTGGGAGGCGTGGAAGGACTTCGTCGGGATGAGCGCCGTGCGCGAGATCGTCGAGCGACGCTGATGCAGACCTTCGTGCCCGAGGACACCCCCGAGCGGATCGCCGGGACCCTCGACTTCCGGAGGCTCGGCAAGCAGCGGGTCGAGGTCCTGCAGATCCTCCGGGCGCTCACCGGCGGGAGTCACGGGTGGCGCACCCACCCGGCGACCGTCATGTGGGCCGACAACCCGGGCGGGCTCGCGCACTACGGCGTGACGATCTGCGACCACTGGGTCGAGCTCGGCTACAAGGACACGTGCCGCGACAAGATCGCCGGCATAGTCACGCCGGACCCGGACGACCTGCCCTGGTGGTGGGGGAACCGGCTGGTCATGGAGTCGCACCGGTCGAACCTGATCCGGAAGGAACCGGACTTCTACGCGCGGTTCTGGCCCGGCACGCCGCGTGACCTCCCGTACCTCTGGCCGCGCCCGGACGGGTGGCTGGTCGAGGGCAAGCACTGGGCGTGACTCCGGCCGCCCGGGCCCGTATCATCTGAGCTGCGCGACGCGCGCGGTCACGGGAGGTGCGGGCTTGTCCCTTAGCGGTGCTTACAGGTGCGAGGTGTGCGGGTTGCCGCTGAACCCGGACGACAAGAGCGTCGCCCGGAGGGTGACCGGGTGGGTCAAGAACGGGTCGTCGGCGATCCACAAGAAGGGACCGCCGACGGCGTTCGCCCACTGGGTGTGCCTCGACACCCAGGCCGGCAACGAGGTCGCCGAGAGGCTGTTCTAGCGGCGTCGCCCGTTGGCCGGGTGCGCCAGGCGCGAGGCGACGTACTCGTCCTCCTCCGCCGACACGATGCCGACGAGCTCGCGATCCCAGTCGTCGTCCTCGATGTGCTGCAGGGCCGACCACACTTTGAGGTAGACCTTTGCCCTGCCGGCGTCGATCGTCGTGATCCGGTCCTTGAAGTTCGTGTAGTCGATCTCGCCGACCTGGTCCGCGAGGTAGCGGGCCCACTCGTCCTTCGTCATCTCGGCGCGGTACGGGTAGTCCGCGCTCTCCATCGCCTTGATCCGGCCGACCGCGTAGCCGGCGTCCCTGACCCGTCGGAGGTCCTTAGCGTCCCTCGCCCTGACGAGGACGATGCGATCGCCCTCCGGTCCTATGTCGTCCCTGTGAGCGACGACGCTGAAATAGCCGTGTTGTGTTGCTGTCCACATGGTTTCACTTCCTTCCTTTGTTGTGCCAGCAGGAAAGGCAATAGGTCCAGCCTCTCGACCAGACCCCATCGCCCTTCCAGACCCACGATCCGCACTCGCGGCAGTGGGAGTTGTTGTAGTTGTAGTGCCGGTGCATCAGTACCAGCACACCGATCCGTCGGCCTCCTCGGCGACCCACCGCAGCCAGAACTCGGCGTAGCGGAGCTGCTCGGTGATGTTCTCGCCGTCGGCGAAGATCTCCGGCTCGTCGTTGAGCGCGTCGCTGATCGCGTCGGCGGTGCGGATGCACGCCGAGACGGACTTCTCTGTGGCGTCGATGTTGTCGCCGTAGAAGGTGATCGCCTCGGTCTCGTCGTAGACGCCGATCTCTTCGAGCAGGTAGTTGCCGTACTTGCCCCGGTACCAGCAGTCGGTTCCGAGCATGCCGTAGACGGCCCCTCCCGGTTCGCCGGCCCGGACGTGGGCGTTCTTCCAGGGGCATCCGCCGCAGGCCGCTGTGGCCTGGCAGTCGATGACCGTCATCGGTTCGTTGGTGTCGGGGTCGACGATCTGCTCGCCGTCCCTGTTGAGGCGCGGTGCCATGACCGCCGTCCCCTTCGTCTTGCACGGGTAGTTGCGTGGAATGTTGTCCAGTCCCATAGGTGACCTCCTTGTGGTCGTGTCGTGGTGTTGTTGTCAAGTGTACGGGATGAAGCCCGACGGTGTCAAGTCAACGCCGCCGGGCCGACCCCGTCAGATCGTCTCGTACGCCTTCTGGATGAGGTCGTCCAGGTCGATCACGACCTGTCGGCGTCCCTCGCCGGGCGCGATGACCTCGGCCCAGAACTCGTTGTCCTCGCCCCTGATGAGCCAGACGACCTTCTCCGAGGCGACCTCGCCGAGGGCGTCCCACATCGGGTCCCACGAGGAGCCGATCTTGTCGCCGCCCCACGAGTAGACGATGATGCCGTCCTCGTTGTCGTCGTACTCGGCGAGGAAGCCGTAGTCGGTGAGGACCTTGAACACGAGCTCGCGGCCCTCGTGGTGCTCGCGGAGCTTGTCGATCGGTTCGCACCACGAGATGTGGCCGATGCCGGTGTTGATCTCCACGCTGTCCAGGAGCGACTCGAAGCGAGTGACCTGTTCCTTGTTGAGGTAGATGGCGTCTCCCGCCACCTTGTCTACTGAGTATCCCATAGTTGACCTCCTTGTGGTCGTTGTGGTGTGTTGTTGGTGAATGTAACGGAGGGGTGTGGCACCGGGGTCAGATCCTGGTGCGCGTCCCCCGGAAGAAGAACTCGGCGACCCTGACGAACTCGTCGCCCTCGTAGGCGCAGGCGTAGTCGGGGCCGCGCGGATCGCCCTTCTCGTCGGCGTCCAGGACGGCCGCGGCGTAGGCGAGGGCGAGGGGCAGGGTGCGGAACACGGAGGTCCCGTAGTCGTCGAGGGACGGGAACGAGACCTCGTACGGGTAGACGATCGCGCCGGCGTTGTGGCAGATGGTGAGTGTCTCGGTGGAGACGATGTAGTTCTTGCTCATGGTGACCTCCTCGGTCTGTCGTTGTGGTGTGGTGAGTATTGCGGAGGGGTGTGTCGCGGTCAGATGGCCGCCCACAGCCTCGTCGGGCGACCCTGCTTCCCGTCGTGGTGCGCCTCGTCCACGATCTCGGCGAGACCGTCCTCCACGAGGGCTTCCAGACGGCGACCGGTGTTGGAGCGGTCCCATCCGAGGAACTCGGCGACGTCGGAGGTGCGGAGCTCCCCGAACGCTTCCAGGACGAGCCTCGCGGCCTCCTGCTTCGGGCTGTTGGAGTTGAGGAGCGCGAGCACCTCTTCGAGGGTGAATGTCTTCATCGGGACCTCCTGTTGGTCGTCGTTGTGGTGTATTGACAAGATAACAGAGGGGTGTGTCTCTGTCAAGTATCTCTGTCAAGGACTCTCGTGGACACGGGCCGGGATCGGCGGTACGATCGCACCATGCCCCGGATCGTCCAGTCCGGCGGGAGCCAGCTCCTCCTCGCCGACGACCACCTCGTTCTCGACTTCCCCTACGACGCCGACCAGGTCGCCGAGGTCAAGAGGATCCACGGGGCCAAGTGGGACCGGGTCGCCCGCGTCTGGCGCGCCCCGGTCAGCTCGATCGACGAGGCCCGGGCGTTCGCCGCGAGTCACGGCTTCTGGGTCGCCCCCGAAGTGCTGAGGATGTCCATCCCCGCCCCCATCGCGGGCGGCGTGACTGGCAACCGGCGCCGGCTCCGCATCGACTCCGGCAAGCTGCTGATCGAGTTCGGGTACGACCAGCTGATCGCTGAGGCGGCCCGGAAGACGCCCGGGGTCGAGTGGGACCGGAAGACCAAGACTTTCACCGCCGGCTTCTCCGACGTCGTCCCGGTCGTCACGCTCTGCCGCCGCTTCGGTTTCGACATCCACCCGGACGTGGAGTCGATGGCCGACGACGAGCGGCTGCGCGGCGCGCGCCGGGTCGAGATGAGCCGGGCCCTCGACGCCGAGATCGACGTCCCGGACTCGATCGGCGGGGAGCTCCGGAACTTCCAGCGGGCCGGCATCGCGTACGCCGTCCGGTCGAGGCGCTGCTTCATCGCCGACGACATGGGGACAGGGAAGACGATCCAGTCCCTCGTGGCGCTCGAAGTGGCGGAGGAACGGGGCGTGACCGCGTACCCGGTCGTCGTCGTCTGCCCGGCGACGCTCGTGCTGAACTGGCAGCGCGAGGCCCGGAAGTGGGTGCCGCACCGCAGCGTCCGGGTCGTCCAGGGCCGGAAGGACCCGGGCGAGCTCGACTCGGACATCGTCATCGTCGGATGGCCCAACGTCAGCTCCCACGTGGAGCGGCTCTCCGGGCACTGCAGCTACGTCTTCGACGAGAGTCACGCCGCCAAGAACTACGACGCCGCCCGGACGAAGGCCGCCATCAAGATCGCGAAGGGCGCGCCGGGCCTGGTCCTCTGCCTCACCGGGACTCCGATCACCAACCGGCCCGCCGAGTACGCGTCGCAGCTCGAGATCCTGGGCCGCATCCAGGAGTTCGGCGGCCGCTGGGGCTTCTACAAGAGGTACTGCAACGCCTTCCGTGACCGCTGGGGGCAGTGGCACCTCGAGGGCGCGGCGAACCTCGACGAGCTCAACGAGCGGCTGCGCGCCAGCTGCTACGTGCGCCGGACGAAGGAGGACGTGATGCCGGAGCTCGAGCCGGTCGAGACCGCGATCCGGATGGTCGACCCGGACCCGAAGGTGATGGTCGAGTACCGGAAGGCCGAGCAGGACATAGTCCGCTACGCCGCCGAGAGGGCCGCCGAGATCGCCCGGGAACTGGGGAAACCGGCTGGTCACGCCGCGGTTAGGGCCCGTTTCGCCGCCGAGTCGAACGAGCACCTCGTCCGGATGGCTGCGCTGCGCCGGCTCGCGGCCCGCTCGAAGATGGCCGCCGTCGAGGAGCTGGTCGAGGAGATGGTCGGGGCCGGGCGGAAGGTCGTGCTGGTCGCGCACCACCGGGAGGTCGTCGACCGGCTGGCGGAGAGGTTCGGCGGCCTGAAGATCCAGGGCGGCATGGACCCGGCTGAGATCGAGGACGCGAAGGCGAAGTTCCAGGACCTCCCCGTCGAGCAGGCCCCGGTCATAGTCCTGTCAGTCACGGCGGCCTCCACCGGCCACACCCTGACCGCGTCCCAGGACGTGGTGTTCGTCGAGGAGCCGTGGACGCCGGCCGACGTCGACCAGACCGTGGCCCGATGCCACCGGATGGGGCAGAGGGGCAGCGTGACCGCGTGGCACCTGCTGGCGGACGGGACGGTGGACGAGAAGGTCCACGAGCTGATCCGGTCGAAGAGGTCGGTCGTGAGGGCCGCGGTGGACGGTGGCGAGGTCGAGGGCGGTTCCGGATCGGTGGTGGGCGATCTCCTGTGGGGGATGATCGGGTCGTAGGGGAAGACTTGACTTCGGCACACCCCTCTGTTATCTTGTCTAGTAGTCACCAACAAGGAGGTACGACTATGGACATCACACCGAAGAAGAAACTGATCCGGCCCACCGAGGAGCTCGCGCAGATGGCGATCGCCGCAGGCGAGGACTGGTGTACGCCGAAGGACATCTCGCTCGTCGCCGAGTACGCCCTGGACATCCGCACCTGCCACGAGCGTTACGACGGCGTGTTCTGGGACGCGATCCTCTACAAGGGCGACCGCCCGATCCTCTGGGTGGAGAACGACGGCAACGGCGGCTGTAACTCGTACCACCCGATCCCAGGCGTTCCGTACGCCGACCGCCACGAGTGGCACGCACTCCTCGCCGAGTTTGAGGAGGCGAGCCGACAGGCACTCCCCGACCGCCAGTTTGAGCAGTGGGACCACATCTGCTCGTTCCTGGACCTGATCGCCAACGACCTCTCGCCGGCCATCTGATACACCCATCCCCTACCGTTCACCACAACCAACAACCACGACCACAAGGAGGTCACTTATGCCCAACTGGTGCTTCACCCAACTCACAGTCTCCGGACCGCCGGAGGACATCAACCGCTTCGCCGAAGGGCTGGAGCGCAACAAGGACAAGGACGGCAACTACTCCATCCTCTCCACCTACCTGCCCACGCCCGAGGAACTGCTCAGCACCGTCGCCGGCTTCATCACCGACGAGGAGAAGCAGGAGGCACTCAGGATCCAGCAGGCCGCCAACACCGCCAAGTACGGACACGCCGACTGGTACGGCTGGCGCATCGAGAACTACGGCTCCAAGTGGGCCGACTCGTTCGGCGAGTACGACCGAGACTCGCTCCCGAACTACGACCACCTCGGGTTCCACATAGACACCGCTTGGTCGCCGATCACCGAGGGCATCAGGGCCGTGTCGGCACTGTTCCCGACGCTCGTGTTCCAGATGTCCTACGAGGAGGAGGCAGGGTTCTTCGTCGGTGCCGAGGTCCACAAGGCCGGCGAGACGCTCTTCCTGGAGCAGGAGGAACCGCCGTGCCCCGAGCAGGGCGAGGACGAGGACGACGACGCGTGGTACGACAAGATCAGCGAGTTGCGCAGCGACCTCCGCTGGCAGATCGACGAGCGCGCCGACGCCGTGTCCGGACCGCTTCTCAACGGCGTGGAGGTGTGACCGCAAGACCGCTGCCACGGAGCGCAAGGCCCTCGGGGAACCCCCTCCCCGAGGGCTTTCGTTCGTCCCCGACACCGAAGGACGAGGCGACGAGGAACAGGATGAGGTCGCAGGCGACGAGGGACACCGCACCCGAGACCGCGCTCAGGAGCGAGCTCCACAGGCTCGGACTCAGGTTCAGGAAGCACCGGAGCGTGTTCTCCAACCGGCGGAAGCACGACGTCGTGTTCGGGCCGGCGAGGGTCGTCGTCGAGGTCCGCGGGTGCTTCTGGCACGGATGCCCCCACCACCACCGCACGCCGAAGAACAACTCCCAGTGGTGGGAGCAGAAGATCGCCGGCAACAGGGCCAGGGACCTGGACACCGCCAGGCAGCTCCGCCGATCCGGCTGGAAGCTGGTCGTCGTCTGGGAGCACGAGGATCCGGCGAAGGCGGCGCGCAGGATCGACAGGGTCGTCCGGTCGAGGCGCTGAGTCACGCCCAGGAGGGTGCGCAGCGTGACCGCGCCGGCTCGGTCGCCCGGATCGCGGATCCAGGCCCGTGCGGCTCGGGGCATCCCCTCGGAGTCCGGCCACCCGTCGGGGTCCAGACGCTCCCGCAGGAGGGGATCGGCGGGGTCAGTCCTCGCCGTCCCACGAACCCCCGCAGAGGGGGCAGAGGGGGAGTTCGGAGACGGTGATCCCCGCCTCGTTCTCCTCGGTGTCGTCCTGAAGGACCCCGCAGGAGAGGCAGCGCACGCAGTACGAGTAGTTGATGCACTCCTCCAAGTCGTTCCCGCAGGTTGCGCAGGTGTCGGTGTGGTTCTCGCTCATCGGTTGACCTCCTTGGTCGTCGTGGTTGGTTGCGAAGGTACTGAGGGGGTGTGGCGGGGTCAGTCGCCGAAGCGGGCGAGCCAAGCGTCCACGAGGTCCTCGTAGAGGCTCTCCACCTCGTAGGGCTGGAACCCGTAGACGATGCCGTAGTGCTTGTTGCTGCCGTCAAGGTCGCCCGCCTCGTCCTCGGCGAAGGAGAGCTCCTCCAAGAGCTCCTCGTAGAGGGCCTTGGCCTCGTCCTGCTCGTGCTGGCCGTCGGCGAGTGCGGCGATGAAGTCCTCCACCGCCTTGCGGTGGTTGTCTAGGGTTCGGACTTCGGTGTTGTTGGTGCTGAAGCTGATGTTCATCGTTGACCTCCTTGGTCGTTGTTGGACACTCACAACATACCGAAGGGGTGTTACACGGTCAAGTCATCCCGTCGGACGGTCGGAGATCCCCGTCGGAGGGGTGGCCGGACTCCCGTCGTCGGCGGGTCGGACGGGCGGAGCTTCGGTTGTCGGCGGGGCCTGGCTCGGGGCCGGCGGGCGCGGGAACTGGGCGTGACGGTCCGGCGGCGCACCGGATCCGGCGCGGTCACGGGTCGACGTCGTATTGGAAACGATGCGCGGTCACGGGTATCGCAGGTAATACGGCGTGACTCCGGGGGTTCAGAGCTCCCAGGAGCTCCGGTCCCGGCAGGCCCGCTTCGCCAGGACCTTCTTCGCGGACTGGATCGTGGACGCACGGCGACGGCAACCGTCTCGGAACGCCTGTTCCTCGGTTGCGTCCCACCTCTGAGGTCGGAGCCTCTTGGGTCGTGCCTTCTTCGCCACGGTCGGGAACCCTACTTGGCGAGTTCCAGGAACTCGTCGTAGGTGAGGCAGAGGGAACCGATCGGCTCGCCCTCGGAGTACCAGTCGACGACGATGCCCTCGTGGGTGAACTGGACGACGAGCGACTCGGTCGCCCCGTCCTCGTTGTTCACGCCGACGACGAGAGGCTCGTCCCTGTCGGGGAAGTAGTCCACGATCACGGTGCGACCTCCTCGTGCCACTCGTCGTGGCCGCGGATGAGCGAGAGGGAGGAACCGTCCTCCCACGCCACATCGACGACCTCGTCGTCAAGGACGGTGCGACGGGCGACGAGGACACCGCGATCCCCGGGACGGAGTTTCGTCCACGGGTCGTCGGTGCGTACGAGTGTGACGACGACGCTCACTTCGCGATCCTCGCCACGAACTCGTTCCACCCGTCCTCGTCCCACACGGAGCCGAACACGGTGTCCACCTCCTCGTAGCAGGAGCGACAGCACGTCGCCCCCTCCGACCCCGTTGCGGTCGCACCGCAACACGGGGTGATCGGGTAGTACCGGTCGCCGTTCTTGACGACGACGAGGTCGATGTCGCACCACTCACCGTCCACGGTGAAGTTGCCGACCGCCGTGATCGTGCCGTGCTTCATCACTCAAACTCCTTGAGGAACTCGTCCACGGCGTTTGCGATCTCGCTCTTGAGTCCGTCGCGCATTCCTCGCCACACGAGGTCGGTGATCATCGGGAGTTGCTTCCACTTGTCGCGGTCGCCCTTGATCACGCCGACGAAGGCGAGGGTGGACATACAGAAGGCGAACGAGTTGTAGTCGCCCTGTTGGACGGAGGTGATCAGTCGGGCCTTCGCCTCCGCGGCGAGGGAGCGAGCGTCGTCGTCGGCGAGTTTGCCGAGTGCCTTGTCCTCGTCGTGGAACAGTCGTGCGACACGGCTCGCGTTCCGCTCGACCTGGACGAGGACTTGGTTGAGGAAGTCCTCCACCTCTTTGTGGTTGTCGTTGTGGTTCTTGCTCATCGGTGACCTCCTTGGTCGTTGTGGTGATGTATTGACATTCTGACACACGGGTGTGTCGTTGTCAAGGCTATGCCCCGCACTTGTCGCACTTGAGGCGATCGGGGAGTTCCTGTGCGTCGGGCCATTCGTCGAACGCGACTCCCATGTCGTCCGAGCAGTCACCGCAGAGGATCTCGTCCTCGTTGTCGTTCCATTCATCCATACGTGACCTCCTTGGTCGTTGTCATTACTTGACACAATACGGTATGGGTATGTCAATGTCAAGTCATCGGGAATACTTGACCCGTGATACACCCCCTCGGTATGTTGACCCTGTCCGATCAAACCGACCAAGGAGGTCACTTATGAAGGTATGGAAAGTCATCCACACCACTTGCGGAGTGGAACACGAGATCGTCCCCGACAAGGACGGCGAACCCGAACTCGACAAGTCCCTCACGGGGCGTTGGTTCGTCCGCGACGACGAGGACGACGAGGAGGAGGACGAGTGGGAGTCCCTTCAGGAGTATCAGTGGATGCTCAGGATGTGCGCCAAGAAGGGTTGGGAGATCGTCGGCGAGGTGTGGTCGTAACGGGTCGTCGATCCGCACGGGGTCGGGGCCGGCGAGCTCCGACCCAGGGATCCTGGGGTTCCGGCCCGGTTCGGCGCGGAGTCACGGGGGCGCACGACCCGGGCGTGACGGCCAGAAAGTTCGGGAAAGTTCCAGAAAGTACTGACCGGAACGGGCCCGGGCGACGTCTTCTATGGGTGGGCGTGACCGCGGACCTAGCCAAAAACCGTAATAGGTGGGGCCGCGTTTCCGGCCCCCAGTCACGGAAGGAGACAGACCATGTCGATCAGCACGAAGAAGAAGCACGATCCGCTCGCGGGGGCGGAGGCATCAAGGAAGGTCGGGTGGGCGAAGTACTACCGAGCCCGGGAGGAGGCCGACGAGCTCCGCTGGCTGCTCAGGCTCGTTTGCGAGCGTGCGCTCGTGGATCCGCGGATGAGGAGGGACGATCCCCTCGTGGTCCTGGCGGAGGAGATCCTGAGGAGCCTCGCCGTCGGGTGACCGTTCCGGCCCGCCGGAAACTTTCTCGAGAAA
>Ga0255165_1000647_pt1 | contig 10613 bp, 9 predicted proteins | sample Atl_Cont_RepB_8d_FD_183182 | JGI IMG/M metagenome (GOLD analysis project Ga0255165, IMG submission 183182) | Freshwater microbial communities from Altamaha River, Georgia, United States - Atl_Cont_RepB_8d | ecosystem: Environmental > Aquatic > Freshwater > River | place: USA: Georgia | collected... | reverse complement strand
TGCGCCGGGCCGCACCTACCGCGTGGACAGCGATGCCACCCACTCGCCGATGTTCCACCAGTGCGAAGGCCTGTGGATTGGCGAGAACGTCAGCTTCAAGGACCTCAAGGTCGTGTTCACCGATTTTTGCCGCACCTTCTTCGAAAGCGACGACCTGGTGCTGCGCTTTCGCCCGAGCTTTTTCCCCTTCACCGAACCGAGTGCCGAAATCGACATCCAGTTCCAGAACGGTCCGCTGGCTGGCCGCTGGCTGGAGGTGGCCGGTTCGGGCCAGGTGCACCCGAACGTGGTGCGCAATATGGGGCTGGACCCGGAGCGCTTCATTGGTTTCGCCTTTGGCATGGGTCCGGACCGCCTGACCATGCTGCGCTATGGCGTCAACGACCTGCGCCTGTTCTTTGACGGCGACATCCGTTTCCTGAGCCAGTTCCAGTAAAGCCCGTCCCAGTTTCTCACCGAGTCCGAGTCATGCAATTTCCCGAATCCTGGTTGCGCGAGTTCTGCAACCCCGACCTGACGACCCAGCAACTGGCCGACACCCTGACCATGGCCGGACTGGAAGTTGAAGAACTTCAACCCGTGGCCCCGCCGTTCACCAAGATCGTGGTCGGCGAGATCAAGGAAGCCGTGCAGCATCCCAACGCTGACCGCTTGCGTGTGTGTCAAGTGGACGTGGGGCAGGGCAGCCTGCTCAACATCGTCTGTGGCGCACCGAACGCCCGCGTGGGCATCCGCGTGCCGTGCGCGCTGGTGGGCGCCGAGCTGCCCCCAGGCGAGGACGGCAAGCCTTTCGCCATCAAGGTCGGCAAGCTGCGCGGCGTCGAAAGCCAGGGCATGCTGTGCTCGGCCAAAGAGCTCAAGATCGCCGACGACCATGGTGGTTTGCTGGAGCTGCCGCTGGACGCACCGCTGGGCCAGGACATCCGCGAATACCTGAACCTCGACGACACCCTGTTCACCCTCAAGCTCACGCCCAACCTGGCGCATTGCCTGAGCGTGTACGGCATCGCCCGCGAAGTGTCGGCCCTGACCGGTGCGCCGCTCAAGGCGCCGGCATTCCCGCACGTCGCTACAAAGATCGCCGACAAGCTGGCCGTCAAGGTGCTGGCCACCGACCTGTGCGGCCGTTTCAGCGGCCGTGTGGTCAAGGGCGTGAACACGCAGGCCCAAACCCCGCAGTGGATGGTGGACCGCCTGGCGCGCTGCGGCCAGCGCAGCGTGACCCCGCTGGTGGACATCTCCAACTACGTGATGTTCGAGTTCGGCCGTCCTTCGCACATTTTTGACCTCGACAAGATCCACGGTGGCCTGCAGGTGCGTTGGGGCAAAGCCGGTGAGTCGCTCAAGCTTCTGAACGGCAACACCGTGACGGTGGACGACAAGGTCGGCGTGATCGCCGATGACAGCCAGGTCGAGTCCTTGGCGGGCATCATGGGCGGTGACGCCACCGCCGTGTCCGATGACACGCAAAACATCTACATCGAAGCCGCGTTTTGGTGGCCGACGGCGATTGCCGGGCGTTCGCGCCGCTACAACTTCTCGACCGATGCCGGCCACCGCTTCGAGCGCGGCGTGGACCCGCAGCTCACTGTCGAGCACATCGAACGCATCACCCAGCTGGTGCTGGACATCTGCGGCACGCCCGAGACCCAGGTCGGCCCGATCGACGACCAGACGCTGAATGTGCCCGCGGCCAAGCCGGTGACCCTGCGCGTGGCCCGTGCCAACAAAGTGATCGGCATGCCCCTGAGCCAAAAGCAGTGCGCCGATGCGTTGCGCGGCCTGGGCCTGCAGGTCACCGAAGGCGAGGGCACCGTGACGGTGACGCCGCCGAGCTTCCGTTTCGACCTCCAGATCGAGGAAGACTTGATCGAGGAAGTGGCGCGCATGGTGGGTTACAACAACCTGCCCACGAACCCGCCGCTGGCCCCGATCACGGCCAAGATCCGGGTCGAGAACTCGCGCAACCCCTTCGCGGTGCGCCGCATGCTGGCCGGACTGGGCTACCAGGAAACCATCAACTTCAGCTTCGTCGAGGAAAGCTGGGAGCGGGACCTGGCCGGCAATGCCGACCCGATCCGCCTGCTCAACCCGATCGCCAGCCAGATGAGCGTGATGCGCTCAAGCCTGATCGGCTCCCTGCTGCAGGTGGTCAAGTTCAACGCCGACCGCAAGGCTGACCGCGTGCGCGTGTTTGAACTCGGCCGCGTGTTCAAACGCGACGCCAGCGTTCAGGGCAGCGACAGCACGGTCGAGGGGTTTGACCAGCCGATGCGCGTGGCCGGCATGGCTTGGGGTCCGGAACAACCGCTGGGATGGCAAGGCAAGGCCCGCCACGTCGATTTTTACGACGTCAAGGGCGATGTGGAAGCCCTGCTGGCGCCCCGCAAGGCCGAATTCGTACCCGCCGAACACCCGGCCCTGCACCCCGGCCGTTCGGCCCAGGTGCTACTTGACGGCGTGGTCATCGGCCATGTGGGTGAGCTGCACCCGCGCTGGCGCCAGACCTGGGACCTGACCAGCGCCCCGGTGGTGTTTGAACTGGCGCTGGAGGCCGTGCTGGAACGCGTGGTGCCGCTGGCTCAGGGCGTGGCCAAGCACCAGCCGGTGGAGCGCGACATCGCGGTCATCGTCAGCGAGGCTGTCACCCACGGGCAGCTGATGCAGGCGGTGCATGCAGCCCCGACCGAGGGTTTGTTGCAGAACGCGGTGCTGTTTGACATCTACCGGCCCAAGGCCGATGCTGCAGGCGGCGCTCTCGTTGCAGGTGAAAAGAGCCTGGCCGTGCGCCTGACGCTGGGCAGTCCTGAGGCTACGCTGACCGAGGCCCAGATCGACGGTGTGATGAATGCGGTGGTGGCCCATCTGGGTGAGCAGCTGGGCGCGCGTTTGCGGGCCTGAACCGGAGCATTGGCATGGAAATCTCTGTAGAAAGCCTGGAAACCCCGGCGCTGACCAAGGCGCATCTGGCCGAACTCCTGTTCGAGCAGATCGGCCTGAACAAGCGCGAGTCCAAGGACATGGTGGACGCTTTTTTCGACCTGATCGTGGACAGCCTGATCCAGGGCCAGGACGTGAAGATTTCGGGTTTCGGTAATTTCCAGATTCGCACCAAGGCTGCACGCCCCGGTCGCAACCCCCGCACTGGCGAGCTGATCCCGATCGAAGCGCGCCGTGTGGCCACTTTCCATGCCAGCCACAAGCTCAAGGATGCGATCCAGGAGCCGGCCGAGACAGGCAAATGAGGCACTGACCTTGCTGTTCAAATTCAAGTCCAAGGCCTGTGCCGATCTGATCATGCTGGAGGCCGACGGGCGCCGCATTCTCAAGGCCATGTTGGGGGACGATCCGGTCAAGGGGATTGTGCTGGTGGCTGATCTGCCGCAGGCCCTGGCTCGGCTGGAGGCGGCCGTGGCGCAGGATGAAGCGCTGCGTAAGCAGCAGGCCGAGAAAGCCGCTGCCCGCCAGGCCGCACAGGAACGCCCGGAGGTCGAAGAAGAAGCCGCGCTGCCGGCCATTCGGCTGGCCCAGCGTGCAGCGCCCATGCTGCAGATGATCCGCCGCTGCATGGCCGAGCCGGCCGATCTGGTCTGGGGCGTTTGAGCCTCGCGCCCTGATCCAGGATCCGGATCAGGGTCTGAAGTTCTTGTCTGATTTCAGGGCTTGAACGGCGTACCTGTGAGCTTGTAGCCTGCCCGGATGCCACGCCGGGCAAACCAGCCCTGGTTCATTTCCAGCACCAGGCGCACCGGCTTGTTCGAACAGTGTGAATCGTCGCTTTGCGGCTTCATGTCCGCCAGGTTGACAATGGTGCCGTCGTCAGCCAGAAAGGCTGCGGTCAGCGGAATCAGCGTGTTGCGCATCCAGAAGCATTGCGTGGCCGGCTGTTCAAAGATGAAGAGCATGCCTTCGTGCTGAGGCATGTCCTTGCGGAACATCAGTCCAATCTGTCTTTCCAGCGGTGTTTGCGCCAGCTGCACATCGAGCAAGTGCATGCCTGCCCTGAGCTGTGTGCGTGGCAGGTTCAACTGTGCCTGCTGGCCCCAGGCCAGCAGCGAAAAGGCCAGGCCAGGCAGCAGGATAAGAAATCTGATCAACCGCAGACAGCTTGAAACGGACAAAGGGGACAACATGGTGAGCTCCGAAAACAGCCCGGAGCATAACCTTGCCGAGGGGTATGAAGTTGCCCGGGCGAGGCGTATTTCGCTTACTCTGGAATCGCCGGGGATGGCGCCTCAGCTGTCCTGTGCAGCAGGCGGTGCAAGAGGGGCCGGCGCGCCGGCGTCCCGGATGTTGAGCGCCATCAACCCCTTGGGCCCCTGGGAAAGTTCGAAGTCGACGCGGGCGCCTTCCTTGAGGCTCTTGTAACCATCCATCGCGATGGCCGAGAAGTGGGCGAAGGCGTCGGGTCCGCCGTCATCGGGCTGGATAAAGCCGAACCCCTTGGCGTCATTGAACCATTTGACCGTACCGCTGGGCATGGTTGTCTCCGTCTCATTGTTTGCACCAGTGTGGGGCGGCCTTCACAGCTTTGTCAATGTGAGGTTTTCCCCGATGTCTGCCTTTCCCAGGGGCATGGCCGTTCCGGCGGCGGCAGCTTCAAAGCGCCGATAGAATGAATCCATGGCAACGAAAAAATCAGTACCCCCCACGCTGCCGCCGGATTTGACAAGAACAACGGATGGTGGCGATGCCGTCGTGCTGGAACGGCGCGCCCAGCGCGTGCAGCCGCCGCAGATGTTTCAGGTCGTCATGCTCAACGACGACTACACGCCCATGGAATTCGTGGTGGTGGTGATCCAGGAGTTCTTCAACAAGGACCGGGAAGCGGCCACCCAGATCATGCTCAAGATCCATCTTGACGGCAAAGGCGTCTGTGGTGTCTACAGCAAGGACGTGGCCCACACCAAGGTCGATCAGGTGCTGGACGCCGCACGCCAGAACGGGCATCCGTTGCAATGTGTTGCAGAACCCATTGAATAACGATGTTCCGGTGCCAATTAGGAAAACAGTTTCAACCACAGCAAGGCAAAAGGAAAATACATGATTGCCCAGGAATTGGAAGTCAGCCTGCACATGGCCTTCGTTGAGGCCCGTCAGCAACGGCATGAATTCATCACGGTGGAGCACCTGCTGCTGGCCTTGCTGGACAACCCCAGTGCCGCCGAGGTGCTGCGCGCCTGTTCGGCCAACATCGACGATCTGCGCAAATCCTTGACCAATTTCATCAAGGACAACACGCCGCAGGTCGCAGGTACCGAAGAGGTGGATACCCAGCCCACACTGGGTTTCCAGCGTGTGATCCAGCGCGCCATCATGCATGTGCAGTCCACCGGCAACGGCAAGAAGGAAGTGACCGGCGCTAATGTGCTTGTGGCCATTTTTGGCGAGAAGGACTCGCACGCTGTCTACTATCTGCACCAGCAGGGCATCACGCGCCTGGATGTTGTCAACTTCATCGCCCATGGCATTCGCAAGAGTGATCCGCCGGAGGCGGCCAAGTCCTCGGAAAATCCGGCCAGCAGCGAGAGCGAAGAAGGCGGGCAGGGCGGCGAGCGCAGCGAAAAGGCTTCGCCGCTGGAGCAATACACCAACAACCTCAATCAGGCGGCCAAGGACGGCAAGATCGATCCGCTGATCGGCCGCGAGTATGAAGTTGAGCGCACCATCCAGATCCTGTGCCGTCGCCGCAAGAACAACCCGCTGCTGGTCGGCGAAGCCGGCGTGGGCAAGACGGCGATCGCCGAGGGGCTGGCCTGGCGCATCACTCAGGGTTCCGTACCCGAGATCCTGGCCGAAGCCCAGGTCTATTCGCTGGACATGGGCGCGCTGCTGGCGGGCACCAAATACCGCGGCGATTTTGAGCAGCGCCTCAAGGGCGTGCTCAAGTCGCTCAAGGACAAGCCCAATGCCATCCTGTTCATCGACGAGATCCACACCCTGATCGGGGCAGGTGCTGCCTCGGGCGGCACTCTGGACGCGTCCAACCTGCTCAAGCCGGCCCTGTCCAGCGGCCAGCTCAAGTGCATTGGTGCGACCACCTTTACCGAATACCGCGGCATTTTTGAGAAAGACGCGGCGCTCAGTCGCCGCTTCCAGAAAGTGGACGTGGTCGAACCTACCGTGTCCGAGACGGTGGAAATCCTCAAGGGCCTCAAGAGCCGCTTTGAGGAGCACCACAACGTCAAGTACGCCAATGCCGCGCTGCAGGCCGCGGCTGAGTTGTCGGCCAAGTACATCAATGACCGTCAGCTGCCCGACAAGGCGATCGACGTGATCGACGAGGCCGGTGCTGCACAGCGCATCCTGGCGGCATCCAAGCGCAAGAAGACGATCGGCAAAGTCGAGATCGAGGATATCGTGGCCAAGATCGCGCGTATCCCGCCTGCCAACGTGTCCAACGACGATCGCAGCAAGTTGCAAAACATCGAGCGCGACCTCAAGGCGGTGGTGTTCGGTCAGGACAAGGCTCTAGAGGCATTGGCCTCGGCCGTCAAGATGGCCCGTTCGGGTCTGGGCAAGCAGGACAAGCCGATCGGCGCCTTCCTGTTCAGCGGTCCCACCGGTGTCGGCAAGACCGAAGCGGCTAAGCAGCTGGCCTACATCATGGGCATCGAGCTGATCCGCTTTGACATGTCCGAGTACATGGAGCGCCATGCGGTGAGCCGCTTGATCGGTGCGCCTCCGGGCTATGTGGGTTTTGATCAGGGTGGCCTGCTGACCGAGGCCGTGACCAAGAAGCCGCACTGTGTGTTGCTGCTCGACGAGATCGAGAAGGCGCACCCTGACATTTTCAATGTGCTGCTGCAGGTCATGGACCACGGCACGCTGACCGATAACAACGGGCGCAAGGCCGACTTCCGCAACGTCATCATCGTCATGACGACCAACGCGGGCGCCGAGACCATGAACAAGGCCACGATCGGCTTCACCAACCCGCGTCAGGCCGGCGACGAAATGGGCGACATCAAGCGCCTGTTCACGCCCGAGTTCCGCAACCGTCTGGACGCCATCGTCAGCTTCAAGCCGCTGGACGAGCAGATCATCTTGCGTGTGGTCGACAAGTTCCTGCTGCAGCTCGAGCAGCAACTGTCCGAGAAAAAGGTCGAGGTGGACTTCACGGACCCGCTGCGCAAGCACCTGGCCAAGAAAGGCTTCGATCCACTCATGGGCGCGCGCCCCATGCAGCGCCTGATCCAGGACACCATCCGCAAGGCGCTGGCCGACGAACTGCTGTTCGGTCGCCTGACCGATGGTGGCCGACTGACGGTGGACATCGACGACAAGGGCGAGGTCCTGCTGGACATCACCCCGCTGCCCAAAAAAGAGGCCAAGGTGGCCAAGTCCGAGCCGGCCGAACCGGAAGAGGAAACAACGGCCGATTGAGTGCCGCCAGAGTGAATAAAAATGCCGGGTAAGCCCGGCATTTTTATTGGGTGGTGTGGCCTTCAGCGCTTGCGCTTGCTGCCGCCCAGCAGGCTGCCCAGTACCCCTCGCACCACCTCACGGCCGATTGCTGATCCGGCTGTGCGTACGGCGCTCTTGATGACCATCTGGGCAATGCCGTCACGCTGACCACCTCGTGGCCCCGTCTTTCCGAACAGCAGGTCAGTGACTGCCCCCATCATGCCGCCACTCTCTGTACTGGATGGCGTGCCCTGTTGCGCATGGGCTGTGATGTTGGCCTTGAGCACTTCGTAAGCCGATTCGCGGTCCTGCACCGCTTCGTACACTCCTGCTACCAGCGACTTCTGCAGCAGCGTCTGGCGCTGGGGCGGCGTGATCGGGCCGATCTGGCTGCCCGGCGGCAGCACAAAGACGCGCTCGGTTTCGCAGGGCCGACCCTTGGCGTCCAGAAAGCTCACCAGCGCTTCGCCCACGGCCAGTTCGGTGATGGCCGACTCGATGTCCAAACCAGCCTTGGGCCGCATGGTCTGGGCGGTGGATTTGACCGCTTTCTGGTCGCGCGGTGTGAAGGCGCGCAGCGCATGCTGCACGCGGTTGCCCAGCTGGCCGAGCACGCTGTCGGGGATGTCGAGCGGGTTCTGGGTCACAAAGTACACGCCTACGCCCTTGGAGCGCACCAGGCGCACCACCAGTTCGATGCGTTCGACCAGGGCCGCCGGGGCATCCTTGAAGAGCAGGTGGGCCTCGTCAAAGAAGAACACCAGCTTGGGCTTTTCCGGGTCGCCAATTTCGGGCAGTTGCTCGAACAGTTCGGAGAGCATCCAGAGCAGAAAGGTGGCATACAGGCGCGGGGCATTGAGCAGCTTGTCGGCGGCCAGGATGTTGATGACGCCCATGCCGCGGGCATCCGTCTGCATGAAGTCCTGGATATTGAGCATGGGCTCGCCAAAGAACTTGTCCCCGCCTTGTTCCTCGATTTGCAGCAGACCGCGCTGGATGGCTCCGACACTGGCGGCGCTGATGTTGCCGTACTCAGTGGTGAACTGCTTGGCGTTGTCGCCCACATGCTGGAGCATGGCGCGCAGGTCCTTCATGTCCAGCAGCAACAGGCCGTTGTCGTCGGCGATTTTGAAGACCAGGTTCAGCACCCCCGCCTGGGTGTCATTGAGCCCCAGCATGCGCGCCAGCAGCAGCGGTCCCATGTCACTGACCGTGGCGCGCACCGGGTGGCCCTGCTCGCCAAACACGTCCCAGAGGGTGGTGGGGCAGGCCAGGGGTTCGGGCAACTCGATGCCGCGCTCGGCCAGCACCTTGGACAGTTTGTCGCCGATATGACCACTCTGGCTGATGCCGGTCAGGTCGCCCTTGACGTCGGCCATGAAGACCGGCACCCCGATGCGCGAGAAGTTTTCGGCCAGGGTTTGCAGGGTAACGGTCTTGCCGGTGCCGGTGGCGCCGGTGATCAGGCCGTGCCGGTTGGCCAGCCCCGGCAAGAGCAGGGATTGGGCACTGGCGTTGCGGGCGATCAGCATCGGTTCGGACATTTTGGCGGCTCCCTTGTCTTCAAAAAGTAAAATCGCCGGCAGATTACACCAAGCACAAGGACTTTCTCGATGGCCGGCCACAGCAAATGGGCAAACATTCAGCACCGCAAGGGGCGTCAGGACGAAAAAAGGGGCCGCATCTGGACGCGCCTGATCCGTGAAATCATGGTCGCAGCCCGCAGCGGCGGCGGTGATCTCAGCGCCAACCCCCGCCTTCGCCTGGCAGTGGACAAGGCCAAGGCGGCCAATATGCCGGCCGACAACATCAAGCGCAACATCGACAAGGCCACGGGCAACCTCGAAGGCGTGAGCTACGAGGAAATCCGCTATGAAGGCTACGGCATCGGCGGTGCGGCCATCATCGTCGACACCATGACCGACAACCGGGTGCGCACGGTGGCCGAGGTGCGGCATGCGTTTTCCAAGCACGGCGGCAACCTGGGCACCGAAGGCTCGGTGGCCTTCCAGTTCAAGAACTGCGGCCAGCTGATCTTTGCCCCGGGGACCAGCGAAGACCAAGTGATGGAAGTGGCCTTGGAAGCCGGTGCCGAAGACGTGATCACCGACGAGGAAGGTGCCATCGAGGTGCTGACTGCGCCGGGCGACTTTGAGGCCGTGAAGAATGCACTGGAGACCGCAGGCCTGAAGCCCGAGGTGGCCGAAGTCACCATGCGACCCGAGAACAGCATCGGCCTGGCCGGTGAAGACGCCGCCAAAATGCAGAAGCTGCTCGATGTGCTCGAAGACCTGGACGATGTGCAGAACGTCTTCCATAACGCCGACATCGACGAATAAAGGTCACGAATGAAAGTCCTCGTGATCGGCGGCGGCGGCCGCGAACATGCGCTGGCCTGGAAGCTGGCCCAATCGCCCAAGGTGCAGCAGGTGTATGTGGCGCCCGGCAACGGCGGCACCGCCCGCGACAAACAACTGGTCAATGTGCCCGTGACCGATGTGGTGCAACTGCGCGAATGGGCCCAGAAGAACCAGATTGGCCTGACCGTGGTCGGCCCCGAGGCGCCGCTGGCGGCGGGGGTGGTGGACGAGTTCCGTGCCCACGGTCTGCGCATTTTTGGTCCGACCCGCGCGGCGGCACAGCTCGAGAGCTCCAAGGCCTTCTCCAAGGCGTTCATGGCGCGCCATGCCATTCCTACGGCTGAGTTCGAGACCTTCACCGACCCGGTCGCTGCCCACGCCTATGTGGACCGCAAGGGTGCGCCCATCGTGGTCAAGGCCGATGGCCTGGCGGCCGGCAAGGGCGTGGTGGTGGCCATGACGCTGGCTGAAGCGCACAAAGCGATCGACTTCATGTTGGTTGACAACATCCTGGGCGTGACGCACAACGAAGGCGGCGCGCGCGTGGTCATTGAAGAGTTTCTGCAGGGCGAGGAAGCCAGCTTCATCGTCCTGTGCGATGGCAAAAACGTCACCGCGCTGGCCACCAGCCAGGACCATAAACGCCTGCTCGACGGCGACAAAGGCCCCAACACCGGTGGCATGGGCGCGTATTCGCCCGCGCCGGTGGTGACGGCCGAGGTGCATGCCCGCGCCATGCGCGAGGTCATCCTGCCGACTATCCGTGGCATGGAAAAGGACGGCATTCCCTATACCGGTTTCCTCTACGCCGGCCTGATGATCGACGCGCAGGGCAAGCCCAAGACA
>Ga0255165_1000644_pt1 | contig 10669 bp, 12 predicted proteins | sample Atl_Cont_RepB_8d_FD_183182 | JGI IMG/M metagenome (GOLD analysis project Ga0255165, IMG submission 183182) | Freshwater microbial communities from Altamaha River, Georgia, United States - Atl_Cont_RepB_8d | ecosystem: Environmental > Aquatic > Freshwater > River | place: USA: Georgia | collected... | reverse complement strand
GCTGGCCAATGCGTCCGTAACCCCACAGACCCAGCGTTTTGCCTCGCAACACCGTACCCAGCCCGAAGTTGCTTGGCATCGAGGCTGCCTTGAGGCCGGACTGCTGCCAGGCCCCATGCTTGAGATTGCTGATGTATTGCGGCAGCCGGCGCGTGGCTGCCATGATCAAGGCCCATGTCAGTTCTGCGGGGGCCACTGGAGAGCTCACGCCTTCTGCCACCGCGATACCACGCTCGGTGCAGGCGGCCAGATCGATGTGTTTTCCCACGGGGCCGGTTTGGGCGATCAGCTTGAGTTTGGGCAGCTTTTCAAGCAGTTGCCGGTTAAGGGGCGTTCGTTCCCGGATCAGCACCAGAATATCGGCATCCTTCAGGCGTACCGACAATTGACCGAAACCCTTGATGGTGTTGGTGTAAACCTTGGCTGGATAGGCTTCGAGTTTGGACGCGCACTGCAGCTTGCGTACCGCATCCTGATAGTCGTCAAGGATCACAATGTTCATCCCTCCATTGTGCCTCGCCGAATCTGCCGCCCTGGTCGGTCGGGACGGCAGTCCAGGTCAATGTTTCACTTGGGCGGGGTGCAGCGCTGCTTCTCGGGCAACCAGTCGATCCAGCTCGGCACAGACGTCGGCCATGCGCCCTGAGATGACCATACGCCCGGCCTCATGGGCAGGGCTGTATTCATCTCGCACACGCACGACACGCAAGGTGGCAGGGCGTTGGGTGCACATCGATGTCATGGGATAGGAGCGTACCGTCGTGCGATGGGACGGAAGCGTGATCCGGGCTGCCCGCAGCGCACGGTCCGCATCTGGCGTTTCGGGCGGCGTTTGCTGCCGGACAAAGCCCTGAAACAGGTTGGAGAGTGTGAGCAGTGCGATTCCCATGTGAAACCTTTCGAGTAACGTGGAGGTTGGACACAGGCAGGATTGCTGGGGGAGCCGCTGACCACAGGGCCTGCAGCCCAATGCTGCAGACGCCCGCCACCTGCGATCGGCGGTTGACAGGAAGTCAGTGAAGCAGGTTGTTGCGAATCAGGCCAACGGCCAGCCCCTCGATGTCAAAGGGGTCTTCAGGCTGCACTACGATGACCTGGTAGTCCGGGTTTTCGGGCAGCAGTTCGACGCGATCGCTGAGCTTGCGCAGGCGCTTGACGGTGACCTCTTCGCCCAGGCGGGCCACCACAATCTGACCGTTGCGCACGTCCTTGGTCGCTTTGACGGCCAGCAGATCTCCGTCCATGATGCCTGCATCCCGCATGGACATGCCCCGGACTCGCAACAGGTAGTCGGGCACTTCGGCAAAGAGGCTGCTCTCCAGGTGGTAAGTCCTGTCCACATGTTCCTGCGCCAGGATGGGTGAACCCGCCGCCACGCGGCCAACCAGTGGCAGACTCAGCTGCGCCAGACCGGGCAGCGATCGGCTCAAGGGGTCCGATTCAGGGCGGGCAGGACGTCCGCTGCCCTTGAGGCGAATGCCCCGCGAGGTGCCGCTGACAAGGTCAATGACCCCTTTGCGGGCCAGTGCGCGCAAGTGCTCTTCTGCTGCATTGGCCGATCTGAAGCCCAGCATGGCTGAAATTTCGGCCCGGGTCGGGGGCGCGCCGGTGCTGGCAATGGTGTTTCGGATCAGATCCAGAATTTGTTGCTGGCGGGCGGTCAGTTTGGGGCTGTCGGACATGGCGGTCTCCTGTATGATGGATGAATCTGTTTTTTCATCCAGTAACTGTATTTTTAATCAGGTTTTGAAAAGATGCAAGTGGTCGGGACAAAAAAAAGTGTGAGCTGGGTGGTTTTGGGCACTGGCGGCACCATCGCGGGTACGGCTTATGGCACCGAGGATCACACGGTGTACACCCCTGGCCAGCTGGGTATCGAGCAGCTGCTTGAAGCCGTTCCCGGTCTTCGGCGCAGTCTGGAAGGCGAAGCGCTGGTCTGCGAGCAGGTGGCGCAACTCGACAGCAAGGACATGCACCATGACACCTGGCAAGCCCTGGCACAGCGTTGTGCACATTGGCTGCAACAGGAGGAGGTTGGAGGTCTGGTGATCACCCATGGTACCGACACGCTGGAGGAGACGGCCTGGTTTTTGCAGCAGGTGCTGGGCAGCAGCAAGCCGGTGGTCATGACCTGCGCGATGCGACCGGCAACGTCCCTGATGCCGGACGGGCCGCAGAACCTGCTCGATGCGTTTGCGCTGGTGCGTGACCCTATGGCCCAAGGCGTTCTGGTGGTCTGCGCCGGGCGGATTCATAGCGCGCGCGCTGTACAGAAAGTACACCCCTATCGGCTCGATGCCTTCAGTTCCGGTGATGCGGGTCCACGCGGATTTGTCGAGCAGGGGCGCGTGCGCTGGGTAGACCCCGCCAGCCTGGAATACGCACATGCCCATGCCCGCCAGGCGCTGGAATGCTCAACTGCCGAATGGCCCTGGGTGGAGGTGGTTCATAGCCATGCGGGCGCGGACGGGCGGCATGTCCGTGCCCTGGTCCTTGCGGGTGTGAAAGGCTTGGTGGTGGCCGGTACTGGCAATGGCACGGTGCACCAGGATCTGCTTGCCCCGCTGGCCGAAGCCCGGGCGCAAGGTGTGCAGGTACGCCTGACGAGTCGCTGTGCTGAAGGACAGATGGTGGGGCAGTCCGCAGCCCTGGAAACAGCGCCACCCGGTCTCAATGCGTACAAGGCCCGCATCAGCCTGATGCTGGACCTGTTGCATTGAGGCTCAAACGACGAAGCCCCGCGGTGCGGGGCTTCGTCCAGACAAGCATCCCGTATCAGCTGGCCAGCGCCTGCAGGGCTCGCGCCGTGATGTCTTCCACGCTGCCCATGCCGCTGATGGCGCGGTACTTGGGTGCGGCAGCGGGGTCCTGCTGGGCCCAGCTGGAGTAGTAATCGACCAAGGGGCGTGTCTGGCTGCTGTAGACGTCCAGGCGTTTCTTGACGGTGTCTTCCTTGTCGTCGTCGCGCTGGACCAACGGCTCACCCGTCACATCGTCCTTGCCTTCCACTTTCGGCGGATTGAACTTGACGTGGTAAGTGCGGCCCGAAGCCGGGTGTGAGCGGCGGCCACTCATGCGTTCAATGATGGCGTCAAAAGGCACATCAATCTCGAGCACATAGTCGAGCTTGACGCCGGCTGTCTTCATGGCTTCGGCCTGAGGGATGGTGCGGGGGAAGCCATCGAACAGAAAACCCTGGGCGCAATCGGGCTGGGCAATGCGGTCCTTGACCAGGTTGATGATCAGCTCGTCGCTGACCAGACCACCGGCGTCCATGACCTTCTTGGCTTCCAGGCCCAGCGGGCTGCCGGCCTTGACGGCCGCGCGCAGCATGTCACCCGTGGAAATTTGCGGAATGCCGTACTTCTGACAGATGAAGTTGGCCTGGGTCCCTTTGCCGGCGCCGGGTGCGCCCAACAGAATAAGTCTCATGATTTTTCTTCCTGGTAGCTTGGAAATCGAATCGCTCAGGGCAAAGCCTGATATTCATTCGAGAATAGCACGCAAGCCTCCCCGCTGGCTTACGCCGCCGGGTTGCCCAAAATGTCGCGCACGCGATCCAGATCGGCCGGAGTGTCCACGCCAGGTCCGGGGGCGTGATCGCTGATGTGTACTGCAATGCGGTGGCCGTGCCAAAGCGCGCGCAGCTGCTCTAGGGATTCCAGCGTCTCGATGGGCGCGGGTGGCAGCTGGGGAAACTGTTTGAGAAACCTCGTCCGGTAGCTGTAAATGCCGATATGCCGGAGTGGGGCCGGCGAGGGCAGGCTCCTGAAGTGCCCACCTTGGGCACCGTCGCGCCACCAGGCAATCGGCGCGCGGCTGAAGTACAGCGCGAGCTGGCGTGCATCCACCACCACCTTGACGACATTCGGATTGGTGAACTCGCTCAGATCGAGGATGGCATGTGCAGCCGTGCCCATGCTGGCTTCGGGGCGTTCAGCCAGCACCCGTGCCACCTCGTCGATCAGTGCGGGCGGGATCAGCGGCTCGTCGCCCTGTACATTGACCACCAGCGCCTCGTCGGGCAGCCCCAGCAGTGCGCAGGCTTCGGCCAGTCGGTCGCTGCCGCTCACATGGTCCTGGCGCGTGAGCAGGGCTTCGATGCCATGGGTCTGGCAAGCCTGGACCACGCGGGCATCGTCCGCGGCCACCACCACACGGCCTGCCTGGGATTGAGCGGCTCGCTGCGCCACGTGCACGACCATGGGGAGCCCGGCGATCTCAGCCAAGGGTTTGTCGGGCAGGCGGCTCGAGGCCATCCGGGCCGGGATGATGACGGTGTAGTCCATGCTCAGAGGACCGGAGGGCGGCTGGCGGCGAGTTTGCCGAGCTCTTCGTCGCTCAGCGGGCGGGCCTCGTTTTCGAGCAAGACCGGGATGCCGTTGCGGATCGGATAAGCCAGACGGGCACTGCGCGAGAGCAGTTCCTGGCGCTCGCGGTCATAGTCCAGTGGACCCTTGGTGACCGGGCAGACCAGCAGTTCAAGCAGTTTGTTGTCCATGTACCGATGATACTGGCCGGGTGGAGGCGGGGACGTCCAGCCCCAGCTGTCGCAGCTTTTCCTCCAGGGCTTGCCAGAAGGCAGGCTCCGGCGCCAAGGTCATGGGCACGGCCCAGGCATCGGGTTGATGGACCCAGAGCTTGACGGCATCTTTTTCAGTGCACAGCAGTGGAGCGGGCAGAGCGTTCTTGTCCCAGTCCGCAAAATCATGGTGGTCCGGCAACGCCACGGTCTGCGCCAGCGTCAGGCCTTGCGCACGCAGCATGTCGAAAAAGGCCTGTGGACGCGCCAGCCCAGCGACAGCGCTGACCGACTGTGCAGCGAGTTCGGTCAGGCTGCGGCGTTCGCCGGCTGCGTTGACGGCCTCGGGCATCAAGCGGCGCTGGGCCACAAACCCATCCCGACAGGCCTGTCCGTGGGTGTTCAGCAGCAGATCCACCGGTCTGGGCCACGGCTCGCGCAGCGGGCCGGCCGGCAACAGCCAGCCGTTGCCGGTCCCCCGGTCGTCCATCAGGCAGATTTCCAGATCCCGCTGCAGCGCCAGATGCTGCAGCCCATCGTCGCAGACGATGACCTGGATGTCCGGATGCGACTGCAGGAGTTGGCGCGCGGTCGCCAGCCTGGAGGCGCCAACCCAGACCGGTGCACCGGTATGGCGCTGGATCAGCAAAGGCTCGTCGCCTACTTCACCCGCCACGCTGCCCGGGACGACCTGCCGGATGTCATTGCCGTTTCGACCATGACCCCGCGAGACCACGCCTGCTTTCAAGCCGATGGCATGGAGGTGTCGCACCAGAGCGATGGTCATGGGCGTCTTGCCCGCGCCGCCGACCACCACATTGCCCACCACCACGACCACGGCAGGCGGGTGTCCGCTGGCAAGCCAGCCCGTCTGAAAGGCCCATCGCCGCAGAAATACCAGTGCCCCATAGACCAGGGAAACGGGCCACAGCATCCAGGCCAGCACGCCGCGGCTCAGCCAGATGCGGGGCAGGAGGGTATGCAGCGTCTGCATGGTTTCAGCGGATGGCCTGGGTGGCAAAGGTGATGCGTGAGAGTCCAGCCAGACGTGCAGCTTCCATGGCATGCACAACGGACTGGTGGCTGGCCAAGGCGTCCGCGCTGATGATCAGTCGGGCATCGTTTTCGGCCACGGCAGTCAGGGCGGCTGCCAGGGCCTGCGCATTGCGTGCAGGGACAGGCACTTTGTTGATGCTGTAGGCCCCCTGTGCTGAAACCACCAGCACCACCATCCTGTTTTTTTCGGACGCCTTTTGTGCATCGGCAAATGGCAGGTTGATGTTGATTTCAGTCAGCCGGTTCCAGGTGGTGGTCAGCATCACAAAAATCACGATCACCAGCAACACATCAATCAGCGGGATCAGGTTGATGTCCGGGTCTGCATCCCTTTGCCGTCCACGAAAATTCATCGATCGCTCCCTCAGCGGCGGACTTGTGCCAGATGCCGCGCGAAGCGGTCAGCCGCAGCCTCCAGGCCGAGTACGTGCCGATCTACCCTGGCCCGGAAGAAGCGCCACGCCAGCAGCGCAGGAATGGCCACAATCAGGCCGAATGCGGTGTTGTAAAGCGCCACCGAAATGCCGTGGGCCAATTGTGCAGGCTGGGTGCCGGAGCCTTGCTGGGCAGCAAAAATTTCGATCATTCCGACAACGGTGCCCAGCAAGCCCAGCAAGGGAGCCGCGGAAGCGAGCGTTCCCAGGGTGCCAAGATAGCGCTCGAGTTCCTGGGTGGCCTGGCGTCCGGCCATTTCCATGCCACTGCGGACATCCTCATTGGAAGCGGTTGGCTGATCGCGCAGCACCTGCAATCCTGCGGCCAGCACCGGCCCGAGGTGGCCCGATTGGGCCAACTGCTTCATGATCTCGTCGTCTGCGGGCACCCTTCTGACCACCTCTAGGGTTCTGTCGAGCAGGTTTGGGGGCGCCACTTTGTGGGATTGCAGCTGGACGGCCCGTTCGATGATCAATGCCAGCACCAGCACCGAGCAGATTAGCAAGGGCCAGATGGGCCAGCCCGCAGCTTGCAGAATTGACAGCACAAAGAATTCCTTATGAGACAGATCGGTATTCCGGGGAATTATCACCGAAGCCATTTCCCGGGCCAGAGACGGCATCTTGTGGATAACTTTGTGAACACTTCTTCGCTGAGACTGGTGTACTCTGCGCCCTGCAGGCATTCACTGTACACCGCAATCTTCCGTTTGTTTGAAAATATTCAATCAAATCAATGACTTGGAATATCTTCGTGGCCAGATCGATGGGCGAATAATTCAATATCCTGGCCAAAATTTTTTGTGGAATACTTTTGTTTGTTTTTGTTGTGCCCGGCTTTTCCCAGTCGCTGTGACCGGTCTGGAGGACTTTCATGAACAGCTCCAGTGAGGCGGCGGTGCTGACCTGGCGTGTATCTGCATTGTGCGCGGCGGTGGCAGATGCACTCGACGCACGCTTCAACCCGGTGCGGGTTCAAGGCGAGATTTCAGGTTTTTCTCGTGCCGCCAGCGGCCATTGCTATTTCTCGATCAAGGACGAGGGCGGTCAGATCCGCTGTGCCATGTTTCGGCGCGCGGCGGGCCTGCTGGATTTTTCTCCTCGCGACGGCGAACTGGTGGTGGTCTCGGGTCGCCTGGGTGTTTATGAAGCCCGTGGCGACTTGCAGCTGGTTGTCGAATCCATGCAGCGTGCCGGGCAGGGCGCCCTGTTCGAACAGTTCCTGCGTCTGAAAACCCGGCTTGAGGCCGAAGGCCTGTTTGAGGTATCTCGCAAGCGCGAACTGCCCAGCCAGCCCCGCGCCATTGGGGTGGTCACCTCGCCTGGGGCTGCAGCCTGGCACGACGTCATGACGGCGCTGCAGCGGCGGGTGCCGCACATTCCGGTGCGCATGGCTCCCGCCCTGGTGCAAGGCGCGGGGGCTGCGGCCACATTGGCCCAGGCACTGCAAAACCTGTACGCCTGGACGGCCGAAGACCACCCGAGCGAACCCCCGGTGGATGTGATCCTGCTGGTGCGTGGCGGCGGCTCGATCGAGGACCTCTGGGCTTTCAACGACGAACAGCTGGCGCGCGTGATCGCCATGAGTCCGGTCCCGGTGATCACTGGCGTCGGCCATGAAACCGACTTCACCATCGCCGACTTCGTCGCTGATGTGCGCGCGCCCACGCCCACGGCGGCGGCCGAGATGGCGGCCACCGCACGGGACGAGTTGTTGCAGGTGGTCGAGCATCAAGCTCATCGTCTGACGCATGGCATTGAACGCCAGCTTGACCGTCAGGCCCAGCGGCTGGACACCGTGGCGGCGCGTCTGGGCCGACCGCAGGCGGCGCTGGCGCGCCAGTCGCAAACACTGGACCGTCTGGCGCTGCGTATGCGTACAGCCCCAGCTGACTTTTTGACCGCTGGACGGCATGGCCTGGAGCGGCAAGCCGTCCGGCTGCAGCATGGGCTGGCGCGGGCGGTCCAGCAACACACCCAGCGCTGCGAGAGGCTGGAGTTGCGCCTGGCCGCGATGGACCCACACCGTGTGCTCGAGCGGGGATATGCCTGGCTGAGTGATGAGTCCGGGCATGCGCTCACGCGAGTGGAGCAGTTGTCGGCAGGGCAGGCGGTTCAGGCGACTTTGGCCGACGGCTCTGTGGGCATGGTGGTTCGCTCCTTGCCTTGATCGTGCTGGGGCCGGGGTTTGGGGTGTTGCGGGTTCGTCATGCTGCGGGTACGCAGAAATCCTCACCCGCAGCACCCCAAACCCCGGCGTGGATGATCGGTAAGACACCCAATCACCACATAGCCTGGGGCGGGCAGAAGGCGGATCGCCGATTTCTGGTACCTCAGCATGAGGTGATCCGCCTTCTGCCCGTCCCAGGCGGCGCCGGATATTGCACAACAGCCCTGCCAAGTGACCCTGAAAACACGGCAGATGCGTAACCTGCCTAAAATGCCGCTTTCCCTTTGCAACACCCACTGAACAAGAGGACACCATGGAACACACCTTGCCCGCACTGCCTTACGCCATCGACGCTCTGGCACCCCACTACTCCAAGGAAACCCTGGAGTTCCACCACGGCAAGCACCACAACGCCTACGTGGTGAACCTGAACAACCTGCAAAAGGGCACCGAATTCGAGAGCATGGACCTCGAGTCCATCGTCAAGAAGTCCAGCGGCGGCATCTACAACAACGCCGCCCAGATCTGGAACCACACCTTCTTCTGGAACTGCATGAAGCCCAACGGTGGCGGCGAGCCCACCGGCGCCGTTGCCGCCGCTATCAACGCCAAGTGGGGCAGCTACGCCGCTTTCCGCGAAGCCTTCGTCAAGAGCGCCGTGGGCAACTTCGGCTCCGGCTGGACCTGGCTGGTCAAGAAGGCCGACGGCTCGGTCGACATCGTCAACATGGGCGCCGCCGGCACCCCGCTGACCACCGGCGATACCGCCCTGCTGACCGTGGACGTGTGGGAACATGCCTACTACATCGACTACCGCAACCTGCGCCCCAAGTTCGTCGAGACCTTCCTCGACAAGCTGGTGAACTGGGACTTCGTCGCCAAGAACTTCGGCTGATCGGATGGCCGCGCCCCTTCGGGGCTCGCCATGACGCACGCAAAAAAGCCCGCTGATGCGGGCTTTTTTGCGTTTGATCGACCACTGAGCGGGGACTGGGCTGGGGGCCAGTCGCCGATTTCTGGTACCCCAGCATGAGGCGAATGGCCCCCAGCCCAGTCCCAGCGGCGCTCGAAAACCCGGTTCAGCGGATCATCATCCCGCCATCGGCCACGATGGTCTGCCCCGTCACATAACGTCCCGCCGGGCTCGCCAGAAACACCGCCACACCGCCGATGTCATCCGGCTCTCCCATGCGCCGCAGCGGCGTCTCGTTGTTGTACTTGGCGCTCAGTACCGGATCCTCGTGCAGGGCCCGCGCAAAGTCGGTCTTGATCAGGCCCGGCGCAATGCAGTTGATGCGGATGTTGTCCGGTCCCCATTCCACCGCCAGATTGCGCGCCAGCTGCATGTCGGCTGCCTTGGAAATGTTGTAGGCCCCGATCACGGCCGAGCCATGCAGGCCACCAATCGATGACACGATGACGATGGCGCCGTCCTTTTTGGCTTTCATGTCCGGATAGGCCATGTTGCACAGCCAGGTGTTGGACAGCACGTTGTTGCGCATGACCTTGTCGAACACCTCGTCGCTCATGCCGGTGGTCGGGCCGTAGTAGGGGTTGGTGGCGGCGTTGCAGACCAGGATGTCGATGGGGCCCCAGGCGGCCCGGGTCTGGGCCACCATGGCTTCAAGTTGCTCTTTGCTCGAGATGCTGGCCGCAATCGCCATGGCCTGTCCGCCGGCAGCTCGGATTTCGTCAACGACTTTCTCGCAGGCGTCGAGCTTGCGGCTGGAGACCACCACTTTGGCGCCGGCCTTGGCCAGCTGGTGCGCGATGGACCGGCCGATGCCACGGCTGGAACCGGTGACGATGGCGACTTTGTCTTTCAGGTCGAACAGGGACATTCGTGTTTGCTCCTTTGTTAGATGGGGGCAGTGTGTTGGCTCGGTTTGGACTTGTCTGTCTTTTTTGTGTCAGTTTTTTGGGTGCCGTTGGTTTGTCCGTTGGGGGTGTGGGGCAGTGGCCATGGCCTCATGCTGCGGGGGTACGCAGAAATCGGCCATAACCACCGCCCCACCCCCCCAACGGACATGGTGAGCGCTTCTGTTTATTGACCAAAGAGCCAGAGGGCTTGGGGTGCGCCGTGCGACGATTTATGCGTACCCGCATCATGAGGAGTGCGGCGCACCCCAAGCCCTCTGGCGGCGCCTGAGGAGGCACAGAAGACCGTGCAAAAATCAGCGCCATCCAACAACAGAGAGACGAACCTTGGAACAAATCGATGCCGTCGTGATCGGTGCAGGTGTGGTCGGACTCGCCGTGGGCCGCGAGCTGGCCCTGCAAGGCCTTGAAGTCATGGTGCTTGAATCGGAAAACGCGATCGGCACCGGCACCAGCTCGCGCAACAGCGAAGTCATCCACGCCGGCATCTATTACCCCGCAGGCTCCCTCAAAGCCCGCCTGTGCGTGCAGGGCAAGCAAATGCTCTATGCCTACTGCACCGAACGCGGCGTGGCGCACCAAAGGCTCGGCAAACTCATCGTCGCCACC
>Ga0255165_1000636_pt1 | contig 10731 bp, 8 predicted proteins | sample Atl_Cont_RepB_8d_FD_183182 | JGI IMG/M metagenome (GOLD analysis project Ga0255165, IMG submission 183182) | Freshwater microbial communities from Altamaha River, Georgia, United States - Atl_Cont_RepB_8d | ecosystem: Environmental > Aquatic > Freshwater > River | place: USA: Georgia | collected... | reverse complement strand
GAGTCGGTATCTGCCGACCCGGTGGTCCTGATCGGCGCCCCCGCCCTGCTCGAGCGCTACCGACTCGCGCTTGCGCTGGCACGCATCCCCTCGGTGCAGGCACCGGCCCAGCTCGGTTACCGCGCGCTGTGGCAGCTGCAGCAACTGCAGTGAACGCCGCCACCTGACACGCCCGAACCCACGCCCTGCCAAGCCCATGCCCGCCCTGCACGACTTTGACACCGCCCTGCGGCAACTGCCCCTGGTGGCCATCCTGCGCGGCCTGCCCCCGCAGGATGCGCTGGCGGTGGGATCGGCCCTGTTCGAGACCGGGTTCCGCCTCATCGAAGTACCGCTGAACTCGCCACAGGCGCTGGACAGCATCGCGGCGCTGGCACAGGCGCTGCCCGATGCGGTGATCGGCGCCGGCACCGTGACCGAGCCGGAGCAGGTGCGCCAAGTGCAGTCCGCCGGTGGCCGGCTCGTGGTCTCGCCGCACCTGGACCGCACGGTGGTCGAGGCCACGGTGGTGCGGGGGCTCGTGAGCGTGCCCGGCGTGATGACGCCCAGCGAAGCCTTTGCCGCCCTGCGCTGGGGTGCTTCGGCGCTCAAGCTGTTTCCGGCGGAAGCGCTGCCACCCGCCGCGCTCAAGGCGATGCGGGCCGTGCTGCCGGTCAACACACGCCTGCTGCCCGTGGGCGGTGTGACGCCCGAATCCATTCCCGCTTACCGCCAGGCCGGCGCCAATGGCTTCGGCCTGGGCTCGGCCCTGTACCGGCCCGGCGACACCGCCGAGCAGATCGGCCAGAAAGCCCGCGTGTTCGTGAGCGCCTGGCAGGATGCCAGCCGCTGAGCGCTCAAAGGCCCGGGCGGACGACGGGTTCGCGCACCGCGCGCAGGGCCGCGGCCACCACCGCCTCGCGCTCCTCGCGGATGTCGATCACGCACACACCGGCCTCGCCCTGCGGCGGCTCCAGGTCGAGGAACTGGCTGTGCAGCATGCCGGCGGCCATGTAGTGGTTCTGCCGGCGCGACATGCGCGCATGGATCAGGGCTTCGGCACCGTCAAGAAAAAGAACCTGCAGACCCGGCAGGCGCTCGCGCAGCAGGCTCCGGTAGGCCGCCTTGAGGGCCGAGCAGGCCACGAACACCGGTCCTGCGGCCCGCTCGCGTTCACGCGAGGCCGCCTCGGCCACCGCCGCCAGCCAGGGCCAGCGGTCCTCGTCGCCCAGTGGCTGTCCCTGGCTCATGCGCTCGATGTTGCGGCGCGGGTGGTAATCGTCAGCGTCCAGCCAGGCGCCGTCCGTGGCCGCCGCCAGGGCGCTGGCCACCGAGGTTTTTCCAGTGCCCGAGACCCCCATCACCAGCCACACGGCTTGTTGACCCATCGTTCTCTCTCCTTCCTGCTGCGAGTATGACCGACACCCCAGCCCACGCCCCCGCTGCCCCGACCATCCCCAAACGCTTCGACATCTGCGGGCTGGGCGAGGCCATGATCGAGTTCAACCAGACCCGCCCGGGCGCACCCGATTTTTTGCAGGGCTTCGGCGGCGACACCAGCAACGCGATCATCGCCGCGGCGCGGGCCGGTGCGCGCTGCCAGTACCTCACGCGGCTGGGCGCCGACACCTTCGGCGAATCCCTGCTGGCCCTGTGGCAGGCCGAGGGCGTGGACACCGGCGGCGTGACGGTGGCCGCGGGTGAGGACACGGGCCTGTATTTCGTGAGGCACGGCGCGCAGGGCCACCAGTTCAGCTACCGCCGCGCCGGGTCCGCCGCCAGCCGCATGTCCCCAGCCTGGCTGGACCAGCCCGCCGTGGCCACGCGCGTGCAGGACAGCCGCTGGCTGCATGTATCGGGCATTTCCATGGCCATCTCGGCCACGGCCTGCGACACGGTGCTGGCGGCCGTGGACCTGGCGCGGCGCAGTGGCACATGCGTGTCGCTGGACGCCAACCTGCGCCTGAAACTGTGGCCGCTGGCGCGCGCCCGTGCCTGCCTGAGCGCAGCCTTGGTCAACTGCGACCTGTTCCTGCCCAGCCTGGAAGACATGCAGACCCTGAGCGGCCTGACTGACCCGGATGCCATCGTCGACTGGTGCCATGTCCACGGCGCCATCGACGTGGTGCTCAAGCTCGGACCTGCGGGTGCCCTGGTGAGCAGCGGCGGGACCCGGCTGCGTGTACCCGGTCGCCGTGTACCTCTGGCTGATGCAACGGGCGCCGGCGATTGTTTCAGTGGCAACCTGCTGGCACGGCTCTGCGCAGGTGACGACCTGTTCACCGCCGCGCGTTGGGCCAACGCGGCAGCCTCGCTGGCGGTGCAGTCCCATGGCGCTGTCGCCCCGCTGCCTTACGCCAGTCAAGTGCGCGCTTTGCTGGACGCTGGCTGAGTCGAGAGCCGGCAGTTCGGGGGCGATTTCGCCGGTCAAGGTCACATGGGCAGCAGGGCCTGCGCCAGCGCAGCCGCCCTCGCTTGCTGCCGGTGCTCGGCCGCGCGCTCCGCATAGCGGTTAAAGCGCCATGAGCTGCCTTCGAGGCTGATGCGGCGCCATACTGCGCGTTTTTCTCCTGCGCTCATTTCGGTCCAGAGCTGAACCTCTTCAAATGTGCGGCCGCAGCCCTTGCATGACGCATCGCCCTGACTGGTCGAGCAAATCGCGATGCAGGGCGTATCGGGCGTGGTGGCGTACCAGTCCTGGAAAGCCTCGGCCGCCTCGCGTGGCAGGGTGAACTCGTCGGCCAGATCCTGTTTGTAGAACACCATCAGCGCATACACCTCGGCCAGCGCGCGCAGCTCACGCGGCAGCGTGACCCCGTCCGGTGAGGGGTTCTTGGCCCGCCAGTGGTTGATGGCGGCTTCAATGTCGGTGATGTGGATTCCGGCCATGGTCTGAGCAACAGGGAGGCGATCATAGCCGCTTGATCGCCCTCCTGCCCCGGCTCAGTGGCCAGGGCGACGGCTGGCACTGCGCACGCTCAGCCACATCGTTGCTGCAAGAATGGCGACCACCACACCCAGCGAGGCCAGCACCGGGATCTTGAAGACATCGATGAGCACCATCTTGGTGCCGATGAAGACCAGGATGAGTGCCAGACCATAGCTCAGCAAGTGGAATTTGCCGGCTACCGCCGCCAGCAGGAAGTACATGGCGCGCAGGCCCAGGATGGCGAACACATTGCTGGTCAGCACGATGAACGGATCGCTGGTGATGGCGAAGATCGCCGGGATCGAGTCGACGGCAAAGATCACGTCCGTCAGGGCCACCAGGCAGATCACCATGAACAGCGGGGTGGCGATCTTCTTGCCGTCTTCAAGGGTGAAGAACTTTTCACCGTCGTAATGCTTGCTCACCGGCATGAGCTTGCGCAGCAGCTTGAGGGCCGGGTTGTCGTCCAGGGTCTGCTCCTGGCCGGCGGCGATCCACATCTTCACGCCCGTCAGGATCAGGAAGGCGCCAAAGACATACAGGATCCAGTGGAACTGGGCCAGCAGCCACCCGCCGACCAGGATCATGATGGTGCGCAGCACGATGGCGCCGATGATGCCGATCATCAGCACCCGCTTCTGGAAGGCCGGTGGCACCGCGAAGTAGGTGAAGATCATCAGGAAGACAAAGATGTTGTCGACCGCCAGGCTCTTCTCGATCAGGTAGCCCGTGAGGAATTCAAGGGCGCGGGTGTTGGCCTCGGCGGTTGAGCCGGTGCTTTCCTTGACGGCCCACCAGAACAGGCCGTTGAAGGCAAAGCTCACGGCGACCCAGATGATGGACCAGTTCACCGCCTCCTTGAAGCCGACCTCGTGGGCGCCTTGCTTGCGCAGGACCACAAAGTCAATGAAGAGGGCGGCGACCACGATCGCCAGAAAAGTGACCCACAGCCATGTGGGTGCCACAGTGTCAAATAGCACATTCATGAAAAGACCTTTAAAAACAATGAAACATCGTTTTCAAAAGGTCTTGCGGGAGCATGTGCAGCACATGTCTTTCGGTTCCGGTGACTGGCTTGCAGTCACGTACTGACGGAAACTCGAGATCGCCTGGCGGCGAGTCGCTACTCCCCTTTTGAAGATTTGGATTCTGGCACGTGACCTTAAAACCTCAGAAATTGCAGGCCATTGACAGTCGGATGGCGCTCAGCGCTCTTTTTGCAGTTCGCGCAGCTGGGCCAGGATCATGTTGATGCGGCTGTCGACGATGGACGCCTCGATGTGCTCGCCGGCTTGCAAAGGGCCGCGCCGGGCCACATCTTGCGCGGCGCGGAAGCGGTCCAGTGCACCCGCCAAGTCCATGCGCACCAGCTGCGCCTCACCTTCTGCACGCAAGGCGGACAAGGTCTGACCTTTGACCTGGAGCAGGCCGGCCAGCATTTGCCAGGCCTGGGCATCGTATGCCGAGTCCTGGACGAGCCAGCGCAGCTGCTGAACCACAGACAGCATGCCGGGGTGATCGGGCAGATGCACCAGGGCCTGTGCCATCGCCATCATCTCGGGACGGGGCCACCGGTTCACGACAGCGCCGGGTTGCAGCCCCTCCAGGAGGGCGGTGTATTCACCGCGGGACGCTTGCAGCTCGGCGCCCAGCAAGCGCGAGAGCCGGGCCGCGACCGGGTCATGGGCTGTCAGCGCCTGCAGGCGAAGCCATTGCTGGCGTGCTGCCTGGGGTTCGCGCAACAGCATGTGCGACAACGCCGCAGCATAGAGGCTGCCGGCGCGTTGTGCAGCTGGGGCCTGCGCGGGCAGGTTCTCGGGCAGGCGCACCCAGGCCCGCAGCTTGTCGACCTGCGACTGCGACAGCACCCGTGCGCGGGCCGAGACCATGGCCAACTCGATGTCCTGGAGGGGGTCGCCCGTGGCGGTGCCCAGCGGCAAGCGGCTTTGCATGTCCGCAATCCGTTCGGTGGTCAGTGGATGGCTGCGCAGATAGGGAAAAGCGCCGTTGTCGTTCAGGCCCGCTGCCTGTTGCAGTTTGCCGAACATCGTGACAAAGCCCCGCGGGTCGTAGCCTGCTTCGGACAGCACGCCAAAACCGATGCGGTCGGCCTCGCGTTCCATGTCGCGGGAATAGCTCAGCTGCGACTGCAGGGCTGCGGCCTGCCCGCCCACGATCAGGGCTTGTGTGCCCTGCGGACTCTTGCTGGCAGCCAGCGCACCCAGGATCAGCGAGCCGATCACCAGAGGTGTCATGCGGCCCTGCGCTTCGATCTGACGTGCGATGTGCCGCTGGGTGACATGACTCAATTCGTGCGCCAGCACCGAAGCCAGTTCGTCGCGCGATGTGACAGCCGCAATCAGACCCAGGTGCACACCCAGATAACCCCCCGGCAGTGCGAAGGCGTTGATCGAGCGGTCCCTGCCCAGCAGGATGCGCCAGGCGAAACGCTCCCGCAATTCCGGCGAAAGATCCCCACGCAATGCGGCAGCATGGACCAGGGGCATCCAGAGTTTCTGGATGTATTCGTCCAACACCGGATCTTCCAGGTAGTCCGGATCGCGGTAGAGCTCACGGATGATCCGGTCACCCAGCTGGCGTTCTGCAGCCAGCGTGATGCCCTCGCCCTCGCCCAAGGAAGGCAGGGCTTGTGCTTGTGGCCAGACAGGACTTGCGCACAGGCTCCAGGCCAGCACGCTCAGGCCCAGGCGCAAGGGCCATTGACGAGGTGTGATCATGGACATCCGCAGAGGGTTCAAGGAACAGGTGCACCGGCGAAACCGGGGAATGAACGTATCATCCCCGATTGTTGTCAACCTTCTGTAAATCCCCGTGCCGGGGCGGTTTCATGAGCGCCAATTCTCCCCTGACCCATTTCGATGCCCAAGGCCAGGCCCACATGGTCGATGTGGGCGCCAAGGCCAGTACCCACCGCACGGCAGTGGCCTCGGGCCGCATCCGCATGCAGTCGGCCACGCTGGACTTGATCCAGTCTGGTACGGCTAAAAAGGGCGACGTGCTGGGCATCGCGCGCCTGGCCGGCATCATGGGTGCCAAGAAGACCAGCGACCTGATCCCGCTGTGCCATCCGATTGCGCTCACGCGGGTGGCGGTCGAATTCGAGGTGTTGTCAGAAGCTTCTGAAATTGTCTGCACCGCCACCGCAGAAAACGTCGGCCAGACCGGTGTCGAGATGGAAGCCCTGACCGCCGTGCAGGTGGCCTTGCTGACCATTTATGACATGTGCAAGGCCGCGGACCGCGGCATGGTCATCACCGAGGTGAAGCTGCTGGAAAAGCACGGGGGCAAGAGCGGGAGCTGGGCTGCAGGCAGATGAGTGGGTCGCCCTGCCCCCGCTCCCGTCATTGTCCGGCTTGACCGGGCAATCCATAGATCCGGGATACGGATCCTTGTATGGATGACTCCCGGCGACAGGTGGACCCCTTGCTTTTTGCAGTGAGACAAGTCGGCTGCTGCTTTATGTCCCTCCTTTTGTGCAGTGAGGTGGCTGACCTGCTGGCCTGCTGGCCCCGACGTAATCCGCTGACCAGCACCTTATCTCGGGTTCGGGCTGTTCATGTCCCAGGATCCAATTAAGTTTGACTTGTCTTAGTCTGACCTTTATCACATCACGCTGCTCGGTTTCTGCCTGCTTTCCTGCAAAAGCTGACCGTGTGTTACCAGCCGCAATAGATGGGGGAGAGATTCAAAACCTATAAGTCCAATTCACCCAGGCCCGCGGCTTGGGGTCACGGCTGCCCTCTGAAGTGGGCACGCCTCCCTGTGTCCGCCAAGCCAAACTGGTGTCGAGCACCCACTTCGGTGCCTGATAACGCATTCCAAAACCGGCGCCAGCCTTTTTCACGTTGGGGCTGGGCAATTCCACCAGATCGGGCTGAGCATTCACCCGAATATGGGCATGGTCATAAAACGCATACAGCATCGCATCCCCATGGGCATAGCGCAGCTCAAGCTGTGCCAGCCAGCCTTCGTCACCGAAACCTTCGCTCGCAGCATAAGCCCTGACCCCGGTTGCCCCGCCCAAGGACATGCGCTCTGAACTGTCGAGGTTCTTGTTGGCTGTCTGTTTCCTGAAACGCCCAAACAAACTGAAGCTGCTCGTCAGGTCCTGATACCGGATCAGATCCAGTTCAACTTTTCGAAAATGGCCTCGGGTCACTGCATCGTCCTTGTCCAAGGAGCCCTCCGTCCAGGTCAGCCCACCGACCGTACTTCCCCAACTGTCAATGTGGTCAAACTGCAGGACGACAGGCAAGCCTCTGGAGCTGTATTGCTCGATCATGCCGCTGGGATCGTGGTAGTTGTAGAGCTTCTTTTCCTGCAACGTGGCAGACACCATTACGTTGCTCCGCAGGCTGCGCAGCAAGGCATAACGAGCCCCCACGCTGCTGACTTTGGCCGTCCCCTCGCTGCCCGCAAAGTCCCTTCCCAGAACGTAGCGCGTTTTCGCATATCCGACTGTGCCACGCCAACCTTTAGCACCCAGTGGAACGCTGTAATTGAGGCTACCCATCCACAAGTTGCTGTCGGTGTGCAAGCCCTGTGCAGTGAACTGGTCCCCCAGCATGAAAGGGCTGTTGACACTAAGTATTGCACGTGTCCGCCATAGGCCGCTGTAGTAGCCCCCATGGTTGTCCACGCCAGCTTCTAGTGAATAAGTACGTGCATCCGGCAACAGGCTTACCGTCAGGTCGCCCTCGCCATCGGCTTGCCCCGGACTCAGAACAGCATCCGCCTGCACGCCGGGCAAATCATTGAGCAGCAGGGTGGCCCGTTCCAGGGGGGGGCCCGCAATGACCTGGCCGGGCACCAGCTGGTCGAGATAGCGTTGCGCCTGCCTGACGCGCACCTCATGCTCACCCTGGACCTGCACACGTCCGTAACGGCCTTCGATAATCTCGATCGTCAGCAAGCCATCGTCCAGACGCTGCTCGGGCAAAAAGGCGGTGGCAAAAGGATAGCCTGCGGCGCGGTAATACGCCGATATCCGATCCGCCAGCTTTTCCAGGCCGGCCATGTCGAGGGGATCGCCACCGACCTCAGCCGCCACCACCGCCTGCAGTTGGGCGCTGTCGAAAACCGTGTTACCCGAAAAACGCAGTTCGGTAATGCTGACCTCAGGCCCACCGGGTTCGGTTTGCGTCGGCGCCGGCGCCGGCACACGCGGCGCCTGCCCTCCCTGGGGAAGGGCCGACGCGGGGGGCGTGACCTGCTGAAGAATCTGGCCGGCATCCGGCGGGGTCTGCTGCGCAAAAGCCACGCCTGTAGACAACAGGACGCAAGCCATGCCTTGTGGGAAAAGTGTGTTTTTCATGAACGACGGATTTATGGACTGCGGCTTTGCAGCGGTGTGGACAGGGCCTCGGGACGGTGCATTCATCGGAACGGATTGAACCGCACACGCAGATTCAGGTTCGGACTCATCTTCTTGAGTTCACCGAGCTTGAGGCCGCCGCCCGCCAGCTTGACCTGTTGCGTCAGGGGCAGCAGATTGGGTTTGGGAATGTTGAATTTGGGCAAGGTCAGCGGAAACACCCGGCTGACCAAGCCTCCCAAAAATCCGGGCAAGGGGTCAATGGCCAATTGACCTTCGACCCTGAAATAGGAACCCCCAAGCTCCGGATTGAGCCGCAAAAATGCCTCGTTCATGGCCTCCATGTCCAGCGGATAGGACATGCCTGCCTTTTCACCCGGGGCGCGCAAAAGGGGCGGGGCTACCAAACCGGGCACATTTTGCGGAGCGATCGTAATAAATTGTCTGTTGAAGCCGGTGCGAAGGGGGATCTGGGCCAGCACAGGATCGGGCTCGCCCCAACGTTTTCGCAACTGCAGATCAGGTCTGGGCATGCCTGCGGACCATGGCGCAGTGAAACCCACATTTATTCTAAAAAAATCAGTATCTTCAGGGGTGAACCAACCCCTTATCGATTTGATGTCGTAATTCGGGTTGTTGGCACGAAAAAGATCCTCATTGAAGGTCAAGGGGTAGCGCCCAGGCGTTTCCCCAGGCGCCCGGGACAGCAACGGCCCGGAGGACAGGTCCAAAGTGGCGCCACCTTTCACGCCCTCAGCGAAAAAAGCGCCGGTAAAACTGGGGTCAGTATCACCCCACCACTTGTCTTGGGGAAACATCGGGATATCGATCGGCCGGCGGGTAACCTGCCAGGCGCTCGCAGCGCCCGGCATGATCAAGGTTCCCGGGGTGCTCGAGGTCAACCCACCGGTGTAGGTGAGGCTGTAGTCGCCCACATTCGATGTCGCCGTCACCCCCTTGAAGGTCGGGGTGCCCTGGACGCCCAGCGCAGTCACCGGATTGCCGGCGACGCTGTCGTCAAAAATGGCCCAGGACGGCTGCGGTGCGTCGCCGTACTGGCTCGAGCCCGGCAAGAAGCGCAGGTAATACAGCAGCGCGGGCTCTTCCCCTTGGTACAGCGCCAGTTGCAGCCTGGGCGGCAGGGTGCTGAAGGCATAGAGCATCTTGCCAATCTCGGTCCTTTCGTCCAGGTTGCTGTTCAAAGGCATGACGCTGACCCGGCTGTCGTCATCCTTGAAGGTCCCGGTGGTGGCGGTGGCGCGCGTGTTGGCAGGACGAGCGGCATCCCAGGCGCGTGCATCGCCAGAAAGGTAGAGGATCCCGGTCCCGCTTTTGTCCAGGGTATAGGCACCACAACCGACATCGGCGACCGTACAACCCACGATCGGCGTGCTGATCTCGCTGTCCTGGCCCACGCTCAGGGTCAGGGTGCCGTCGCGGATCAGCAGGCCGTCACTGCTGTCACCCCCGTTGATCGTCAAAACGCCACCGGTCTGGATCCGCTTGTCCGACTCGGTCGAGGCGATGCCGTAGCGGTCAAAACCCGTGCCCCGGCGCCCCGTGATGGTGATGTTGCCGTCCTTGGCCAGCAGATGGGCCGAGCGCTCGAGCACCACCCCGACACTGCCAACGTTCCAGCTGACTGTGCCAGTGGTGGCGGCCAGACCGCCCTGGCCACCTGCGCCGTCAATCGTGATGCTCCCGGTGCCCGCCGTGGTCAGCGACCCGTTTTGAATCTGCACGCCCCAGTTGTAAGTTGCCTGCGTAGGGTTGCCCTGGCCGCGGATGACGATGTTGCCACCCGAATTGCTGGTGCTGCTGGCCGAGGCATAAACGTACGTCCTTAGACCCTGCCAGTTCCTGAACGCTGACGCCACAAGCGTGGCATTTCCGTCGCTGCTGGCGTCGATGATGGCACTGTTGTAGATGCGAACGCCGGCCTCATTGCTGCTGCGCACGGCGAAGCCCGACGCAGTGGCATCACCGCCGCCAATCGTGACATCACCACCGAAAGTCCTCAGCAGCGTGTGATTTGCAGCATTGGGCAAATCTAGGGGTATGCCAGAAAGGTCGCCCAAACTTGGGGTACTACTGATCGCCACACTGCCCGTCGCCCCCCCTGTCGCGCGCGCTGACAATACCAGATTGAGCGGACTGTCGAGTGCACCGCTGATACTTTTTGAAATTTGGATATCGCGCTCAGCCAGGAGAGTCAGCGTGGTATTGGTGTTGGAGCCCGTGGTTTTGGAAATGGGATCTTCTACAAAAATATCGCCATTGCCGCCGGCAGTGCCTTGCGAAACGGTTTGAATGGTCACGCTGGTGGTGTCGAGCTGTGTGCCCAACGCCGCACCGGTGATGTCGCCCCCAAAAGGCCTCACTTTGTAGTCATTCGGATCAATCAGCCAGTTGCCCGTATCGCCCAAGGCCGCACGGGTATCCACTCGCAGGCCATCAGCGACCAAGACGCGGTTCGCACTGGTCTCCA
>Ga0255165_1000633_pt1 | contig 10777 bp, 10 predicted proteins | sample Atl_Cont_RepB_8d_FD_183182 | JGI IMG/M metagenome (GOLD analysis project Ga0255165, IMG submission 183182) | Freshwater microbial communities from Altamaha River, Georgia, United States - Atl_Cont_RepB_8d | ecosystem: Environmental > Aquatic > Freshwater > River | place: USA: Georgia | collected... | reverse complement strand
ACGACGCTCCAGAAAGAGCTGCATCGCTTCGCCGCCTTCCAGAGGCAACTGGATCTCCAGCGGCGCGCCCGGCGCTGGGCGGGCCGAGGTGCTGGCCAGCACCTCGCCCTGGGCATTGCGGACCACCCACTCGCGCATGGGCGGATGGGCGATGCTGTGCTCGACAGAGCGGTGCCAGGCCCAGCCCACCAGCACCATCAACAAGGCCACACCCAGCACCACCGCCAGCCAGATGCGCAGGTAGAGATGTCGGGACAAACCATTCATGGCTCAGTCCTGCTGGCGTGCAAACACATAGCCCACGCCGCGCACGGTCAGAATGCGTTTGGGGTGCTTGACATCGTCTTCGATGGCAGCGCGAATGCGGCCCATATGCACATCGATCGAGCGGTCAAAAGCCTCCAGCTCACGGCCTCGCACCGCCTCCATGATCTGGTCGCGTGTGAGCACCCGACCTGCCCGCTCGGCCAGGGCGACCAGCAAGTCGAACTGGTAAGAGGTCAGCTCACGCGCCTGTCCTCGCAACGCCACGCGTCGGGCATCACGGTCGATGTCGAGCGAGCCGAACTGCATAAGGGACTGCGTCGGCGCGATCCCCCCCTGCCCCTTTCGGCGCAGGATGGCGCGGATACGGGCCAGCAATTCACGCGGCTCGAAAGGCTTGGGCAAGTAATCGTCGGCCCCCATCTCCAGCCCCAGGATGCGGTCCATCGGATCGCCCTTGGCCGTGAGCATGAGCACCGGCACTTGACCCGCAGCGCCAGGCAGGGCACGAATGCGCTGACACACCTGCAGCCCATCCATGTCGGGCAGCATCAGGTCCAGGATGACCAGCTCGGGCGGGGCCTGCTGCAGGCGCTGCAGACCCGTCGTGGCATCTGGCGCATGCGCCACGTCAAAGCCGGAAGCGCCCAGGTAATCCGAAACCATGCCGGCCAGACGCGTATCGTCTTCAATCATCAACAAACGGCTCATGTCCGGATCATCCCTCCGTCTGGCGCCCCATCCGTTTCGGATCGGTAAAGTTCAGTAAAACCGGATTCTCGGGTCAAGTCCGAGAATGACAGCGTCCAAGGAGGTAACAAGCCGTTGGGGATCGCTATCGGAGGATCGCTCCCACAACCCAAGACCATCTGTTATCGCAACGTTGTGGGAGCAATCCTCCGATCGCGATCCCCCTCCGCTCATTTGACCCGCCCCGCCAGCCAGACCAGCACCAGCACCGGCGCCCCCAGCCAGGCGGTGGCGTGGAAGAAGGCCTCATAGCCGTGGGCATTGACAAAGTCCCCCGAAAACCCGGCGATGAACTTGGGCAGGAGCAGCATCATGGAGCTGAGCAGCGCGTACTGTGTGGCCGAATAGCTGATGTTGGTGAGGGATGACAGGTAGGCAATGAAGGCCGCCGACGCGATGCCACTGGCCAGGTTGTCGGCCGAGACCACAAAGATCAGCGCCGTGACATCGTGACCCACGCCACTGAGCCAGGCAAACAGGAGGTTGCTGGCGGCACTGAGCACCGCGCCGAGCATCAGCACCCGCATGACGCCCAGACGCGCAGCGAACAGCCCTCCGACAAAGGCCCCCACCAGCGTCATGATGACACCATAGACCTTGGTGACCGCCGCCACCTCATCCTTGGAGAAACCCATGTCCACATAGAACGGGTTGGCCATGATGCCCATGACCACATCGCTGATGCGGTACACCGCAATCAGTGCCAACACCAGCACGGCTTGCCAGCGGTAGCGGCGCCAGAAGTCGGTGAACGGTTCGATCAGGGCGCCCTGCAACCACTCGCCCACACTGCGGGCCTGTGGCAAAGGCTGCGGCGCAGGCTCGCGGGAAAACAGCACGGTCAGCATGCCTGGCAATACGGTCAGGGCCATCACCAGATACGCCGTCTGCCAGGCCGCATGGGCATAGCCCGTAGATTCACTGCCCTGTGCGCGCGCGGCGATCCAGAGCACACCCGCGCCCGCCCAGATCATGGCCAGGCGGTAACCCGTCTGGTAAGTGGCCGCCAGGGTGGCCTGCGCATCGGCTGTGGCCGATTCAATGCGAAAGGCATCGAGCGCGATGTCCTGCGTGGCCGAGCCCAACGCCACCGCCAGGGCGCACCAGACCAGCGGGGCCAGCATCTGCGCCGGATCGTTGAACGCCATGCCCAACAGACCCAGGGCAATCACGGCCTGCGCCAGCAGCAGCCAGCTGCGCCGGCGCCCGAGCCGCGCCGTCAGCCAGGGCAGGGGCATGCGATCGACCAGCGGCGCCCACACCCACTTGAAGCCATAGGCCAGTCCCACCCAGCTCAGGTAACCGATGGTGCTGCGGTCAATGCCTGCCTCGCGCAGCCGAAAACTCAGCGTCCCCAGCACCAGCAGCAAGGGCAGGCCTGCCGAGAACCCCAACACCAGCATGCGCAGACTGGCGGGTTGCGCATACAGGGCCAGGGCCTCGCGCCAGCTGCGGCGTGGCGGCGAAGACACGGCGTGATCTGCGGCAGAAACATCATTCATCCGGTCGATTATCCGGGCTGCACAAGGAGATTCGAATCGTTATCATTGCCCGACCATGTGCCTTTTTTGCGAACTTAAATCCTCCTCCAATGCGGCAGGGATGTCACAGCGCTGGCATCTGCGGCGCGGTTTTCTGCTGGCAGCCGGTACGGCCGTGGCGGCCCCGGCGCTGGCCCAGGTGAATGTGGGCGGATCGTCCGAAGTGCGCAAGCTGGTGCCCGCTGAAACACTGGAAAGCTCGGCCCGACAGCAGTACAGTCAGGTGCTGGCCGATGCCCGGGCCAAAGGCGCTCTGGCGCCCGACGGCCATCCGCAACTGGTACGTCTGCACAGCATCGCCCGCAGACTGATCCCGCACACCGCCCAATGGAACGCGCGCTCGCGCGACTGGAAGTGGCAGGTCAACCTGATCGGCAGCAAGCAGCTCAACGCCTGGTGCATGCCCGGCGGCAAGATCGCCTTCTACACCGGCATCATTGACCAGCTGCAGCTCGACGATGACCAGATCGCCATGATCATGGGCCACGAAATGGCACACGCCCTGCGCGAACATGCCCGTGAACGCCTGGCCAAGAGCCAGGTCACCAGCATCGGCTTGTCGGTGGCGTCGCAGCTGCTGGGCCTGGGCCAGCTCGGCAACGTGGCGGCCGATCTGGGCACGCAACTGCTTTCGCTCAAATACAGTCGCGATGACGAAACCGAAGCCGACCTGGTGGGCCTGGAAATCGCTGCGCGTGGCGGTTATCGGCCCGAGGCCAGTGTGGAACTCTGGAAAAAAATGCTGGCCGCCAGCAGCAATGGCGGGCCAGGCTTCCTGTCCACCCACCCCAGCGGCGCCAACCGCATCCACGAGCTCGAGGCCAATCTGCCCAAGGTGCAGCAGCTGTACGAACAGGCCAGAAAAGGCTAAGACTGGATCCTCGGTTCAGGCCCGAGGATGACAGGCAGACGAGTGATCCTGCCCCGACTTGATCGGAGCATCCAGGCGTGGTGTAGATCCTCGGTTCGAGACCGGAGGATGACAACGAGAACTGTCATTGCCCGACTTGATCGGGCAATCCATTACTTCACATGTCCCGCACGTAAGGGTTGGAGCGCCTCTCGCGCCCAAAGGTGCTTTCCGGGCCATGGCCGGGGATGAACACCGTGTCATTGCCCATGGGCCACAGCCGCTCGCGGATGCTGTTGATCAGGTCTTCGTGGTTGCCCTGCGGGAAGTCGGTGCGGCCGATACTGCCGGCAAACAGCACGTCGCCCACAAAGGCGCGCTGAATCTCTGGCGAATGGAAGACCACATGGCCCGGTGTGTGACCCGGACAGTGCCGCACATGGAGCGTGTGCGCGCCCAGCGTGACGGTGTCACCGTCGTCGAGCCAGCGCGTCGGCGTGAACGGCCGCGCCGGCGGAAAGCCGTAATTCATCGCCGCCATGGGCAGGCCATCGATCCAGAACTGGTCACCGCGGTGCGGTCCGATGATCGGCAGCCCCAGCTGCTCGGCCAGATCGGCTGCGCCGCTGCAATGGTCGAGGTGGCCGTGCGTGACCCAGACCTGTTCCAGTTTCAGGCCCAGCTTGTTCACCGCATCCAGGATCACATCGAGGTCACCGCCGGGATCGATCACGGCGGCCTGCTGCGTCTGGTCATCCCAGACCAGCGAACAGTTCTGCTGGAAGGCGGTGACGGGGATGGTGAGGTACTTGAGCATCCCCGGATTATCCAGCCTCAGAACGGGTAGTGACGCGGTGTGGTCTGCATCGTGATCCAGCGCAGCTCGGTGAACTCGGCAATGCCGGCCTTGCCACCAAAACGGCCGATGCCGCTGCCCTTCACGCCGCCGAAAGGCATTTGCGCTTCGTCGTGAACCGTCGGGCCGTTCACATGACAAATACCGGCGTCGATCTTGCGCGCCACATTGAAGGCACGCGCCAGGTCACGCCCGAACACCGAAGACGAGAGGCCGTATTCGTTGTCGTTGGCGCAGGCGATGGCCTCTTCGACCCCACGCACGCGCACGATGGCCTTGACCGGTCCGAATGTTTCTTCGCGGTAGATGCGCATGGCCGGGGTCACATGGTCGATCAGCGTGGCCGGCATGAGGGTGTTGTCAGTCTTGCCACCGCAGACCAGCTTGGCGCCTTTGGCAAGGGCATCGTCGATCAGGGCATTGCAGTGCTCGACTGTGGACATGCCGATCACGCTGCCCAGCACCACCGGCTCGGGCTTGCGCGGATCACCCAGCGGCAGGTTGCGGGCTTTCTCGGCAAAACGGCGCACGAATTCATCCGCAATTTTTTCATCGACCACCAGACGCTCGGTGCTCATGCAGATCTGGCCGCTGTTGGCAAAGCAGCCAAAGGCTGCTGCATTCACTGCATCGTCGATGTCGGCATCGTCGAGGATCACCATCGGCGCCTTGCCACCGAGCTCCAGCACCACGGGCTTGAGGTATTTGGCGCAGGTCTGGGCAATGATGCGGCCCACTTTGGTGGAGCCGGTGAAGTTGACACGGCGTACCGCCGGATGGGCCACCATGGCCTCGACCACGGCACCGGCGTCGGCTGGCGCATTGGTGATGTAGTTGACCACCCCCGCCGGGAAGCCCGCTTCCTGGAACGCTTCAACGATCAGCTGATGGGTGCGGGGGCAGTTTTCCGAACCCTTGAGGATCACCGTGTTGCCACAGGCCAGCGGCGTGGCAATGGCACGCACGCCCAGAATCACCGGGGCATTCCAGGGGGCGATGCCCAGCACCACGCCGGCAGGTTGACGCACCCCCATGGCCAGGCTGCCCGGCACATCCGAGGGAATCACCTCGCCGGCCACCTGGGTGGTCAGCGCGGCCGCTTCGCGGATCATGCCTGCCGCCAGAAACACATTGAACCCGGCCCACATCCCGGTCGCACCGGTCTCGGCCGGCACCGCCTCGACGAACTCGGGGGTCTTGGCTTCGAGCTTTTCTGCGGCCTTGAGCAGCAAGGCACGCCGCTCGCTCGGACCGGTTTCGCTCCAGGTCTTGAAAGCCTCGGCCGCCGCTTCAACCGCCAGCACGGCATCGGCGGCCGAGGCGGCCGGGGCACGTGTGGCGACCGTACCGTCCAGCGGGTTGCGGCGTTCGAAGGTGGCGTTGTTTTCGGCGCTGACTTTCAGGCCGTTGATCAGCATGGACAGATCGGACATGTGTGGACTCCTTGAAGAAAAACACGGGAATTCAGACGGCCACCCGGCTTCGCTGCACGGCCTGCGCTGCCGAGGACTGCTCGCTCGAGGGGTCGCCAAGGTAGGCCTCGCGGATCACGCTGGAGCGGGCCAGCAAACGCGCATCGCCCTGAGCGACCAACGCGCCGCGCTCGATCACGTAACCGCGGTCGGCCACGGCCAGGGCCTTGCGCACGTTCTGCTCCACCATCAGCACGGTGGTGCCGCCATCGGCAATGCGCCGGGCAATCGCCAGCAGTTCATCGACCATGCGCGGCGCCAGACCCAGCGAAGGCTCGTCGAGCATCAGCAGGCGCGGCGCGGACATCATGGCGCGGGCGATCGCGACCATCTGCTGCTCACCGCCGCTCATGGTGCCCGCCATCTGGCTGCTGCGCTCGCGCAGCTTCGGAAAATCGGCCAGCACCGACTCAAGCCGCCGTTCCCGCTCGCTTGCGGACACCAGCCAACCGCCCAGTTCCAGGTTTTCACGCACCGTCATCTGGGGAAACAGCTGGCGCCCTTCAGGCACCAGGGCCATGCCGGCCTGCACAATTTCATGGGTTTTTTCGGGCAGGTCTTCGCCATCGAGCAGCACCTCGCCGCGCATCGGGATCTGGGCGGTCAGAGCCTTGAGCAAGGTGGTCTTGCCGGCCCCGTTGGGGCCCAGCACCACGGTCAGGCCGGGACGCACATCCAGACTCAGGTTGCGGATGACTTCGAAACTGCCGTATCCCGCAGACAGATTGCGCACACGCAGCTGCGCCAGGCCGCTGCCGCCCAGGACAAAGGGTTGGGGGCGGTACCACATCATGCGAGGCCCTCCTGTGCATCGGCCATTTCGTCGCCCAGATAGGCTTCGATCACTTCCGGATTGCGCACCACGTCGGACGGTTTGCCATCGGCAATCTTGCGCCCCTGGTGCAGCACGATCACCCGCTCGACATGGCGCAGCAGCACCTTGACGGCATGCTCGATCCAGATCACGGACAGATCGAGTTCGTCGCGCAGGCGCCGGATCAGCCTGGCCATTTCTTCCACCTCGATTTCAGTCAGACCCGCCGCCACTTCATCGAGCAGCAGCAGACGCGGCCGGGTGGCCAGCGCCATGCCGATTTCAAGCAGGCGCTGTTGCGAGGGCGTGATGGCTGCTGCCGGCAAATCGGCCAGATGGGCCAGACCGATGAGCTGCAGGATGCCCTCTTCGTTGCGCAAGGCCCAGGGCACGCCTGCTTCTTCGCCCCACAGCCAGTATTTCCGGGGGCGCCGACCGGCAAACCGCAGGCCAAAGCGGATGTTCTCGCGCACGGGCAGGTCGGCAAACACGCGCGGCGTCTGGAAGGTGCGGGCCAAACCCATGGCTGCGAAGCGGTGCGGTGCCGCCCCTGCCAGCGCACGACCTTCGATGCTCAGTGCACCCGCCGTGAGTGGCGTCACCCCTGAAATGGCATTGAAGAAAGTGGTCTTGCCCGCTCCGTTGGGGCCCATGATGCCCACCAGCTCGCCAGGACGGATGTCGGCGCTCACGGCGTCCACCGCCGTCAGGCCGCCAAAGCGCACCGTCACACCCTGCGCGCGCAGCAGGAAAGTTTCAGAGGCCGACAATTCTGTTCTCCCTGGCCTTGCGTTTGTCACGGGCCTTGTCACCACTCCACTCGTAGCGGCGGGCCTTCCACCAGCTGCGCGTGTCCTGCCACCAGGCCTTGAAGGTCTGCCAGCGCAGCGAGGCCAGGCCACCCGGCAGGTACAGCACGCACAGGATCAGCAGGATGCCCAGCGTCATCATGTAGATCTGCGGTGCCTGCAGGCGCAAGGTCTCGGCCAGCACGCTGAACACGATGGCTGCGATCAGCGGCCCCCAGACCGTCATGGCCCCGCCAATCAGGGCAATCAGCACCGTCTGGAAGCCAATGAAAGGATTGAAGGCAGTGTGGGGGTCAATGTAGGTCCAGCGCACGGCCATGGCGGCACCCACGCCGCCGGCAATGGCCGCTGTGAAGGCAAAGCCAGCCACCTTGACCAGACGGGTGTTCACCCCCAGCGTCTGCGCCCGCTGCTCGTCACCGCCGATGCCCAGCAAGGCCAGGCCGAAGCGGGTGCGTCGCAGCACGATGGACAAGGCCACGGCCAGCACGGCCAGCACCAGCACCGTGTGGTAGATCACCCCCATGTCGGGCACGGTGGCCAGCACGCGGCCAACGGTGCCGCTGACACTTTTTTCAAAGTAACTGATGGCGTGACGGATCAGCTCGGCCATGCCGAAGGTCAGCACGGCAAAGTAGGTGCCCCGCAAGTGCAGCACCGCCAGGCCCATGACCACGGCCACCAGGGTGGCCAATGCAGCCCCAAGGGCAATCGAGGCCGGCCAGGACAGCTCGCCGAACATCACGGCGGTGGTGTAGGCACCGATCCCAAAAAAGGCCGAGGTGGCCAGGGACAGGTAGCGGGAGGAGCCGCAGAAGAACCCCCAGCTGCTCGACAGGGCCACATACATCATGCAGGTCAGTGCCATCGACACCGCAAATTCGCTGGCGTGCGCCGGCAATGCCAGAGCCCAGCCCGTCAGGCCAAAGAGCACCAGCAGGTCACGCCACAACAGGTTTCTGGAGTTCATTTGGCAAACAGGCCTTTGGGACGGAAAAGCAACACGCCAATGAACACCACATACGACAGCAGTGCCTTGAGCGAAGGATTGGTGAAGTGCATGCCCAGCGCTTCGATCACGCCCAGCAGCAGGCCCCCGGCGAGCGCGCCGCCCATGCTGCCAAAGCCACCGAGGGTGATGACGATCAGGGCCGTGACCGTGTAGGGCTCACCCATGGCGGGCGAGATGGTGTAGGCCATGGACAGCAGGCAACCGGCCAGACCGGACAGGCCCAGGCCAATGCCGAACATCAGCGGGTGCAGGGTGCGGGTGTTGATGCCCACCAGCTGCGCACCGGTGGGGGACTGCATCAGGGCGCGCACGCCTTTGCCCAGGAGGGTCTTGCGCAGCAACACCATCAGGCCCAGGCTGAAAACCAGCGCCATCACGAACACCAGCAGCTTGTTGGCCGCGAACTGGGCGCCGCCCAGCGCCACCGGATCGGTCATGAAGTCGTAGCCGCGCAGCTCCCCGCCCCAGATGGCCGAGACGGCGTTCTGGATCAGGAACATCAGCCCGAAGGCCACCATCAGGCCACGCGCCTCGAAAACATCGAGGTTGGGCGAAGTCGCCGTCAGGCGCCGGAAGCACAACCAGTGGATCAGCAGCCCCAGGCCCATCAGCACCCCGAAGGACAGCGGGATCATCCACAGCGGCGACAGGCCCAATTGCGTCTGCACCATCCAGGTCAGGTAAGCCCCGACCATCAGGAACTCGCCATGTGCGATGTTGAGGATGCGCATGAGCCCGTACTGCAGGTTCAGGCCCAGCGCAACCAGTGCGTAGATACCGCCAGTGATCAACCCGCTGGCCAACAACTCCAACCAGGCAGAGATCGACACGGCTTACTTCCAGGCTGGCTTGTTCGGATTGAGCTGGGCTGTGGCCAGCTTGGGCGGCCAGACCACTTCGAACTCACCGTTCTGCCACTGGCTGACCGTACCGGGCGTGGCGGTGTTTTCACTGCCGGTGAATTTGACATCGCCGATGATGGTCTTGTGGGTGGTATTGGCCACATAGTCGCGAATGGCCTTGCGGTCCAGGCCCACCTGCTTGACGGCATTGGTGAGGATTTCCAGACTGGCCCAGCAGTGACCACTGGCCCAGCGGTCGGGTTCCTTGCCACCAAACTTCTTGGTGTGCGCCTCGAAATAGGCCTTGGCTCCGGCACTGGTCTTGGCGTTCCACGAGCCCATGCCCAGCACGCCTTCGGCGCCGGCAGGGGTCATCACGTTGCGATACAGCTGGAAAGCCGTGCCCACCGAAGCGTAGAAGAATTTCGGATTGAAGCCCACTTCCTTGGCCTGCTTGCTGGCCAGGATGGTGTCGGGCGGGTAAGTGAAGCCGACGAAGGCGTCAGGGTTCTTGTCCTTGATGCTGCGCAGCACGGGCGAGAGGTCCTTGACACCACCGGGGTAGCTCTTCTCTTCGACCATCTGGATGCCGCTGCCCTGCAGCGCCACCTTGAGTGCGGCGTAGTTTTCAAGGCCGAACAGGTCGTCCACATAAATGCAGGCCAAGGTCTTGACGCCACTGGCCTTGAACATGTCAACCAGCGCCTGTGTCATGGGCTGGGGCTGCTGCAGCAACAGGAAGAAGTAGGGCAGCTTCATGTCGACCAGCTTGCGGCTGAGCGCGGTGGGTGCGAGGAAGGGATAGCCAAACCGATTGGCCAGGGGCGCCACGGCAAAGTTGGCGTTGCTGCCCCAGGGCGGCAGCACCAGGTCCACCTTGTCCGAACCCATCAGCTTTTCATAAGTGCGCACGCAGGTTTCGACATCGCTGCGGTCGTCCGAGCTGATCAGTTCGATGCGGCGCTTGACGCCCTTGACGTCCAGACCGCCGGCCGCATTGATCTGCTCGGCCCAGAGCAGGTAATTGGGCTCCTGGCTCACCTGGGCGCCGCCGGTCCAGGGACCTGTGCGGGCCATGGCATAGCCAATGCGTACCGGCTTGTCCTGAGCGCGAAGGCCTGGCGCGATGCTGACGGCGCTGAGGGCGGCAACGCCCTGGATCATCTGTCGACGGGTGGTCATGGCTGTGTCTCCTGTAGTCAGTGAAGTGGGGCTAACCTTACCGAAGCTGACATCTTCGCGCTTTGCCATTTGTGCACTGCGTGCAGGCCTGTCTGCGCAAGCAGGTCCGGGTTTACCCCGAACCACAAGGCTTGTCATGGCCAGTCGCGGCTCCCCATAATCGCCATTCCTCTTCTGGAGTACGCCATGCCTGTCAGTGAGCGCATGTCCACCGACGATGTCAGCCCTCACGACCGCATGGGTCAGTGGGCCGAGTGGATCACTCGCCAATTCGGCGGGCTCGACTCCGACCTGTACGGCGACACCACATTCGATGGTCACATGCACACCTCGCGTGCCGGGCATGTGATCCTCACCAAACTCGAGGCCTCGCGCCACCGCGTCA
>Ga0255165_1000631_pt1 | contig 10817 bp, 6 predicted proteins | sample Atl_Cont_RepB_8d_FD_183182 | JGI IMG/M metagenome (GOLD analysis project Ga0255165, IMG submission 183182) | Freshwater microbial communities from Altamaha River, Georgia, United States - Atl_Cont_RepB_8d | ecosystem: Environmental > Aquatic > Freshwater > River | place: USA: Georgia | collected... | reverse complement strand
CTTTTTGCTTGACCCGAAAGCATGAGCCTCATGAGCATTGTTCCGCTGCCTTCACCCGCGGTGTTGCATGCCACCGCCGTGCCCGAACTGGCGCATGGCACGCTCGAACGTGCCCGGAGTTTTGCGCAAGCTCTGATCGAAACCGAGCAGCTGGACACAGGCGAAAGCGTCTGGATGCATGCCCAGGCGGTGGCTGACATCCTGGCAGGGATCGGAGGCTCCGAGGAAATGCAGGCGGCCGCGTATCTGGTCTATGCCTGTCCTCACCTCAACAAGCCACAAGAAGTCATGGCCAAGGCCTTTGGGGACAACCTGGCGCAACTGGCCATCCAGACCAACCAGCTGCTGCATCTGCAGCGCCTCTCGCGCGCGGCCGCCAGCACCGCCCAGCTCGCCGACGACCCCAAGCTGCAGACAGAGAACGTCCGCAAGATGCTGCTGGCGTTTTCGCGCGATCTGCGCGTGGTCATGCTCAGGCTGACTTCGCGGTTGCAGACGCTTCGTCACTACGCCTCGACCAAGCTGCCGGTGCCGCAGGCACTGGCGCGCGAGTCACTCCAGGTGTTTGCGCCGCTGGCCAACCGGCTGGGTATCTGGCAGCTCAAGTGGGAAATGGAGGACCTGTCCTTCCGCTTTCTGGAGCCCGAGACCTACAGGCAGATCGCGCGCTTGCTTGACGAAAAACGCATCGAGCGAGAGCAGTACATGGTGGCACTGTGCGACCGGCTATCGCAGGCGCTGGCACAGCAGGGCATTGCAGCCGAGGTCAGCGGGCGGCCCAAGCACATCTACAGCATTGTCAGAAAGATGCGCGGCAAGTCATTGCCCTTCGAGCGGGTGTTCGACATCCGGGCGGTGCGTGTGGTTGTGGGCGAAGTGGCCGACTGCTACCAGGCCCTGAGCTGGGTGCATGAGCACTTCACCCCGATTCCCGAAGAGTTTGACGACTACATTGCCCGCCCCAAAGCCAATGGCTACCAGTCCTTGCACACGGTGGTGCGGGACACCGACGGCCGCCCCATCGAGATCCAGATCCGCACCCAGGCCATGCACGAACATGCAGAGCATGGCGTGGCCGCCCACTGGGCCTACAAGGAGGCAGGGACCAAGGGCTACGCGGGCGTGAGCGCCAGCAGTGCCTACGACGCCAAGATCGCTGTTTTGCGTCAGCTGCTGGCCTGGGAACGAGACCTTTCCGGCACGGTGGCCGACAAGGGTCTGTTTGACGACCGCATCTATGTGCTGACACCGGACGCCGCCATCGTCGAATTGCCACAGGGCGCGACACCGCTGGACTTTGCCTACACCATCCACACCAGCCTGGGTCACCGCTGCCGCGGCGCCAAGGTGGATGGCAGCATGGTGCCACTCAACACCCCGCTGGCCAATGGCCAGACGGTGGAAATCACCACGATCAAGGAAGGCGCGCCCTCGCGCGACTGGCTCAATCCTGAGCTGGGCTATCTGGCCAGCAACCGTGCGCGCAACAAGGTACGTTCGTGGTTCAACGCACAGATTGCAGCCGAGCATGTCGCTCGCGGTCGCGAAGCGGTCGAGAAGCTCCTGCAGCGCGAAGGCCGCACGGCCATCAAGCTCGAAGACCTGGCGGCACAGCTTGGATTCAAGTCTGCCGATGGCCTCTTCGAGGTCGTGGGCAAGGACGAATATTCGTTGCGCAACATCGAGGTGCTGCTCAACCCGCCCGAGCCCGCGCCCAGTGCCGATGAAATGGTCTTGCGGCGCTCCACCCGAGGCAGTCGCCACAAAAACCCTTCGGGCGTGCTGGTGGTGGGGGTGGATTCCTTGCTGACCCAGCTGGCGCGTTGCTGCCGACCGGCCCCACCCGATGCGATTGCAGGTTTCGTGACCCGCGGCAAAGGCGTGAGCATCCATCGTCAGGATTGCAGCAATTTCCGGGAGCTCAGCACCCGCAGCGCCGAGCGCGTGATCGAGGTCCGCTGGGGCGAACGCAAGGGCGGGCCGGAGGCCGCGGTCTATCCGGTGGATGTGGCGGTGGAAGCCATGGACCGGCAAGGACTGCTGCGCGACATCTCCGAGGTCTTTTCAAAGGAAAAGATCAACGTGATCGGCGTGCAGACCCAGTCGATCAAGGGCATGGCCTTCATGACCTTCACGGTCGAAACGCCTGATGCCGCGCTCATTGGACGCGTGCTGTCGAGCCTGAAGAACGTCAAAGGTGTGCGCAACGCCAGAAGGCGCTAAAAATACTGCTACAATGCGAGGCTTGCAGGCGCGTAGCTCAGCTGGTTAGAGCACCACCTTGACATGGTGGGGGTCGTTGGTTCGAGTCCAATCGCGCCTACCAATTTCAAAGCCCGACAAAGATCATCTTTGTCGGGCTTTTCGTTTTGGAGTTTCACCGGCTCCCGAAATTTGATCAGGCTGATGTCAAGGCTGGGCCTTGAGGCTTTTTTCTATGGCCGCCAGAAGCTTGCGGTCATCCGGACCGGTCATGCTGCTGTAGCTGTCGATCAGCTTGCCATCCCGGCCAATCAGGTATTTGTAGAAATTCCAGCGCGGTGCAGTCGCACCCTGCGCCATCAGGTTTTTGAAGAACGGGTTGGCCTTGTCGCCGCGCACGCTGGAGGCGGCGAACATCGGGAACTTCACGCCGAAGGTGTTTTCGCAGAACTCGGCAATTTCCTTGTTGCTGCCTTTTTCCTGGGCGAAGTCGTTGGACGGGAACCCCAGCACCACCAGGCCTGCGTCCTTGTAACGGCTGTGCAGCGCCTCCAGCCCCTTGTATTGGCCAGTGAAGCCACAGTAACTGGCGGTGTTGACCGCCAGCACCACCTTGCCCTGGTACTGACACAGCGACTGCGGTTTTTCGTCCTGCAGGCGCGGCAGCGTGTGGTTGAGCATGGATGGACAGGCGCTGGCGGCAGCCTGGCCTTGCCAGCCACCAAGCAGGGCTGCGCAGGCCATCAAAAGCATGCGATGTTTCATGGTGCGCTCCTGGAAGATGCGTAAACCGGAGACTTTATCCAGCCTGCCGAAAACCTGCCGATCGTCAGGCCATGCCCTGATGCCGCAGCAGGGCGTCCATGCTGGGTTCGCGGCCCCGGAAGGCCTTGAACGATTCGATGGCTGGGCGGCTGCCACCGGCTTCCAGAATCGCCTGGCGGTAACGGCGGCCGGTGTCGATGCTGGGCTGGCCGTCTTCGCCCATGGTTTCTTCAAACGCGGCGTAGGCGTCGGCGCTCAGCACCTCGGCCCACTTGTAGCTGTAGTAACCCGCGGCATAGCCGCCTGCAAAGATGTGGCTGAAGGTGTGGGCCATGCGGTTGAAGCTCGGCGGTTGCAGCACCGCAACCTCGGCACGGACCTGGTGCAGCAGGGGCATGAAGTCCAGCGCCGGGTCGTGCTCGGCATGCAGGCGCATGTCGAACAGCGCGAACTCGATCTGGCGCAGCGTCTGCAGACCGCTCTGGAAGTTCCTGGCGGCCAGCATCTTGTCGAACAGGGCGCGCGGCAGCGGCTCGCCCGTGTCCACATGGGCGGTCATGTGGCGCAGCACCGACCATTCCCAGCAGAAGTTTTCCATGAACTGGCTGGGCAGTTCGACCGCGTCCCATTCCACGCCGCTGATGCCGGACACATCACGCTCGTTGACTTGCGTGAGCATGTGGTGCAGGCCGTGGCCGAATTCGTGGAAGAGGGTGATCACGTCGTCGTGCGTGAGCAGCGGCGGCTTGCCGTTCACGCCTTCGGCAAAGTTGCAGACCAGGTGGGCCACCGGAGTTTGCAGGGTGCCAGTGTCTGGCCTCAGCCAGCGGCCGACCACGTCGTCCATCCAGGCGCCGCCGCGCTTGCCGGCGCGTGCCGGCGGGTCGAGGTAGAACTGGCCCACCAGCTGGCCGTCACGTTCGATGCGGTAGAACTCGACCGCCGGGTGCCAGACGGGCGCACTGTCCTTTCGGATGCTGACCTCGAACAGGGTCTCGATGATCTTGAACAGGCCGGCCAGCACCTTGGGTGCGGTGAAGTACTGTTTGACCTCCTGCTCGCTGAAGCTGTAGCGCGCTTCCTTGAGTTTTTCGCTCAGGTACGGAATGTCCCAGGCGCTCAGCATACCGCTGAGGCCGAGTGCCTTTTGCGCGAATTCGCTCAGGTCGGCCATGTCCTTTTCGGCATGCGGACGGGCCTTGGCGGCCAGGTCGCGCAGGAAGCCGATCACCTTTTCGGGCGACTCGGCCATCTTGGGCACCACCGAAACCTGGGCGAAGTTCTGGTAGCCCAGCAGTTGGGCCTCTTCCTGGCGCAGGGCCAGGATTTCTCGGATCAGCGCCGTGTTGTCATACTTTGTGGCATCGCCTTCGGCCTGGTCGGAGGCGCGGGTGGTGTAGGCCTTGTAGAGCTTTTCGCGCAGCGGGCTGCTGTCGGCGAATTGCATCACCGGCAGGTAGCAAGGCATCTTGAGCGTGAGCCGGGCCTTGCCGGACTGGCCGTTTTTCTCGGCCAGGGCGCAGGCGGTGTCGATCACGTCCTGCGGTACGCCGGCGAGTTCGGCGGGGTCCACGTCCAGCGTCCAGGTGTCGGTGGCGTCCAGCGCGTTCTCGCTGAATTTTTGCGCGACCTCGGCCTGGCGCTCCTGGATGGCGGCGTAGCGTGCCTTGGCCGCGCCCTGCAGCTCAGCACCACCGAGCACAAAGTTGCGCAGCGCGTTGCTGTGGGCCTGGCGCTGCTCGGCGTTCAGGCGGGCCGGGTCGATGGTCTTGTATTTGGCGTACAGCTGCTCGTCGCTGCCCAGGCGTGTCCAGAACTCGGTCACGCGGGGCAGGGCGGCGTTGTATGCCGCGCGCAGCTCGGGCGTGTCGGCGACGCTGTTGAGGTGGCTCACGGCCCCCCAGGACCGGCCCAGCCGCTCGGTGGCCACGTCCAGCACCTGGGCGATGGCCTTCCAGTCCGCCGGAAAGTCTTCGGCCGTGACGCGGGCGAGGGCCGCATCGGCCTCTGCCAGCAGCATGTCCATGGCGGGCGCCACGTGTTCGGGTGCAATCTGGTCAAACAGGGGCAGGCCGGTGGTGTTGAGCAAAGGGTTCATGGCGTGGTTCAGTGGTGGGCGCTGGATCCTCGGGTCAAGCCCGAGGATGACAGAGGGGAAGGTCGAGCCCGGGGATGACATCCAGAGTTCAAGGTTGTTACGAAGATGGCCAGTCGAGTTGAATCTGTCATTCCCGACTTGATCGGGAATCCATGCCTGTCATTTGGTGACGCGCTCTGCAGCTTCAAGGGTGTTGACCAACAGCATGGTAATGGTCATGGGCCCAACCCCACCGGGCACCGGGGTGATCCAGCCGGCGACCTGCCTGACACCTTCAAAGTCGACGTCGCCGCAGAGCTTGCCTTCTTCGTTGCGGTTCATCCCCACGTCCAGCACCACCGCGCCAGGCTTGACCATGTCGGCGGTCAGCACATTTCGTTTGCCCACCGCGGCCACGATCACGTCGGCTTGCAGGGTCTGGGCCTTGAGGTCTTGGGTGCGTGAGTGGCAGACGGTGACGGTGGCGTCCTGTTGCAGCAGCATCAGCGCCATGGGCTTGCCGACGATGTTGCTGCGGCCGATCACCACCGCGTGCTTGCCGCGCAGGTCATAGCCAATGCTTTCGAGCATTTTCATGCAGCCATAGGGTGTGCAGGGCCAGAAGCCGGGCATGCCGGTCATCAGGGCACCGGCGCTGGCGATGTGAAAACCGTCCACGTCTTTGGCCGGGCTGATGGCTTCGATCACCTTTTGTGCGTCGATGTGCGCGGGCAGCGGCAGCTGCACCAGGATGCCGTGAATGCTCGGGTCCTGGTTGAGGGCTTCGACGCGGGCGAGCAGGGCGGCTTCGCTCAGGTCGGCGTCGTACTTTTCGAGCACCGAATGCAGGCCGCTGTCTTCGCAGGCCTTGACCTTGTTGCGCACATACACCTGGCTGGCCGGGTTGTCGCCCACCAGCACCACGGCCAGGCCGGGCGTGATGCCCCGGGCCTTGAGGGCCTGGGCACGGGTGGCGACTTCGCTGCGCAGTTGTTTGGAAAGCTGGTTGCCGTCGATCAGTTGGGCGGTCATGTGGGGGCTCGAAAAGGTCTTTGAACAATGCAAAACGCCCGGCGGGTGCGGGCGTTTTCGGGGGTGGGGTGGATCAGGCTTTCACGGCGTCCTTGCCGAGCGCGATCTTGAGCAGGTCGGCCACCGTGTTGGCGCCGAGCTTTTCCATGATGTTGGCGCGGTGGGCTTCGACGGTCTTGATGCTGATGCCCAGGTCATCGGCAATCTGCTTGTTCAGTCGGCCAGCAACGATGCGTTCGAGCACCTGTGACTCACGCCCCGTCAGCTTGGAGAGCAGGGCGTCACGACTGGCCGCCTGCTGGTATTCGGCAAAGGCCTCGCGGGCCTGTTCCAGCATGCGTTCGACCAGATTCAGCAGCTCTTCTTCCTTGAAGGGCTTCTGGATGAAATCCATGGCACCTTTTTTCATGGTGTTGACAGCCATGGGCACATCACCGTGGCCAGTGATGAAAACCACCGGCAGCGGAGACTTGCGTTCGATCAGACGGTCCTGCAGTTCCAGACCCGTCATGCCGCCCATGCGCACATCCACAATCAGACAGGCGACTTCGCGCGGGTCAAAGCGCGCCATGAAGGATTCAGCAGATTCGAAGCAGCGGACCCGGTAATCCTTGCCTTCGAGCAGCCATTGAAGGGAATCACGCACCGCTTCGTCGTCGTCAACGACGTAGACAGTACCTCTTTTGGGAATCAAACTCATGGACTGACCTCGGGGGGTTTTTCGGCTAGGACTGTGTTGTGTACGGGAATCCAGAAAGAAAACCTGCAGCCGATCACTTCGTCAGCATTGTAGAGGTTCTGTGCTTCGATCCTGCCGGCATGGGACTCAATGATGCTGCGGCACAAATTCAGACCGATGCCCATGCCTTCGGCCTTGGTCGAGAAAAAGGCTTCATACAGACGCGCCACGGTTTCTGGCGGCAGCCCTTTGCCGGTATCGGATACGGAGAACTCAACCACATCCTGGTCGTTGACAGTGCGCGGCACCACGCGCAACTCGACATGGCGCTGCCCTGTGGGTCGAGCTGCATTGTCGATGGATTCAGCAGCGTTTTTCATCAGGTTAATCAGCACCTGCTCGATCAGGATGGGGTCCACAAAAAGCCGGGGCAAGCGTGCCGCCACATAGTGCGAGAGACGCACGTTACGCCGGCGCAGCTCGATTTCGGCCAATTCCACGGCTTCGCTGACCATCGCGCTCACATCTGCCTGGCTGCGATTGGGCTCGCTGCGCTTGACGAAGCTGCGAATGCGTTGAATGACCTGACCGGCGCGTTGGGCCTGGTGGGCTGTCTTGTCCAGTGCCCAAAGCAGGTCCTGCTCCTTGATCTGCTGGTTCTTGATGCGCGAGATCATCCCGTTGCAATAGTTGCTGATGGCAGTCAGCGGTTGATTGAGTTCGTGGGCCACGCTGGATGCCATTTCGCCCATGGTGATGAGGCGGCTGGCGTTCTGGGCGCGCTCGGCCTGGAGTGCCGCAAGGGTTTCAGCCTTGCGTCGTGGTGTGATGTCGGTAGCGATCACCATTTGTGCGAGCCGGCCATCGGCCCAGTTGATGTAGCGCGATCGCACTTCCAGCCACTTGTCGAGTGCGGGCACAAAGATTTCGGCGTTTTCTGCGGAGATGCTGGTCAGCGGCTCAGTTGGCAATCCAGCCATCGCATCTTCGTTTTCGTCGTTGCTGTCTGTGTAGGCGCCTGCGTCTGCCACAAGCTGCAGATGTCCCTGAGTGTCCTGACCAAACCACTGTCGGTACAACTTGTTGGCAAACAGCAGTTCCTTGCTGCCCAAGGGTGCCACTGAGACCGAGGCATCGAGTGCCTCCAGAACGATGGTGAATCGTTCGTGCGAACTGGCCAGCTGTTCGCGGATGCGATTGGGCTCGGTGATGTCGGTCATCGATGTCATCCAGCCGGTATGCCGTCCTCTGGCATCGATCAGCGGCGAGACATACATTCGCGCGTCAAAGAGCGAACTGTCCTTGCGCTTGACCCGTACCTGAAACCCCCCGGGGCTTTGCAGTCCCTTGAGTTCATCTTCCAGTCGCTTCATGAGCAAGTCATGGTCTTGTTCGGGCCAGTAGGGAAAAGGTGCTGTGGCGCCGACCAGTTCCTGTTCATTCCAGCCGGTCATCTCGCAAAACGCCGCATTCACGTAGGTGATACGTCCTTCCAGATCGAGCGCCCGCATCCCGGTGAGCATGGAGTTTTCCATGGCACGACGGAAATTGGTTTCCGCGATCAGTGCTTTCTGGACTTGCAGACGCCGACGGCTGTGACGCCAATTCGCAATCAGCATCCAGGCCGTCATCAAGCTCAATGCACTGACCAGCCAGAACTGGGCATTGCCCACCAGGCCGGTCGACGTGCGCCATGCCTGTGCCCTGATCAGCAAACCATTGCCTACGGGTGAAACGGGTATCTGATATTCGTTGGCTGCAGGAGATGCCCAAGGCAGCATGGTCACAGGCCGAGTGCGCTTGGGTATGGTCTGGCCAGCCAGCAACTGTCCTTGGGCGTTGACGAGTGAAACCGCGTATTTGGCCAGGATCTCCGTGGGTACACCGTAACGCAACAGGTTTTCCAGTGTGTATTCGGCCATCAACACCCCGATGAACCGATTCTTGCTGTCATTCAGAGGGGTGTGCAGCTGGAGCAGGGGCAGGGCGCCCTCACGGCCCGTTTCCGTGTCGATCACTCCGTATATGGACTGATCGAGGTCGCGTGCAAGATCGTAGTGCGTCTGGCTTTCGCCCGCTGGCAAAGCCTCGCCACTGGGCGGAAGTTGCCCGAGGAGACTCGCGACATTGTGGGTGGACAGCACCATGCGTCTTTCGTCAACCCAGGACAAGGATTGCAATTCGGGGTGCTGCTGCACCAAGGCTTCTGCGCGTGCGAGAAACTGGTCCTTGCGCATGGTCTGGCTGGTCAGGTCCCGCGCCATCTGTGTGATTTGCTCCTGCCTCTCCAGCAGACGCAGACGCAATCGTTGCTGAGCGTATTCAACGTCCCTGCGAACCGCTTCCTGCTCGCGCTCGATTTCCTCGCCACGCAGGTACCAGAATGCACTGGCGATGGCTGCCATGAACAAAATGACCGCTGCAACGGGGGCCAGATTTGCGAAGCGGTCCTGACGACCCGGTGTCTGCCTTTGCCACCACTGCTGCCACTGCTCCACCGGGTGTGCTACTGGCGCCGTCATCATGTCTCGAGAAGCTTTCATTGGTTTCGAGTGTAGTGGTTCTCTCGCATGAAAGCCGGATTTAATTTCATAATAAGAAATCATCTGGCGCTATTTGAAAAATAAAAAAACTGTGCGAAACTTGCGTCATCGACTGAACCACAATGCCAAGGAGACCTTTGATGACCGCCGTCAATCCAAACCAGCCCGTGCCCGATATGGACGCTCAGGAAACCCGTGAATGGATGGACGCGCTGTCCGCCGTGATCGAAAAGGAAGGTGGTGAGCGCGCCCACTTCCTGCTGGAACAGCTGCTGGAACATGCCCGTGAGAGCAGCATTGATATGCCGTTTTCGGCGACGACAGGCTATGTCAATACCATCGAGCCGGCGCAGGAAGCCAGCTGCCCGGGCAACATCGAAATCGAAGAGCGCCTGCGCGCCTACATGCGCTGGAACGCCATGGCCATGGTGGTCAAGGCCAACCGCCACAACCCCGAAGACGGCGGTGACCTCGGCGGCCACATCGGTTCGTTCGCTTCGCTGGCCCACATGTTCGGCGCCGGATTCAACCATTTCTGGCATGCAGAGAGCGAAAACCATGGCGGCGACTGCGTCTACATCCAGGGCCATGTGGCGCCGGGTGTCTATGCCCGTGCTTACCTCGAAGGCCGCCTGACCGAAGAGCAGCTGCTCAATTTCCGCCAGGAAGTGGACGGCAAGGGCCTGTCGAGCTACCCGCACCCCAAGCTCATGCCCGAGTTCTGGCAGTTCCCCACGGTGTCTATGGGCCTGGGCCCGTTGATGGCGATTTACCAGGCGCGTTTTTTGAAGTACCTGCACGCCCGTGGCATTGCCAACACCGAAAACCGCAAGGTCTGGGTGTTCTGCGGCGACGGCGAGATGGACGAGGTCGAATCGCTGGGCGCGATCGGCCTGGCCGCACGCGAAGGCCTGGACAACCTGATCTTCGTCATCAACTGCAACCTGCAGCGCCTGGACGGTCCGGTGCGTGGCAACGGCAAGATCATTCAGGAGCTCGAAGGTGAGTTCCGTGGTTCGGGCTGGAACGTCATCAAATGCCTGTGGGGCTCCAATTGGGACCCGCTGCTGGCGCGCGACAAGACCGGCGCGCTGCGCAAGATCATGATGGACACGCTGGACGGCGACTACCAGGCCTTCAAGGCCAACGACGGCGCTTATGTGCGCAAGCATTTCTTCGGCCGCGACCCCAAGGCGCTGGAGCTGGTCTCGCACCTGTCGGACGACGACATCTGGAACCTGCGCCGCGGTGGCCACGACCCGCAGAAGGTCTATGCCGCCTACCACGCTGCTGTCAACCACAAGGGCCAGCCCACCGTGCTGCTGATGAAGACCGTCAAAGGCTTCGGCATGGGCAAGGCCGGCGAGGGCAAGAACACGGTGCACCAGACCAAGAAGCTCACGGACGACGACATCAAGTACATGCGTGACCGCTTCAACATCCCGATCCCGGACAGCGAACTGTCCAAGATCCCGTTCTACAAGCCGGCCGACGACACGCCCGAAATGCGATACCTGCA
>Ga0255165_1000626_pt1 | contig 10869 bp, 13 predicted proteins | sample Atl_Cont_RepB_8d_FD_183182 | JGI IMG/M metagenome (GOLD analysis project Ga0255165, IMG submission 183182) | Freshwater microbial communities from Altamaha River, Georgia, United States - Atl_Cont_RepB_8d | ecosystem: Environmental > Aquatic > Freshwater > River | place: USA: Georgia | collected... | reverse complement strand
TCATCAACAGCGTGCACGACTTCGTGCGCCGGCGCGATCAGGCGCGTGAGGCGGTGGCACCGCAGGACCTGCTCGAAGCCATTGCCCCTTTGGTGAGCTTGCAGGCGCGCAAGCTGGGAGTCCGTGTGCACACCGAGCTCGAGCCGGCGCTGCCCGCGGTCTTCTGCGACCGCACCATGGTGGAACAGGTGCTGCTGAACCTCGCCCGCAACGGCATGCAGGCCATGGATCACCCGGGCTGTCGCGACCGCCTGCTGGTGTTGCGCGTCCAGCGTGCCGCCTCGAATGCGCGACAGAACTGGGTGGAGTTCAGCGTGGCCGATCGGGGCAGCGGCATCGATCCGGAGGTGGCCACGCAACTCTTCACGCCGTTTTTTACCACCAAGGCCGAAGGCATGGGCCTGGGCTTGAGTCTGTGCCGCACCGTGATCGAGCAACACGGCGGGCACCTGGAACACCTGCCGAATCTGCCCGCAGGCACCATTTTTCGCTTTATCCTGCCCACGGCAAGCAAGCCGCCGGGCGTGCCTGTCGCCCTTGAAGGGCCCTAAAATCAACGGCATGCCCAGTCCAGTGAACGCCACGGTCCACATCGTTGACGACGATGCCAGCGTCAGGGAAGGCATGGCCTGGCTGCTGCGAACGCGTCGCCTGCTGAGCAACAGCTTCGAGAGCGCCGAGCAGTTTCTGGCTTCACTGGAGGGCCAGCAAGCCCAGTGGGCCCCTCATTGCCTGCCTTCCCAAGCAGGCTGCATCCTGCTGGATGTGCGCATGCCGGGCATGAGTGGCCTGGCCCTGTTCGAACAGCTGCTTGAAAACGGCATTGCCCACGCCTGGCCTGTGATCTTTTTGACCGGGCATGCCGATGTACCGACGGCCGTGGACAGCGTCAAACGCGGGGCTTTCGATTTCTGCGAAAAGCCTTTCTCTGACAACGCTCTGGTTGACCGCGTCGAGCAGGCACTGGCCCTCTCCCACGAACGCCTGGCCCACCGGCTGCAACGTCAGCAACTGCAAGAGCGCCTGGCCGAGCTGACCGAGCGCGAGCGCGATGTCATGCGTCTGGTGGCCAGGGGTTTGCCCAACAAACTGATCGCGGATGAACTGGACATCAGCGTGCGTACGGTTGAGGTGCATCGCGCCCGGGTTTTCGACAAGATGGATGTCAAGTCGGCCGTGGAACTGGCCAATCTGATGCGGGAGGTGACGTGAACTCTTCGATTGCGGCATGGAACAGGCGTCGATGGGCTGCGGGCCTGGGGGTGACCCTGCTGGCAGGCTGCGGCAGCACGCCGCCAACGCGTCACACAGCCCCGGCGGCACCGCGCACCATGCTGCCCCAGCGCAACGATGTTGCACTGTTTGCCATGGGCCTGCTGGACAGCCCCTACCGGTGGGGCGGCCGTGGCCCGGCCACCGGCTTCGACTGTTCAGGCCTGGTCAGCCATGTTTTTGCCGAGTCCATCGGCCTGCAGGTGCGAGGCAGTTCTGCCGATCTGGGGCGGCAGGCGCGGCCCGTGCCGGTCGAGCAGTTGCAGCCCGGCGATCTGCTGTTTTTCAACACCCTGGGTGCACGCCATTCCCATGTCGGGGTCTATGTCGGCAACGGGCGCTTTGTGCATGCCAGCAATCCCCGTACCGGTGTGCGCATCGACCAGCTCAGCAACCGTTACTATGCTGCTCGCTTCGAAGGCGCGGGCACACTGCTCGATTAAGGTCGATCTTCTTCCTCGCGGTCCTTGGACGCGGGCTTGAGAATTTCACCCTTGTGGCGCCCTGCAAACATGGTCCACCAGACAATGGCCAGCAGGATCACCAAAGCCAGCAATGCTTCCAGCAACAACAGCAACATGCAATCTCTCCGAATTCGGACCCTGAGTCTGACCTGTATTTCCCGGCCCCTTCTGGTGGCCTGTGCATTGGCGCTGGCCATTGTAGGCAGCGGCCTGCCTGGCTGCTCGGTGGCGCCGCCAGTGCCCATACCCTCAGCAGGAAATGAGGCCGCCCCATTACCGGCACCGATGACACAAGCCAAAAGTCGATGGATACCCGTTCCATGGTCCGAGCTGCCCGGCTTCGAACATGATGCCCTGCACGAGGCTTGGCCAGCCTGGCTGCGCAGCTGCGAGAAGCCGACACCGGTCTGGCGTCCGCTGTGCCCGCAGCTGCGGCAACTCAGTGGCGCCAGTCTGACAACGCAACAAGCGTTCTTGCGCGAGCGACTGCAGGCCTACCGGATCGAGTCGCATCAGGCCCAGGGGCAAGGTCTGCTGACGTCCTATTACGAGCCTGTACTGGAAGCGAGCCGCAAGCCCGAGGGGCGCTTTGTCGTACCGCTGCATGCCGTCCCGGCGGGGCTGGCAGCGCGCAAGCCCTGGTTCACCCGGCAGGAAATCGATACCCACCCACAGGCCCGTGCGGCGCTGCGTGGCAAAGCACTGGTCTACCTCAACGACCCGGTCGACGCGATGGTGCTGCACATTCAGGGTTCGGGCCTGGTCAACGTGACCGAGGCCGATGGCCGCCGACGCACGGTGCGTCTGGCCTTTGCCGGAACCAACGAGCAGCCCTACCGAAGCATCGGCCGCTGGCTGCTGGACCAGGGCCTCACCCGCGATGCGAGCTGGCCGGGGATCAAGGCCTGGATCGCGCGCAACCCTTCACGGGTACAGGAGCTGCTGTGGCAGAACCCGCGCTATGTGTTCTTCCGTGAAGAACCGCTGCCGGCAGGCGAGATGCCCGGACCCAAAGGCGCACAGGGGGTGCCTCTGACCGCCGGCCGCTCGATCGCTGTGGACCCGGGCAGCATCCCTTATGGCACACCGGTCTGGCTGGCTACCCCGGGGCCCACGGCCCGTCTGCAGCGGCTGGTGCTGGCCCAGGACACGGGCAGCGCCATCGTGGGTGCGGTGCGCGCCGACTACTACGCCGGCTCCGGGCCGGAGGCCGGTGAACTGGCCGGGCGGCTCAAACAGCCGTTGCAGCTGTGGGCGCTGTGGCCCAAATGAGCACAACATGACAGCCCTGACCTGCCGCCCCGGCTGCGGCGCGTGCTGCGCGGCACCCTCGATCAGCTCGTCAATTCCGGGCATGCCGCAGGGCAAACCGGCCGGTGTGCCCTGCGTGCAGCTCGATGCGCAGCTGCGCTGCCGCCTGTTCGGCCTGCCTGAACGCCCGGCGGTGTGCGGGCAGCTCATGCCCTCCCTGGAGATGTGTGGAGCCGAACAAGATGGCGGTCACCATGCCAGGGTGTACCTTGCGCGACTGGAAGCGCTGACCCGCCCGGGCTAAGCTGGTGCCTGCCAATGTCTGCACCCTAGCGAGAGCGAGTCCTTGCTCGCGAAAGCTTCGGCTGCAAGCGCGGCCTCCTGCAGCACCACAAGCCCCCTACCTGGAGATGCCATGAACAACAAACCCGGCACCATGCACCCCGACGAGTGGCAACTGCGCGTCGATCTGGCTGCCTGCTACCGGCTCGTCGCCCTGTACGGCTGGAGTGACCTGGTCTTCACCCACATCAGCGCCAAGCTGCCGGCCTCGGTCACGGGCGGTGAGGACCAGTTCCTGATCAACCCCTATGGCCTGATGTTCGACGAGATCACCGCGTCCAGCCTGGTCAAGGTCGACATGGCCTGCAACAAACTGGACGACAGTCCGCACCCGGTCAATCCGGCCGGCTTCGTGATCCACAGCGCGGTGCACGCGGTGCGGCCCGACGCGGGTTGCGTGCTGCACACCCACACCCGCGCGGGCGTGGCCGTGAGCGCACAAAAGCACGGCGTGCTGCCGATCAGCCAGCAAAGCACATTTGTGCTGGCTTCCCTGGCCTACCACGACTACGAAGGCGTTGCGATCCGTGACGATGAAAAGGTTCGACTGCAAGCTGATCTGGGCCAGGCCAACTACCTGATGCTGCGCAACCACGGCCTGCTGACCGTGGGCAAGACCATCGCCGACGCCTTCCTGTCGATGTACACCTTCGAGAACACCTGCCGTATTCAGGTGGATGCGCTGGCCGGACAAGCCGGCCCGGGCGAGCTCACGGCAGTCAACCCGCAAATCCTGGGCGGCGTGGCCCACGCCATGAAAGTGCAGACCGGCGGCATTGGCGGGGCTTTTGTCTGGCCCTCGCTGCTGCGCAAGCTGCAGCGGGAAAATCCAGGTTTTGATATGTAAACCGTCTGTAGACGCGTGGTTTTCCTTCAGGTCGTCATGGCGAGCGCAGCGTGGCCATCTCCTGTGATCGCCATGTCGCTACGCTCTTCGCGATGACGACTTCCTCCCTTTCATCTCCCTTGTGACCCACACCCACCGTGACCACGCTTTTTGACCCCCTGCAGGCCGGTGGCCTGAAACTTGCCACCCGCATCGTCATGGCACCGCTGACCCGCAACCGGGCTCCGGGCGCGCTGGCCAACGGCCGCATGGCCACTTACTACCGCCAGCGCGCCAACCCCGCCACTGGCGCCGGCCTCATCATCACCGAAGCTACCGCCATCAGCCACCAGGGCCAGGGCTACTCGGACGTGCCCGGCATCTGGAGCGCCGAGCAGATCGCAGCCTGGAAGCCGGTCACCGACGCCGTCCATGCGGAAGGGGGAAAGATCGTCATGCAGCTCTGGCATGTGGGCCGTGTCTCACACACGAGTCTGCAACCGGACGGAGGCGCACCGGTGGCGCCTTCGGCCATCATCGCCAAAACCAAGACCGTGCTGCTGATCGACGGCAAGGCCCAGTTTGTCGAAACCTCGGCACCGCGCGCGCTCGATGTCAGCGAGCTGCCCGGCATCGTGCAGGACTACCGCCGTGCCGCCGCCAACGCTGTGGCCGCCGGCTTTGACGGCGTCGAGGTGCACGCCGCCAACGGCTACCTGATCGACCAGTTTTTGCGCAGCGGCAGCAACCAGCGCAGCGACGCCTACGGTGGTTCAATCGAGAACCGCACGCGCTTCCCCCATGAAGTGATGCAAGCCGTGGTGGCCGAGATCGGCGGCGGCCGCACCGGCATCCGCCTCTCGCCCGTCACGCCGGCCAACGATGCCAGCGACGACCAGCCACAGCCGCTGTTCGAACATGTGGTAAGCCAGCTGGCTCCGCTCGGCCTGGCCTATGTGCATGTCATCGAAGGTTCAACCGGTGGTCCGCGCGACCACCAGCAAGGCCCCGCGCCGTTTGACTATGCTGCACTGCGCCAGGCTTATCGCCAGGCCGGCGGACAGGGCGCCTGGATGGTCAACAATGGTTACGACCTGACCCTGGCAAACCATTCTTTGGCCGAAGGGGCTGACCTCGTGGCCTTTGGGCGCCCCTTCATCGCCAACCCCGACCTCGGTGCGCGACTGAAGCAAGGCGGCCCGTTCAACACACTCGACCGCGCCACGCTCTACGGCGGCGGCGATGCGGGGTATCTGGACTACCCCACGCTGGGATAAATCCGGTCGGCTGCGCGCCGTTCAGCCCAGCCCCACGGGTGCTGGTGCGCGTTGCACGATGAGGCTGAACAGGGCCTCGTATTCAGCGGTTGGCGGGTATTTGCCGGTCAGGGGGTCAGCGTTTTGCTCGAAGGCGGCATCGATCTCGGCCCAGTCGGTCACGCTCAGGCTTTTTTCAGCTTCAGGCAGGATGACCTCTTCTTCCAGCCGCATGTGGTCCAGGTAAAAATCCACGTACTTGGTGAACGCGTCCCGGAATGCTGGACGGCGTGAAGGCCCCAGCAGTTCCCAGGCGAGCAGCAGGTGCTGCAGTTCACGCGCAGCCTTTTCGCTGTACATGTGGTCACGTTCGAGCCGGTCGATCGCGCCCAGTACCTTGGGCGAGGCCTTGACCACCTTGGGGAACAACAGGTTCGATTCCTTGGGGTGATGCAGCCGCTCGGGGTATTCGTCAATGTAGAACAGCATGGCCCGCACCACGTCAAAGAAGCTCTTGCGGCTCTCATCCGGTCCCTGCTCTACCAGCATGCGCATGGACTGGAGCATGGCGGCCAGCGAGGCGTGTTCGTCGCGGATGATCTGCAGACTGCGGGGAATGGCCATGGTATCTCTCCTGTATGGAGCACAGTGTGCAAAAACCACGGTCCGAACTTCATGACATAAATCAAGGAGAAGACTTTAGCCAACCGGGCGGTCGGGAAATTTCCAGCGTTTGAGCAGCAGGGCATTGGTCATGACGCTGACCGAACTGAGTGCCATGGCCGCGCCCGCGATCACCGGGCTGAGGTAGCCCAGGGCCGCCAGCGGGATGCCCGCTGTGTTGTAGGCAAAGGCCCAAAACAGGTTCTGGCGGATCTTGGCCACGGTGCGGGCCGAGATGTCGAGCGCAGCACCCACCAGCGCCACATCGCCGCGCATCAGGGTGATGCCTGCTGCATGCATGGCCACATCGGTGCCATTGCCCATGGCCAGGCCCACGTCGGCGGCGGCCAATGCGGGCGCGTCGTTGACGCCATCACCCACCATGGCCACCACGCGTCCGCCCTCCCGGAGCTGGCTGACCGCCTGCGCCTTGTCGCCGGGCAGCACTTCGGCCAGCACCTCGCCGGCTTCGGGACGCAGACCCAGACGGCGTGCCATGGCTTCGGCGGCGGCGCGGTTGTCGCCCGAGATCATCACCAGCTGCAGGCCGCGGGCACGCAGCGCGTCGAGCGCTTCGCGCGCGCCGGGTTTGGGCTCGTCTCCAAACGCCATCAGCAACAGGGGGCGCATACCCTGCGCCGTATGCTCGGCCAGTGCCGACAGGCTCGCGCCTTGCTGCTGGAAAGCGGCGATATCGGTCTGCCAGGGCTGCAGGTCCAGCCCTTCGTCCTGCAGCCAATGCAGGCTGCCCAGGAGCAGCGTGCGGCCCAGCACCTCGGCCTGCACGCCGCGGCCGGGCACGGCCTGCAAATTGACAGCTGCGGGCAGGGGCAGGCCTTGCGCCGCGTTCACCACCGCACGGGCCAGCGGGTGTTCGCTGCCCTGCTGAACCGCGGCAGCCAGCGCCAGCACGGTGGTGGCATCCTGAGCTGATGCGACGACGTGACCGATCAGCCGGGGCTGGCCCACGGTGAGGGTACCGGTCTTGTCAAAGGCCACCGTCTGCACCTGGTGAGCCATCTCCAGTGCCTGTGCGTCCTTGATCAGGATGCCGTGTTTTGCCGCCACGCCAGTCCCGGCCATGATGGCCGCCGGCGTGGCCAGACCCAGCGCGCAGGGGCAGGCGATCACCAGCACCGCAACCGCGTGGATGAGTGCATGCTCATAAGCTGCACCCTGCAGGAGCCAGACCATCGCGGTGATGAGCGCGATCGCGATCACCAGAGGCACAAACACCTCGGCCACCCGGTCCACCAGTCGCTGGATCGGTGCCTTGGCGGCCTGCGCGTCTTCGACCAGGCGGATGATGCGCGAGAGCACCGTTTCATGACCAACCGCAGTGACCTGCATGCGCACGCGGCCTTCACCATTGATCGAACCGCCGGTGAGTGCTGCGCCGACCACCTTGGCCACCGGCAGTGGCTCGCCGGTCAGCATCGATTCATCGACCTGGGTCTGGCCTTCCAGCAGTTCGCCGTCAACCGGGAAGCGTTCGCCCGGCTTGACAGTGAGCACGTCACCCATCCGAAGCTCGGCCACGGGCACATCCTGCTCGCCTTCATCGGTGAGCAGGTGCGCGGTGTCGGGGCGCAGCGCATGCAGGGCGCGAATGGCCTCGGTGGTCTGGCGCTTGGCACGGGCTTCAAGCCATTTGCCCAGCAACACCAGGGTGATGACCACGGCCGAACCTTCAAAATAGAGGTGCGGCGCATGGCCTTCATGCGCGGTCAGCCACAGCCAGACCGAGAGCAGCCAGCCCGCGCTGGTACCCATTGCCACCAGCAGGTCCATATTGCCGGTAAAGGCCTTGAGTGCGTGCCAGCCAGCCTTGTAAAACCGCGCGCCCAGGATGAACTGCACCGGCGTGGCCAGCGCAAACTGCAGCCAGGCCGGCAGCATCCAATGCTGGCCAAACAGGTCGCCCACCATGGGCAGCACCAGCGGGGCCGAGAGCAGCAGACCCCAGCCGACGGGTGCAAAACCAGTCCAGGAACCGCCGCTCTGCATGGCATCGGTCTCGCTCGCGGCGCGGGGCTCGTAGCCGGCATCGCGAATCGCTCGACGCAGCATGCCTTCACTGGCGTCCTTACCCGAGATGGTCACATGCGCCGATTCGGTAGCGAGATTAACCGCCGCGCTGTCCACCCCCGGGACCTTCCTGAGCGCCCGCTCGACCCGAGCAACGCAGGACGCACAAGTCATGCCACCGATGCCAATATCGTAAGTCTGGGTCGGTGAATTGATCTGTGTCATGTACAAAGCCTCTTGCGGGGTTAAGCTTGGTGTCATACCCTTTGGGGCTGATCGAGGATACACCCGTGAAACAGGTATTTGATGTTCAAGGCATGAGTTGCAACCACTGCGCTAAAGCCGTCACCAAGGCGGTGCAGCAACTCGACCCGCAAGCGCAGGTGCAAGTGGATCTGGCGGCCAACAAGGTTGAAGTCGAATCCACGCAGGCGCGCGAGGCAATTGCCAAAGCCATCGCCGACGAAGGCTACGCAGTGACAGCCTGATTTTTTTGCAGCAAGGAGAATCCCATGAAAAGCAATGTCGGCGGCATCGACCGCATCCTTCGCATCGTGATCGGTCTGGTTCTGGTGGCGCTCGCGGCCACGGGTCAGGTCGGGGCCTGGGGCTGGATCGGCCTGTTGCCGCTGGCCACCGGTGCACTGGGCTGGTGCCCGCCCTACAGCATTTTCGGCATCAACACCTGCAAGAACCGCAACCTGTCCTGATCCACCCGCGCGCGGCAAGCCCTTGCGGGCTGCGGCATGATGGCGGCATGAACAGCCCCATCGCTTCCTTGGCCGTGCAGCAGCCGCGCACAGTCGAAACCCTGATCACCGGTCGCCCCACGCGCGACGGCGCCGGTGTGCGTCTGACCCGTGTGCTGACCGGCGAGCTGCAACAGCGGCTTGATCCATTCCTGATGCTTGACAACTTCGCGAGCGACGACCCCAAGGACTATGGCGCGGGTTTCCCGGACCACCCACACCGCGGCTTTGAAACCGTGACCTACATGATTGCTGGCCGCATGCGCCACCAGGACAGCAGCGGCGGCGAGGGCCTGCTGCAAAACGGGGGCGTGCAATGGATGACCGCGGGCCGCGGCGTGATCCACAGTGAAATGCCCGAGCAGGAAGAAGGTCGCATGGAAGGCTTTCAGCTCTGGCTGAACCTGCCCTCGTACCAGAAGATGTGCACGCCCTGGTACCGCGACATCCAGAGTGCCGACATTCCGGAACTGACCACGCCCGAAGGCGTGTTCGTGCGCGTGATTGCCGGCACCACCCACAGTGTGAAGGGTGCCATGCACCGCCCGGCCAGTGATTTCCCGACCGATCCGCTGTATTTGGACTTGCATTTCTCGGACGTTCAGACATTCCGGCAAGCTCTGCCTGCCCGGCACAACACGTTCGTGTATGTTTACCGTGGTGAACTTGAAGTGCTGGGTCACTCTGGCAAGACCACTGTGCCGCTGCAGCGCATGGCGATCCTGGCCAATGAAGGCGATGGGGTCGTGCTGCGTGGCAGTCCCGGTACGCGCGCATTGCTGATCAGCGGTCAGCCTCTGGGGGAACCTGTCGCGCAATACGGTCCGTTTGTGATGAACACCCGCGAAGAACTCATGCAGGCAGTTCATGATTACCAGACAGGTCGTCTGGGACGGTGATGGCTTTTTCTCGGTGACATCCTGGAACAGCACTTTACAAATCTCTGCACAGAGGTGATGTAGCCCTTACACAGCCAGCCCAAACTCCTTTTCAACCTGCTGACGGTCGTCGCAGGTTCATCCTCAAGGAGTACACGATGAAAGTATGGCGCACCCCTCTGATCACCCTGGGTCTTCTGACAGCCCTGGGTACCACCGCCTTTGCCCACATGGGTCCCGACATGCAGAGCAGACATGGACAACAGGGCCCACGCACGGAAAAAATGCATGAATTCATGGCTGAGCGCCATCAAAAGCAGCTCGGTGAACTCAAAGCCAAACTGCAACTCGATCCGGGCCAGGAAAACGCCTGGAAGGGCTTTGTCGAAGTGATGCAGCCGCCAGCACGGGGGAAGGCACAGACAGACCGCAGCGCACTCGAGAAGCTGACTGCACCTGAACGCATTGACCAGATGATGGCCTGGCATGCAGAGCGCGAAACAGACATGAAAAAACGCGGTGAAGCCACCAAGGTCTTCTATGCCGGACTGAATGCCGACCAGAAAAAGACCTTTGATGCCGAAACAGCCAGGATCATGACCGGTCATCGTCGCCAGCACGGGCATCGCCATTGAACTGCCCGGATTGACTTGGGTCAAGACCAGTGCTGCGAGGCACCGATAAGCTTGACCCATGTCACCCGCACCTACGCCCGATGCGCGTTCAAGCGCGCAATTGCCTCCCATCCTGCCGATCGAACCCGACCAGCCACTGCGCTGGCTGGTACTGGGTTTCAGGGACCTCACACACAACCCTTTGCTGAGCCTGGCGCATGGCCTGCTTTTGGCCATCGCCGGCGCGCTGATCACCTGGCTGGCGTTTGACAGATTCTGGTTGCTGGCCGGGCTGGTGTCGGGCTTCATGGTCGGTTCACCGGTACTCGCCACCAGTCTGTATGCGATGAGCCGCGCCATCGAGCGTGGCGAACCGGTCAACGTCCGCTTGCTGGTCGATACCTGGACGCGCTGGCAGATCCGCCTGCAGGTGCAACCCGACAGCTACTGGGCCCTGGTTCGCTTCGGTCTGCTTCTCGGTCTGGCCACAGCAGGCTGGGTATTCACTTCTTCGGCCTTCATCTGG
>Ga0255165_1000623_pt1 | contig 10907 bp, 8 predicted proteins | sample Atl_Cont_RepB_8d_FD_183182 | JGI IMG/M metagenome (GOLD analysis project Ga0255165, IMG submission 183182) | Freshwater microbial communities from Altamaha River, Georgia, United States - Atl_Cont_RepB_8d | ecosystem: Environmental > Aquatic > Freshwater > River | place: USA: Georgia | collected... | reverse complement strand
TGCCCGCGACTTGCTGCCCGAGATTCTCAGCCGCCTGCGTTTTTTGGAGCAGGTTGGCTTGGGCTACCTCACCCTCGATCGGGGTGCCCCCACGTTGAGTGGGGGTGAAGCGCAACGCATTCGGCTTGCTGCCCAATTGGGCAGCAATTTGCAAGGCGTGTGCTATGTGCTGGATGAGCCCACCATTGGCCTGCACGCACGCGACAACCAGATCCTGCTCGACGCCCTGCACCTGCTCAGCAGCAAGGGCAACACCTTGGTGGTCGTAGAGCACGATGAAGACACCATTCGCCGCGCCGATCACGTGATCGACATCGGTCCGAGCGCGGGCAAGCGCGGCGGCCAACTCATCGCCCAGGGTCGCATTGACGACCTGACGGCGCAGGCCGAACACTCCCAAACCGGACGCTACCTGCTACACACCATGCGCCATCCCTTACAAGCGCGGCGCGCGGTCAACCGCCAGTCCGTGCCCGATTGGTTGCATTTGGGCGGCGCGGCCTTGCACAACCTGCGCGAGGTGTCGGTGGAGATTCCGCTGCGCCGCTTGGTGGCGGTCACCGGGGTGAGCGGCTCCGGAAAGAGCACCTTGGCGCGTGATGTGTTGCTCGCCAATGTGGCTGCGGCAGTGTCGCAGCGCAGCACGGCGGCCGGACGCAAGGCGGACGAGGCGGGGAAAACGCCGGCCTGGATCGGTTGCAGTAGCTTGCGCGGCTACGCCGTGATCGACCGCGTGCTGGAAGTGGATCAGACCCCGATTGGCAAAACCCCACGCTCCTGTCCGGCCACCTATATTGGGTTTTGGGACACCATTCGCAAACTCTTTGCCGAAACCCTGGAAGCCAAGGCGCGCGGTTATGGGCCGGGGCGATTTAGTTTCAATACCGGCGAAGGCCGTTGTCCCGGCTGCGAAGGCCAAGGGATGCGGACCATCGAGATGAGCTTCCTCCCCGACGTGAAGGTCTTGTGTGAAACCTGCAAAGGCGCGCGTTTCAATCCCGAGACCTTGAGTGTGAGCTGGCGCGGGAAAAATATTGGCGACGTCTTGCAAATGGAAGTTGACGAGGCTGTGGCGTTCTTCGCCAGCATGCCCTCGATTGCACACCCTCTGCAATTGTTGAGTGATGTGGGCTTGGGTTACCTGACCTTGGGCCAGCCATCACCCACCTTGAGCGGCGGCGAAGCGCAGCGCATCAAACTCGTGACCGAACTCAGCAAGGTTCGTGACGATGTGGGACGACGCGGCCAAAAGGCCCCCCACACCCTCTATGTGCTCGACGAGCCCACCGTTGGCCTGCACATGGCCGACGTCGACAAACTCATTCGTGTGCTGCATCGCTTGGTCGACGCCGGGCACAGCGTGGTGGTGATCGAGCACGACCTGGACGTGATCGCCGAAGCCGACTGGATCATCGACCTCGGCCCCGAAGGCGGCAACGCGGGCGGCCAAGTTGTGGCGGCGGGCACACCCGAAGACCTGGTGCGCCTGGGCACGCACACTGGCAAGGCGCTGGGGCCGGTGCTGGCGCGGACCTGACGGACCTGGCACGGCCCGGGTAGGAAAGCGTCGGGCTTGAGTCGCTGCCTGGTTTCAGGCCGCGCCCAGTCGCCACAGTGAGGTGACTTCGGCGGCACGTGCTGCATGCAGCGGGTCACTGGCATCCCGGGCCTTGCCGTGGCGGGGGCGGGTGTCGAGGCGGCCCAGGACCTGCAGGCCGGCATCGGCGATCCAGCCCAGCAGTTGGTCGCGCGTGCGCAGCCCCAGGTGCTCGGCCAGGTCCGACAGGATCAGCCAGCCTTCGCCACCGGGCACCAGGTGTTCGCGCAAACCGTTCAGAAAGCCGCGCAGCATGGTGCTGTCTTCGTCGTAGATGGCCCGGTCGAGCAGCGAATGGGGCTTGGCAGGCAGCCACGGCGGGTTGCAAACCACCAGTGCAGCTTGTCCAGGCGGGTACAGATCGGTCTGCAGCAGTTCGACCTGAGCTTGCAGGCCCAGGCGCTGAAGGTTGTCGCTGGCGCAAGCCAGGGCGCGATCGGACAGGTCGGTCGCGACCACGCGAGGGACGCCACGGCGCAGCAGCACGGCCGACAGCACGCCCGTTCCCATGCCCAGGTCAAACATGACCGGACAGGCCTGGAGTGTGGCAGGCAAGGGGGCCTTGGCGACCAGGTCCACGTACTCGCCCCGCACGGGAGAAAACACGCTGTGGTGGGGATGGATGTGTGCGCCCTCCAGCGCGGCAATCGGTACACCTTTCTTGCGCCACTCGTGCGCGCCGACCAGCCCTTGCAGGCTGCGCAGTGACAACACGCGGTGTCGGCCATCGGGCGCTCCCCAGGCTTCGGTGCAGGCCTGTATCACATCGGGCGCGCGCTTGAGGGGAATGCGGTAATCCGCTCCCACTTCCACCAGCAATTGGCCAAGTATCCGTACCCGCAGGGCCTGCGCTTTGCGGTGCTGCTCAAAGCTTTCCAGTGCGGTGGCGGGTGGCCGTGTTTTTTTGCGGGCTGTCGCGGCATCCATGCGGGCCGACATGGCCTGCAGCAGCTGGCAGGCTTGCGGGTAGTCACCGCGCCAGAGCAGGCCTGTGCCTGCGCTGGCCAGGCGGTAGGCGGTGTCGGCATCCATCTCGCGTACGGTCTGCACACGGCTGGGCAGGCGTGCGCCGTTGTCGGCTTGCCAGAGGGCCGAACGTGTCTGCCCGTCTTCTTGCCAGTGGAACTGCGTTGCGTTCATCTGCGTGCCTTGAGCAGGTGGGCCACCAGCTCGGCAAAGCCTGCACCACGCTCCCCTGGCGTGATGTAGCGTGGTGGGTGCATCAATTGCACCTCGAAGCGCCGGATATTGGCCACGCCCACGCTGTGCACAAAATGCTGGAACATGAGCTGGTCGTTGGTCGAGTCCCCGACATAGACCCACTGGTCCAGTTCCGCCTCCAGTTCACGTCCCCACAGCTCTCCCACGATCCAGCGGGCGCCAGACAGCTTGTCGTGCTGGCCATACCAGCCGTTGATGTGGATGCTGCTGATGGTGGCGGTCATGCCTTCTGATTGCATGCGCTGCACGACCGCGTCGATCTGCGCCTGCGACAGTTGGGTGAATTCGCTGTGGTCAATCGCGATGTCGGTTTCGCGCCCGGCGCTGTCCTGTGCCCGGTGGGCACCCGGCACCTTGCATTCAATCCGTGCTAGCACCTGCTGCATCCGTTCGGAATTTGCTTGGCGTGTAGCAGCGTCCTGCTGGTACAGCTTGCGCAGAGGCTGGCCCTCGGCATGGACCAGCGCCACTGCACCGTTTTCGGCCACGATGGCATCCACCGGCCAGCTTTGCGCGAACGGTGTGCTCCAGCCCACCGGGCGGCCGGTGATGGGCACGACCTGCAGGCCAGCCGCCTTCAGGTCGGCCAGGGCCTGCAGCGCATCGGGCGTGATCGCGCCTTCGGTCGTCAGCGTGTCGTCGATGTCGGTGAAGACGCCGACGAGCTTGCCGGGGTGCCAGTCGGCCAGCGGGCGCATGCGGGTTTAGCCTGCCGAGCCCAGAGCCAAGCCCGCATGCTCGCGCAGCGGGTGGAAGTGGATCTTCGGAAACCGCTCCTGCGCCAGCCGCACGTCGTACGGGCTGGTGCACAGGTAGGCCAGGGTGCCGGCGGCGTCCATGGCCAGGCGCTGCGGGTAGGTGTTCGTGAACTCGCGCAGGTCCTGGGCGTTGTCGGCGGTGATCCAGCGCGCGCCGGTGTACTGGCAGTTTTCCAGCCGCACGTCGCAGTCGTATTCGGTCTTCAGGCGGTGCTGCACCACCTCGAACTGCAGCTGGCCCACGGCGCCCAGCAGCATGGGGCCGCCGACTTCGGGCTTGAAGACCTGGATCGCACCTTCTTCGCCCAGCTGGTCCAGGCCCTGCTGCAGCTGCTTGGTGCGCAGCGGGTTCTTCAGGATCACGGTCATGAAGAGTTCGGGCGCGAAGAAGGGCAGGCCGGTGAACTGCAGGTTGGCGCCATCAGTGATGGTGTCGCCCAGCTGCACGCCGCCGTGGGTGGTGAAGCCGATGATGTCGCCAGCATAGGCCTCGTCCACCGCTTCACGCCGTTGGCTGAGGAAGGTCACCACGCTGGTCGGGCGCAGCTCCTTGCCGGTGCGCTGCACCTTGAGTTTCATACCCGGCGTGTACTTGCCCGAGGCCATGCGCACGAAGGCGATGCGGTCCCGGTGGTTGGCGTCCATATTCGCCTGCACCTTGAACACCACGCCCGAGAAGGCGGCGTCTTCGGGCTGGATGGTTTTCTCGACCGTTTCCTTGCCGCTGAGCAGCGTGCTCTTGCGCGGGCGCGGCGAGGGCGCGAGGTCCACCAGCGCGTCCAGCACTTCCATCACGCCGAAGTTGTTCACGCCGGAGCCGAAGAACACGGGGGTCTGCTTGCCGGCCAGAAAGGCCTCGTGGTCAAACGTGGGTGAAGCGCCGGTGGCCAGCTCCATGCTGTCCATCGCGGTCGTCCACTCGTGGCCAAAGCGTGCGGCCAGCTTCTCATGCGTTGTCCCGGACGCCGATCCGGGATCCATGGATGCCGGGTCAAGCCCGGCATGACCCGGTAACGGAATGGTTTCAAAGTCCTGCGGGCGGCGCTCGCTGCCCGACTCGAACACCGTCATGGCCTGCGTGCGCAGGTTGACGATGCCGCCAAACGATTTGCCCTGGCCGACGGGCCAGGTCATGGGCACGCAGGGCATGCCCAGCTCGCGCTCGACTTCGTCCAGGATGTCGAGCGGGTCACGCACCTCGCGGTCCATCTTGTTGACGAAGGTGATGATGGGCGTGTCGCGCTGACGGCAAACCTCGATCAGGCGCCGGGTCTGGGCTTCCACGCCGTTGGCGGCGTCGATCACCATCAGCGCCGAATCCACGGCGGTCAGCACGCGGTAGGTGTCTTCCGAGAAGTCCTTGTGGCCGGGGGTGTCCAGCAGGTTGATCACGTGGTCGCGGTAGAGCATCTGCATCACCGACGAGGCGACCGAAATGCCGCGCTGCTTTTCGATTTCCATCCAGTCCGAGGTGGCGTGGCGCGAAGCCTTGCGCGCCTTGACCGAGCCGGCGATCTGGATCGCGCCGGAGAACAGCAGCAGTTTTTCCGTCAGCGTGGTTTTACCGGCGTCGGGGTGGGAAATGATGGCAAAGGTCCGGCGGCGCCGGGTCTCGTGGGCGTAGGTCACAAAGGGTCCTGGGAAGTCTGGCGCCTGAGGCGCTGCGCGGTACCGCGGCGGCAAGGCGACGGTCAGCCAAAGCCCTGAATTTTACCGGCAGGGCCCATGCGGGCCGCCTTCTTCTATAATCATGCACACTCCGAGGAGCGTTGCAGCGCCCACCAGCCCAGGCTGGCAGCAGGCGTGAGGCTCGGACCCTTCCATTCGCAACGACGCTCATCCACTGGTCCAGTGCGGTGAGTTTCATTCAAAACACGCCCGTGCTGCCCCGTGGTTCATTGACCATTGCACTGGAGCGCACACATGAATGCACCGCTTAAAACTGCCCTCAACGCCGACTGCGTGATCGCCGACATCGGCCTGGCCGACTGGGGCCGCAAGGAAATCAAAATCGCCGAGACCGAAATGCCCGGTCTGATGGCCATCCGCGAAGAATTCGCTGCCCAGCAGCCGCTCAAGGGCGCGCGCATCACCGGTTCGCTGCACATGACGATCCAGACCGCGGTGCTGATCGAAACCCTGCAGTCGCTGGGCGCGCAAGTGCGTTGGGCATCCTGCAACATCTTCTCCACCCAGGACCACGCCGCCGCTGCGATCGCCGCACGCGGCACGCCGGTGTTCGCCATCAAGGGCGAGACGCTGGAGCAGTACTGGGACTACACCCACCGCATCTTTGAATTCGGCGCCAAGGGCACCGAAGGCGAAGGCCCGAACATGATCCTGGACGACGGCGGTGACGCCACCCTGCTGATGCACCTGGGCCAGCGCGCCGAGAAGGACGCATCGGTACTGGCCAACCCGGGCAGCGAGGAAGAGCGGATTTTGTTTGCCGCCATCCAGGCCAAGCTGGCGCAGGACGCCACCTGGTACAGCCGCAAGAGCGCGCAGATCATCGGCGTGACCGAAGAGACCACCACCGGCGTGCTGCGCTTGAATGAAATGGCCGCCAAGGGCTCGCTGAAGTTCCGCGCCATCAACGTCAACGACTCGGTGACCAAGAGCAAGTTCGACAACCTGTATGGCTGCCGCGAATCGCTGGTCGACTCGATCAAGCGCGCGACCGACGTGATGATTGCCGGCAAGGTCGCGGTGGTGGCCGGTTACGGCGATGTGGGCAAGGGCTCGGCCCAGGCCCTGCGTGCCCTGTCTGCGCAAGTGTGGGTCACCGAGATCGACCCGATCAACGCGCTGCAGGCCGCCATGGAAGGCTTCAAGGTCGTGACCATGGAATACGCGGCCGACAAGGCCGACATCTTTGTCTCGGCCACCGGCAACAAGAATGTGATCCGTTACGAGCACATGGCCGCCATGAAGGACGAGGCCATCGTCTGCAACATCGGCCACTTCGACAACGAGATCGACGTCGCCTCGCTGGAAAAACTGCAGTGGGACGAGATCAAGCCGCAGGTCGACCACGTCATCTTCCCCGATGGCAAGAAGATCACCTTGCTGGCCAAGGGCCGTCTGGTGAACCTGGGTTGCGCCACCGGCCACCCGAGCTTTGTCATGTCGTCCTCGTTCGCCAACCAGACCATCGCCCAGATCGAGCTGTTCACCAAATCTGACCAGTACGATGCCGGCAAGGTCTATGTGCTGCCCAAGCACCTCGACGAGAAGGTGGCGCGCCTGCACCTGAAGAAAGTCGGCGCCATGCTGACCGAACTGACGGACGAGCAGGCCGCCTACATTGGTGTGTCCAAGCAGGGGCCGTACAAGGCCAACACCTACCGCTACTGAGTTGAGGCGCTACTGCGCGCCCCGCATGCGGCGTTGCGGGTCCCTCCGAAAATCCTCACGTACAGGACGTACGTTCCGGTTTTCGGATCCTCCCGCGCCTTGCCTGCGAGGCGCTCGCTACGCGCTTGAACACTCGGGTACCTGATGCGTGCTGACCAACTCCTCGTGGAGCGCGGCCTGGCGACTTCGCGCTCGCAGGCGCAGCGGCTGATCGCGGCGGGTGTGCAGTGGCGCAGCGGTGCCGGTGCTTTCAGGCGTGTGGCCAAAAATGGCGACGCGCTGCCCGATGGCGCCGAACTGGTGCTGCTCGACGATGCCGAGGCCCGATACGTCTCACGTGGGGGCCTCAAGCTCGAAGGCGCGCTCAAGGCCAGTGGCTGGGAGGTCTCCGGCTGGCGTTGTCTCGATGTCGGCCAGAGCACCGGGGGCTTCACCGATTGCCTGCTCCAGCAAGGCGCTGTGCAGGTCGTGGGCCTCGATGTCGGGCGCGACCAGCTGCACCCCCGACTGCGCAGCGATGCGCGGGTGGTCTGCATCGAAGGGGTGAACGCCCGCGATCTGCAGCCCGGCGACGCGCGCATTCCGGATGTCGTGCTGGGCTTTGACCTGCTGGTGGGCGATGTGTCGTTCATCTCGCTCACCCTGGTCTTGCCCGCTTTGGTGCCGCTGCTCAAACCGGGTGGCCGTCTGCTGATGCTGGTCAAACCGCAGTTCGAGCTGCAGCCAGGCCAGGTGGGCAAGGGCGGTATCGTGCGGGATGCGTCGTTGTATCCGGTGGTGGAGCACCGGATCCGCACCGCATTGGCTGACTTGGGCGTGCAGGTGGAGGCCTGGCGGGACAGCCCGATCGAGGGTGGTGATGGCAACCACGAATTTTTTGTGCAGGCACTCAAGCCTGCGAACTGATGGAGAGGCGCGATGAAGCGGCCCCTGAGTTTTGAATTTTTTCCGCCCAAGACCCCTGAAGGGGCTGACAAGCTGCGTGCGGTGCGTCAGCAGCTCTACACGCTGCAGCCCGAGTTCTGCTCGGTGACCTATGGGGCGGGCGGCTCCACGCAGGAAGGCACCTTTGCCACCGTGCGCGAGATCATTGCCGAGGGGGTGCCGGCGGCTTCGCACTTTTCGTGTATCGGCGCGACCAGGGCGTCTGTGCGTGCGCAACTGGCCACGCTCAAGGACATAGGTGTCAAGCGCCTGGTGGCGCTGCGCGGCGACCTGCCCAGTGGCTATGGCGCGGGGGGCGAGTTCCATTACGCCAGCGACCTGGTGGCCTTCATCCGTGCGGAGACGGGCGATGACTTTCACATCGAAGTCGCCGCCTACCCCGAGGTCCATCCGCAGGCGAAGTCACCCGAGGCCGACCTGCAGGCCTTCGCCATCAAGGTCAAGGCGGGCGCCCATTCGGCCATCACCCAGTATTTCTACAACAGCGATGCGTATTTCCGCTTTGTTGACGATGCGCACAAGCTGGGCGTCGATGTGCCGGTCGTGCCGGGTATCATGCCGATCACCAGCTCGTCTCAGCTGCTGCGGTTTTCGGATGCCTGCGGCGCCGAGATCCCGCGCTGGATCCGTCTTCGTCTGCAGGCCTACGGCGACGACATCGCTTCCATCAAGGCCTTTGGTCTGGATGTGGTGACCGACCTGTGCGACCAGCTGCTGACGGCCGGCGCGCCGGCCTTGCATTTCTACACCATGAACCAGAGCGCAGCGACCCGTGACATTCTTGGGCGACTGTCTTGATGTCTATGGCCCAGCGCACACAGGGCCCTGTTTCGGTTCGCGTTTGATCTGCTTCAAAAAACATTCATTTCGATCCGGTTTCGTCAAGCTTGATTGCGCCAGCGCACAGACTGTCCGCCTGTGATGGTTTGCAATGGGCGTCGAGCAGATGTTGCTCTGTAGTCAAAGGATGAAACCATGAAAAAAACGATCGTTCTGGCCGCTCTGACCGCCTGTGCAATGGGTGCTGTGCAAGCCCAGGAAAGTCCATGGATGGTGCGTGTGCGTGCTACCCATCTGGACATGGCCAACAAGGACAGCACTGGACTGGGTCTGACCGTTAACAACAAGACCATTCCGGAAGTTGACATCAGCTATTTCTTCTCGCCCAATCTGGCCGCAGAACTGATTTTGACAGTCCCGCAAAAGCAGACGGTTTCGGGCAACGGTAGCGCGATTGGCTCCTTCAAGCATCTGCCGCCAACGCTATTGCTGCAGTACCACTTCACTGGTTTGCAGGGCTTCAAGCCCTACGTGGGTGCCGGTATCAATTACACCGACATCAGCAAGGTCAACATCCTTTCGGGTGCAGCCACGCTCGACAGCCACAGCTGGGGCGGTGCGCTTCAGGCAGGTGTTGATTTCCCGATCGACAAAAACTGGTCGATCAATCTGGATGTCAAGAAGATCTACATCAAGAGTGATGTCTATGTGGGTGGCGCTAGCGTAGGTACGCTCAAGCTCAACCCGCTCGCGGCCAGCGTCGGCATTGGTTACCGTTTCTGATTAACACGCTGATCCAAAACAAAACGCCCCGCGTGCGGGGCGTTTTGCATGGGGCGTTCCGGAATCAGCGTTCGTCGAAGCTCACCACCACCTTGTCGCTGGTCGGCCGCGCCTGGCAGGAGAGCACAAAGCCGGCATCGACCTCGGGGTTTTCCAGCGTGAAGTTCTTGTCCATCACGGTGGTGCCTGCGGTGACCTTACAGCGGCAGGTGCAGCACACGCCGCCCTTGCAGGAGTACGGCAGGTCCAGGCCCATGGCCAGGGCGATGTCGAGGATTTTTTCGTCCCGGTTCATCGGCATCTCGTAGGGCTTGCCGTCGAGCACCACGGTCAGCTGCACTTCGCCGCTGTCGCGCGTGGCCTTGTGGCCCAGCACAGCTTTGGCCTTTTGCTCCGGGCTGAGCGCTTCGAGCGTGGGCGAGGTGAAGCGCTCGGTGCGGATACGGTCGGCTTTCACGCCGGCTTCGAGCAGGGTCTTCTCGGTCTCTTCGATCATCGCTTCGGGGCCGCAGATGAAGACCTCGTCCATGCTGCCCACGGGCAGGAAGGCGTCCATGACGGCGCGCACCTTGGCGGCGTCGATGCGGCCTTCGAGCAGCGGCACTTCCTGCGCCTGGCGCGAGAGGATGTGGATCAGCGTCAGGCGCGAGGGGTAGCGGTCCTTGAGGTCCTGCAGGGCCTCGTTGAACATCACGCTGTCCATGCGGCGGTTGCCATAGACCAGGGTGAACTTGGATTCGGGCTGTTCTTCGAGTGTGCTGGCCATGATCGACAGGATAGGCGTGATGCCCGAGCCGGCGGCAAAGCCCACGCGGTGGATCGCGCGCTGCTTTTGCACGGTGAAGCGACCATCGGGGGGCATCACACGCAAGGTGTCGCCGGCCTGGAGCTGCGTCGCAGCCCAATTGGAGAACACGCCACCCTCGACCGGGCGGATGCCCAGCTCCAGTTCGCCCATGGCCAGACGGCTGCGCGGCGAGCTGATGGAGTAGCTGCGGCGCACGTCGGCGCCGTTGATGTCCGCCCGCACGGTCAGAAACTGGCCAGGCTGGAAGTCGAATTGCGCGCGCAGCTCCGCGGGCACGGCCAGGGTGATGGCCACGGCGCCCGCGGCTTCAGGCGTGACGCGGGCAACGGTGAGGTCATGAAAGCGCATGGCAGATCGCTTTTTTTAATAGGGTTTGAAATAGTCGAACGGTTCCATGCAGTCCAGGCACCGGTACAGGGCCTTGCAGGCGGTGGAGCCGAAATGGGAGGTTTCGGTGGTGTTGGCCGAACCGCATTGCGGGCAGGGCACGACCTCGGCCCTGGCGCTGCGGGCGGCGAACTGCACCACATTGGCTGCGCCGGCTTTTTCGCTGGCGCAGGCGTGTGGCGGCGCAATGCCGTAGGCGCGCAATTTCTCGCGCGCTGCATCGGTCATCCAGTCGGTGGTCCAGGCGGGCGCCAGCTGCATCACAACCGTG
>Ga0255165_1000607_pt1 | contig 11095 bp, 18 predicted proteins | sample Atl_Cont_RepB_8d_FD_183182 | JGI IMG/M metagenome (GOLD analysis project Ga0255165, IMG submission 183182) | Freshwater microbial communities from Altamaha River, Georgia, United States - Atl_Cont_RepB_8d | ecosystem: Environmental > Aquatic > Freshwater > River | place: USA: Georgia | collected... | reverse complement strand
GATAAGCCTGCTGAGGAGTAAGGCTAGGTGCTTCAGTTGGAAGTACAGTAGTAGCTCCAGTAGGATTATCTGCTCCAGCAACCCCAGCACCCTCAGTAGCAGCAGTCTCTTCCATGCCACTCAGATAGTTAGCGCCACCTTCGTAGGTTCCTGTAGGATTCTCTGCACCTGCTACTCCAGCTCCTTCAATGGCTGTGGTTTCTTCCATACCAGCAAGGAAAGGATTCTCTGGAGGAATAACAGGTTCGATACCTTGGCTCATGTCCTGCACAAAAGCTTCATCTAAAGCCACGGTAGTATCAGCCAAAGGTCCAGCATCAGCAGAGAAATAATCAGGCTGAACAACTGAAGGCTCTATCGCAGGTAACGGAGTAGCTACAATATCAGGGGTTGGTATAGCCGCCCCAACTGTTACAGCTTCAGGAACAACAGGTTCAAAAGCAGCAGCTATGTCTTCAATCGGAAGATTACCGCCATAAACGTCCTGAAGACCAGAAGTAGCAGCATTAAGATCCACTTCAGGGGCTGCTGCACTTCCTAATTCACTTAATCCTTGACTAATTGCAACTGATTTCAGAACATCAGCAGGGTCAGCCCCTCGACCTAGAGCAGTACCAACAGTTAGGCCTGTTCCGAGACCGGGAAGAGCAGCATTACCAATAATAGTTCCAATTGGTCCCAGCTCTTGCACAATGTCACCAATTCCTCGAATAGCTCCTGCTACACTCTCTCCCAAACCTCCAAACCATTTACCTAGAAGACTTGATTCGTAAGTAATGTAAGGATCGTGTACTTCACCTTCTTTGGTAATATAAGAGTTACCATGTCCACCAGAAGTAGCATAAACAAGTTCGCCTGTGGGGGCTTTGGCAATGCCTTTAACTGGGCCGTTAGAAGGCATAAAACCAACAGATGAAAAATCAACTGATCCGGCAGGTACAATAAAACCTTTAGGTGATTGACCTAAACGATCTTTAACCCAGTTACCCCATGTATCCTTAGCAGTAATACCACTAGCTTTTACATCAGTAAGGTCAACGTATTGACCAGCGTTCTTAAGACCTGCTAAATTGTCAGAATTTAAAAACCAAGAACTAACATAAGGTTTATCACCTACTTTAATACCCTTGTTAATGGCATCTTCGGAAATAAATGTATAATCACCTTGAGGAGTTGAAAACGTAGTACTCCAAGTACTGGCATTTTCACTACCCCACATATTCTTAGCAAGTTGCGTTGCTCCCGACAGTGACGAAAGATCAATGGCCATCTTACTCTTCTTTAGCTTTGGTTTTCTTCTTCGGCTCTTCTTTTACTTCTTCAAATACTTCTTCCCACTCCGGGTTATCACGGAAACTCTTGATGTCCCCATCCTGCACTACGATAGCGTAGCGATTGGGATCATCGTTGTGAATCATCTTAAATGTAGCCATTCTGTTTCCTTTCTGAAAAGCCCCGTAGGGCTCTTTAAAAAGGACTCCATCCTTTTGAGATGGAGCCTTAGGGGTGCAAGCTTAAGTCTTTGTTATAATTAAGCCAGAACGATCAGCGGCACGCAGGACTTGTCGCGCAGCTCAGACACACCATACAGCGTATCAGCGGTGAACAACGTACCCAGGAATTCCTGCTTGTACTGAGTTTGCGAACGGATGCCCAGTTGCTCAACCAAAACAGCGAAGTCACGCTGGAACAGCAGAGCCACTTTGTCCGGGGTCGAAGCAGCGGTGGTATCGCAGTTCGTAGAAACGAACACTTTCACACCGTAGATATCGCCGAACTCACCGTTCATCAGGGTAGAACCCGTGCCTTTGAAGGCTTGCTCGGTGAAACGAGCGATACCCAACATGCTGTTACGAGCAACCGGAGGAACAACCAGAGAACGGCCGTCCATAGGCACATCGCTGTCGTCCAACGTCTGGATAGCCTTACGGATACCAGCATCAGCGATAGCAGCAGCGTTGGAAGTGCCATAGGTGTAAGCAGCGCCGGTAGAACCGATCAGACCGCCAGTGTACTGCTGGTTAGCAGAGTTACCACCGTTAGCACCACGACCCAACTGAATCAGGCTGGTGTCAACTTGCTTAGCCAGGGCGTAGCCAGCATCTTCCGTGTAGAAACCGCGCAGGCTCGACAGAGCTTGAGCTTCCACGATGTCCTCGATCAAACGCGAGTATTCGTAGTGGTTGTTTATAGACACAGAAATGTCGGTATCGCTCTCAGCGATCAGCGTCACGGTGTTGGCAGCGGCCTTGGCAGAAGCAGAACCACGGGTGGGGCTAGGAATGTGAATCGTGTCACCTTTCTTGCCCTTGAAGTTCATCTTCTTAACCAGGTTAGCCATAACCAGGTTCTTCTTGTACGCAGCAACAATCTCATCACTCCATACTTCAGGAATAAAATTCGCTGCGCTGGTGGTGGTTACGGCATTTGCGCCGGAAAAGGTATTAGCCATTTTATAAAACTCCTAAAAATTGATTATCGAACACGCCCTTCGGCGTATGCTTTCATGATTTCTGGCTGAAGCTGTTCATAACGATCAGGATCAGTCATCTTTAGCCGGATTAGGTCAGCACGGCGATAGACTTTGGCTGAAGACTCTCCAGTACCTCCAGTGTCAACGGAAGCAGCCTTGAGATTCTGTTTAAGAACCTGTTTGCCTGCATCAGCGGTCTGCTTGGCTTTAACACCACGAATCTGCTTAAATGTACTCAACAATTCATCGGCAGCTTGAAAATCGTATTGACTGTCTGCCATAGCAAACATATTCAAACGAATCGGAGAGGCTTTAACCCACTCCTGGAACTCACCATCCCCTACCACTTCTGCAAAATCAGGATGCTTCTGTTGAAGCATTTGCTGAGTCTGCATCTTCTTGAACTGTTGTGCAGCTTCACGAGCAGCGATAATGTCCGGATGAGTCTCAACTGCTTTTTGAACCGCTGTTTTCGGATCTTCAAAGAAGTCAATCTCTGTTTCTTGTTTAGCAACTGGTTGCTCTTTATTGAGGTTCTGCTGAATTAACTGGTCTGCGAGCTTACGCATCTCTCCTACTTCTTGTGCCTGCCTTCCAATCAGCTTTTCAGCCTCTTGGTGCATCTTCACAATATCCTCCAGACTCTTGCCTGAGTATTTCTCAGGAATCTGTGGGACCGCAGGTTCAGGAGTTACCTCCTCTTGGATCTGCTTTTGCTCTTCAGCCTCGATCTCACTCGGCTTCTCAATTTCTTCGTCAATCAATGCCATACTTACCTCTCCTGCCGATAAACGGTTCTAGGATAATTTATAGAATGGAACGACTATATGTTTTCCGTTCCGTTTTGTTTGCGCTCAACAGCCAATTTCTCAGCCCTTTTACGCTCCCATGCGTCATAAGCTGTGGGGAATTGACCTGTAATCCCTTCCAACTTAAACATGGGTGTTGAGATTATGCGTTTAGCATCTTGTGAGCAGATTGGGCAAGCCCTTACTCGGATACTATCGTCCACATAAGCCTCGGTTACGTGATAATCCTCACAGCAGAACTCAAACAATCGTTTCATGTTGGAGCTCCTCAAAGGCTTTCTCACATATTTCCTTACGCTGGAGAACCAGATTAAGAATATCTAACTGTCCTTTACGGAAATAAAGATCTTGTGTGTCCGCGACAGTAGATAAATCGTTTAAACTAGCCTTCAATGCTTGGAAATCTTCCATCAACAATGACCACCCTTTGGTAGCCATCATCGAAAACATCTCTTCGTAGTAAACTTGTAGTTCTTTGTCCATTAGGAGAACTTAGTAGTTAATAATAACGTTAATTTAACATAAAAGGACTACTTTGTCAAGCCTTTTTTGCTCTATTCATCATTTGTAGGGTCGCAATACGCTCATTTGAGGCAATATCAGCGGCTTTTAGGTTAACTTGCTTCTCTTTTAGCATCACGTCAGCCAGTTTTAGGCGCTTTTCAAAGTCATTTCCGTTGTCCAGGTTCGTTGCCGCAGCCTGAATGATGTCAACTCGATGCTTTTCAGGTAGGAGTTGAGCTTCAATCACAGTCTTTTGAGCCTCTGCCTGCTCTTTAGCGGCCTTAGCACTCAATTCCTGGGTCTGAGCCTGTTTCAAAGCCATATCCATCTGCTGAGCCTGCATAGCAGCCTGCTGAGCTTCAGGGTTAGGCTGGCTCATCTGGTCCAAAGCAGTCATCAGCTCACCTCGGTTGGACAGAGAACTGTTAGCCAGGATACCCTTCAGGATAATCGGCAGCACCGGAGTGTCTGGTCCGAGGGTCTGAAGCAGTCCGATGAGCTGTTGTTGCTCATATTCACGAGCCATAATCCCCAGATTACCTGTGGGAATGAAGTTCATGTCCACAGAAGGATAGCGCTCAGGGTCAAACTGCATATAACGGAAGGCAGCTTTCTTAATGAACGGAATCAGGAAGTCTTCCTGGAAGTTGCTCAAGGTACGCTTGTATTTCTTGATAATTCCAGCCAACACCATGCTCATTCCGCTAGCGCCAGCATCCCGAGGCACGTTAGAAGGCATTCCAGATGCGTCCACAGTACCTGTAGCCTGCAACAGCATACGCTCGAAGTTCTGAGCTGCGGCAGCATTGGTTCCATCAGTGCGCCCAAAGTTGAACGGCATCAGGATTTCTGAAGGTGCTCCGTTGGTCAGGATTGCCTTACCAGGCCGTACTTCGAACTTAGCGCCACGAGGCAGTCGGGTAGCGTCCATAGCCACCATAGGGGCGGTGGTTAAGGCCATGGAGTCCAACATGGAACGATACTGGCTATCAATAGCCTTCTGCATGTTGTAAGCCTTCTCAGCCGTTCCACGACCCCAGAAGCGTCCAGGAACCGTATCGTCTTGATACGCCACCACGGGACGATCCTTCATCATGTACGGGTTTGCTTCAGCTTTCAACAGGATACCGTCATTGGCGATCACTACAATGGCTTCAACCAGATCAGCATAATCCTCGGCTTCTGAACCTTCAGGGAATAAATCCTCAAATTCACCTTCTTGCTCGCCCTCAAGATACTCACGGGGAACCAGACCATAATACGTCAACAACTTGACCTTATCATCCTGGTACTGAGTCTCGTCTTGGGTGGGCTCCAGTTCTTGTGTGCCATATTCAGAACCAATGTCAACCTTCTTATAGGTTCCGTTCTCCATGTTCTGAACCACTTTGTGGATGGAGACATACTTCTCAATCGCCACTCCGAGCGCATCCTCGATGCTGTCCGCATTAGGGTCAATCAGGAAGTTACGAGGATTAACCGGCTTTAGAGGAACACTGATTCGCTTGTATTCCTCAACACCGATAGCCGCTGTACCAGCCACGCCAGGGATAGGCTTAGTAGCAGGGCGGAAGGCAGTTACTTCCTTGACAAGAATCTCACCAATGCCAGTGCCGTAGATCTCAGCCATGAGTTCAACAGCATCAATAGCTTTGATAATCTTGTCTTGTTTAAAATCTTCATTCAGTTTTGCTTTGATATCTTCAACATCCAGAGGATTACCGTTCACATCCATGATGTCGTCTTTGATGTCAAAAAACTCTCCTTGACCAAAGATAGCTTCCATGACCTCAGCGTGCCTGGTCTCGATAGCCTGCTGCGTTGCAGGAGACACCAGGCGACTACGCTCAGTCTCTTTTGTCTTATCAAGAGCACTCCAGCGACCACGGAAGATACGCTCGTATTCATCCCAGTCAGCTAGAAAGTTAGTGTCACGGTAGTCACGCCAACGGTTGGTATGCCCGATTACAAAATCTACCAGACCGTTCTCTTCTTCGGTCGGTTCCTCGTAGCCTTCGTATTCATTTTCTTCCATTGTGTTTCCTTACCATTTAACTTTGTTAGCAACCGCAGCGCATAGTTCTGTAAATTCTTCTACAGAAAGAGTGCCACGCATCATATTTATCTTTTTATGTACAAGCTGGATGTTTTCTAAAAAATATCCTTCATTGTTATTAATACGATCAATAGACGCTGTGTGATCCCATCCTATTTTACTCCAGCCGATTGACAGTCCAGAAAGAGCACAAACTTCATTCTGTTCTTCATACAATTCATTAATCTGTTCAGGTGTTAAATCCCAAGAGTATCCACGTACAAGAGCACTTTTTGAAAAAGACTCGTACCAAGCAAGACGAACTGCCCCGACCATTCCTGAGGCTTTATTAGTTTTATTACTACAAGCCTTACAAGGTTGTTCTATATTATGAGCACCAATGCAATAATTTCTGCGCAGATGCGTTATTTGATTATTACACTGTGGACAATAACGAACCCATCGATTGTTTTCGTTTTTAAAAACCGTATCAGGAACTTCTAAAGGAAACGGCATTATTTACCGCCCCACTTCACGCGGTCAGCCCAGTACGCCGCACTCATGCGCCCCTTGGCGATATTCTGTGCGTGTCGAGCCTTGAAAGCCTTGTTACGGGCCGATCCTTCAGGAGAACCTTGTACGCCTTGCTGTCCAAAGCGAATTGTTTTAATTTCATCGCCATCCTTAGCCACAACAATGTGACTTTTTGTAGGATGGTTTGGTGTTCTCTTTGGTTTGTTGTAACCACTAACACCAGCACGAGCAAGTCTTGGATCAGTAGCCATTCTTTTTCTTTCCCTTCTTGGCGGTCTTGGCAGAGTCCTTGAAGTCCTGAGCCGTGGGAGCACCCTTGCTTCCAGGTTTCCTCATTCTTTCACCAGAACCAGCGGCAATGCGCTTACGCTTGGCGTTGATGTTTGCGTACAATCCTTGTTTCATAGTCAGTATCCACTTATAGGGTCAAGAACTTCAAACTCATCTTCCTCATAATCAGCGTTGTAGTTAGCAACCGCAAGCTGATCCACATAACTCAAAGCATCCACTAGGTCATCATGCACACCATTGGTAGGGAACATGATGAGTTGATCCCTAAACTCAGTCCAATCTTCATCCTCGTTAAAGGTAATTCGACCATGCTCCAAGCGTCCTTGCAGTGACCAGATAACTCTGTCCACCTTCTTTTTGTTTCCATGAGTAAGATCATGTATATGGGCATAGATGTTATTCTTCCTCATCAAATCGTTTAAGTAAGGTAAGACAGCATTCTTCAATGCTCCTCGCTCAATACCGATTGCACTCGGTTGGAAATCCCTTATGGTTTTTAGAATATTGACAGCAGTCTGCCTAATGTCCCATCGACCGTGCTCAATGCTATGAACCCACCAATCACCGTTATCCAAAAGCTTAACAATAGCAATAGCAGTCTCATCTAATCGCTTCTTGGATGCTCCAGCATTCTTAGCCACATCCTCAAACCCAGCCAAGTCCACTGCAACATAGTAAGCCCCAAACTGAGGTTCTTCAGCTTCCTTAAACCACTCTTCCTTGAATACGTCAGCTCCTGCGGTATCGAAGGAACTCAGGTATTCCTGCTTAAAGGCAAAAGAGCTGAGAGTCTTCTGAGCAGCCTCAATTTCCTTTGGATCAATGGTTTCATTGTCCTTGGTGGTAAAGTGCCAACTCTTCCACTCCTCATCCTCTTCCTGACCCAGCTTAAACACATCGTAGAACCAGTTCCTACCAGAAGGAGTAGAAATAAACAACGCTCTACCCTTTTTGTCAGACAAAGAAGCTCGGATAATCTTTTCCCATACATCCTGCTTAACGAATGCACACTCGTCTAGGACCACATACGTCAGAGACATACCACGCAAAGAGTCTGGATTATCAGCGCCCCTTACCAGTATCTTTCGTCCGTTTATCAACGTGATCTCAAGGTTGTTCACGTGGCTGGACTTAATCACTGGCCTACCCAACTCATGGAGCAAGTCCCAGATAATCGACCGTGCTTGTCCCAGCGTTGGAGCGATATACATCACCGCTGAACCGTCAGGACAATTCAAACCCTCAATCAACAACGTAACAGCAGACAACCTGGACTTACCACATCGACGACCTGCTGCAACCACCTTAAACCGCTTCTTAGATCCAAAGACCTCTTGCTGCCACCGCAAAAGTTGGAAGTTAAGACTGGTCATGGTAATCCTTGATTTCCACGTCAGTCACGTCCTCTACCATCTCAATAGGCTCATCAAGGCCCACAGAAGGACTTTGGAGACCAGAAATGTTGATACTGATGCTCGGGGTACTACCGCCCTGCTTTGAAGCCTCAAAAGCTGAGACAGGGACAATCCTATCGACAATCAACTTCCAGGCAGCAGCTTGGTTTTTATGTTCATTATCCAAAGCAGCGTCATAAATGGCCTCAAGCACTTTTGCGCTCTTGGGTGAATTCAGCATTCTGAGTTTGTACTCATTGATGATAGCCGTATCACCCTTGGGACGACCTACAACACCAGTATTCTTTTTCTTAAGGGCGACAATCTCTCCCTTCTTGGGTCTTCCACGACCACGTTTCTTCGGTTCTGTTTCCATGTTTATCCTTTGGGACATGGTTGTTTAGACAAAAATCCAAGATACCCCTTTAGCTTTAAAGTATCTTTAATGTATATCTTATATATTTATTAATAATTATTATTTAACATTAAAGTTACTTTAACGCATTAGAGTACATTAAAGTATACATTAAAGCTATAAAGTATACTATAAAGATACTATAGCATACTTTTATGCACTTGTCAAGCATTTTATGACAAAAGATTAAGATTTATTGTCTTTTTACTGTTTAAGGCTTCACTTTATAGTCCCCTTCCAGGGTGCACGCCTGCCCGTCTAAGGTCTCCTTTTACAATATTATGTTAAATTATGTCTTCTGTAGCTAATTGTCTTTATCTTTCAATAACTTACGTGATCTCATCTGTCCCCAATTAAATGTACTATTTAGTTACTTTTGTATGCTCTTTTTTGTGAACGCTAGAGGTATCCGCAAAAGTAAACACTAAAGCCACACCCCTCCCCCCTATGTCGATCACTAATGACTGACTGGTCAGTAAGTAGCTAAGTTAGTTAGCACTCACGTCACTAGAGTGCTAGTAAGTACTCACTCACAAGTCTGTATACAGTATACAGTTAATGATAATGGATTCTCAATAGCATGTTGCAGTGCAACAAAGTGCATGAAACTTAAATGAGAATCATTCTCAATTAGATGTTGCAGTGCACAATAGATCAGGCGTGAGGGGCGGTGAAGGTGCCTATAACGTACACCTGGGTGACTAAGGGTTTACCCTGACAAGCCTGACAAGATAGTTTATATATAAACTAATGAGCACTAGTATGGTGCCAGTATGCACACTCATGCTACATACTGGTGCATAGGGCAATATTCGTGCCAATAATTGCACCGATTATGTGCAAGATTTTAGAGTACTTTAGTAGTGCTAGAAAAATAATGTAGTACTTTAGAGTCTACAGTCTAATAAAAAGTAACACGCGAGTATTAATAAAAGTGGGTTGGCATGGTACATGCAATAAGATATACGTCCGCAACGGACAATCAACTTGCAAAGGATCAGCACCATGTCACACATATTAGACCTCACCACCGAAGAACTGCAGGAACTGCACGTCACCCTAGTAGTCCACCTGGGCACTCTGCGTGAGAATCTCAGCGCCTATCGGAACGATCCCTCTAAAGAGATTCAGATGGGCATTGTCATGCGCCAGCTTGAGCGCATCCGTCCACTCGCTTATCAGGTTGAATCCCTGGTTCGTGAACACCATGCCAAGGAACAAGCATGAAAGAATCCATCCTAGACTACATCCTAGCCGTCGCCATCGGCCTTTGCCTGACAATGGCCGCTCTGGCATACTTTGACGTTCTTACCAAGTGAGGAAACCATGAAACAGTTTGTTGTCTATAAATCCAATGGGTCAATGTGGAAAGCAGGGACTACCATTCTCGGTCTGTGTTCTGCCTACAATCACGCCACAGACCCTAGTCTGTACCTGAGCGATTCAGACCACAAGCGATCCTATACCTATGCCCGAGCGATCAAGGCTAGAATGAATCGCATGGGGTTTGTGCATGGCACACACTATGTCGAAATGTCTAATGGCGCATTGTGGCCTCTGAAAACACTGGGATAACAGGTCAACTGATAGCTTCTGCTGGAGGCTATCGGGTGCACTGTTGCACCGATTCAACTTGCAAAGGATATGCACATGAGCAAAGCAAAATACAACGGTTGGGCCAACTATGCCACCTGGCGAGTTAACCTTGAAATCTTCGATGGAATGTCTCCACGTGATGTCACTGGTCGATCACTACCTGCTGTCCAAGAGCTTCGGGAAGCTTTGCAGGAACTAGCGGAGCAGACTATTGAAGCCAGTAGTCCGGAGGGGCTGGCAAGGGACTATGCCTATGCATTCCTGTCCGATGTGGATTGGTGGGAGATTGCCAATAACATGCTCAGCATTGACGAAGCTTTGGAAGAGTTCTATGAGGAGACCGACAATGCTTGATCTTACAGAAGAACAGGCCCGCAAATTGACCGTATGGGCCTATGAGCGCCTCTGGGACATGATGGACAATGGATCATATGAGGGTGACAACTGGTTCACGATGGACGCCTCTATCCCTGAACTAGAGGGCAAGATTGACGTTAACATATGGGATGACGGGGAAAACGGCTCATTCGTCCAAGCCGCCGCCTATGAAATTGTAACCCTGCCTGATGGCGTACAGCATACTGTATGCGATTCATGGGCTAAACTGTTCTAATTGGAGAATTGAACCATGAAAATAAACGAATTAAACGGAGATGCTTTGGATCTAGCAGTTGCAAACTGTGAAGGATTAGCATTAAAAAAGGATGAAACCTGGGCCGAATATTCGACAGACTGGGCATATGGTGGCCCTATCATTGAGAGGGAAAAGATCGAGATATTTCTGCGGGATGAGCAGTGGTTCGCTTATTCGTCTTTTTCTCTCCCTATGGATTTTCCTGGCGATAGTCCATTAATAGCCGCCATGCGGTGCTATGTTGCAGGCATGCGAGGTTCACATATTGAATTGACAGGAGCAGAGCATGACTGATCCCTATTGGCCCTTTCCTACTCAACCCCTGAAACCCTATAAAGAACCGAAGGGTTTTATCCCTTATCCATCAGACGCTGAGGAGTCACCATTATGACCGCTCAAGAGATTTATAC
>Ga0255165_1000599_pt1 | contig 11222 bp, 11 predicted proteins | sample Atl_Cont_RepB_8d_FD_183182 | JGI IMG/M metagenome (GOLD analysis project Ga0255165, IMG submission 183182) | Freshwater microbial communities from Altamaha River, Georgia, United States - Atl_Cont_RepB_8d | ecosystem: Environmental > Aquatic > Freshwater > River | place: USA: Georgia | collected... | reverse complement strand
GAGAGGGAACTGGCTCCACGGCCTGGGGCGAGGCAACTCAGTGGCACGCTGATCGGCTGCGAGTTGTGCCATCCGGGCTGCCTCGGCCATCACCTGCTTGTGTTTCCAGTCCTTGTAGTACTTCTGTCCGGCCACCGCTGCCACGACAACCGCAACAAGGACAACGATGGCCTTGGCGTTCTCACGCAGCACCTGGCCGGCGCTGAGCGTGACGATACGAAGTCGCCATGCTTTGTTGACGCTGACCTTGCCCTTGCCGGTGAGCGGCAACATCTCCGCGACCGTGGTGCTTTCCAGCGACCCAGAAACGCCCCAGTGCGCCGGGAGAATGGCCTCTTGCCAGTCTCCAATCGAGCTGTCCTCGAAATACTTGGCTCGCGCGTGGTCCTCCTGGTCGAATATCGTGTCGCCATCCGACAGGATGACTCCGTCCTTCTGTGCGAGGTAGTACCACTGACCATCCGGTAGCTCGCCCACATAGATGAAGTCCCGGACACCGTTTTTGGCTTCGATCTGAGAAGCTACGGCGGCGCCCAGAGATGGGGTGTTGACCTTGGCCTCGCCGGTCTTGGCAAATCCAACGCACTGATGGTTGGCGTGCGTGACGGACAGCCCCAATCCGAGTTCACGGGCAAGACCCTTGATCTCGTTTTGACGCTCACCGTCGTTGGATCCGGCCAGCGGCTGCCACATCAGCCCCGTGGCAAAGCCGACGCCAGTGATCTGGACAACTTGTGCCGTCATGACTTGCTGCCGAGAAGCACCGGCTGGATCAGGACGACGAGAACATTGCGCGAGTTCTTGCCATTGACGCCGCCGCCGAAGGCGACGTTGTCAGCCCTGCCGACACCTGAGGACTCGGCGTTGAGGTTGAACTGCTCGAAACCGGTCACGACCAGCGTCTCGCCACTGGCCATGATCGTGCGCTGCATGAAGTTACGCGTGTCCACCTCTGGTGTCTGGATCGAAGACTCGCCCGAGGTGACCGTATTGAGGCGCGTCAGGGTCGAGATGTCCCCCGAGTACTGCAGCATCAAACGATTCCCATCCAGAATGTGGGGCAGCATGTTCATCGAGAACCCGGTGTTGATCTGGCCGGGCTGCAGCGTGACGGTCGGCGTCCCGCTGTCCGACAGCGTGGTGGTACTGGACGCGAGATAGGCCGTTTGCCGCCCGACCTGGATCGGGGCTGGCTGGTTGTTGATGGTGACCATGGAGGCCGAAGTCACCTGCGAAACCTTGCCTTGCTTGGACAGGGCTTCGACGATGGCCGAAGAACCGTCCCACATCGAGCCCGAGAGGATCCGGAAAGCCAGACTGCCACCGCCGACGACTGGTGCGCCGGCAGATGACGCCGTCACACCCACGCTCCGGCCCAGGTTCTGGTAAACCAGATTCCAGTTGATGCCGTAGGCGTGCGAATGGTTCAGCTCGACAGCGAGCACACGGACGTTGAGCACAACCTGGCGCGACAGCGCCAGATTCTGGTTCTCGATGAAGGCTTCCACCCGCTCGAGCACTTGAGGGGTGTCATCAAGCGTGATCGTGCCTGTCGACGGCGTCACGGTGAGCTTGCCGTCAGCGGTCATCATGGTTCGGATGCTGTCCTCGATGCCCTTCCACACCGACATGCCCGCGAACTCGACGCCGGCGCGCAGTTCGCTGCTGGAAGTGCCGGAAGTCGACGAGCCCGCGCCTCCCGTGGAGGTGCTGGACTGTGACCCGATACGCGAGGTCAGGCTGGTGTCGCCCGGAAGGGCCGCCAGACGGTAGGTGCGCGACTTGGTGCGGAAAAAGTGAATGCTGCGGCCATCCCATTCCCAGTAGGCGCCATGGCGTGAAGCCGCAAGGTCGAGAAACCCGGCGAGCTTTCCGCTGTAGACGAGCGGAGCGTTCTGGGGTTGTTGCTGCGAGATTGCTGCACCCGGCAGGCCCGCGCCCATGGCGCCAGGCTGTGCGACCGAGACCGCCGATGCGTTGCTCTGCTGCGTCTCGGCCTCGCGAATGAGCAATGGCGCCACAGAGGTGGGCGCACCAACAAGCTGCGTGACATAGGCGGCCACTTCAACAATGCTGGCAAAGCGCCGGTTCACACCCACCTCGCGGGCCATGATGGCGGCCACGGCCGGAGGCATGCTTTCCTCAACGCGCGAGACGGGCAGCCACACCCCGTCCATTCGTTTCACGAGACGTTGAGGCAGCTGAGAGACCGCCTGTCCGGCCTTGAGAGACTGGCTGGCCGCATCGGCTTGGGCGACATGAACGTCGACCTGCTCCTGAATGGGCTGCAGCATGGCAGTCGAACAAGCCGACAGCGCGAAAGGGATGGACAGCGCGGCAAGCGCCCGACGGTAACGCATCATTTGACCTCCTGGACGCGGATGGCGTTGTTTTGAAAAATCTCGAACTGAAGGTGTACTCCGTTGCGCTTCATCGCCTCCCCGAGGGCCTCGAGCGTGTCGTCAAACGGCTTGGATAGGCGCAGGTCCGAATTGCTGCGAAACTCCGGCGCTGTCCAGGTCATGACGTAGCTGTTGTTGCTTCGATGCTATGGGCGGCCCACACAAAGAAGACCCGAGCAACAAGCGTCCAACATGCCGTTGCTCGAAGAAACCTCCGATTTCTTGGCGCAACTGGGCACGCTTGTCGGGTGGCCGGCACAAACGAAAGAAGCACCTCTCGGTGCCTCTCAACGTGCTGCGCCTGTGCACGGCGCAGAAAACAGGTCCTCAGAAAATCCGATTGAAAACCCAAACCGCTAGACTGACTATGGCCACGCAAAGCCCGGCCACACCCAGGACGAGTTGCATCGGCGACTCACTGGCCAGCCGCGTGACGGCGCCCCGTACGGCCAGAGGCGGGTGGTTGTCCAACAGCGTGCGGCGTCGGGCTTCCAGCAGTTCCATGCTGCTCTGATATTCGACCTGCGGGATGATCTCGTCAATGAGCTTCATCTGCCTGGCTGGCGACTCCAGATCAATGGCAGCCAGCCAAGCCTGTGTGTCGCGCCGCTCCTCTTCCGCTGCATCCTCGTGACTCGGCGCCGTGGACTCATCCCGCGCCTGCGGCGCAGCATCGAGCATGGCAGCCAGCATGGCATGCAGGCGCTGCTGGTCCTTGCTGGGCAGATCCAGCACGCGCCTGATCAGGTCCGAGAAGGCATCTGGGTTGTCTGATTGAGGAGATGTGGCGGCGGTGTGGTCAGTCGGTCGCATCGTAGGCCAGCATGGTCGCTGTAGATGTTGGTGTTTGGGTGTTGGTTTCGCGCTTTGATGACTTGGCCGAGCGGGTTGGCGCAGGGGCCACGTAGCCACAGTCGGCCAGGCTCTGCACTTTCAACCTTGGGCCCTCGACGACGCCCCACTGCAGAAGCGTGTTCCACACGAGGCCGGAATAGCGACGGTTGAAGCACGGCGTCGTGGAGTGGTAGGCCCCGATGGCAAACCAGGTGTTGCCGTGGGCGCGGTACTGCTTGGCCAGATGCCAGGCTGCAACATAGGTGGCTTCCACAGCAGCTTCTTCGAAAAGCTGGCCACGCAAACCGGTCATCTGGTTGTCGAACTGCTGGTTGATCTCCCCGTTCAGGTCGCTCGGCGGCTGGGCACGACAGAGGTGGAATCCGAACGAGAGCTTGCCGGCCACGTATTCCGGTGTAGGAATGTCCGTGATCAGGTGGGCCCATTGCGCGTTTTCTTCTTTGAGGCGCCATTCGGTGATGCGCGCATTGAAGTCGTTGTACAACGCGTCGCGCTTGTCTTTGAAGCGGGTCTGGATCTTCTTCAAATCCTCGTAGACCTTCTGCAGCTTGGAGTCGGGAATCCCGACCGTGCCCAGCAGCGGCAGTCCGTTGAGTTTGAGAAGCTTCTCCGCTTCACGCTTGTACCTGAGGAACGGCGCCAGATCGTCCGGGTCGGCGATCTTGATCGACCCCATCGTCGCCAGAGACTCTGGCGGCAGATCGGACAGCTCCGGGTTCTTTTCGATGAGCGCTTCCTTACGCAAGCGCTTGCGGCCAGACCAGAGATGCACGTCGAGGGTTACGCAGACGATGCCTTTTGCATCGACCTGCTTGATGGCAGGAACGGATTTGTCGTCCATGTGTGGGTTCTCCTGTGAGAGAGCGGGAACCCACACCCCGCAGCGGGATGCGAATTCCCGCGTGGATGAAAGAGGTAAGTGCAGACGCTGAGGTCTGCGAACGGATAAACCGGACGATTCGAATGTAATGACGCCCTTGCTGTCTGGCAAACGATGGCGACCAGTTGTCGCAGGGGCGAAAAAAAAACGCCCGGAGTGACCCGGGCGGCTGCAAAGGCATAAAGCCAGAAATTATTGTGTGGTCAGCCGCAGCTGCCGCTGTATCCGCACGCCGAGCAGACCTCACAACCTGCGACCTTGTGCAAGGCCATCGCATGACAGTCAGGACACTGCTTGCCGCCGCCGGCGATGAGCCGGTTGGGAGCAGCAGCATCCTGCGCCACCTCTTCGGTAACCCCGGACAATGCCAGGGGCGCACCTTCGAGCAGACCCAGCGTATGCATGCGTCCGAGCAGCACCTCGGCGATGTAGGCCACGGTGCTCGGATAGTTCTGCTGCTTGACCTGGCCAGGCACCTGGGCGAGGAAATCCCCGCGCACCTCACCAAAGTTCAGCAGCTTGCGCAGCTTCATGGCCACCCACTGGGGGTCGCTCACGCGCATGTCGATCGAGAGCACCTTCATGAGCCCATCGAGCACCCGGGGGTACTGTCCGGACAGCCACATCGAGTAAGGCCGGATTTGCCCGTTGGGCAGCACCAGTTCCTTCGTGTGCAGCAGAAAGTCATCTCCCGTGGCTGGGTTGTGGATGTCCACGTGCCAGCCGATAGCGCCGTTGGGGCCCGTCTTGGGCTCACGACGCGAGAACAGGGCATCCACCATGGGTGAGTGCTCAGTCGCCTCCAGCGCTCCGATCTGACCAAGCCGATGCTTGACCAGGGACGCAAATCCCGCCGTCAGCGAGGGCATGAGCACCCGCTGCCGGGTTACCGGATCCGTCATCTCGAAAGCGTCATCGGCCTTCGTGTTGATCAGCGAGTCCAGCTTCATGGCCAGGAATGCACCGTCATCGGTTCGCATGTCCACGCTGAGCGCCTTGGCGATTGCTGCCAGCCCGCGCGGCTGTTCGTTGCCTGCGATGTAGACCTCCAGCGGATGTCGGCGACCGTTTTCCCAGTGGTTGATCACCACAGCAAAGTCCCCATCGGGGTGACGCACACTGAAGGTGACGCCCTCGGCTGTGACGTCTGGTCGGCTGGGCCAACGCAGCGTTGAGACGATGTCGGGCACCGTCTTGATCTGCACGCGGCGATCAGGGTCGTCGGTGCGAAGGTCCTGCCCGGCCGTTTCGGCGGCCTGGTGATCCTTCTCGGAAACCAGCACCGAGCCGATCATGTCGTTGGGGCGGTAGGTCGTAATGCCCTTGAACCCCTTCTTCCAGGCATCCATGTAGATGTCCTTGAAGTCGTCGTAACTGTACTCGCGCGGCACGTTGACCGTTTTGCTGATGGCCGAGTCCACGTACGGCACCACAGCCTCCATCACCCGCAGGTGATCCTGGACACTGAGGTCCTGGGCCGTACGGATGACGCTCGTGTCGGCATCTTCACCCTGGACCATCTTGAGCACGCGCAAGGCGTGGTCGTCGGCCTTCCATAGCTGTCGTTCCTCGCCCTTTCCCGTACGCACATTGCGATACGCGGTCAGGTCAAAGGTCGGTTCGATGCCCGAGCTGGCGTTGTCGCCAAACGCCAGACTGATCGTCCCCGTCGGGGCGATCGACAGCAGATGGCTGTTGCGGATGCCGTGCTTTCGGATGGCATCCTGGATGTGCCCTGGCAATGTCGACGCGAACGTCCCTTCCTCCAGGTACTCTTCAACCGAGAACAGGGGGAAAGCCCCGTACTGCTTCGCCAGCTCCACCGACTCGAGGTAGGCAGCATCGCGCTGGGCGATGCTGATCTTTCGGGCGAACTCGGCAGACTCGACCGTTCCGTAGGCAATGCCAAGCATCGCCATCGCGTTGGCCAGGCCCAGGAATCCAAGCCCAAGGCGGCGTTTGTTCTGCGCTTCGGCGGACTGCTGCGGCAAGGGCCACTCGGTCTTGTCGAGCACCTTGTCGAGCAGGCGAACGCCGCCGGCGACAACCCTCTGGAAGGACTCGTAATCGAAGCGGGCGCTCGACGTGAACGGGTCCACCACGAAGCGCGTCAGGTTCACGCTGCCGAGGCAGCAGCATCCGTAGGCGGGCAGAACTTGCTCCCCGCATGGGTTACTGGCCGCAATCCTCTCAATGTAACGCAGGTTGTTGTTTGCGTTGATTCTGTCGATGAACAGCACGCCCGGGTCGGCCGACTCGTAGGTGTTACGCATGATGCGCTCCCACAGGTCTCGCGCACGCACCTTGCGGTAGACGTAGCGACTCACGCCATCGCTGCAGAGCTTGCGTTCAGCTTCAAAGCCCGGCTCGGCCACATGGACCAGATCGAACTCCTCGTCGTTACGCACGGCCTCCATGAAAGCGTCGGTGACGCCCACGGAGATGTTGAAGTTGGACAACGTTGCAAACGCCGAGCGCACAGACCACCCGAAGGAGGACTTGGCGCGCATGAGGCGCAGAAAGGTCTGCTCTTCGGCCTCGTCGAGACCCAGGGTCTTGAAGTCCGGGGTCTTCTTGGCATCGATGAACTGCTCGATGTCAGGATGGTCCACCCTCAGCACACCCATCTGGGCGCCACGGCGGGAACCGGCAGACTCGACCGTCGCACAGGCGCGATCAAAGACGCGCATGTAGGACACTGGGCCAGAGGCGGTGGAATCCGTCCCCTTGACCTTCGCGCCCATGGGGCGCAGCTCCGAGAAATCGTAGCCGACACCACCACCGCGGCGCATGGTCTCGGTGGCCTGCGCCAGCGCATCCATGATGCCGGGCATGCCATTGATGCTGCCTGTCATGCAATCGGCGATCGGCTGCACGAAGCAGTTGATGAGCGTCGAGACGCGGTCCATGCCAGCGGAGCTGTTGATCCGACCGCCGGGAACGAATCCGGCAATCTGCGTGCGCAGAAAGTCGGTTTCCATGCCGGCATTGTCGGCCAGCGAGCTTGCGACGCGCTTCTGGACATCCAGAATGGACGTCTCGCCGGGCGCGGCGTATTTTTCTTTGAAGACGTGCAGGCTCAGCGGCTGGGGTTCCAGCGTGGGCTGCAGGCCCATGTCATTCATGTTCATTGGGAACTCTCCTTGAGGTTGATGCAAAAGTGGGTCTTCGAAGACCCGCCAATGCACACCTCCCCACGGGAAGATGCGCATTGGCCGATCCCGGAGGAAAACCGCCATGCGGCGGCTGGAGTTGCCATGAGAGCCGGCCGGACGGCGTCAGGCAGGCAATCGTGTTGATGGCTTGGGGTACCCGTGAAGGGCGAGCGGTATCCAAGCACCGCTGGTCTGCCTTGCGGCAAGAAAGCTCAAACGCTGTCGAAAGCCCCCGCGTCGGGCGCTTTCATCAGGGCTCTGCTCCTGTGGATCAATTGTTGATGCAGGTGATATTGAGCGCAAACGATGGCGACCAGTCTTGCGACCGGTCGCCTCGTATGGCTCAGTGAAGAACAGCGGGTGGCCACTGAAGGGGGTGGAAGGCCTCGGCCTCCTGATACCACTTCGGCGCCGGGGGCTTGCCATCGACGATCAAGCCCTGATACGGGTCGAAACCGACGTGGTGCACACCCATGGACTGGTCGCGTTTTTCGACTACGACGACCATGGTGGGCTCCCCGGTAGATTGCTGGAACTTCCTGACCTGCTCGCGCAGGGTACCGCATTCTTTTTGCATCAAGCTGATCAACCATCCACCGCATGCCATTCCGCACTCTTTCGGCCTGTCTCCTCCTCTGTCTGTCCCTGAACGCACAAGCCAGCGCCCCCAGCGCCAGCGCGGGCGACATGGCTCGGTGGGATCGTGAACTGGCGGCCAAGACGGCCGCAAAACACCTTGCCCAGGCCGAGATCATTGAGGCCGAGGCGCGACGGCTCCCCCAGGAGCAACGCCATGTGTTTCTGATGAACGCGGCAGCACTGCTCAACATGCGCATCGACCATTGGCGATCGGAGCACATCAAGGGCGGGCGCACGCCATCTCCTGCGTTTGTGGCCAAGACGCTTTCGCATGCGATCCTGCGCCTGTCCACGTTCGCACAGTCCATGGGGTTTGAGGAAGCGGCGATCTGCCATCTCAACGAAGGTCAACGCCTGGAGCGCATGGCCGATGGATACCATGTTGAGCCCGCGAACTGTCGGCTTGCGGCCTACCCAGGCATTCAGGCGCTCGCTCGGGACTTGCAGTCCAAGGGCCAAACGGAAGCGCTTGAGACTTTGTCCATCCGCTGGTCGTACGAGATCATCGGCATGAGCATGGACCTTGCCAGAATGGCCGGCTACTGAACCACGACAGGCATCCTCCTACGGCGCGGCTTGCGCCGTCCGGGATGTGGAGCTGGCCTTGTTTGGGGGTGATGGCAACCAACAAAAAAAACCTCCAATCCGCAATGGACTGGAGGCTTTTTTCTTTTGGTTGTCGCTCAGACTGAGAAATACCCGACGTCGGGACTGAAACGCTTGAAGCTGTCCCAGACGTAATCGAGCATAAGCTCCCTGGCCAGATCGCATGGATCGACCTTGTCGAAGCCCTGTTCACGGTAGACGTTGTTGAGCTTGTCGGAGGTTTCGTTGTCAGGGCCGGCAATCTCTGCCTGCCCACAGGGGACGATGTAGAGCATGCCCTGCTCGTCCCGGTACCAGTGGCCGCGCTCGAATTCTTCATCCGGGGTATAGCGGCCGTTCGTGTCATCGTACGGTCCCATGTTGATCCTTACTGGATGTGAACGACATCGCCGGGGGCGATATCGATCTGTTTGAAGCCCACCGGTGCGACCACATAGACGTGGTGATCATGGACCAGCAGATCTCCCACCGAGGTGCTGCGCTTGGAGATCAATGTCGGGGCGAGATTGGTGTCTCGCGACAGGAACCATGGCCCTTCGATGGAGTTGGTCAGGCGGAAAGCCTCATCCTTGTCTTCGCCGTCAAAGGTCGCGGCAAGGGTGTAGGCCAGCATCGGATCGCGGTTTGTTGCGATTCCGACGAAATCCGTCTTCTCGAACTGGAACATCACGTTCCAGATGCCATCGGAGCGATCTGCCCCGGGAGTCTTGTTGATGAGGTGCAGCACCAGCATGGCTTTTACCCTCACTTGAGCGAAAAGATGTTGATCCCGAGGATCTTCACATCAGGCCCGTAGTGCTTGATCAGCTTTTCTTTCAGCTCCGGCGTGCAAGGCCCCCCTTTGAGAGTGTCCCACTCCCCCGTCTGGTAGCTCTCGCCGGGTTTGCGGATGTAGGTCTTCTTGGCCGTCATGCGCTTGATTTCCTTGGCCTCCACTGCCTCGTTGACCAACCACGGCGCGCAAGCCCCTCGCTTCAGCCATGGGGTGAGCGCCGCTGCGGTGGCATTTAGACAAGGCTGTGATTGTCATATACAGGTCGGCGTGGCATACTGGTTGTGTGTCCAGTAAATACCGCTCCAACTGCAACGTCGTTTTCTCGTGCAAGTACCACGTGGTGTGGTGCCCTAAGTACCGCCGTTCGGTTCTGGTTGATGGAGCGGACGAGGCGCTCAAGCGCATCGTCGAGCGCGTGTGCTTGGCGCGAGATGCACGGCTCATCGAGCTCGAGGTGATGCCCGACCATGTCCACCTGCTGGTGGACATCGACCCGCAGTACGGCATCCATCGGCTTATCAAGGAGATAAAGGCAACGAGCTCGCGAGAACTGCGCGCCTCCTTCCCGTTCCTCAAGCGTCGCTTGCCGACGCTGTGGACCAACAGCTACTTCGTCTCCACGGTCGGCGGGGCGCCGCTGGCCGTGATCAAGCAGTACATCCAGAACCAGAAGCACGTCTGATCTGATGGCTCGCGCCGGCACACCCACCTTCATCATCGAGTTGCCGCTCATCGTCTCCAGGCGAGACGAGCGCGAGATGCTCGTGCGACTGGAGTTGGCACGCCAGCTGTCCAACGCGTGCCTCGGAGAGGCACTTCGGCGCCTGGACCTCATGCGCCAGTCACTGGCCTACGCCCGCGCACGCGCCATGCCCAAGGCGGTGGGCAAGAAGCCGAACAAGGAACGCGCAGCAGCCTTCGCGGCCCTGCGTCACGCCTACGGCTTCACCTCGGATTCCCTCTCAGCCTTCGGCACACAGTGCAAGAACGAGGCGAAGTGGAACGACGGTCGTGTCCGCACCGATCCCAGGCTCGGTGCCCATGAGACCCAGCGCATTGCCGAGCGCGCCTACTCAGCCGCCGAGATGTACGCCTTTGGCGTGCGGGGCCGCCCGCGGTTCAAAGGCAAGGGCCGGCCGTTGCATTCGCTTGAAGGCAAGAGCTCGGGATCGAGCCTGTGCTGGAACAGTGGCGCCGGTTGCCTGGAATGGGGTGATCTTCGATTGAGCGCCATGCTCCCGCCCGATGGGCGAGATCCCTGGCTTGAGCAAGGCCTCAAGGCCCGCACCAAGTTCGCCCGCGTCGTCTGGCGAGCAATACGGGGTCAGCGTCGCTGGTTTGTGCAACTGGCGCAAGAAGGGCTCGCACCTTTGAAGTACGAGACGGTCGACGGCGCGGCGGTCGGCCTGGATCTGGGGCCTTCGACCATCGCGGTCTACAGCGAACAAGGTGCCGGCCTGGCGCCGCTCGCGCCAGAAGTTGAGCAGCCTTGGGCGCACATCAGGCAGCTGCAGCGCGCGATGGATCGCTCGCGCCGTGCGACCAACCCTGCGTGCTTCAAAGACGATGGCACCTGGAAGCGCGGGACGAAAGTCTCGGTACGCAGTACAGGCTACCAGGCACTGCGAAAGAATTTGGCTGAGACCGAGCGCGTGCTCGAGGCTCGTCGCAAGCGCAGCCACGGCGCACTGGCCAACCGAATCCTCGCCTGCGGCAACGTGCTGCACAGCGAGAAGCTGAGTTACGTGGCCTTCCAGAAGAGCTTTGGGAGGTCGACCAAGGTACGAGCGGCAGGCTCGTTGATGGCGCTGCTGCGCCGCAAGGCTGAAAGAGCCGGCGGCGAGCTACGCGACCTCGACACCTGGAGCCTGAAGCTGTCGCAGTACGACCACCCGACCCAGACCACCACA
>Ga0255165_1000597_pt1 | contig 11226 bp, 6 predicted proteins | sample Atl_Cont_RepB_8d_FD_183182 | JGI IMG/M metagenome (GOLD analysis project Ga0255165, IMG submission 183182) | Freshwater microbial communities from Altamaha River, Georgia, United States - Atl_Cont_RepB_8d | ecosystem: Environmental > Aquatic > Freshwater > River | place: USA: Georgia | collected... | reverse complement strand
ATTTCCTCAAGGGTGGCGCTGACCACGACACGCGCCTGATCGCTTGGCTCAAGCGGCACTACCTGACACTGCTGGACCTGGCAACTGTCCGCCAGCGTGCCACGCTGGCCGTGTCGATCGGCCTGCTGCTGGGCTCCCTGGCGCTGTTTCCGCTGCTGGGCAAGTCCTTCATGCCGGTCATGAAAGAGGGTGCCCTGACGCCCCAGATCAATCGCGTACCTAGCATCTCGCTGGAAGAGTCGATTCGCATGGAAATGGATGCCATGAAATCCGTCGCACAGGTGCCCGGTGTGCGCATGGTCGTCTCCAAACTGGGGCGTGGTGAATCGCCCGCAGATCCGGCGGGGCCCAATGAATCCGATCCGATCGTTCTGCTGGACCCTGATTCGGACCGGACCCAGGACGAAATTGACGAGGACATCCGCCAGCGTCTTTCCACCATACCCGGGGTTCAGATCGTGCTGTCTCAGCCCATTTCGGAGCGGGTCGACGAGATGGTTACCGGCGTTCGCTCGCAATTGGCCATCAAGGTTTTCGGTGATGAACTCGGTGAACTGCGAAGACTTTCCGAGCAGGTCGCCCGTATCCTAAAGAGCGTGTCGGGCAGCCGTGACATCCGTATCGAAAGGCTCTCGGGGCAGCAGGCCCTGACCGTGGACATTGATCGAAAGGCGATTGCGCGGCACGGCCTGAACGTTGCCGATGTGCAAACCGTCATCGAGACCGCCGTCGGCGGAAAGGAAGTCACCACGCTCTACGAGGGTGAGCGTCGCTACAACGTGGTGGTGCGGTTTCCAGCGGCTTTCAGAGGGTCTGCCGAGAGCATTGGCAACATCCTGTTGCGCGCTCCGGATGGCGCCCAGGTGCCCCTGTCCAGTGTTGCCAGCATCAGCCTGGTGGATGGCCCTGCACAGATCAGCCGTGAGAGTGGCAAGCGCAGGGTGGTTGTGGGCGCCAACGTCGAGGGGCGTGATCTGGGCGGATTTGTGGCCGAGGTGCAGCAACGCATCGAACAGGAGATGCAGCTTCCGGAAGGCTATTACTTTGTCTATGGTGGCCAGTTCGAGAACATGGAGCGCGCCATGGAAACCCTGTCCATCATTGTTCCATTGACGGTTGCGGCGATTTTCTTCCTGTTGTTCCTGCTCTTCAATTCGATCAAGCTGGCAGCATTGATCATTCTGGTACTGCCTTTTGCTTCGATTGGCGGCGTGATCGGTCTGTTCGTCACAGGCGAATACCTGAGTGTGCCGGCATCGGTGGGTTTCATTGCCTTGTGGGGCATTGCTGTGCTCAACGGGGTGGTGCTCGTGACCTGTATCCGTCGCCTTCGTGAAGACGGCATGTCCGTACTCGAAGCGGTCCGTGAAGGCTGTGTCCAGCGCTTCAGGCCCGTGATGATGACCGCCACGGTGGCCCTGCTGGGTCTGGTGCCTTTTCTTTTTGCCACCGGTCCGGGTTCCGAAGTGCAGAAACCGCTGGCGATTGTCGTGATCGGGGGCTTGATATCGTCCACCTTGTTGACCCTGGTGGTATTGCCCACGCTGTATCGCTGGTTTGATGAGGTGCCCGTCGAGGCCTGAGCTGGAGGAGATCAAAATGAAGGAAATCCGGGCCATTGTCCGCCCCAACCGTCTGGACCGTCTGCGCGAGGCCTTGCGTGCCATCCCCAACTTTCCGGGGGTGACGGTGTTTCGCGCAGAAGGGTTTACAGCCCCTTCTGCAGTCGACAAAAGAAGCGTTCGGGATGAGTTGACCGATTTCACCCCCAAGCTGATGGTCTGTGTCCTGTGTGAGGACGATGTGGTGGAAACCATTCGCGACGCCATCATCACCAACTGCAGTACAGGCAAGATCGGGGATGGTCTTGTCTGGGTGCTGGACATCGCTTCGGTTCATCGCATCCGTGACCATTCGCAGATGGACGTCTGATCTCCCTGGCATCGCAGGAAGTAGACTCTCGGGCAGCCATGCTGCCTGTCATCTCTGATCCCTATTTCTATCTGATCGCTGTCCCGGCGGTCTTGCTGCTGGGCGTGAGCAAAAGTGGCTTTGGGGCCGGCTTCGGATCGCTGGCGGTGCCGATGATGGCGCTGGCGATTCCGGTGCCTCAGGCGGCCGCGATCCTGATGCCACTGCTGCTGGTGATGGACCTGATGGGGCTGGCGGCGTTCCGCAAGGATTTTGACCGGCACCTGTTGCGCTTCATGCTGCCCTGGGCCCTGCTGGGCATTGCCCTGGGCACCGTGCTGTTCAAGCTGCTGGATGCGCATGTCGTTGCCGGCATTGTGGGCGCCAGCACCTTGCTCTTTCTGGCCCAGCGCCTGCTGTTCCCGCCCCGGCCCGACAGCCCGCCGCCGCCGCGTTGGGCCGGTGCCTTGCTGCTCACCACTTCCGGTTTCACCAGCTTCATCGCGCATGCCGGCGGTCCGCCGGTCAACGCCTACGCCATCCCGCTCAAGCTCCAGCCCGTGGTGTTTACGGGCACGATGGCCTTTCTTTTTTTCTTTGTGAACATGGCCAAGTGGCTGCCTTATGCCTGGCTGGGCTTGCTCAACCTGGGCAATCTGGCGACATCGATGGTGCTGCTGCCACTGGCACCACTGGGTGTGTGGGTCGGCGTGAAGATCGCACGCCGCATCTCGGCCCAACTGTTTTACCGCTTTGTGCTCTGGGGCATGTTCCTGACTGGCTGCAAGCTGCTCTGGGATGCCTTTCGCTGACCGGCAGCCACTGCACTAGGGTGCCCATCACGGTAAACAGGTATGGCGGTCATGAGGTGTCTGCCTAGAATGGGGCATGACTCCGGAACGTCTTCAAGCCCAGGACCTGCTGCGTCGGGTGGATCCCTCTGAGCTGGGCTTTGCCAGTACGCGCGAGCTGGTGGGCGCTGCGCTGCCCTGGGTGGGCCAGCAGCGCGCCGAAGCGGCGGCCTGCTTTGGCCTGAACATGGCCATGCCGGACTACAACCTGCTGGTGGTCGGCGAGGTCGGCACCGGTCGCACCACGCTCATGCGTCAGCTCATGCACGACGTGGCTGCCAACCGCCCGGTGCCGCCGGATCTGCTGTTTTTGCACCATGTGGCGCAGCCCGAGCGCCCCTTGGCGCTGCGCCTGCCCGCCGGCGAGGGCCGCCAGCTGCGCCAGCGCATGCTGCAATTGGTCCGGCGCCTGCAGACCGACATTCCCCGTCGCCTGGCAGAACCCGATGTGAAGGCCGAGAGCGAGCGCATCGAGCAGGCCTTCAAGAGCGAGGAGTCGCGCGCCTATGCGGAATTGAACGCCTTTGCCGAGTCGCGGCAGTTTAGCCTGATGCGTGACCAGGGCCATCTGGTCTTCACCCGTCGGGACGAGCAGGGCGAGCCCATGACGGCAGGCAAGGCCATGGGCTTGAGTCCCAAGCAGCGCACCCAGATCGACCGCGATGAAACCAGCCTGCGCGAGGAGATCGCCCGCTTTCTGGAAAAGACCCATTCGCTCGAGCATGTGCGCAACGAAGGGCTGGCGGCCCTGCGGCGCCAGATCGTGCGGCCCCTGCTCGAGCGCGAATGCCTGGAGATCCGCTTGAGCCTGCACCCCGCCGCCACCGAGCAGCCCAGGCTGGAGGCCTGGCTGCAGGCCCTGCAGCAGGACGTGCTGGAGCATGTCGAGCTGTTTCAGGCGCGCAATGACGAGGACGACAGCCTGCGGCAGGAGGCTCTGGAAGACCTGCTGGCGGGCCTGCGCGTGAATCTGGCGGTGGACAACCATGGCCTGCAGGGTGCGCCGGTGGTGCAGGAGGACAACCCCTCCTACCGGCAATTGCTGGGCAGCATCGAGTACGAGCCCGATGGCGAGATGCTGATGACCGACTTCACCCGCATCCGCGCTGGCAGTCTGCTGCGTGCGCATGGGGGCTTTCTTTTGCTGCACCTGCGGGAGGTACTGGCCGAACCTCCGGTCTGGGAAAAGCTGCGCCGCTTTGTGCGCAGCGGTTGCCTGCAGATCGAGGAGCCTGGCGTGCTGTACGCACCGGTGGCGGCGGTCTCGCTGTCGCCAGAGCCGCTGCAGGCCGATGTCAAGCTGGTGCTGGTGGCCTCGCCCGATGAATACGAGGCGGTGCTGGCGCTCGACCCGGAGCTGGCGCGGCGTTTTCGTTGCAAGGTCGATTTTGCAGACAGTGTGCTGGCCGGCCCGCAGGTCTGGCGCGATACGGCGGTGTTTGTTGCCCACACCTGCGTGCAGTGGAATCTGCCTCATTTTTCAGCCGCGGCCACCGCGCTGCTGATCGAAGACAGTCACCGGCAGGCGCAGGACCAGTACCGCCAGAGCGCGGTGTTTGCCGGCACCGAAGCGCTGGTGATGGAAAGCGCTGCACTGGCCCAGGCCCGGCAGGCCAGCGAGGTGCAGCCTGCCGATGTGCTGGCCGCACGGCGTGCCCGCGAATACCGCCACAACGAGCCCGAGGAGCGGATGATCGACGCGCTCGCCCAGGGTGAGCGGGTGATGCAGCTCTCGGGCCGGATGGAGGCCAGCGTGAATGGGCTGAGTCTGGTCATGCTCGGCGATTACAGCTTCGGTTTTCCGGTGCGGGTGACGGCCCGTACCCATGCGGGCGACAAGGGGCTGCTGAGCATCGACCGCGAGGTCGAGCTCTCCGGTCCGATTCATGACAAGGGTGTGCTGGTGCTGCACAGCTGCCTGACTTCGCTGTTTGCGCACCTGACCCCGCTGGCGCTGGAAGGCACGGTGGTCTTCGAGCAGGAATACGGTGGTGTGGAAGGCGATTCGGCCTCATGTGCCGAGCTGTACGCCTTGTTGTCCGCGCTGGCGGCGGTGCCACTGGCGCAGGGCCTGGCCGTGACGGGCTCCCTCAACGCCAACGGGGATGTACTGCCGGTGGGCGGCATCAACGAAAAGATCGAAGGCTTTTTCAGAAGCTGCGAACGCCTCGGGCTGGACGGCACCCAGGGCGTGCTGATCCCCGAGCGCAACCGTCGCCACTTGATGCTCGACGAGCGCGTGGTCGAGGCGGTGGCGCAGGGGCGTTTCCATGTTCATGCCATCCGCACCATCGCCGAGGGCATGACCTTGCTCAGCGGCCTGCCCTGGGGCAAGCGTGGTGCCGCCGGCTACCCGGCGGACAGCGTGCTGGGGCGGGCGCAAACGCGCCTGCGCCGCTACCGGCAGGCCATGGAGGCCAGCGCGCCACCGCATGAGCACCCGCCCCACAAACGCCGCATGCCGGGCGGGCACTGAGCAGGCTTGCAGCGCATGGACCGCAAAAGCCTCTGGCACCTGCTGTACTGGAGTGTGGCCATGCTGCTCCTGCTGGGCCTGCAGCACTGGCTGGCGGGCGGCCAGACACAGCGGGTGTCCTTCAGCGAGTTCGAGCAGGCCCTACAGCAGCAGCGGCTGCAGGAGGTGGTCGTGACCGACACCCATCTGAGCGGACGCCTGAAAACACCCGAGCAGGGCAGGACAGAGCTGGTGGCGGTGCGGGTGGCGCCGGAGCTGGCGGCCTGGCTGGACCGCTATGGCGTGCCCTACCGCGCCGTGCTGCAAAGCAGCCTGCTGCGCGATGTGCTGTCCTGGATCCTGCTTTCGCTGGTGTTTTTTGGCCTGTGGTGGTGGCTGATCCGCAAGCTGGTGCAGCGCCAGGGCATGGGGGGCCTGATGCAGATCGGCCAGAGCCGGGCCAAGGTGCATGTCACGCAGGACACGGGTGTGAGCTTTGCCGATGTGGCTGGGGTGGACGAAGCCAGACAGGAACTGCAGGAGGTGGTGGATTTTCTCAAGCACCCCGAGGACTACGGACGGCTGGGCGCACACATCCCCAAGGGTGTGCTGTTGGTGGGGCCGCCCGGCACCGGCAAGACCCTGCTGGCCAAGGCGGTGGCGGGTGAGGCCGGAGTACCTTTCTTTTCGATGTCGGGCAGCGAGTTCGTCGAGCTGTTCGTGGGCGTGGGCGCTTCGCGGGTGCGCGACCTGTTCGAGCAGGCGCGCAAGCTGGCGCCGGCCATTGTCTTCATCGACGAGCTCGATGCGCTGGGCCGCGCGCGCGGCATGTTTGGCGGCTGGGGCGGACACGACGAGAAGGAGCAGACCCTCAACCAGCTGCTGGCCGAAATGGACGGTTTTGACACCCAGGCCGGTGTCATCATCCTGGCCGCCACCAACCGGCCCGAGATCCTCGACCCGGCGCTGCTGCGTGCCGGCCGCTTTGACCGGCAGGTGCTGGTGGACAAGCCCGACAGGAAAGGGCGCGTTGACATCCTGCGGGTGCATGCGCGACGCGTCACGCTCGCAACGGATCTTTCGCTTGAAGAAGTGGCCGCACTCACGCCGGGTTTCTCGGGCGCCGATCTGGCCAATCTGGTCAACGAGGCCACCCTCGTGGCCACCAGACGGCAGGCCCCCCATGTCACGCTGGCCGACTTCACGGCGGCCATCGAGCGCATCGTGGCCGGTCTGGAAAAACGCAACCGCCTGCTCAACCCGGCCGAGCGCCGCACCGTGGCCCATCACGAAATTGGCCACGCGCTGGTGGCGCTCAGCCTGCCGGGCAGCGATGTGGTTCACAAGGTCTCGATCATTCCGCGCGGTATCGGCTCGCTGGGCTACACCATCCAGCGCCCCTTGGAAGACCGTTACCTGATGACGCGCGAAGAATTGAACAACCGCATCTGCGTGCTGCTGGGCGGACGCGCAGCCGAGCAGCTGGTGCTGGGCACCGTGTCGACCGGCGCGGCCGACGATCTGGCGCGGGCCACGCAGCTGGCGCGCGACATGGTCATGCGCCACGGCATGGACGAGGTGCTGGGCTGTGTGAGTTACGACAGCCCGCGCACGTCTGCATTGATGGACGGCTTGCCCGAGGACTGGCGCACCCGATCGCCGGTGTCCGAGGCCATGCAGGCGGCCATGGACAAGGCGGTGCACGGCATCATCGCCGCTGCGCTGCAACGCGCCACCGAGCTGCTGGCCGAGCGCCGCACGGTGCTCGAACGTTGCGTGCAGGCCCTGCTGGCCCAGGAAACGCTCGATGCTGCTGCCCTGCAGGCGCTGATCACCCAGGACCCGACATGAAATCGGGACCGCCCAGCGCGGCAGGGGACATTGACGAGGCCGGCGGAGGAGGCAGCGCGATCATGCAGTCGGTGGTCAGCACCAGCGCGGCGATCGACGCCGCGTTCTGCAGCGCCAGCCGCGTGACCTTGGCCGGATCGATCACGCCCATCTGCAGCAAATCGCCGTAGCTGCGGTTGGCGGCGTTGTAACCGAAGGCGAGGTCCGCGCTGGCATCGACCTTCTCGGCCACCACCGAGGGCTCGACGCCCGCATTGGCCACGATGCGGCGCAGCGGCTCTTCGAGCGCGCGCTGCACCAGCCGGATGCCCGAGGTTTCGTCCAGGCTCTCGCCCTGCAGGCCGTCGAGCACCCGCCGCGCGCGCAGCAGCGCCACACCGCCACCAGGCACGATGCCTTCTTCCACCGCTGCGCGGGTCGCGTGCAGCGCGTCTTCGACCCGCACCTTGCGCTCCTTGAGCTCGGTCTCGGTGCTGGCACCGACCTTGATCAGGGCCACGCCGCCCGAGAGCTTGGCGATGCGTTCGTCGAGTTTGTCGCGGTCATAGTCGCTGCCCGCCTTTTCCCTTTCCCGCTGGATGGCGTGCACACGGTCGGCAATGGCCTGCTTCTCGCCTGCACCGCCGATCAGGGTCGTGCTGTCCTTCCCGACTTCGACCCGCTTGGCCCGCCCCAGGTCGGTGAGCTGCAACTTGCCCAGGCTGCGGCCCAGTTCCTCGCTCACCAGCTGGGCGCCGGTGAGCACCGCCATGTCCTGCAGCATGGCCTTGCGGTGCTGGCCAAAGCCCGGCGCCTTGACCGCGCAGGCCTTGATCGAGCCGCGCAGGTGGTTGATGACCAGCGCAGCCAGCGTGTCGTTGTCGATATCCTCAGCAATCACCAGCAGCGGCTGCGCCGCCTTGACCACCTGCTCCAGCAAGGGCAGCAGCTCGGCCAGCGAAGCCAGACGGCCATCGACGATCAGCACCAGCGCGTCTTCGAGCACGGCGCTTTGCCGCTCGGTGTTGTTGATGAAATACGAGGAGAGGTAGCCGTTGCCAAACTGCAGGCCCTCGACCACTTCAAGCACACTCACCAGACCCGAGCCGTCCTCGATCGAGATCGCACCTTCGCGCCCGACCTTGTCGATGGCGCTGGCCAGCAGGTCACCGATCGACGCATCGTTGTTGGCCGAAATCGCGGCCACATGGGCCACGTCCTGGCGCGTGGCGCAGGGCTGGGCCATGCGGTGCAGCTCGGCCACCACGGCCTCGATGGCGCGCTCGATGCCACGCTTGAGGTCCATCGGGTTCATGCCGCCGGCCAGGTAGCGCAGTCCTTCGTGGATCATGCCCGCCGCCAGCACGGTGGCGGTGGTGGTGCCGTCGCCCGCCATCTCGCTGGTGCGCGCGGCCACTTCGCGCAGCAGGTGGGCGCCCATGCTCTCGAACGGGTCTTCGAGCTCGACCGCCCGGGCCACCAGCACGCCCGAGTTGACGATCTGAGGCGGCCCGAACTCGCGGTCGAGGATGACGGTGCGGCCGCGTGGTCCCATGGTGACCTGGACCGCCTGGGCCAGCGTGTCCGCTCCGCGCCGGATCTTGTCTCGTGCGGCTTCGTGGAAAAGCATCGGGCGGGCTTTCATCGGGCAGACTCCTGACGGTCAAAACCGCCAGTGTCTGCAGCGATGCAGCTGGCCGCAGTGCGCTACTTCACTGGCCAATCATCCATGGCGCCATCATCCAGGTCCCAAAGCCGGTGCGCGTCGAGTTCGAGCTGTGCGCGGTTGTGCAGGCCGTCCAGCATCAGGCGTTGGGTGGCGAGCTGTTGCTCGTTGGCCAGGCGCCGGTTCTGGATCAGTTCGGTCATGCTGTGTTCTCCCAGGGTGTAGGCGGTCATGGACTTGTCAGCTGCCAGACGCTGGGTGGTGGCGGCGGCCCGCAGCGCGACCAGAGCCTGCAGTTGCCGCTCGAGCAGCTGCCAGCGCGCCTCGAACTGGGCACCGAGTTCGCGTTCGAGCTGTTGCACGTGCTGTTCAAGTGCCAGCGCTTCGGCCTGGGCGGCGCGGGCCTGGCTCTCACGCCAGGTGCCTGACAGTGGGATGGCGAGCGAGACTCCCACCAGCTGCTCGGTGCCGGCGCGTTCGCGCGCGGTGTAGACCCCCACGCTCGGGTCAGGCCAGCGGTCACGCTCGATGCGCTCGGCCAGTTGTTGCTGCCGCCTTGCTTCGGCACGCAACAGGTTGAGCTCATGGTGGTGTTCCAGAAACTCTTGAAGGGCTTCCTCCAAGGTCTGTGAGGGGGACGCAGGCGTCTGGGCTTCACCCTGGGACCAGCGCGGCTCGGGCAGACCGGGGTACAGGCGTTGCAGCTGGGCCATGCTGCGTGCCAGCTCGGCCTGGGTCAGCCGCACGGTCGCCTCGCTGCGCTGCAGTTCGGCCTCGGCCAGGCGGGCATCCAGTTGAGAAATATCGCCCTCGCGCAGGCGGATACGCGCCTGTCGGTCCAGTTCGTGCGCGAGTTGCCGTTCGCGTTCGGCGCTGTCGGCATCGAGCCGCGCGCGCAGCGCGGTAAACCATTGCGTCAGCAGCTGGCGGCTGGCTTCGTGCAGCGCGTCGGCCAGACCGATGCGCGCGACTTCGCGGTCCTGTTCGGCCAGGCGCGCGTCCATGCCGGCCTTGCCCCACAGCCGCAGCGGACGTTCCAGCGCCAGGGTGGTTTCTGCAAAGCGCTCCTGCGGATCGCGTACGCGGCGCTGCTGGAGATTCAGACGCATGGCCCATTCGCCACTACCAGTTTCGAGGCCGCGCGCCCGTTGCAACTGCGCTTCCTGCCTGGCGCGGACGGCCTGGATCAGCGGGCTGGCCTGCAGCACCGGAGCCACCTGGGCGGTCGACGGTAGCCAGCCCTGAACCGTCTGGGCCTGCGCGCTCGAGACGCAGAAGGCCAGGACCAGAAGGGTGGAGTGAAGGTGTCTGGATGTCATGGCTTGCTCCAGCGTTCAAAGATCAGGGGCAGCAGCAGCAGGGTCAGCAGTGTGGCGCTGACCAGGCCGCCGGTGACGACGATGGCCAGCGGCTTCTGGATTTCGGAGCCCGGCCCGGTGGCAAACAGCAGCGGGACCATGCCCAGTGCGGTGATGATGGCCGTCATCAGCACCGGCCGCAGGCGGCGTTCGCTGCCCAGACGCACCACGGTGGCGATGTCCTCGCCGTTCTCCAGCCGTTCGTTGAAGTGCGTGACCATGACCACGCCGTTGAGCACCGCAATGCCCAACAGCGCGATGAAACCCACTGAGGCCGGGACCGACAGGTACTGCCCCGAGATGGCCAGCGCCACCACGCCACCGACCAGCGCGAACGGGATGTTCACGAAGACGATGGCGGCCTGGCGCGGTGAGCCAAACGTGAGGCTCAGGATCAGGAAGATCAGGCCCATGGCGGCCGGGATCACGATCGCCAGCCGCGCGGCGGCGCGCTGCTGGTTCTCGAACTGGCCGCCCCAGACGACCTGCACTTGGGGCGGCAGGCCCAGCGCGGCCACGGCCTTCTGTGCGTCCTGCACAAAACCCGTGAGGTCGCGGCCTTCGACCGCCACCTGGATGGTGGTCAGCCGCTGGCTCAGTTCGTGGTCGATGCGGATCGGGCCTTCGGTCTGGCGGATCTCGGCCAGTGCACTGGCCGGCCAGGTGCGCCCGTCGGGCGCGGTGATCGGCAGGTTGCGCAGGCTTTCCGGGCTCTGGCGCACGCCCTCGCCACCCCGCAGGGTCAGCGGAGTGCGGATGCCGCCCTCAAGCACCAGGCCCACGGTGTCGCCTTCAAGCTGCTGGCGCAGGGCCTGCTGCACGGCTTCGATGCTCAGCCCGGCCTGGCCGATGGCATGGCGCTTGAGCGCCACGGTCAGGTAGGGCATGCCTTCGGCCTTGGGGGCGATCACTTCGGCGGCGCCGCTCACGCCCCGTACCGCTTCGGCCACCCGCTGCGCGGTGTGGGCCAGCTGGTCCAGGTCGTCGCCGAACAGCTTGATGGCCACATCGCCGCGTGTGCCGGTCAGCATTTCGGAAATGCGCATCTCGATCGGCTGGGTGAAGCCGTAGACCAGCCCCGGAAAGCCGTCGAGCACCTGGCGCAACGCATCGATGATGTCTTCCTTGCTGCCGCGCCATTGTTCCTTGGGTTTG
>Ga0255165_1000592_pt1 | contig 11279 bp, 12 predicted proteins | sample Atl_Cont_RepB_8d_FD_183182 | JGI IMG/M metagenome (GOLD analysis project Ga0255165, IMG submission 183182) | Freshwater microbial communities from Altamaha River, Georgia, United States - Atl_Cont_RepB_8d | ecosystem: Environmental > Aquatic > Freshwater > River | place: USA: Georgia | collected... | reverse complement strand
AGGAAAGGGTCTGTGCGCCGGTCTGGCCGATGCGGCGCCGCGCTGGGACGATGTGCAGTGGCTGCTCGGACAGACCCGGCTGCCGGTGCTGCTCAAAGGAATCACCCACCCGCAGGATGCGCGTCAGGCACTGGCGGTCGGCGCTGCGGGGGTCATCGTCAGCAATCACGGCGGCCGGGTGCTTGACACCGTGCCGGCCACTGCCGAGTTGCTGTCCCTCATCGTGGAGGCGGTGCGCAGCGAACGGGAGGATGCACTGATCCTGGTGGACGGCGGCATCCGGCGCGGCACCGACCTCTTCAAAGCCCTGGCCCTGGGGGCCAACGCCGCCCTGATCGGGCGCCCGGCCCTTTATGGCCTGGCCCACAGCGGTGCGCGCGGGGTGGCCCATGTGCTGCGCCTGCTGCGCGATGAGTTCGAAGCCACCCTGGCCCTGACCGGCTGTGCCACGGTGCAGGACATTGGCAGGGACCACCTGTGGCCGCTTGAAGCGCAACCCAATCATCTCTCTACAGAATGACCACGCTCGCCCAGAAACCGCCTGACTGGCCCTACCGCATTCACCACAGCCGCACCTGGCGTGTGACGGACGCTGTGTTGCTGGCGCACGCTGGTCTGGCCTGGCTGCTGAGTCTGGACCTGCTCAGCAGCCCTCCGCCAACAGGCGAGGTCGACAACGTGATCATGGCCAGCGTGGTGGTCGATGTTCCAGCACCGGCGGCCGTGATTCCCCAGCCCATGGTGCTCAAGGTTCAGCCCAAGCCTTCAACCCGCTCGCTCACGCCAGTGATACCGCAAACTCAGCCGCAGCCCAGCCCGGTGGTGACGCAGACTGCGCCCAGTCAAGCCACCCCCATCGTGCCCGCAACGGCCAGTCCTGTACCCGCCACCGCGGCCCCTGCCGCTGCAGGCCAGCCGCGCCCCAACCCCGGCACCGCAACCGCTGCGGTGGTGCTGCCTTCTTCGGATGCGGATTACCTCAACAACCCTGCCCCAGCCTACCCGCGCATGAGCAAGCGCCTGGGCGAACAGGGCACTGTCACCGTACGCGTGCTCATCAACACCGAAGGCCGCGCCGAACAGGCCGAAATCCGCACCAGCAGTGGCTACAGCCGTCTGGATGAGGCTGCGCTGGAGACCGTCAAGCGCTGGCGCTATGTGCCCGGCAAGCGCGCTGGGGCCCCCGAGGCCATGTGGTTCAACGTGCCCATCCGCTTTGTGCTGGACTGAGCGGTATCCAACCATCGTCCCGTTTTTCTGAAGATTTCAATTCACTGGAGTTCCCACCATGCCCACCTCTTTCGGCCTGTCGCACATCTGGACGCAGGGTGACGCCGTCACCCGCCTGATCCTCATCGCCCTGATCGCCATGTCGGTCATCAGCTGGACCGTGATCGTGCGCAAGGCACTCGATGTCTGGGGTCACAAGCAGAGCGCACTCGGCAGCGAGCGGTTCTGGCACACCAGCAGCCTGGCCGAAGGCCTTGCCGTGCTCGGCCAGCGTCCCGGCAACCTCTTCCACACCCTGGCGCAGATCGGCCAGGAAGCCACCGAGCACCACCAGGCCGCGCAAAAGCAGCTGCACGACCGTCTGGACATCAGCGACTGGGTCACCCGCAGCCTGCGCAACACGATTGATGACCACACCACCCGGCTGCAAAACGGTCTGGCCATCCTCGCGTCCATCGGCTCGACGGCCCCCTTTGTCGGCCTGTTCGGCACGGTCTGGGGCATCTACCACGCGCTGGTGAGCATCGGCGTCAATGGCAACGCCAGCATCGAGGCGGTGGCGGGGCCGATTGGCGAGACACTGATCATGACCGCCCTGGGCCTGGCCGTGGCCATCCCAGCTGTGCTCGGCTACAACGCCCTGGTGCGTGGCAACAAATTCATCATCGCCCGCATGAACCGCTTTGCGCACGACCTGCACGCCTACTACGTGACAGGCGCCCGCGTGACACATGGCCAGCATGGCCCGCACTGAACCTACTGGAGAGCCCTCATGTCATTCGAGATACGCGACAGCGATGAGGTGATGAACGAGATCAACATGACGCCCCTGGTGGATGTGATGCTGGTGCTGCTGATCATCTTCATCATCACCATTCCGGTGGTGCAGCATGCGGTCAAGGTCGAGCTGCCCCGCGCCAGCAGCACCCAAGACAAGACCCCACCCGAGAACCTCCAGCTGGCCGTCGATGCCCAGGGGCAGTTTTTCCTGGGCAAACAGCCGGTGGCAGCCGATGCACTGGAAGGCGCGCTGCGCGAACACGCCGCCCAGGACCCGCAGCCGCAGCTCTACATTCGCGGTGACAAGAAAGTGGCCTACGAGCAGGTGGCCCTGGCCATGACCGCTGCGCAGCGGGCGGGCCTGGCCAAAATTGGCTTTGTGACCGAAGGCAAGGCACCATGAACACAGGCCGCCACCCAGGATCTGCCACGCCAGACGCGCCTGAGCACAAGGCTGCGTGCTCCTCTGCAGGCGGCTCGACACCTCGCATCATCGACAGCGCCGAACTGTTGAAGGGTCAGTCCTTGTTGCTGATCCGGCACCTGGGCGAGATCTACCGCCTGCATACCACGCGACAGGGCAAACTGATCCTGACCAAATGAACAAAGGGGCCAAAGCCCCTTTGTCTCTTGCCGTATGACAGCCTCAAGCGCCAAGCACGCTGCGCAGCATCCAGGCGGTTTTCTCGTGCACCTCGAGCCGCTGGGTGAGCAGGTCGGCCGTGGGCTGGTCGTTGGCGGCATCCACCAGCGGGAACAGGCTGCGGGCCGTGCGGGCCACGGTTTCCTGGGCGCGCACCAGATAGCGCACCATGTCCATGGCCTCGGGCACGCCATCGACCTCCTGCACGCTGGCGAGTTTGGCAAAGGCCTTGTAAGTACCCGGCGCAGGGTGGCCGAGCGAACGAATGCGCTCGGCAATCAAGTCCAGCGCCGCCCATTGCTCGGTGTACTGGGCCATGAACATCTGATGCAGGCTGTTGAAGTGGGGGCCGGTCACATTCCAGTGAAAGTTGTGCGTCATCAGGTACAGCGCATAGCTGTCAGCCAGTAAGGCCGAGAGGCCTTTGGCGATCTTTTCGCGGTCCTTGTCCTTGATGCCAATGTCCATGGTGGACAGGGCCACTCGGCTGCGGGAAGTGGTTTTTTGAGCGGATCGGGTCATGGATGAACTCCTTGTGTAGATGGTTGAAATGTCAGGCTGTAGCGGCGGGGGCTGAGGGTGCAATCGGCGCAGATGTCTGGCGCATCGCGAGGCGGCTCCAAATGCGCTCATGGAAGAAATACACCACCGCCTGCACAGTGGGCTCGAGCAAGCTGAGGGTCACCGCAGCGAGCCAGTCACCGGTCACGGCGTAGGCCACTGCTGCCGCAACCGTGATGTGTGCGACATAGTAAGACGCCGTCTTTTTGAGTGTGAAAGCGTGGGTGCTGATGAATCGGGACATGGCAAACCTTTGTTGCAGAAGATGCATAGATTCTGGGCAAGCGCTCATGTTTTGTAAAATCGATTAATTAAAATTATTTCATAGTCTAAATTTATTTAGAGGGCCTTATCACCCTTCTCCCAAACCAATAAAGTCAAATGCACATTTTCGATCGATAGTCAAACCCTATTTTTGACTTCAGCATTTCCAATCATTCAGAAAGGAAAACCGGGATAACCCTGATTACAATCCATCTGTCGTCGCCAATTGGTTCGACATTTCAATTTAGAAAGGCAATCATCATGTCCCTGATCAACACCCAAGTCCAGCCGTTCAAAGCCCAGGCTTTCCACAATGGCAAGTTCATTGAAGTCACCGAGCAAAGCCTCAAGGGCAAGTGGAATGTGCTGATTTTCATGCCAGCCGCTTTCACCTTCAACTGCCCGACCGAGATCGAAGACGCCGCTGACAACTACGCCGAGTTCCAGAAGGCCGGTGCCGAGGTTTACATTGTGACCACCGACACGCACTTCTCGCACAAAGTCTGGCACGAAACCTCTGCCGCCGTCGGCAAGGCCAAGTTCCCCCTGGTCGGCGACCCCACCCACCAACTCACCAACGCTTTCGGCGTGCACATTCCCGAAGAAGGCCTGGCCCTGCGCGGCACCTTCGTGATCAACCCGGAAGGCATGATCAAGACCGCCGAGATCCACTCCAACGAGATCGCCCGTGACGTGTCGGAAACCCTGCGCAAGCTCAAGGCTGCCCAGTACACCGCCGCCAACCCCGGCCAGGTCTGCCCCGCCAAGTGGAAAGAAGGCGCCAAGACCCTGGCTCCCTCGATCGACCTGGTCGGCAAGATCTAAGTCTTGTACCGATGCCCTGCCTTGCAGGGCGTTGCGTGCAGCGCATGGCCATGCCGTGCGCTGTGCCCAGCGAAATTTCCCCCGCCCTTGGCCTCGGGCAGGCGCCACAAGCGCCTGTCTGGATTGAACTCACACTGAACACCGGAGAACACCATGCTTGACGACGCACTCAAATCGCAACTTCAACAGTACCTGGGCCTGCTGCGCCAGCCGATCCGTCTGATCGCCTCGCTCGACGACAGCGAGACCGGCGCCGACATGAAGAACTTGCTGGAGACCATCGTCAGCTTGTCTGACAAGGTCACGCTCGACACCAATGGCAACGATGCGCGCAAGCCCTCGTTCGTGGTGGCCCGCCAGGGCGAAAGCACCGGCGTGCGCTTTGCCGGGCTGCCGCTCGGCCACGAGTTCACCTCCCTGGTGTTGGCCCTGCTGTGGACCGGTGGCCACCCGCCCAAGGTCGAGGCAGAGGTCATTGACAGCATCAAGGCCCTGGATGGTGACTTCAGCTTCGAGGTCTACATGTCCCTGACTTGCCACAACTGCCCGGACGTGGTGCAGGCGCTGTCGCTCATGGCCATCATGAACCCGAAGATCAAGACCACGGTGATCGAGGGCGGCGCCTTCCAGAAGGAAGTTGAAGAGCGCCAGATCATGGCTGTGCCCATGGTCTTCCTCAACGGTGAAGTGTTCGCCTCTGGCCGCATGAGCGTGGAAGAAATCGTGGCCAAGCTCGACACGGGCGCGGCCAATCGCGACGCGGCCAAGCTCAACGCCAAGGACCCGTTCGACGTGCTGATCGTCGGCGGCGGTCCGGCCGGCGCGGCGGCGGCCGTGTACGCCGCCCGCAAGGGCATCCGCGTGGGCGTTGCGGCCGAACGCTTTGGCGGCCAGGTCAACGATACGCTGGCCATCGAGAACTACATCTCGGTGCTCGAAACCGACGGCCCCAAGTTTGCTGCCGCACTGGAAGGCCAGGTGCGCCACTATGGCGTGGACATCATGAACCTGCAGCGCGCTGCCCGACTGATCCCGGCCGTGGAAGAAGGCGGCCTGGTGCAGGTCGAACTGGACAATGGTGCCGTGCTGCAGTCGCGCAGTGTGATCCTGTCCACCGGCGCCCGCTGGCGTAACGTCAATGTGCCCGGCGAACAGGAATACAAGAACAAGGGGGTGGCCTACTGCCCGCACTGCGACGGTCCGCTGTTCAAGGGCAAGCGCACGGCCGTGATCGGCGGTGGCAACTCGGGGGTGGAAGCCGCGATTGACCTGGCCGGCATCGTGCAACACGTCACCCTGATCGAGTTTGCCGACCAGCTCAAGGCCGACGCCGTGCTGGTGGCCAAGCTCAAGAGCCTGCCCAATGTGACCATCCACGTGAACGCCCAGACGACCGAGATCACCGGCGATGGCAGCAAGGTCAACGGCCTGAAGTACAAGGACCGCGTGAGCGGCGAGGAAAAGCTCGTCGAGCTCGAAGGCGTGTTCGTGCAAATCGGCCTGGTGCCCAACACCGAATGGCTCAAGGGCACGGTGGATCTCAGCCGCTTTGGCGAGATCGTGGTCGACGCCAAGGGCCACACCAATGTACCGGGCGTGTTCGCCGCCGGTGACTGCACCACCGTGCCTTACAAGCAAATCGTGATCGCAGCGGGTGAAGGCGCCAAGGCCGCGCTCAGCGCCTTTGACCACCTCATACGCACGCCCTTGGCCCAGCCCGAAGCCGTGGCGGCCTGATCAGCGAGCCGGGCCGGACCCCATGCGCAGCCCGGCGCATGGGTCCGGTCGCGGATGAACCGGCACACGCCGCAGCTGATCGTAATCTCCCGGGCGTACCTCTGCGCCCTCTTCTTCGTACCCCACCACCTGCACATCCTGCAGCCCAAGCTGGCGCAGCCAATGCGGCACGCCCGCACTGCGGCGCACATGGCCGTTGCCGGCCAGCAGCACGGCGCCACGCGCAGCGTGCTGCTGCAGTTGGGCGGCCATCCACACATCGCGGGCCACCTGCGCCTGGGCCATGCGCGGGACCAGCGCCGGCGGCAATTGACCGCAGTGTCCCTGGTCCACCGCCTGCTCCAGCAAGGCCTTGACTTCGGGCATCAGGCTGCCGGGCAGGCCAAAGCGCTGCATCCAGTCCAGTGGAATGGCAGCGCCCAGTCCCTCGCGCACCACGCGCGAAGCATCGGCGCGCGACACATTGGCGGCCACCACCGGCAAGCGGTGGCGCAACGCCAGATCCAGCACCGGCGCGAGCAAAGGCCAGTCCCAGCCCGCGCCGCCTGCGCGTTGGACGACGCAATCGGCACTGTTGCACTGGGCCATGGCCGCGTCCAGATCGGCTTGCCGTTCCCGGTCAAAATGCTCCATCACCAGGGCGGGGCGCCAACCGGCCTGCACTCGCTGCGACAGATCCAGCCAACGCCTGTGGTGCACCATCGGCGAATCATGCAGCTCGCCGAGCAGCCAGATCGACGCCGGACGCACAGGCTCTTCCACAGCCTGTTGGGCAGACCCGCTCGAGACCAGAACCGTCTGACTCGCAGGGTTGTGGGCACAAGCCGAAAGGATCAGACCGACTGCGCAGAGTCCGACCAGCAGCCAGCGCCGCCCAAAGGTTGAATGTGGATTCGACAACCGCTTCATCCGCACCGATCCGGGCCCTCAGCCCAGCGCACGTGGCCCACGCCAGGCACCGATGGCCAGGCACAGCCAGGCAGCGATCCAGCTGGTGCCACCCCAGGGCACCAGGGCGCGCCAGGCGTCCCACTGCCAGAAACTGCGCACGTAAATGTTCAGGCTGAACAACAGCAGACCGGCAAGCATCAGCATGCCCGCCAGCAGCCACCAGCGCGAAGGCCCGCGAGACCACAAGGCCAGGGCAACCACCATCAGGCCCAGTGCATGAAAACCCTGCTGCTGCACCGCGGTCAACACCATGGGCGGCACCCCGCCCGCAAACCGGGGCGCGTGCGCCAGCCAGGCGCTGAGCGCCACAGCCAGACCTGCCGCAAGTGCGCCGATCGAGAAAAACAAAGCCGCCAGCCTGCTGTGCATCGTGTACTGCCCATAAAAAAACGCAGGCCCGACGGGGCCTGTCTGCAGGGCGATGTTAGCGCGCAGCGCAAGCTGCCGCCGGTCTGTCACAGCAAAGGCCTGCGGTAGCTGCCGGTCACCCCGCGCGGCGAGAGCACCACCTGCCAGAGCTGGTTGTCACGCGCACGGAAGGTGCCTGCGCAGCACAAGAGGTAATAGCGCCACATGCGGTAAAAACGCTCACCGTAGCGGTGCTCGAGGCGCGGCCAGGCCGCCTCGAAGCGCTCATGCCAGGCCATCAGCGTGCGGTCGTAATCGGCACCCAGGTTGTGCCAGTCTTCGACCACAAAAGCATGCTCGCTGGACTGCGCGATCTCGGCCAGCGAGGGCAGCACGCCGTTGGGAAAGATGTATTTCTCGATCCAGGGGTCGATATCCAGGCCCGAGCGGTTCTTGCCGATCGTGTGCAGCAGCATCAGCCCATCCTCGCGCAGGCTGCGTCGGACCATGTTGAAGAAGGTCCTGTAGTTCTTGTGGCCCACATGCTCGAACATGCCCACCGAGGCCACCCGGTCGAACTTCTGTGCGCCGTCCGGGTTGAACAGTCGGTAATCGGTGAACTCGAAATGCACCGGCAAGCCCTTGGTCCGTTCTTCCCCCCAGGCTGCCTGTTCGCGCGAGACGGTCAGTCCCACGCATTGCACGCCGTAATGCTCGGCGGCGTAGCGCATCAGGCTGCCCCAGCCGCAGCCAATGTCAAGCAGGCGCATGCCTGGCTGCAGGCCCAGCTTGCGGCAGATCAGGTCCAGCTTGGCCTGCTGAGCTTCTTCGAGCGTGCGTGCCTGCGCCCAGTAGCCGCAGCTGTAAGCCATGGTCGGGTCGAGCATGGCCTCATACAGATCGTTGCCCAGGTCGTAGTGCTCCCGCCCCACCTGCCATGCACGCGCCACCGATTGCAGATTGCTCAGCCGGGCACGCAGCACCGACAGCCACAGCCCCGGACTGCCCACCTGGGCATCGAGCCGGGCACGCAGCAAGCGGGCGATGAACTCGTCGATCTGCAGGCAGTCCCACCAGCCATCCATATAACTCTCGCCCAGACCCAGGCTGCCACGGGTCAGGATACGGGACAGTGTTTCGGGGTGGTGCACCTGCAGGTCCCAGGGGCGGCCACCGCCAATACACACATCAGCCTGGTCGAGCAAGGCTTGCGCCCGGCTGTAATGCCGAAGTCGCTCCGGCACCGGTGGCTGGTGCGCCCACGTCAGATCGGGGCCCATGGCGCTCTCCTTGTACGAAAGCTCAACCAGGGCAAGGTGTGATTGGTGTTTTTCCAGAAGCGGCATGTCCTTGGTGATTCCCGTTTCCAACAGGGTCCATTGAAGCGGCAGAGTGCCGGGCTTCACCGTGCGCCAGCCCACGCAGGCGGTGAGCGACCGAAAGTCAGATGGACCCGTGCATAATTGACGTTTACGTCAACGTCAACTTACCCAGACAAGGAGCGGGACATGGACATTCAAGGCAAGGTTTTCATCGTCACCGGCGGCGCCTCGGGCCTCGGTGAAGGCACGGCACGCATGCTGGCGGCCCACGGCGGCAAGGTCGTGATCGCCGACATGCAGGTCGAAAAAGGCGAGGCCGTGGCCAAGGAGATTGGCGGCGCCTTCGTCAAATGCGACGTCAGCAACGAAGCCGACGGCCAGGCCGTGGTGGCCAAAGCCACGTCCATGGGCAAGCTGATGGGCCTGGTCAACTGCGCAGGCATCGCCCCCGCCGAAAAAACCGTGGGCAAGAACGGCGCCCACAACCTGGGGGTCTACACCAAGACCATCATGGTCAACCTGGTGGGCTCCTTCAACATGATCCGTCTGGCGGCCGAGGCCATGTGCAAGAACGAACCCGAGGCGACTGGCGAGCGCGGCGTGCTGATTTCCACCGCCAGCGTGGCGGCCTACGACGGACAGATTGGCCAGGCCGCCTATGCAGCCTCCAAGGGCGGCGTGGTTGGCATGACCCTGCCGATTGCACGCGACCTGGCGCGCAACGGCATCCGCAACATGACGATCGCCCCCGGCATTTTCGGCACCCCCATGCTGTTCGGCATGCCCCAGGAGGTGCAAGACGCGCTGGCCGCCGGCGTGCCCTTCCCCAGCCGTCTGGGCACGCCGCAGGACTACGCCAAGCTGGCCAAGCACATCATCGAAAACGACATGCTCAACGGCGAAGTGATCCGTCTGGACGGCGCGATCCGTCTGGCTCCGAAGTGACCTGCTGAAAACGCCCGGCATGCAACAGGCCCTGCGGGGCCTGTTGGCTTTGAGGGTACTCGCGCAGTCGATTAGCATGATTGGCTTCAAGGTGGACCCATGCACAAAACCCTGAGCCTCATCACCCTGGCCCTGCTGAGCGCCTGCAGCACCCAGCCGCCCGCCACCCCCTGGCGCTACAGCGTCCCCGAACAACCCGAAGCCGCCAGCGGCAGCAGCGACAAACCCGGCTGGGCCTACACCCGCCAGGCCGTGGCAGCTGCCAACCCGCTGGCGACCGATGCCGGGCTGCAGGTGCTGCGCGCCGGCGGCTCGGCGCTGGACGCTGCGATTGCGGTGCAACTGGTGCTGGGCCTGGTGGAGCCGCAGTCCAGCGGCATTGGCGGAGGCGCTTTCCTGCTGCACTTTGACGGTCGCCGGGTACAGGCCTTTGACGGCCGCGAGACCGCCCCCGCAGGTGCCCGCCCGGACCAGTTCCTGGGGCCCAACGGCAAGCCCCTGCCCTTCGACGAGGCCCTGCTCAGCGGACATGCGGTGGGCGTGCCGGGCGCCGTGCGCATGCTCGAAGCGGCGCACCGCAAGCACGGCCAGCTGCCCTGGGCGCGGTTGTTTGAGCCGGCCATCACCCTGGCCGAGCAAGGTTTCAAGGTCAGCCCGCGTCTGAACACACTGCTGCAAACCGATCCCCACCTGCGGAAGGACCCGCTGGCCGCCCGCTTTTTCTACAACGCCCAGGGGCAAGCGTGGCCGATCGGGCACGTGCTGCGCAACCTGGAATACGCGCACGTGTTGCGGCGCATCGCCACAGAAGGCAGTCGTGCACTGCATGAAGGGCCCGTGGCACAGGCCATCGTGGCGCGCACCGGGCAGCCACCCCGACCGGGCGCCCTCAGCCTGCAGGACCTCCAGACCTACCAGCCGCGTGAACGTGAGGCGCTGTGCGTGGACCGCCGCGCACCCCGGCGCGAGGTGCGGCTGTGCGGCTTTCCGCCGCCGTCTTCGGGTCAGATCGCGATCGGCCAAATCCTGGGCTTGCTTGGGCACACCCCGGCGCAAGGCCCCGAGTGGGTGCGGAGCCTGCCCTCGCCCGACTTCGTACACCGCTACACCGAAGCCGCGCGGCTGGCTTTTGCCGACCGCGCCCAGTATGTGGCCGACCCGGACTTCGTCAGCGCCCCGGGCGGTGGCTGGCACAGCCTGCTCGCGCCCGACTACCTGCGCCAGCGCAGCACGCTCATTGGCGTGCAGTCGATGAAAGTGGCGCAGCCCGGCCAGCCGGCCGGCGCCAAGACTTCGTTCGCGCCCATGCCCGCGCAGACCGAATACGGCACCAGCCACATCAGCGTGGTCGACGCCAAAGGCCGCGCAGTGGCCATGACCACCACCATCGAAGCCGCCTTCGGCGCACGGCGCATGGTCACGACCGACCCGTCCCGCCCTGGCGGCTTTCTGCTCAACAACCAGCTGACCGACTTCAGCCTGGCCCCTGCCGATGCCCAGGGCCGCCCGATCGCCAACCGGGTCGAGCCCGGCAAGCGCCCGCGCTCGTCCATGTCACCCACGCTGGTGTTCGACAAGGCCAGCGGCGAGCTGCTGATGACCGGTGGCAGCCCGGGCGGCGCACTCATCATTCACTACACCGCCAAGCTGCTGCTGGGTGCGCTGCACGGTGG
>Ga0255165_1000589_pt1 | contig 11322 bp, 10 predicted proteins | sample Atl_Cont_RepB_8d_FD_183182 | JGI IMG/M metagenome (GOLD analysis project Ga0255165, IMG submission 183182) | Freshwater microbial communities from Altamaha River, Georgia, United States - Atl_Cont_RepB_8d | ecosystem: Environmental > Aquatic > Freshwater > River | place: USA: Georgia | collected... | reverse complement strand
AATTGACTACGAAGCGAAGTACCGCGCCGAAGTGCAGGATCGCATCAAGGAACGCGAGCGATACAAGCCTTTCGTTCAAACCTTCGGCAAAATGCATCCCGACGACGCTCGAGCGGTACAAGAGTTTGCATCAGCGTTCGCTTCCGGCGACACCGAAACCGCTGTCCGATGGATGGTGGACAACGCCCGTACGCTGGCCGGAGACCGATTCGACTCGTTTATCACCCCCGCTCAACAGCAGGCCATCAACACGGCGGTCGCCCAACAGGCGTACTCGGACGGCACGAACGCTGGAATGACCCCCGACCAGGTGGAACAGCTCGTCCAAACCCGCCTGAACGAAAGCCTTCAGCAGATGCAGCAGGCGCAGGTTCAACAGCAGTACGAACGCCAGATCGAGGAAACGCTGACCCAACATGGACTTTCGCCGGACACCCCGCTCGCAACGGCTGCCATTGTGGCCGCCTCCAAGCGACCCGACCTTGACCTCTCCGCAGCCATTCGTGAGGTGGAGGAACAAGTTTTGGCGCAGGCGCAAGCGATAGCGACCCGACGTGCCGAAGCCTCCAACGGGCTGGGCGCACCCATCGTCAACGGTGTCCCCGTCGTTTCTCCGAACGGCCAGCAGATGACACCGCGTGAACGTGCGATGGCTCGTCTGGCACAGAACGGACTCTGACGTAACGTCGGCACAAGGGAAGGCACTCTTTTATCCTTTGAGTGACCGCCGATGTCCCCGTCCAACGGTTTCAGTCTTTTACGTTGGGCGGGGCGATTCCCTTATTTGACAATCGCATGACAGTCGTGTGTAGACTGTGCAAAGAACTGGATAGTTCGCCCACATAGGTACCTCCATCGGATGATGGAAAGAGACAGCCGGACGGCTCAACTCAGATAGGTTCCGATTCCCCCCAATCAGACTCTCTCTCAGAAAGCACCAATCATGGCCGCAACCCTTTCCACAGTCGATGCCATCCTCAAGGATGACTACAAGGAATACCTCGACAACCTCAACGAGGCGAACTTCATCCTCTCGCAGGTCGAAACCCGCAAGGACACCGTCCAGGGTCGAATCGCCCGTCACGCCGTCCACCTCGGACGTTCATCCGGCGTTGGAGCGCGAGCCGAATCCGGCACCCTCCCCACCGCCGCCAACCAGTCGTACGCCACGGTTCCGGTTCCGGTCCGTTACGTTTACGGTCGCATCCAGCTGTCCGGCCCGACCATCAAGCAGGCCGTGACCGACCGTGGTGCTTTCATCGACGCGCTCGACGCCGAAATGGAAGGCATCAAGAAGGATGCGATGAAGGACGTGAACCGCCAGTTGTGGGGAACGTCGAACGGTGTGATCGCCCAATGTGGCACCACCTCGTCGTCCACGACCGTCGTGTTGGCTTCCAGCACCGGTTCCACCGCTCTGCGCCAGTTGTTCTTCGACGGCGGCATGGTGGTCGACATCGGAACGGTCGCTTCGCCGACCACGGTGGCTTCGGCTCGTACCGTCACCTCGGTGGACGAGACCAACAAGACCATCGCCATTTCTGGTGCTGCGGTCACCACCTCGTCGTCGCACTACGTCTTCCGTTCGGGAGCGGGTGGAGCCTCGAGCAACACCGGTCAGCCCGGTGACGGTCAGGTCGAGTTGACCGGTCTCCAGACCATCGTCGACGACACCGCCATCCTTCACACGATCAACCCGTCGAGCCAGCCGAAGTGGAAGGCTTACGTCAACAGCAACAGCGGAACCAACCGTTCGGTCACCGAGTCGCTGATCACCGGTTCGATCATGAAGGTGTTGACCAACTCGGGCAAGAAGCCGCGCCTGTTGGTGTCGGCTGAAGGCGTGAACTTGGCCATCAGCAACCTTCTCCTGAGCCTCAAGCGCAACATGGAGCAGACCCAGTTGAAGGGTGGCTACGCGGGCATCCAGTTCTACAGCCCGTCGGTCTCCGGCAAGGGTGACGAAGCCCCCACGGCCCTCTACGCCGACTTCGACTGCCCGAACAACCGCTTGTACGGCATCAACCCCGAAGTGTTGGTGTTCCACCAGGTGGGCGACGGATTCCAGTTCATGGACCTCGACGGCGCGGTGATGAACCGTAAGCCCGACCAGGATGCCTACGAGGCGACGCTCTATATGTACGGCGAACTCGCCTGCAAGCAGCGCAACGCCCACTTCGTCATCAAGGATCTCACCGAGGTGAGCATCTGACATGGCCGCATCCGTCGCAATTTCCATCGGGCCAGAAGTCCCCGGTACACGCAAAGAAGTGTTCGGTGTCATCACCTTCGACTCGTCGTATCCGACGGGTGGCGAATCGGTGACGCTGGCACAGCTCGGCTTGAACCGGCTTGACTGGCTCGAGTTGAACGCAGGCATCGGCTATCTGCCGACGTGGGACGGTTCCACCAGCGATCCGAAAGTGTTGCTGTACCGTCAGACGGCGGCCACCGGTGCGTTCGTTCAGGTTCCGAACACGACCGACATGAGCGCAACGACTGTTCGGTTCAAGGCAACTGGAGCCTGATCCACCAATCCCCCAAACGTCAGGGCCGGTTGCCGAAAGGTGACCGGCCCTTTCGTCTAGGATGACCACCATGATTCGTGCAGCAGATTTGATGGGCAATGTTGACGGTGGGTCGGAGATGGCTGAGGTGTCGTTCGACGTGTACGACATCGCCAACCGCATCCAACGTGGTGATGAGTCAGGGTGGCGCGGTGACCCGTCTGCTTCCCTGATGTTCAACCCTCTCGCCAACCGGTTTGAGGTGTGGATGGTCGATGCGATGGGAACCCCGTATGTGGCCTGCTCCCATGATCGGTGCGATCACACGCTGATCGTCAAACTGATTGAAGGTGACTGGCAGAAGGGCAAAGCCTTGCACGACGATCTGATGAAGAAGAACAAGGCGGTGCGTGACGCACACGAAACCGCTGAACGTGAGAAAAGGTTGGAGTTGGCTGACAAACTGCATTGGGCGTTGGTGCGCGATGTGGGACACTTGGAAGGCTCCAACCGTCGAATCCACAGCATGAACCAGAAAGGCAAGTAATGGCGTCGTACACCGTGAACAAGGCGAAACACGCCGTCTTGACCCCCGATACGGTGGACACGGTGTCGTTCGGTGATTCGGTGTCGTTCGTTATTGTGAGCAACCGCACCACGTCTGGTTCTCCCATCTTCTTCACTTTCGGCGACCCGACCAAAGGTGTGCCAACGCCGACGGTGAACGGAGACGACTGCTATGTGGTGGGCATCGGCATGACCCTCAGCCTGGTGGGCGACGGGACAGCCTCGGACGTGAAACTGATCTCCAACGCCGCGCAGGCGTACAGCGTGATGGTGGTATGACATGAACAGACTCGCTTTGCGTAACGCAGTCAAAGATCGACTGGCAATCAAATCAGACGGCTCTGGCAACAGCCTTGACGGTCTGATCACCGACTCTTTTGTCAACACCAGCCTGAACGACGCTTTGAACCGTGTCAGCATGGAACGCGACTGGTGGTGGCTGGCTTCGACCGCATCGCTGTCGTTCGACACGGTGAACGGTGCCGCCACCCTTCCGTCCGACTTCATGCGAGCCAACGAACTGGTCATCAACTCGTCACCAGCCGAATGGGTTCCGCTCGAGACGTTCCTCGACCCGACATCGGACAACAGCACGTTCGGCTGGACGATCTACGGTAACCAAGCCAAAATCACGCCGATCCCGTCCACGACGACAGCCGGAACCTTGTACTACTTCCGTTCCGAGCCAGCCCTCTCCAGCGACTCGTCGTCACCTTTGATGCCGGTCGTCTACCATTCGGTGATCGTCGCCTACGCTTCGCATCTGTGCGCCGCTCGACGCCAAGACGAACAGCGAGCTTCCCTCTACCTGCAAGAGTACGGCACGTTCCTGAAGTCCATGAACGACGACAACCGGACGACCATCAAGAGGCGAATCAAGTTCACACGCGCCCGCGACTACGCCACCTGGGAGTAGCCGATGGCCTCCTTCCAGATCGTTTACGACGACTTCTCCGGCGGTCAGTACATGGGGCCACGCTCCACCAACTGGCCAAAGAACACTTGGTTCGGCCAGAATGCTATTGCCCTACCGAACGGTCGGCTGTGTCCGGTCGGGTATGAGCAATGCGGAGCCAACGGTGGCGTCACAAGCGCAACTGGAGCCAAGATCATGGACTCTTGGACTGTTGGTGCAAACAACTATTCGTTCGTCATCTGGTCTGGCACAACGTCCAAGATGTGCCGAATTACGTCCGTCAACTACGGCCCCGGTTTCCCCATCACGACAACCGACACCAGCCTGACCGGCACCATCGGCGGCAAAGTTGCTTACGTTCCGAACGAAGCAAAGTTCTACTACGTCAACACCAACTCAGGTACTTTCGGGTACATCCGCAGCGTGACAACAGCCGGAACCGGCGCGAGCGTCTCAACCGCTCTCGGAACCGGAACTGGCATCACGAACCTTGCGCTTTATGGCTACCGTCTTGTGGCGTGGGGGCCGACAACCAAACGCCTCTACTACTCGGACACCGCACTCACCGGCTGGTCAACAAGCCAGTATTACGAGTTCAACGGGCAGATTCTGAACGTCCTCCCTCGAACAAACGACCTGCTTGTCATCTGCGACACCGGCGTGTACAGCGTCGTTGGTGTCCTCGGCTCAAGCGTCACGATCCAGTTGATCGTGCCAGCACAGAACGTCACCGAAGGCATGCGTGATGCGACCGTCGTCGGACGCAACGTGTACTTCCTAGATCAGCAACGCTCTGGTTCGTTGGACGGCAACATCTACCAGTTGCTCGGTTCAAGTGTTCAGGCAATAGCCACGATGAATCTGGACGATGTCAATGATGCTGACGATGGTTATGAAAAGGGTCGTATTCAAGCCATCGCTGACGGTCGACTGGCTGTCGTATTGCGAAGCGGAGTCGTGTATTCGCAAACATCTCACGGGCGTTGGGCGCGAACCAACATTTCTTACGATCCGACCGATACTGGTGAAACCAATCAGATCGTTATTGCTCGCCCCGGCCCCGAATCGCAGAACGAATATTTCATCGTCGGCATGGTTCAAGACGACACAAAGTTCCCGATCAAATGGTATCGAGCGATCAATAACGTGATCACGGGAACAAATACGGACGAAGACTTCATCTTCACCGGCTCGGCGAGCGTCTCAACAAATGTTCCGACCGCCGAAGTTGAACTGTCCGAATACTGGCATCAGAAGCCGTTCACCGTCAAAGAAGTGCTGGTTGAATGGGCAAACGCAGGTAACGGCACACCGGTCGTTGCGGTCACTATGAAGCCAACCGGCCTGGTTGATGTCAGTTCAGCGAACTACACACAATCCGATTGGGCGTATGCACAAGAAACCTCAAACGGCGACCTAGTGGTTTCACGTTTCAGAGGCGACGACGCACCGCGAGGGTACGGCATCAAGCCGTTCCTGTCGTTTGATGCTGCCTTGATCAACCGTGTCATCCTGAACTGCGAGGACTGACGTGCCGTTCAACTACACGTTCCGTGGCGACGATATGCCGAGCTTGGCGGCAGAGGTTCGTGACCTGCTCGAGAACCGGGATCGGGAACTGGAGTTGTTTCTGCAACTGGCCGTCAATCCGACCGGTGCTGTTCTACCGTATGCCGGTGCTACAGCCCCGTCGGGCTACCTGCTGTGCGACGGATCAACCTTCAACGGCGACCAATACCCTGAACTTCGAGACTGTCTCGGCGACACCTACGGAGTTCACAGCGGAACCTCGTACTACCTACCGAACCTCAAAGGTCGAGTGCCGGTCGGAAAAGATGCCTCGCAAACCGAGTTTGATGCGATGGGTGAGACTGGCGGTGCAAAGACGCACACCCTGGCACAAACTGAAATGCCGGTTCACACCCACGTTCAGAACGCGCACACACATACTCAAAATGCCCACAACCACCTTGTGTGGATTGATACCGACGACCAGGGAAGCCATCGCCATACCTACGACTACGACAATGTTGGAACAGTTCTTCGCAACAATGCTTCACCAGCATTCAATACTGGCTCAACAGCAACGACAACAACTGGCAACACCAGTTATGCAGGAACGCATCATCACACGGTGTTCGGTTACAGCGTTGACGCAACGGCCACGAACCAAGACACGACCGCAACCAACCAGAACGCAGGCTCCGGTGGGGCGCACAACAACCTTCAGCCTTATGTAGTCTTGAACTACATCATCAAGACGTGACGAGAGGAGCCTGACATGACTATTCCCCCCTCCCTCGCACAGCCGTCGTTCTCGCAGGCTCCCATCGAGACCACCGACCCGAACGCCATCTCCAAGACGATTCTGGATGCCAAAGGTGACCTGATCTCGGCAACTGGTGCGGACACCCCCTCTCGAGTCGCGGTCGGCTCGGACGGTCAGGTTCTGCTCGCAGACTCCACCCAGGCATCCGGCCTGCGTTGGGGTGCTGACCCGATCACCGCCTCCTACGACGCCAAAGGCGATCTTCTCGTCGGAACGGGCGCAGACGCTTTCACTCGTCTACCTGTTGGCACAGACAATCAGGTTCTGGTAGCCGATTCCAGCCAAACCTCCGGTGTGCGCTGGTCGTCCGAACAAGACCCGAACGCCATCACTAAGAGCATCATTGACGCCAAAGGTGACCTCATCGCCGGAACCGCAGCCGACACCCCAGCACGTCTCGGAGTCGGCTCCGACGGGCAATACCTGATCGCAGACTCCACACAGACGGCAGGCATCAAATGGGCGACCCCGAACATCACGCTTGGCACGGAAACCACCGGGAACTATGTGGCTGGCATTACCGGCGGTACCGGAGTTACTGTCACCGGGTCAGGTTCGGAAGGGGCAACCCCCTCCGTTGCCATCGGACAGTCAGTCGGAACAGGTGACACGGTCGCATTCGGTGGGCTGAACGTTGACTCAGGAACCCTGTACGTCGACTCAACCAACAACCGCGTCGGGGTCAACAACACGTCCCCTGCATACTCGCTGGATGTCACCGGCGACGGGCATTTCACGTCCAACCTGACAGTCGACGGAACCGTGTACGCACCGCACATCCACGGCGATCTGGCCGGTCTGGTGTACTTCCACGTCAAGAACACGACAGCCAGCACCATCCCAAATGGCACCCCCGTGTACATCACCGGAACTGTCGGCTCAACACAGGTGGCCGAGATCGCCCCGGCTGATGCTTCCAACAGCGCAAAGATGCCTGCAATCGGTATCACCGATGGCGACATTGCTGTGAATGCGAACGGACACGCGGTCATCGTCGGCGACCTTGACAGCCAAAACACCGCCGCGTACAGCATCAACCAACCCCTGTATGTCGCATCTGGCGGTGGATTGACTGGCACTCGCCCGACAGGTGCATCGGCTGTCATTCAGGTCGTCGGCCACGTCTCTCGAGTCAATACCAACACCGGTGGCATCGTCGTTGCTTGCGGACCGTCAGCGAACACCCCGAACACCATTTCGGTGACTGGCAACATCAGTACCACGTCAGGACAGTTCACCGGCTCCGGCGCAGGTTTGACCAGTATCCCGGCGAGCCAACTGTCTGGCACCGTGCCGTCAGGCAACATCGGCAACGACTCGGTGGCTCTCGGAACTAAGACGACGGGCGACTATGTGGCAACTGTGGCGGCCAGCACCGGCGTGACCGTCTCGGGCGGTACAGGCGAAGGATCAACAGCGACCATCTCCATCGGACAAGCTGTTGCCACCACTTCGAGTCCCCAGTTCGTGGGTGTGACAGCGACCGGTACGGTGTCGGCAAACGCGGTCTCGGTGACCAACGGTGTTGGGGCGGCGTCGGCAACGATCACCGGAACCACAGCCACCTCAGTTTTGACCGTGGACGGCATCGAGATTGACACGACCGGTGCTAGTTCCAATCAGGTTCTTGCATATAACGGAACAAAGTTTGCACCAACAGCCCCATCATCAGCGTCAATGCCAACCGGCTCAATCAGTATGTGGTCAACCGCAACTGCCCCAACTGATTGGTTGCTTTGCGACGGATCGGCAGTTTCGCGTACAACATACGCAACGCTGTTTGGTGTCATCAGCACGACATACGGAACTGGCGACGGTTCTACGACATTCAACCTGCCGAACCTCAAGGGTCGTATTCCTGTCGGTCGAGACTCTGCACAAACCGAGTTTGATGTCCTTGGTGAAACGGGTGGTGCAAAAACGCACACGCTGGTAACAGCCGAAATGCCGTCGCACACGCATACCCAGAACGCTCACACGCACATCCAGGACAGCCACAACCACACGCAGAACTCACACAATCACACGCAGGACAGCCACAACCACACTCAGAACGCTCACAACCATACGGTTGACGGAAACCTTATCCCTCGCGGTACTGGTTCAGTTTTCCGTGAGTTGACGGACGGTGGAACTGGTGCATCAAACGTGGCTTCTCGAAGCACGACTGCCACCAACATTGCGACAACCGCAACAAACCAAGCGGCCACCGCAACGAACATCGCTACCACCGCAACCAACCAGAACACGACCGCAACCAACCAGAACACGGGTGGAGACGGAGCGCACAACAACCTCCAGCCGTACATCGTTCTCAACTACATCATCAAGGCATAAATATGAGCGAACCACTTTCACCCCCGTTTGACTTCACCAATTTGCGGTCGTATTACCCCAATGAACCAATAATCAATTTGGTGCGCCACTACCGCAATTACCTGTTGCTTGCCTCAGACTGGACACAACTGCCGGACGCACCCGTCGACCGCCAAGCATGGGCCGACTACCGACAAGCCCTCCGCGACTTCATGGACACCTACGACGGGACAGAAGCGACCCCCGTATTTCCACCACCCCCCGCCTGAAATTAGGTAGCCTCTCAGCAACAACCTGCCAATGGAGGAACCGTGACCAAACCAAGCCTGCTGGAGTCAATCCGCTCCGAGAACCGTCGAGGGGTCGGCCCAAACTGTTGGGTTGCCCAAACGATGGCGACCATGAGCAACCAAGACCGAGCCGACCTCGAGATCGCCTTCGCCGATCCGAACATCCAACATTCGGCAATCGTCCGAGCATTACGCAACCGTGGCATCGAAGTGAAGCCGTCAGCGATCCCACGGCACCGGAAGAAAGAATGCTCCTGTGAGCCTCGCTGACGACATCAACGCCGAAAACAACGACCTGACTTCGGTCAACCGGATTCGCCGCCAACGCGACCAGTTGAACCAGGAGAACGTCCGGCTGATTGAACGTGTCGAGGAACTGGAACGCGCCCTGAATCTGGTGGATTCGGCTACGAACGCCCAGCTCACACCCCCTAAATGGCTGGTCAGCCCCCCGTCTGGACGCAAGAAACACGCCACCCTGACCCTGCTCCTGTCGGACACCCATTTTGACGAGGTGGTTCTGCCCGAAGAAGTTGGCGGTCTGAACGCCTACAACCGGCGTATCGCAGAACTACGGCTTCAGGCGTGGGCGATCAACGCCATCAAGATCGCTCGCCATTATCTGGCTGGCGTTACTTACGACGGGGTGGTCATCATGCTGGGAGGCGACATCTTCTCCGGCGACATCCATGAGGAACTAGCCCAGACGAACGAGGACACGATGCTCGGCTCGCTCCTGCATTGGTCGGAGCAACTGTGCGCGGCTTTGACCCTGTTCGCAGACGAGTTCGGGAAAGTCCATGTCGCAGCGGTGATGGGCAACCACGGACGCATGAGCCGGAAACCTCGAGCGAAACTCCGTGCCAGAACCAACTTTGACTGGCTGTTGGCCAAGATGATTGAACGCCACCTCGGCTCCGACAAACGGTTCACATTCCAGGTGGGCGAGAACACCGACTGCCTGATCCCGATCTACAACACTCACCATCTGCTCACCCACGGCGATCAAGTGTCCGGCGGTGGCGGTATCGGCGGTATCTGGCCTCCGATCATGCGGATGCGAGCGCGGAAAGCCCAGCGAGCCAACGACACCGGAACCCCGTTCTCCACCCTCTGGATGGGGCATTGGCACCAGTTGATCCAAACCCCCGGCCTGATCGTCAACGGAAGCCTGAAAGGCACCGACGAATACGCATGGGTGTCCAACTTCGGGCATGAACCACCCCAGCAGGCTCTTGCCATCGTCACCCCCGAACATGGCATTACGATTCAAGCACCAGTCTTCAGCCTCGACAGGAAGAAGGAAAAGTGGTGAAACCGGTTCTCGTCATTTGGCACGACGCCCATGCTGGAACATCCCAATGGACTCGGCTTGACGAGATGGAAGACGACGGCCCGTATGAGGTTCACAGCGTCGGATTCCTGTTGGATAAACGGACAGGCGGCAAAGCCAAACACGTCTCCATAACCCAATCGTGGACACCGGAAGCGTGTGTAGACTCAGTCCTTCACATACCTGTCAAGATGGTCCAAAAGGTCATCAATCTTCTTGAGGTCGCAGATGAACATCAGCATTCGATTGGCGCGAACCATCCACAAGTTTCTGACTCGTTGCACCCCTCGAGGTCTTGAAGAAGAACAAGAACTAGCAGAAACGATTCAAATGCTAGAGAAAATGCTGTTTCGCCCCACGAAAAAGTGACGGTGTAATCTGATGCGGTGAGATATGTACCGCGCCTAACCGTCCTGATCGTATGCCTGCTGGCATGGGTTCAGCCTGCCCGTGCGGAAACGATCACCGTCACCGGCCCGACGGACATCTACTTCTCGTTCGACGAGCCGTCAGTCTTCACCATTCGCACCTACGCCATTCAGAACGGCATTGACTCGATGCTGTGGCTGTACGACTCCGACGGTGTTCTCGTCGCCCAGAACGACGACTACTACGGGCTGGACTCGTACCTGAATGTTCCTGTCCAGCCGGGGCAATACCGGCTCCGCACGGGTGTCTGCTGCGGAAACCCTGACGCCTGGTACGGGTCGTCGTACACGCTGGACACCGCCACCGCCCCTGTTGCCCCATCCACCACCACAACCAGCACAACCAGTACCGTTCCAGAAACAACGACCACCCTGCCCGAGGAGACCACCACAACATGGCCGGAAACAACAACATCCACGACATCAACGACGACAACTACTACTACTGTCCCCGAAACGACTGTCCCTGCCACGACGCCCCCGACGGAACCCTCCACGTCCACTTCGTCTCCGACAATCCCAACGACCTCTACAGTCGCGCCATCAACTACTACGACCAGCTCTTCGGCACCTACGACAAGCCTCGCATCGCCGACCTCGACGACTACGATCCCGCCTATCTTGTCGCCTACCTCG
>Ga0255165_1000583_pt1 | contig 11363 bp, 8 predicted proteins | sample Atl_Cont_RepB_8d_FD_183182 | JGI IMG/M metagenome (GOLD analysis project Ga0255165, IMG submission 183182) | Freshwater microbial communities from Altamaha River, Georgia, United States - Atl_Cont_RepB_8d | ecosystem: Environmental > Aquatic > Freshwater > River | place: USA: Georgia | collected... | reverse complement strand
TACATTAGTAGAACTAGATACTCCTTGCTTTAAATTAGCAACAATCTTTTGGGCATCAAATGTATATTGTCTATTACGATAAGTATCTTCAATATCTCTTTTAAGATTTTTAAGATCTCTAACTGTAGCTGCAGCTTTTTTTGTTAAACCAAAACCAAGAGGATCTCCTCCTTGATAAGCTAAATCCATAGCTGCACCAGTACCTATTTTTTCATAAGTAGGTTTTGTTAACTCATTTACTTCTTTTATTCTTCTATCTATTTCTTGATCAATAATTGATTTTGCTTTAGTTAAATCTTGCGGTGTTTGTGCATTAAAAAAGTTATTAAAACTTTGTTTATTACTATTTAAAGTTTCATTGTAGCTTACTTCTGTGGCTTTTTTAGTAACTGCATCATAAGTTAAAAAATTTCTAGAATCATCAATGTGTTTACTTAAAGTTTGTGCTGCTTTTTCTACAATACGCTTTTGTACATCTTTTTCAGATCCCCAAACTCCTGCAGCTAAGTTTTTGTTTATATAAGGTTTATTGGTAGATAAACTTTGATTTAACTCATCATCAGGAGTAGGCAAAAACTTTTGATCATAGAAAGTTTTAATTTTCTTCTGAGAACCTGTAGCAGGTACTTGTCCAGTAGCTGGTAATACACTTCCTGTATTTCTTTTATACTCACCACTTGTAATCATATCAGACAAGCTCTTATATATTACTTGAGTTTGCCCTGATTGATTTGTATAGACTGGCTTAAAATCAACTATAGGATTAGTAGGAGAAGGTGGTGGAGCTATGTTTGTAGCCGAGGGAGTTATAGTACTGTTAGGTACATTTAAAGGAGTTGTACCTGTATAATAGTTTTGTAAACTTTGCTCGGTATAAAAATTAACTCTAGCAGATGCTGCTTCACCATCAATTACTCTTGCTGCTTCAAATGCCTTATCAGAGCTAACTCCTTTAGACATTAACCCTATAGCTTTTATAGTACCTGGACTAAACATTTTTTATTAAATTTTTTTTAAAAGAAACATTATCCCCCTATTCCAACTATCTTTCCACTACTATCTGTTGTTATTGTTGGTAGAGCTAAACCTTGCCCAGCCTTTTTTATACGCTCTTGGGCTTGTTTTAATGCCTCAGCATCACTAATTCCAGGAGTTCCTACTTTAGCTTCTTCTGTATAGAGTTCAAGTTTATCTTGTGCTTTTTGTGCAGCAGTTTTATCTTCTTTGCTTTTACTCTTAGGGAAGAAAGTTAATACCTCTAAAGTATTTCCAGAACGTACAATATCCAATACTGGTCTATTTAAGAAATCTGATATAGAAGTTTGTACTTGTCCTAATCCAGAACTTCTATTAAATACTACTTTATCTTGAGCTTTAGCTGTCTTTGCAGTTTCATAAATTCCTTGCAACTGCTTTAACTCAGTTATGTATTGATTCTTTAGTGAAGTAGAAAGTTTAGTGTTATTATTAATCGCTGTAATCATATCAGTAATCTGTTCTACTTGGGATTTAGTTGCATCAATCTTAGTATTGCCTAAAGCAGCACCGATATTTTTTAAAGTATTTAACCCAACAGAAGCATTGGTTTGGAAGTTTTCTAAATCGTTTTTATACAACTCATTGTACCTAGTCTCTCTTCCTTGTGCACTAATTCTTTGTAGGTTTAAGTTATGTTCTAACTGAGCCATATAAGTTTTATTTTCTTTTAACTCAGTCTTAGTATTGCTAAATGCAAGTTGTCCTGCTATACCATCAATCTGACGCTTCATAAAGAATGGAACATATTCATCCATAATAAATTGATCAGGACTCATATTAATATTCTCGTTAGCTGCACTTATAGTACTTTCAAATAATTTAATAGCATTATCTAATCGCTTTATATCTGATAACTGTTGTGTTGTTGGATTTTTAACTGCTCTTAACTCTGCTAAATTCTGGGTTGCTTCTTTGCGTCTTTGCTCTGCTAACAACTTTTCTTCTTTGTTGTAACCAACCCAATTTTGGTAAACAACATCATTACCTAAACGTAACATGTTTGCTTGAGCATGAATCTGCAATTGTGCTTTTTCAGCAGGAGTTAATCCATTCATAGCTCTTTGATAAATATCTTCTCTACGTTTACGTTTATATTCAACTTGTTTTAAGTATCCATCTGGGCCTTGATATAAAGTAGGATCAGTAAATTCTTCTGCAGGAATTGATTTCTCAATTTCCATAATCTTAGCACGGATATCTATATAGTCTTGATAAGTTTTGTTCTTTGTAATCTTCTCTCCTAAACCACCAGACTCAATATGCTTTTGAGCATCGTACATAAACACTAAATCATTATCTGCACTTCTTTTATCCTTAGACATAGAAGCAAGTTCTTTCTGTCTTCTTTCTATTTCTTGTCCATTCTCAAGTGCAGTTTTAATGTATTCATCATTCTCAAAAGGTTTAGCCAAGTTAATAACTGCTTCTACGTTTCCAATATTAGAAAAATCCAATCCTGCATTCTGCTGTACATTCTTGTGGATTTTCTGCATTTCTTGGTCGTAGTACTTTAACTCGTTTTCATTTTTAATCGTAGCACGAAGTTTACCATAGTTATCGTAAACTTGTTTTATTTGCTTACGACCTTCGTCATACATCTCCTGCTTCTTTATAGCAACTTTAATTAAATCCTCTGCAGGAATAGGACTTACATACTCATTAGTTACAAATTGTCTATGTTGTGCGGAAATTGCCATAGTTACTTAGTTGTGGTTGTTTTAGTTTCACTTTTACTTTCTGCCTCTTTCTTAGCAGCTTCAGTTTTACTTGCTTCGTAGTAACTCTGTGCTAGTAGGAAAGGATCGTAGCCTTCTGCATTATTTATAACCATAGAACCAGTCTTACCATCAATCTTATAATTTCGTACAAAATTGTCAATATAGAGTTTCTTCTTGTTTTCCTCCATATTGTATAGGTTACGTTTGTTACTAGCTGATCTTACAAGGTCTTGTCTTTGTGCAGTTACTGCATCATCAGCTTGTGCAATCAAAGTATTATATACTCTATCTAAAGACTGCATGTCATAAAAATCTTCTTGCCAACGAGCACTAGCATTTGTTTGGTCTGCGGCTGCTCTTTGTTGTGCATCAAAGTTTTGCTTCTCACTAAATATTCTTTGCTTTGCTCCTAATGTTGCAATTAGTGCAGCGTTAGGATCGGCTCCAGCATTAAGAGCTGCCATATAAGAATTATCTATATCCTGTAATTGAGGTTGGATATTTAAAGTCTGAGGCATTACATATGGAGCATTATAATCCATAGGAGAGTAAGCAAACATTTGAGATGCTGCTAAACCATAAAACTCAGGAGCTAACTGAGTAAGATCAAATGGAGCTTTTGTGTATTCGTTCTTAGCTGCTTCAGTTAACTTAGTATCATAGGTCTTACCTGCATCTTTTGTCTTCTTAGGAATCTCTGCAGGTTTTTCTTTTTTCGCAGTTACCTCTTCATCCTCAAAAGCATTTACTTGTCCTAGATATGTGTTTCCTGCTATGTCATCTACAGGAGAAATAGGAAGACCCATCCATTGCTGATCTGATAATCCTTCAGGTGCAATTCTAAAACCACGAAGCAAATCTTTGCCTGCTTTCTTTTGAGATTCTTTTACTCCACCAAATGCCCTATAAGCAGCTTGATACTTTTGGACAAATTCTGTATTTATTTCTGGATTATCTAATTTATAACCAATCACCTTTCCACTAGGATCTTTTACTTCAGTAGGTTGATTTTTTAATAAAGGAAGATAAGTAGAAGTTTTTCCTGCTTGAACATCCGCTAAAAATTGAGGAGATTCTACATAGTTTTTAAATAACTCAGCTGTCTTCCTTTGCTTTTCATTATCTTTACTTTTATCTAACTGAGGATCAAACAACATCTCTTCCATATTTATAGTTTTATAGAAGTTTCTCATAGATGCTAAAGAGTTGTTTCCTGACTCCATAATATCTACTAGTTGGTCTGAAGTTCCTACCATTAATTTTTTATCTTTTAACTGCATTTGATAAGCAGATAAAAGCATTGGGTTTAACTGATCGTAACTTTCGTTTAGTCGGTTTCTAACTAAGTTAAAAACATCTCCACCGTATTGATCTCGTAGACGCTTTCCTTTAAACTCTCCTTGATTTTCTACAAATACTTTTCTTCCGTTAGGTAGAGTCTTATAGTACATTGAGTTAGGGTCAGCAGCAGTTGTCATACCTACAGTACCTGCAGTGCTTGGATCTCCTTGGTTAGCCCCAATCATATTACTAGCAGTATTTACAACAGGTTGTTCTGTACCTCCTGTAAAGTTACCTTTGTTAGGGCCTGCAAGTGCAGCTTCTTTTGTATCTATAATCTGCTGAACTTCTTGTGCAAAACTCTTTTTATCCTCAGGAGTAGCTCCTGGAATAGTATTAGCACTAGTAGAAGGAGATACATTACTAGGTTTGTTTGGCATTTGAGCTAGTGTAGGATCTACAAACAAATCTTCTACTACAGGAGCTGCAGGAACTGCAGGTGTTTGTGGTATTGGAGGAGCTCCAAATAAACCTTGTTGCTGAACAAACTGTTCTCTCATTTCTGGTGCTAACACCAAAGGAGGTTCTTTTCCAAACATATCAGCATTAGTTAAACTAACTTGCTGTTGTTGTGGGGTAAGTATAGGAGATACAAATGGTCTATTGTACATACCAGCTTGAGCTTTTCTCATAGCTCCTTCTCCTACTTCTCCATTAGAATTACCATTTAAAGACTGTTGAATCTGAAATAACTCTTGTAGTTTTTTCATGTTACGATTCATCATAATCTCTGCGGTATTTCTGTCCACAGCTTTAGCGTGTGGGTTTTCTATAGTTTCTCTATACTTAGTAATGTCAAATTTCTTTGCTTGTTCCGCAAATGTCTTACCTACACCAGGAACTTTTAAATGGTCTGAGAATACTATAGTCCCTTGAGGCAATACAAAGTCTTCTCCCCCTTGTGAATGTTTCTTTCCTCCTACTATATAAGTATCTAAGTTAGGCATCATAAACATCTCTCCTTGCTCTAACTCTGCTTCTTCAGCTCCTGAGTTAGTGCCCGTGCGAATCTCTGCTCCATGCTTTGCGTAAATTACACTTTGACTTCCTGGTCTACCCATATTTTCATATTCGTTAGGCATATATCTCGGACGATTATTTAAGTTTTGAATACGTTCAACTATATCCTTACGACTTTCAATATCATCATAAATTCCTTTAGCTGCAGAAACAACTCCTACGCCTGCTCTAACATAATCTCTCCAATTAGATTCTTTATTTATTACTTTTACTTCTTCTGGCTTTGCTTCTTCTGCTTTAGTATCAATAGTAACTGGATTAAATTCAGGTAGTTTAACATTGGGTTCTTTTGCAGTACCCCAATCATAAGGAGTACCTTTACTAGGCAAAGACTTAGAAATGTCTTTAGTAATGTCAGGTATACCCAACATATCTGTTGGGTTCTTTACTGTTGGGTCAGTCTGATACTTCTTCTTAAAAAGTTCAGTCTTTAAACCTTTAACCCTATTTTTTCCAGTATTCATTAACTTTAAATATTAATTAACTTTATAAGTTAAACTACAGTTGCACTTAAAAAGTTTAAATACAAATATAGTTTAATACTAATAAAAATCAAGTGCTTACTTGCCTTGACCTTTGTATGCCTTCTTGTAGTTCTTGCTTTGTTTTAACTTAGAAGATTTAGTCTTGGCATGAATACCAGGACGACTAACCTTAGCTTTTTCCTTAAACAAAGGAGAACTAGATGTGCTTTTAGATTTTGTTGCCATATTACCACTTTACTTTATTAGCTATACTTATACACATAGAAACAAATTGTTCTTGAGTGTATTGTTGTTTACACATGTTTACCATTTTATGTACCCACTGTACGTTTCCTTTTACATACCCTTTAGTAGAATCAATTCTATCTAAAGACGCAGAATTATTATTTATCTCCATTGCATCAATATCCCAACCTGAAAGAGCACATTTATAGTCTTGTTCGATAAGTAAGTCTGCTAAATACTCTGCATCAATATCCCACAATAAATTTCTAAGAGCAGCTTGCATTCTGTATTTTTCAAAAAAAGAATGTCTTAAAATTCCTTTAATCCATCCTTTGTGCTGATTGTTTTCAGGTCTGCTGTTGCTACAACTCTTACATTCTTTATTTTCGTTGTGAGAGGCAATTGCGTAATTTCTACGCAAGTAAGATTGCAGTTCTCCGCAACTTGGACACTTTTTGTACCAACGTTTATCTGCGCCTAAATAAACACCTATAGGTAAATCTAAAGCGTTTGCCATAACATCAAAGGTATAAATAAAATCCATTTAATTTTGTTCGCCCAGTAAGCAGCAGAAGATTTTCCCTTAGCTATGTTCTTTGCATGACGTGCTTTAAAAGATGCAGCACGTTTAGTTGCTGTTCTATCACCTGTAACGCCTTGTTGGCCGAAACGAATTAACTTATAATCTCCACCAACTTTAGTTACTACTGCATGACTTTTAGATCCTCCTGGAGTTCTTTTAGGTTGATCTACTCCTTTAAATCCCATCTTCTTGTAACGGTCAGGGAACTGTCCTCCCTTCTTCATATAGTAAGCAGTCTTTAAATCTTGTCCTTTACTATCTTCCATGTCTTTAGACATACTGATAGGATTAAATACAACTGCACCATTTTGCATTTTACTCATCATTAGTGCAGAGTTAACTACGGCTTGTCCTGCAGAAGTTTGAGGCATCATTCCTCCTTCTTCCATGTTTGCTTTAATCTTAGCTTGTACGTAACCAGGCAAAGCTTTAAAGCCAGGATTATTTACTCCACCTTGGCCAAATACACCACGGCCCTTTAAAATATCTGCACGAGTTACTTGTCCGTCTCCTGTAAGATCAGGAAACTTACCGCCATCTTTCATCTTCGCTTTAATCTTACGTTCTTGCTTAAGCATTTCTGCAGTAGGCTTTTTACCACTGCCTCTATTCGCTCTAATGTTATCCCACAATCCTCTTTGAGAGTAGGAACCGTCAGCCCGTTTTATCATTTGTTTTTTCATTTTTTCTTTTTCTTATTTTTATAAGCTTCTTTTAGTGAGGTAGGAGAAGCGACTACTGTTCCATTTACTCCTGGTATAGACATGCCGCCCATTTGAAATGTATTAAATGGTAGATATTTATTTAGGGAAGATACGTTCTGTTTACTTTTAGTTTGATTTAATAAATAATCAGCTGCTTGATTTTGATTAGCAAATACAGAAGCTCTACCACTTAATGTATTTTTACCCTGTCGTAGATTATTTATTATTCCTGCATCTAAGATACCTTCATTGGGATTAAATAAAAAAGGAGCCGTTTGCATTGCTGCTAAGTCTTGATTAGAAAATTGATTTGTTTCAAATCTTTTTGTTGCACCTGGCCCTAGTACTTGATCTAGTTCGGCCCTTGATAAGCGGCCAGGACCCATGCTCATTATTCTAGCCTCTTCTGGCATTCCCTCAGCAAATTGTTGATTGTATTTATACTCAGGAACTCTCTGTTTCATAATTCTTACAGGAGCTTGTTCTCCAGAAAAAGCATTCATCACTTTTCCCGTTGTTGGGTCTTTTAAATTTTGCACATAATAGCTAGCTTCATCTGCACTATTAGCAGCCCATCTTCCTGTAATGTCTTGAGGAGTTGCTAGTTGATTAAACCCTGCATGCTCTGCACGATAAACATCTTTGTATTTAGGTAAAGAAAATTTACCCATTGCTTTAGAAGTTTTTATTATATCATCTCCATAATTAGCTGCTCCCTTTAACACTGGCCCTAAAGATTTACCTATTGGAGCTAAAGTTAATGCATTCATCTGTGCTTCTTGGTAATCAGAAAGTGCTTCTGAAAAATTACCTTGAGCTACATTTTTCATCATAGAAAATTGATTCTTAGCTAAGTCTCCAGCACCAAATACATATTGTGCAGGATTAACTACATCTAATACATAATCTAATGGAGTGGCAAAACCATCACTTAATTTTGATTGTTCTACAAATGATGCCGCCTTTTTAGCTTTTTCATAATTAGATTCTTCTGGTGTAGCATATATAACTCCAGATCTTTTTGCCGCAGCTTCTTTAGCTCTTTGATCATCTATCATAGCTCTTGTAGCATCGGAAACATTTGTGTTAGCGGTTACTAGTCGTGTATTATCTGATGTACTTCTTATAGGTTGTGGGTAAGAAGTTGTAAATGCTCTACGTGCTGGAGGAGTATAACTAAACCCCCCACCTTGAAAAAATTTATTATACCTAAAACCTAATTGATAGTTAGCAGGATTCTCACTATTTGGAGTGTATCCATAACTTCCAGAAATAGACAAATTAGGATTTATTCTATAATCACCTCTTAAGTTTACATTGCTAAACTGTTTGTTGTCTAAAGCAGCTTCTGCATTTAAGTTTAATTTATCTAAATCTAACCCTGCATTAAACATCATTCGGTTATTTCGTAAATTTCTTTCTACAGATGCAGAACCTTTATCTCCTTCATAACCTAATCTTAAATCTTCTGGAGAGTAGTTAAAACTAAACTGGTCTAAGTTTAATCCTATATTTCCTGTTAAAGGAGATTGTTTTAACTGAGGTAAATTTGTAGAAGAACGTAACTGTCCTCTAAAAGGACCTAAATCCATAGAAGCAGAGTAATCAAAATCCCCTTGCCTAGATACATTGTCTAGTCTAGCATCTAGGTTAGGAAACTTTCCTCCTTTTTGTAACTTAGGAAATCCTGCGTTCTTCCACTTGTCATATCCACCTGGGCCATATTTCTTATAGAGCTTTTGTAAATCTGAAGTACTCATATTTACTATGTCTTCTCTTTTAGATTCATTAGCATCAGCAATATCTTTACCTAAAGTTTTTTCTGTTATGTAATCTAAAAACATAGGAAGCCCTTTCCCCGCAATATCAGAAGAAGCTAATCCTATAATACCCTGATTCATTTGATTACGATTCCCTGTAACTGCACCCTGCATAATATCAGTAAAATCAGAAATATCACTTATTCCAGGAATAAATTGAGGAATAATAGGAGCAAGAGTTCTTGGTGGAGAATCTTTTATACCTCCTTGCTGCATCTTAGGTTTAATTGGTCTAACTACAGGAGCAACTCTAGTGTTGTCTTGATACCCACCGTGCTGTGTTGACACATAAGGAGTATTTAAAAGGTTTCTTGCAGTATCAATGGGTTTTGTATAATTATTTATTGTTCTAGAAGTTCTATTTAAAGAGTGGGATCCAGAGGCTAAGGCTCTTGCTGCATTTCTTGCACCAGCATTATTAGCCATTCTAGCAGTAGCCATTAATGCTTTTGATGTACCCCCTGTTAAGATATTAGCAGTATTCATCCCAACACCTAGCCAATCACCTTGGTATAAATCATTAAATAAACCCAAACCAGATGCAGTCATTCCTATAGGTCCTGGAACCATAGATGCCAAATCTAAAGCTACTTCTGCTCCACCAGTTATAGCTCCATCCTGCATCTTAGTTTCATACACAGCTGTGTCGTTAGGAAATGAATAGTCATTTCCTGGCTCCATTACTTTAGCTTCCCCAGAATCTAACCCAATTGCTAATATAGGAACCTCAAAAAAATCCTTTTCTCCGTTAGGGCCTTTTGTAGTTATTTCATCAGAAGGAACTACAACATCCCCATCTTGGTACCACATACCTGTACTACGAACTGGAACCTTCTTACCTCCAGAACCGTATTTATTTTTGTAGTATTGTAGTAAACTAGATTTCATTACTTTTTCATCTTGGAAAGAGTCTTAGCTAAGTTAGCTCTTTTAACTGTAGTAGAAGAGAAATTTCCTTTGTTAGCTAATACTTTATCGCGAAATGCCGATGTAGACATACCTGCACGTTTTGCTTGGGCTGTAAAAGAACCTGGATTTTTAGACACTGCCTTTTGAATCCACTTACCACCCTTTTTCATCTTCATGCCTTTCTTGGCATAGTACATCTCTTGTAAACTAGACTTATTCATTTTAACTAAAATTAACTTAAGGTAAGCAAATATAATGTCTTATTAATCAAAGCGATTATTTCATCTAAAATATTCTGTACATCAGTACGTTCCATTCCTAAAACATTTCTATGCTTTTTTACGTAATCTTTAAATTGCTTTAAATGAGTTTCTGCGTTGATATAATCAGATGCAGGAATCTTAATGTTTACTCTTTTGCCAATGCAACCAAAGTATGCTTCAATCATTCCATCGAGCAAATCAAGCAAGCCATCGTAGTAGCCATTTAAAGCCTTATGCTCTGCATAAGATGTTGTTTGTAGGTGTGCGAGATGTATTATATCTCGTGATTGAAAAAATTGCCCTAAATACACTTCAGGTTTTATAGAGCTAATTACTTCTGGGGTCATGATATTGAGTTATTAGTTTGGGTTAGTTGTAGATTATTGATAAACTTATATCTGTTAAACTTATCTTGAATCAATCGTACTTTGCAAAAAGCAGAACGTAACTTTTGCTTACCCATTAAATGAGTAGTATAAATTACGGATTTAGGATTAATTACTTTGTCTATCGGATAAGTAGATTTTAAGTCATCCCAGTTAGTGCTGAATAAGGTTTGGAAGTTCTCCTTATTATTTGTGGCATCCCAAAAACCATTGAAGCTATTCTTATGGTCTCTTTTAGACACCAATACTTCTAATCCTTGTCTACTTACTTTAGGATATAGCAATCTTTGTCTAGCATCATTAGGCAATTGAGGAATAAGATTAACTAAACCTGATGTCTGCTCTTTGTTGTAGATGATTGCTTTAGTGAAGTTGGGAGTATTTTTATCGTTGTAAGAACCTAAAGAATAGTAATCGTTTCTGTTATAGTACTTATGGATATCTTGATAGTACGTTACAGAGTTTACAGTACTTGTGTTAGGTAATGTATTAGTAGTATACTCTAGAACATAAGGGTGAAACTGATTGTAATATGTTTGATAGGTTAATGGAGATAAGTTGTGATTCCATGTTCCTGTTTGACTTGCTGTTTGGAAGTGGTCAATAAAGGAGATGTACGCACTAGGTAAGAAAGAGTAGAAAGAAATCCAAGATTTTAATAATACACTGTATGCAATAGTAAACGAATGATTCTCAAAGTAAGTTAAATCGTTAAACTGAATCTCAGCATCATTATAATATAACTTCTTGTTCTCGTAAGTAATTTGTCCTTGGTATTGTTTCTGTACTCTATAGTCTAGTTTAGTGAGGAATACACGATGGAAGCGTTCATCCCAACCTAAACTAATACCAATACCTTTAAACGTATTGT
>Ga0255165_1000580_pt1 | contig 11394 bp, 10 predicted proteins | sample Atl_Cont_RepB_8d_FD_183182 | JGI IMG/M metagenome (GOLD analysis project Ga0255165, IMG submission 183182) | Freshwater microbial communities from Altamaha River, Georgia, United States - Atl_Cont_RepB_8d | ecosystem: Environmental > Aquatic > Freshwater > River | place: USA: Georgia | collected... | reverse complement strand
AATCATCTAGTGTTGCAACGATTGGGAGTCTTCCTATAAATTCTGGTATTAAACCAAATTTTAATAAATCTTCAGGCTCTAACTCTTTTAATATTTGACCTGTGTTTTTATTATCGTGCTCTCTAATTGTAGCACCAAATCCCATTGCAGTTCCTTTACTTCTCAATGAAACTATTTTTTCTAACCCTCCAAAAGCTCCTCCGCATATAAAAAGAATATTTGTAGTATTAACTTGTAAAAACTCCTGTTGCGGATGCTTTCTTCCACCTTGAGGTGGAACGCTTGCAACAGTCCCTTCCATAATTTTTAAAAGTGCTTGCTGAACTCCCTCTCCAGATACATCTCTTGTAATAGAAGGATTCTCTGTTTTTCTACTAATTTTATCAACTTCATCTATATAAACAATTCCTCTTTGTGCCTTTTCAACATTATAATCAGCAGCTTGTAATAATTTTAAAATAATATTTTCAACATCTTCCCCGACATAACCAGCTTCTGTTAATGTTGTGGCATCAGCCATAGTGAATGGTACATCTAAAATTTTTGCAAGAGTTTGTGCTAATAAAGTTTTTCCACAACCTGTGGGACCAATCAGTAATACGTTAGATTTTGAAATTTCAACATCTTTGCTACTTTTGGAGTCTTGATTTAATCTTTTATAGTGATTGTGTACTGCAACAGATAAAACTTTTTTTGCTTTATCTTGTCCAATAACGTACTCATCTAAAACTTTACAAATTTCTTTTGGAGTTGGAACTCCAGCATCATCTTTTACAAAATTACTTTTGTTTTCTTCTTTGATGATGTCCATACATAGCTCGACACATTCATCACATATAAAAACTGTAGGTCCAGCTATAAGTTTTCTAACTTCATGCTGACTTTTTCCGCAGAAGGAACAATAAAGAGTATTTTTGTTATCTTTAGCCATGTTTAAAAAGATCGAATCAGTAAGGTTTTATAAAACAATGACTTGCATCTAAAAGCAAGTCTAAGTTGAATCTGACCTCTATTTTGTGTGTAAATTATATCTATAATTTTATTAATCGGCCTTCTTTTCTACTACTTTGTCAATAATTCCAAAATCTTTCGCTTCCTCTGGACTCATAAATTTATCTCTCTCTAAAGCTTCTTGAATTGACTTAACATCTCTGCCTGTGTGTTTAGAATAAATTTCATTTAGTCGTTTCTTTACATATGAGATTTCATTTGCATGAATTTGAATATCAGTCGCTTGACCCTGAAAACCTGCAGAAGGTTGATGAACCATTATACGAGCGTTAGGCAGAGAAAATCGATGGCCTTTTTCTCCTGCTGCTAATAAAAAAGAACCCATAGAAGCTGCCTGTCCTATACAAATTGTTGAAACGGGAGATTTAACATACTGCATAGTATCATAAATTCCAAGACCATCAGTAACAACACCACCTGGACTATTAATATACAAAAAAATTTCTTTCTTTGGATTTTCAGATTCTAAAAAAAGTAATTGAGCGCAAACTAAACTTGCGACATGAGAGTGTACCGGTCCTACTAGAAAAATAATTCTCTCTTTTAATAGTCTAGAATATATATCATAAGCTCTCTCTCCTCTGCTGGTTTGTTCAACCACCATTGGAATAAGAGTATTCATTTGGATATCAATCTGATCTTTCATAATAGAATCAGATTCTATAGGCTTTGTTTATTTTTTACTAATCTTTTTTATGGATTTTGATTTATCCTCTAATTTTGTATCTTTTTTTGATTTATCATTACTAATCTTTGCTGACTTAGTTGATGATTTAGACTTAAGATTAGATGATAAATCTTTTACAAGTTCCTCTAATTCTTTTTTATTAACTTCTTTAACGATAACTTTAGCTTTAGATTTAACTAACTCAACAATTTTATCTTCATAAATCGGTCCTCTAAGTCTTGTTATTTCTGAAGGATTTTTTTGATAATAATCTCTAATTTGTTTTTCCTGACCAGGATACATACTCATTTGTTTTTGTAATTCCTGCTGAAGTTCTTGTGTCGTGACTTGGATTTTATAATCTTCTCCAATTTGATTTAGTACCAAAGCTAGCTTCACTCTTCTTCTTGAAATATCTAAAATATCTTCCTCTTCTTCTTTAGTAAGTTTTATATTTGAATGATCATGTCCATGTTTATGATCATCATGAGGTTCATCTTTATGAGCTTTTTCATGAATAAAACTATGTTTAACTATTTCTTGTTCATTTTTTACCAAATCTTCTGGCAAATCAAATTTACAGTTTTCATCTAAATAATCTAAAATTTCTTTTCTAACGATTGTTTCTGTAATTGATGACTGTTCTTTAGAAAGTTGCTTTTCTAAAAGAATTTTTAAATCGCTTAAATCTTTTGCACCTAAATTTTTTGCAAATTGATCATCTATAACTACTGACTCTGATTTTTTAACATCCAATATTTTGCAATTAAATATTGCAGTTTTGTTAGCCAGCTCTTTATTGGGATAATTTTCTGGTAAATTTATCTTAACATTTACTTTCTCATTAGCTTTACATCCTAAAATTTGTTCATCAAAACCTTTAATAAAAAGTTCTTTCCCTAAAATAATTTGAACTTTTTCTCCTTTATTTCCATCAAAGGCTTTGCCGTTAACAGTTGCCTCAAAATCGAAAACTACCAAATCCCCTTTAATTGACTTTTCTCCTTCATTTTTATTGATATATTTTTTTTGACCTTCTGCTAATAAATTAATTCTTTCTTCCAAATCTTTTTTTTCTATTTTTAATTTATAATCAGTAAGATTTATTTTTTCTAACTCAATTTTTTTTATGTCTGGAGTTTTTTCTACAGAAATTGTGTATTCTAAATCTTTATCTTCACCAGAAGATTTGATTTCAATTTTAGGCTGACTAGCAGGTTTAATTTTATTATCATTTAGTGCTTGATAAGTATTGTCTTGTAAAATTTTTTCTAAAACTTCTCCATACAATGCTTGTGCAAACTGCTTTTTTAATAAATTTATTGGCGCTTTTCCTGGTCGAAAACCTTTAATGTTAACTGTCTTCTGTAATTCAACAACTCTCTCTTCTATTTTTTTATCAATCTCTTGTTTTTTAACTAAAACATTAAGATTAGTTTTTAGGCCTTTAGTTTCTGATACTGTTACTTTCATATACTACATGGTGCGGGAGAAAGGACTTGAACCTTCACATCTTTCGATACCAGTTCCTAAGACTGGCGTGTCTACCGTTCCACCACTCCCGCTCTAATATTAATTAAATTTCGAATGGCGAATATAACTATATTATTAAATGCTTTCTAGGATTTATTTACGAAATATAAGATGCAAAAGAATAGGATTTGCTTATATAAAAAGCACATAAAATTATGAAATTCAAACTAGTCCTAGGTGATAAAATTTATTCAACATGGTCATTAAGACCCTGGTTATTGTTAAAATATTTTAATATTCAATTTGCCGAAATCAAAATTAAACTAAGAAACAAAAATACAAAAAAAAATATATTAAAATTTTCACCTTCTGGAAAAATTCCTTGTTTAATCTATGGAAAAATAAAAATATGGGATTCTCTATCAATTTGTGAATTCTTGGCAGAAAAATTTAAAAATAAAAATTTATGGCCCAAAAATAAAATTAACAGAATAATGGCCAGAAATATCTCTTCTGAAATGCACAGCGGTTTTAACAATCTAAGAAAAAATTTAAGTATGAATTTTTTAGAAAAAAATCTGAAATTTCAAAATAATAAAGAAACATCGAATGAAATAACTAGAGCTAAAAAAATTATTGAAAATTGTCTTAAAAAATCTAAAGGTCCATTTATGTTTAAAAAATTTTGTATAGCAGATGCTATGTACGCTCCTGTAATGTTTAGATTTAAGATTTATAATGTAAAATTATCACCTACTTTGAAAAAATACTTAGATACTCTGTTAAATATGAAAGAAATAAAACTCTGGCTTTTAGAAGCAAGAAAAGAATTAAAATGATACGCTATATAATAATTATCACCGCTATCGTTCTTCCCTTTATAATCTATTTTTTACTTGTTCGTTTAACTAATAAAATTGACAAAAGATTCCCTTTAATAACTTTATCACTAATAAGTCTTTTATTTTTAATTTTTTCTCTAATTTATTTTAGATTCACTAGCACACAACCGAAGGGACTAAATTATACTCCCCCAAAATATGAAGATAACAAAGTAGTACCTTCAAAGATCAAATAAGATTAATTATATTTTTTATCTAACTGTTCTAATGCTTTTGGTAAATTCTTAACAATATCTTCTGCTATCAATCCTTTGTTAACCATTCTTGCAGCATAGGAATGTAGCCATACTCCAGCACAAGCTCCATCAAAAGTTGACATTTTATTTTTTCCAACAAGACTTGTAATTATACCGCTTAAAACATCTCCGGATCCAATCACCGCAAGTTCTTTTGTAGAAATTGTATTTATACAAACTTTTCCATCTGGAGATGCAATAATTGTATCTGGACCTTTAAAAACTAAAATACAATTTGCTTTTTTTGCAGCTTTTACTGATTTTTCAATTTTATTTTTAACATTTTTAAGATCTGGAAAAATTCTATTAAACTCTCCCTCGTGTGGAGTTATAATCTTATTCTTATCTAAAATTAAAAATAATTCTTTAGGATTTTTAGCAAATGAAGTTATTGCATCGGCATCTATAACTACATTTCTTACAAATTTAGATATAAGCTTGGTATTCTCAATAGTTTCTTGATTAACTCCAACGCCCGGTCCGATAAGAAAAGAAGTTATCGATGAATGATTTAACAGTCTTTTAAACTCTTCTTTTGAGTTAATTTCAACTTTTAATAACGAAAAAAACTTTTGATTATATTTGTCTATAGTATCTTTATTAGCGACAATTGTAACTGATCCTGTCCCACAACGAATAGCTGCACTTGATGACAATAATGATGCGCCTATAAAATTTTTTAAAGATCCATAAATATAAACTCTACCTCTAGAATATTTATGGGAATTATATTTTTTCCAAGGAAATTTTTTATTAATCCATAAATTTGGATTATTTTCCCTAATTTTATTATTTGCGATTTTATTTAAAGATTTTCTAATACCAATATCTAAAACTTTTATAATGCCTGAAAAATAAACCCCAGGAAAAAGTACATGTCCTATTTTTTTACAATGAAGAGCTAATGTTAAGTTGGCTTTAATCGCCTCACCCATGATTTGCCCATTATCACTACTAATTCCAGTGGGTATATCAATTGAATAAATAAATGCCTTCTTATTATTTATTATTTTAATTAAATTATTAATATTGGAACTAAGATTTTTATTTAAACCAGTACCAAAAATACTATCGATAATAATTGGGTTTGTTTTTTTTTTCAGCTCTTTATGCAAGTCCTTTAAGTTAAAAACTTTATAATTAAGGCACTCAAAGGCTTTATAATTATCTTTTCTCTTATTTTTTAATGGGAGTACCAAAAAAATTTTAACTTTATGTCCTTTATTAATAAGACTTTTGGCAATGATAAAACCATCTCCTCCATTATTACCTGGACCACAAATAACTAATAACTCTTTATTTTTTGAAACTTTACTTGATATATAGTTGGCACATTTTTCTCCTGCAGATTGCATTAATGAAAAGGAATTTTTTCTTAATTTAAATTCTTTTTTTTCAATGGCTTTCATTTCCGATGAATTTAAAATCATTTCTTAAAAATCAATCTACAGTTTAATTTTTACTCACACTATTATGCATACCTGACATAACTAAAAAACAATGGAATTTATTGCTTATAATTATAGTACATCTACAATAAAAATTAAAAAACAAGATTAATAATCAATAAAAGGAGAAATTAATGAGTGCTGCTTCAGACATACTTAAATTAATTAAAGAAAAAGAAATTGAGTTTGTAGATTTAAGATTTACAGATCCTAGAGGAAAACTTCAACATATGACTCAGGATTTAACAACTATTGATGAAGGTTTTCTAAATGATGGAACTTTTTTTGATGGCTCCTCTATTGCTGGATGGAAGGCAATTAATGAATCTGACATGATTTTAAAGCCAGATCTATCGAGAGCTTTTGTTGACCCTTTCACTTCCCATAATACTCTAGTTATATTTTGTGATGTTATGGATCCTATAAAAAAAGATTATTATGAGAGAGATCCTAGATCTATCGCAAAAAAAGCAGAGGCATATTTAAAAACCACTGGAATTGGTGATACAATTTATTTTGGTCCTGAGCCAGAATTTTTTATTTTTGATGATGTTAAAATTTCTAATACTATGCAAAAAGTTTCTTTCCAAGTTGATAGTAACGAAGGCCCTTACAACGGTGATAAAGAATATCCAAACGGGAATATGGGTCATAGACCAGTTGTTAAAGGTGGTTATTTCCCAGTGCCTCCAGTGGATAGCTGTCAGGACTTAAGAGCAGAAGCATTGAAAGCGATGAAAGATATGGGTGTTAAAGTTGAGAAACATCACCATGAAGTTGCTCCTTCTCAACATGAGTTGGGTACAATGTTTGACACAATGGTACGTAACGCAGACAATATGCAAATTTATAAATATGCAGTTCAAATGGTTGCTCACTCATTTGGAAAAACTGCAACGTTTATGGCTAAACCAATTAAGGGAGATAATGGATCAGGTATGCATTGTCACCAATCTATCTGGAAAGCTGGTAAACCTCTTTTTGCAGGAGATAAATACGCAGGCCTTTCTCAAGAGTGTCTTTACTATATAGGTGGAATTATTAAACATGCAAAAGCATTAAATGCATTTACTAATTCAACTACTAATAGTTACAAAAGATTAATACCTGGATTTGAGGCTCCAGTAATTCTTGCTTACTCCGCAAGAAATAGATCAGCAAGCTGCAGAATACCTTTTAGCTCAAGTCCAAAAGGAAAGAGAGTTGAAGTTAGATTTCCAGATGCTGCTGGGAACCCATACTTAACTTTTGCATCTATGTTAATGGCTGGTATTGATGGAATTAAAAATAAAATAGATCCAGGAAAACCATTCGATAAAGATTTATATTCTCTATCTGCTGAAGAACTTAAAGGAGTTCCTCAAGTTTGCGGTTCTTTAAGAGAAGCTTTAGAAAACTTAGATAAAGATAGAGCCTTTTTAACTTCAGGTGGAGTGTTCACTGATGATCAGATTGATGCTTACATCGAGTTAAAAATGACGGAAGTGTATAACATGGAACACACTCCTCACCCGGTTGAATACCAAATGTATTACAGCTGCTAATTACAATACTTTAAAATTTTAAAACCCCGTATTTTTAAGATACGGGGTTTTTTTTGTCTAAATAAAATTTACGTCTATATTTTTATATAAATTAATCTAATGCTTGGATTGTGGTAAAAAATAATAATTATTCCGCTAAAGATATTGAAATTCTAGAGGGTCTAGAACCTGTAAGAAAAAGACCTGGAATGTATATTGGCGGTACAGACGAAACTGCTTTCCATCATCTTGCAACTGAAATTATTGATAACTCAATGGATGAGGTTACTGCAGGTCATGCAAAAAACATTTACGTAAAATTAAATAAAGATAAATCATTAACGGTAACCGATGACGGAAGAGGAATTCCTTTAGATAAACATCCAAAGAAAAATAAAACTGCCCTTGAAATAGTAATGACAACATTACATTCGGGTGGGAAGTTTAAAGAAGGAACTTATTCTACTTCCGCAGGATTGCATGGTGTTGGTCTTTCAGTTGTAAATGCTTTGTCTGAGAAATTAAAAATAGAAGTATTTAAAAACTCTACTATTTTTGAGCAAAATTATTCAAAAGGAAAACCTTTAAATAAATTAACTAAAAAAGGAAAATCCAAGATTAAAAATGGAACTCAAGTTACATTTGTTCCTGACAAAGAAATTTTTGGAAAAGAACTCAGTTTTGTTCCTAATAAATTATATAATCTTTGTAAAAGTAAGGCTTATTTAGTTAAAGGCATTACAATACATTGGGAATGCGACAGATCTTTAATAAATAGAAAAGATGACACACCTAATACTGCAAAACTTTTTTTTCCAGATGGTATTGTTGAATATCTAGATAGTGAAACTAAAAATTTTACTAAAATAAATGATAAAACATGTCACCATAAAAATAATTTTGATGATGATAAAGGTAAATTTGAATTTGCTATTCAATGGCATAATGAAATTTCAGAATTTAAAATTTCATTTTGTAACTCAGTACTAACTACCAATGGCGGAACTCATGAACAGGGTTTTAGATCTGGTGTTTCAAAATCTATAAGAAAAATTGCAAAATTTAAAAATAACAAACTAGTGGCAAGCGCAAGTGCCGATGAAATACTATCTAATGCTAGTTATATTGTCTCAGTATTTATTAATAATCCAGAATTTGAAGGACAAACTAAATCTAGATTATCGTCAGCATATATTCAAAAATATTGTGACATATCTATAGCTAAATCAGTTGAAGATTGGTTTAACCAACATCCAAAAGCATCAAATTCTATTCTGACCTTTATTGAAGGAAAAATAAGAGAAAAAAATCTATTAGATCAAAATCTTGATGTTGGACGACAAAGCGCAACGAGAAAGATACGTTTACCTGGAAAACTTGCAGACTGTACCAGCTCAAAAGTTGAAGGCACTGAATTATTTATAGTTGAAGGAGACTCAGCTGGAGGTTCAGCAAAGCAAGCACGTGATCGAAATTTTCAGGCTATTCTTCCACTAAGAGGAAAAATATTAAATGTTAAAAACTCGAATACTGCGAAAATATTAGCTAACAATGAAATATCAAATCTACTTCAGGCACTCGGTTGTCAAAGAAGAGAAAAATATATTGATAAAGATTTAAGATATGAAAAAGTAATTATTATGACGGATGCTGATGTTGATGGTGATCACATTGCAAGTCTTCTTTTAACTTTCTTTTTTTGCGAGATGCCGAATTTAATTAAAAATGGACATTTATATCTTGCGGTACCTCCACTTTATAAACTTACTATATCTAACCAAATTTATTATGTGCGAAACGATATTGAAAAAGACAAATTGTTAAAAAATCTTAAAAAAGGATCTAAAATTGAAATAAGTAGATTTAAGGGATTGGGTGAAATGATGGCTCAACAATTAAAAGAAACAACGATGGATATTAAGACCAGATCTTTAATTCGAGTAACTGTTCCAACCACTGATTATAAAAAAACAAACAAATTAATTTCAAATATTATGGGAAAAAATGCTGATTTAAGACTAAAGTTTATAGAAGAGAACGCACCAAAAGTTAAAAATATAGACCTGTAACACTATTTATAGAAATTTATTTTTCTAATATCTCCACAGTTAATTCCACTAAATTGAACCGTGGAATTTATAACTTCATTAGGTTTTGATCTTTTTTCAACTACAAAAGCCTCATATTTTTTATCTGCAAAAGAATAGGCTTCTATTGATAATGAATTTCTTTTTTCTTCTTTAGAAATGTTTTTAATCTCCAAAGACATCTGGCAAACATCATTATTCTGTCTTGCTAATGTTGATAATGAATAAGTAATATCAAATTCATTCTCAATTATAACATTTATTGGTTTTTGCGGATCTTTGCTAATAAATGGAACTTTTACATCTTTAGAACATGATACTAATAACAGAAAAACAAATAATAATTTCATAAATGTGGTGCCCTCGGCCGGACTTGAACCGGCACTCCCAAAAAGGGCAAGGATTTTAAGTCCTTTGTGTCTACCAATTCCACCACGAGGGCTTTAGTGTTGTAATGCTTATAATGAAATTACAAGTGCTTGTTAAGTAGAAATAAATAAATTAACTACTTAATTTTCTTTTAAACTCAAGTAAATCTTCCAATGTAGATTTTTTTTGAGCAGGCTGTCTTAATAAAAACGCAGGATGAAAAGTAGTTAAAATATCAAAATAAGAATTAATAATTTTTATATTTTTCCATTTACCTCTTACTTCTCCCAATGGACCAATATGATTCAAAACTGCAGTTGCTGCAGTTTGTCCAAGCAATAATATGTATTTGGGACAAATAATCTCTATGTGTTTAAACAGTAGTTTTTTAAATTCATTTATTTCTTCAGACGTAGGTTTCCTATTCTTATCAGGTCTGTAATTTACTACGTTAGTTATATAAACTTTCGATCTATCAAGATGAATAGATTCCAAAAGACTATCTAAAAGCTTTCCTGCTCTACCAACAAAAGGTTTTTGCAATTTATCTTCTGTTCTTCCGGGCGCTTCGCCTATTATCATGACTTTAGCATCTATATTACCATCTGAAAAAACTAAATTTTTTCCAGGAAAATTCTTATTAAATTTTAAGATTGAATTTTTTAATTTGGATAACTCTTGATTTTTATCCATTAATATTTTTTTATTTTGTTTAAAATTTTCTCTAAAATAATTTTGCACTCTTGTATTCTTTTTTCAGAATATCCCCGTATAACAAGCGCAACACCTATTTTTCCCGATCGAAAAAAAGGGTAACTACCAAGACTTAAATCTTTAAATCTCTTTTGTAGCTTTCCTAAATCTTTACCTATCTTACTTTCAGGTAAATCAGCCTGTACAGTTGCACTGTATACTTTTTCTCCTCCAATAATTAATTGTTCTACAAAAGGCATCATGGATTGCAGAATTGTTGGAACCCCTGGTAATGTAAAAACATTTTTTACGTAAAAACCTGGCGCTGAACTAGAAGGATTATAAATTAATCCTGCTCCTCTTGGCATCTTAGCCATTTTCTTTCTTGCTTCGTTAAAATAAGAATCTTTATAGTGTTTCTCTAAAATTTGGTAAGCTTCTTTGTTGTACTCATATTTTTTTTTGAATGCTTTTGAAATCGCAAAAGCCGTAATATCGTCATGAGTTGGTCCAATTCCACCCGTTGTAAATAAATAGTCATATTTTTTTCTTAAAAGATTCACAGAGGTTACAATTGTATTGAGGTTATCCGGAATAATTCTAACTTCTTTTAGTTGAACTCCTCTTTCATTAAGCCATTTAGCAAGAAAAGATGTGTTAGCATCTTGTGTTCTGCCGGATAAAATTTCATCCCCAATTATTAAAATAGCAGCAAAAATTCTTTTTTTTTTATTTCGTGTAGACATCTAAATGATATTAATACTTTTAATGAAATTTGACAGTCCTCTAATTAAAACAAAATTCATAAAAAGATACAAAAGATTCTTTGTAGATGTATTATTAAATAAACAAATTCTTACAGCTCACTGTCCAAACTCTGGGTCCATGATGGGACTTCTTAATGAGGGTGAAAATGCATGGATTTCTGAATCAAAAAATACGGAAAGAAAATTAAAATACACTTTAGAAATCTTAGAGCATAATA
>Ga0255165_1000574_pt1 | contig 11472 bp, 12 predicted proteins | sample Atl_Cont_RepB_8d_FD_183182 | JGI IMG/M metagenome (GOLD analysis project Ga0255165, IMG submission 183182) | Freshwater microbial communities from Altamaha River, Georgia, United States - Atl_Cont_RepB_8d | ecosystem: Environmental > Aquatic > Freshwater > River | place: USA: Georgia | collected... | reverse complement strand
GACTGCACCCACTCGGCCACCACCGTCATATCGAGCGAGTGTGCCAACTGCACAATGGATCGCACGATCGGGTCGTCGCTCGCATCGTGACCGACGTTGCGAATGAACGTGCCGTCGAGCTTTAATTCAGCCGCGCGAAAGTCTCGCAGGTGGGCGAGCGACGAGAAGCCGGTGCCGAAGTCGTCGATTGATAGCTGCACCTCGAGCCGTGCGAGGGCATTCAGGCTGCGTGATACTGCGGGGTTGCTCGCCAGCGCGGTGCGCTCGGTGAACTCAAGCACCACTTGCCGAACGTCGAGACCAGCAGCAGTCACTGCTGCAACGGTGCGCTCGACGAAGTTGGCGTCAGAGAGTTGGCGTGACGACACGTTGATGTGCAGCGTGGTTGTGCGCTCGACGACACCTTCGTCGATCAGTCGCCGCAGACTGCGTGCGCCCTCGGCAGTTACCCAATCGCCGATTGGGCCGATGACGCCCGTCTCTTCCGCAACTTCGAGAAAGGCTGGCGGGGTCAACACACCACGCTCGGGGTGTCGCCAACGCACCAACGTTTCGACGCCGACGATACGACCAGTATGAATTGACACGATCGGCTGGTGTACGACGAAGAGTTCGCCGGCGGCCATGGCACGTTCGAGTTGCGAAGCGGTGCGCTGGCGATCTCGAGCCTGCGTGCGCATTTCTTCGGTGTACACCTCACAGCGACCCTTGCCGCGTTGCTTGGCGCGATACATCGCGGTGTCGGCGTTGACCAGCAGCGTGGTTGCGGCATCAGCAGGTGACTGCTCTGCGAGCAACGCCTGGGTTGCAATGGCGATACCGACGCTGGCACCCGAGGTGACTTCGACTCCATTGACGAGGTGTTGCCCGGTGATGCTTGCGCGCAGTCGTTCGGCAATCTCGAGTGCGAGCGTCTCGTCGGCGACACCTTCGGCGAGTACTGCAAACTCGTCACCGCTAAGCCGTGCGACGACGTCGTTCGGCCGCGTGGCATTCACGAGGCGCTTGCCGACGCTGACGATGAGTTGGTCACCGAAGCGGTGACCGATGGTGTCGTTGACGGTTTTCAATCCGTCAAAGTCGAGAAACAGCACCGTAACTCCGCGTTTCAGCGTGCGACTGCGGTCGAGTGCTTCGGCAACTCGGCGCAAAAAGAGCGTACGATTCGGCAAACCGGTCAACTCGTCGTGAGTGGCTTGTCGCTGCAGTTCGTTTTGCAGCTGTTTGGCTTCGGTTTCGTCGCGCGCGAGCACCGAGTAGTGCACGGTCGCGCCGGTGTCGTCGCGCACGACGTGCAGCGTGACCGACAGGGTACGCATGATGCCATCAGGGCTGCGGTGGCCGAGTTCACCGCTCCAGGTGTTGTGGGCGGGTTCGATCAGCACGTCACGCGGCACTTGATTGCGCATGGCGTCGAAGAACGTGGTGGCAGCTTCGTTGTCGGTGGTGGAGCCGGCGATCTCAGTGATACCGAGCAACAAGTTGGCGCCACGATTGGCGAACACCAGATGCGACCGCGCGTCGAAGATGACGATCGCATCGCGAGATGCGTCGAGTGCTCCGACCAATTGGTCGTTCAGTTGATGGCGTTGAGCGAGCGGTGTCACGTCGTGGGCGGTCGCGAAGTACGACACCACGCCACCTCGTACATCGCGCACTGGATGCGCAGCGAACCCGATCACGTTGGTGGTTCCATCAAGCGCGGTGAGCGCGAACTGGGCAACAAACGGTTCGTTGGCGCGTCGGGCAGCAATCCAGCGAGACTCGAGTTCGGCGCGCACGGCGGGCGTCGCGTGCGACCACGGAGTAACGCCGAGAGTGAGCGGCGCGCCACCCAGAGCGAGAGCGCGGAAGGCGTCGTTGGCGGCGGTCAGCCGACCATCGAGGTCGGTCTCACAACAGGCGACGGGGAGTTCAGCAACGGCGCGGTCGATGCACCAAGTGTGTCAGGTTGGAGCGGCGCGGTCAGGGAGCCTGCACGTAGAACGTCGCCTCGGCGAGGTCGAAGGTCGCCATCTCGACGGCAGTCAGGAGTTGTTCGCTCTCGATCGCGCCGTCGGCGGCGGTCACGGTTGCGACGTCGAGTCGTGTATCCAGTGCAAAAACGGTCAACAGATACTGCCGACGCTCGCCACTAGGTGGACATGGCGGAGAAAATCCTGCAGTGCCGTCACTGTTCGTGGCGACCACCACATCGGGTGGCAACGCCCCCTCACCAAGGGCGACGGTTCCTCCGGCGATGTTCGCCATGAGCCACACGACGTCTTCAGGTGCATCTACCGAGTGCAAGAGCACCGCCATTGAGACGGTGCCACCGGGTTGACCGAGAATCTGCAACGGTGGCGACACTTTGCGGCCATAACACGTGAACGCGAGATCGATGTCGCCGCCTTCCATCCACGGACCCGTCACACTGAAGTCGTCACTCGGTGCCAGCGACACGGTCGTGTCAGTGGGTGCGATGGCCACCGACTCGGTCTGCTCAGGCAGAGCGGGGGCGAGTGTGCGGCCGTCACGCGAGCAGGCGCCGAGTGTCGTTACGGCGAGCACGCAGGCTGCGGCAACGCGAAGCCGAGCGGCGGTCAGGGTCGTCACCACGACCTACGAGAGTAGGAGAAGTAGCGTTCGTCGTCGCGTGATGGATCGATTGAGCTTGTTGACGGTGCATGCGCACCCCGATGATGAAGCCTCGAAAGGGGCTCCGACGTTGGCGAAGTATTCGCGCGAGGGAGTGCACACCACGCTGGTGTGTTGCACGGGTGGAGAAGAGGGCGACCTCAACAACTCGGCACTCGCCGAGCCGGGTCAGCCGTTTCACGGTCTTGATGCCGCGGCAACCAAGCGGTTGCTCGCCGAACTGCGGCCTGGTGAACTCGCCGAGTCGGCACGCATCATCGGATTTTCCCGCGTAGAGATGCTTGGCTACCGCGACTCGGGAATGCCTGAGTCACCTGCCAATTCGAATCCGCTGTCGTTTCACATGGCCGATGTCGATGAAGCCACGGGTCGTCTTGTGGCGAGCATTCGTGCGAACCGCCCGCAGGTGATGATTACCTACGGTGATGACCAGCGCGGATATCCGCACCCTGATCATCTGAAGGTGCATGACATCAGCGTGCTCGCCTTCGACCGTGCCGGCGACGACGAGTGGTATCCCGATGCTGGTGCAGCGTGGCAGCCACTCAAGCTGTATTACTCGGTATGGTCGCGCGCTCGTCTCACTGCAGTGCACGAGGCTCTCCTTCGCCTACGTGGTTCATCACCGTATGACGAGAAGTGGTTCGAGCGCCCCAACTTGGACGCGCGAATCACCACGCGTCTGCACGTCGGCGACTTCTTGTGGGCTCGTTCGGGTGCGTTACGGGCGCACAAGACTCAAGTAGACGAGCGCGAGCCGTTCTGGTTTGGTCTGAGCGACGCAGAGCTCGCCGAGGTGTACCCATACGAAGACTGGGTGTTAGCGCGTTCGTTGGTGCCGACTCGCGTAGCGGTGTCTGGCGCGCAGGGCGAAGGTGCCGTCGGCGATGGCGTGCAGCCAGCCGCAGAGTTGGAAGATGACCTCTTCGCTGGCATTCGCACGCCGGCCCGCAGCTAGCGGTGACGCGACGATGCCGCAAGCGCCAAAGACACCACCGATGCCAACGGCATCAGACACGGTGCAATACCGCGTGGTCTTTGGCAAGAACGACGAAGCTGTCGAGGGACCCGACGACGCGGCCGTGGTGATCACGGTGCCGGCCACCGAGGTAGCGGGTGATCCGACATCGCTCTATATGCGCGGCGTGCTGAAAGCGACCGGCAGCACCGGCGTGTTGTTTCGGGCTTTGCGCAGCGGGGAAGTCAGCGCGACGCTGGCACGGCTCGCATCGCGTCCCTGAGCGAGCGATAGCCAATCATCCTCGCATCTGCACTGCGTAGCGCGTCGCGCAGCACGGGGTCGACGGCAAAGGCGAGGTCATCAATCCACCCGTCGGTCATCGGGCCAAGCGCACGAACTTCGGGTGAGTCGATGGCCGGCTGAATGTGGATCTCGGTGACGCCTGGTTGTAGTCGCGCGATCTCAGCGAGCACCCGCTCGCGACTGCCCGACGACCAATCGTGATTGAAGAAGTCGGGGAAGAGCACGCCCTCATCGCGCGCCAGCCCGCGAAAATCAAAACCGGCCTGCGCGGTGCTGATCGATGATGGCAAACGAATCGGCAGACGAAACTCGGCTGCGAGTTGTAGATAGACGTCGAAAAACTCTGGCCGCAAGGTGATCGAGGTGAGGTGGGGTGCGAGGTGGGTGACATCCACATTCCACAACAGTGCCCGCTCAATCTGCGCGCGACACTCGCGCAAGACTTCGTCGGGGTCGGCATGCTCCCACAGGTCGTCGAGCGTCGCAGGAAATCCTCCATCTCCTGACTGCAACGACGGCGCATAGGTGAGAGGACCCCAGCGATACTCGGCGTGTTCTGATACCAGCGTGAGATGCACGCCGATGTCATCATCTGGTTGCAGGTTCGACACGGCGTGGCGGGCCCACGGTGCTGGAACCATCAGCGACGCACACGTTGCAGCGCCGTCGTGCAGGGCTGCCAGCACACCGACGTTCGATGCGTGAAAGGCTCCGAGGTCGTCGCAGCTCAGAATCACGAGGCGCGCATCATCGTCGTAGCCGAGGGTTTGATTCAGCGAGCGCGCCACGCTGTGACGCTAACGGCAGGCACCCCACAGCCCGCGTGCGTCGCGTTGTGCGGCGAAAGCCGCAGCGACCAATTCGGTTTGGTATCGAACGTTTGGCTCGATCACGAGCGGTCGCGCCATGCCCGCAGCAATCAGTGCGTGACTTACGAGAAGCTCACCATTGCCGCGCGCGATGAAGAGATACAACAGCAATCTTCCATACGGGTCGCGCGCCTCAGCATCGCGTTCAATGCGCACCCGGGTGCCGGGTGGCAGCAGTGCGGCAAGAAACTGCGTGGCTTCTGGCCCGTAGCACTGAGCTCTCTTAGTCGGATGCTTGGTTTCGGGCGTATCGACGCCAATCAAGCGAATGGTCTCACGCACGCCTGCGATGTCGGCACGCAGCGTGTCGCCGTCGATGGTGTCGATCACCACTGCGTGCGTCGGTGGTGGCGGGGGAGGCGAGTCGCACGCCGCACTACCGAGCGCAAGGGCGAGCACGGCGATATAGCGCGTCGCTCTCTTGCCGAGTGTCATCACCGAGTGGTGTGCACTGCCACGCCAGGGCGGACACGCATCGCAGAACTACGGTGAGAGCATGACAACACACGCCCACCATGGCTTGGGTCGCGTCGGCATCTGGACGTTCGCCCTCGATCTGCAACCGATGCGCAAGGCACAAGAGGCAGCCGCCGAACTTGAGTCACTCGGATACGGCTGCATCTGGGTGCCTGAAGCCGTCGGTCGCGAGCCATTTGCGTCGTGCGCGATGTTGTTGTCGGGCACCAAACGCATCGGTGTGGCGACGGGCATCGCATCGATGTATGCGCGCAGCGCCATCACCATGCAAGCCGGTTGGCGCACTCTGACAGAGGCCTTCGGCGAGCGCTTCACCTTGGGCATCGGCGCCAGCCACGAACACATGGCTACCAAGTTGCACAAGAGCGCTTACGACAAGCCCTACTCGTCAATGGTCACGTATCTCGACCAGATGGACAAAGGTCTCTACGCGGCTGCAGCACCAACGACAACACCACGTCGCGTATTGGCGGCACTCGGCCCAAAGATGCTCGCGCTGTCAGCGCAACGCGGTCTCGGAGCGCATCCATACTTTGTGCCACCCGAGCACACGCAGTTTGCGCGCGGTGTACTCGGTGACGGGCCGCTCTTGGCGCCAGAGCAAGCAGTGCTCTTTGAGACTGACCCGATTAAAGCGCGCGAAGTCGCCCGCAAGTTCATGGCGACGTACATTCGACTGCCGAATTACGCCAACAACCTGCGTCGCCTCGGCTACACCGACGACGACCTTGGCGATGCCACGCGCCCGCCGAGTGACCGCATGGTTGATGCAATCGTTGCGTGGGGTACCATCGACGACGCAGTCGCGCGTGTCAAGGCGCACTTCGATGCGGGTGCCTCACACGTGAGCATCCAGGTGATTGATGCCGACCCGATGGCGTTGCCGATGCGTCAATGGCGCGAACTTGCCGAGGCGACCAAGCAGCTTTAGACGCCAAAGACGCGTCGTTGCAGCTTGCGCATACCCCCGAGCCAGCGCTCGTGTTCGGTGGCTTTCAGTTTCATGTAGTCGGCCACTTCAGGGTGAGGGAACACAAAGAAACGTTCGGCCACGATGGCATCGTGCACCGCGTCGGCCACCTCATGCGGCTCGAGCACGGCTCCGGCGGCGCGCACCACATTGCCCGCATTCGGATTGATTGCAGAGTTCTCCGCTGGGCGATCGCCACCCCGCAACATTGCGGTGTTGACACCCTGCGGGCAGAGACAACTCACACGTAGACCGCGCGAGCCATAGGTGATCGACAACCATTCGGCAAACGCAACGGCCGCGTGCTTCGTGACGGAATACGGCGCTGAACCGATCTGCGCCAGCACGCCTGCAGCACTCGCGGTCGACGCGAAGTATCCGCGACCTGCCGCCAACCAGTCGGGCAACAGATACTTCGCAGCCCAACGGTGCGCATGCACGTTCACATCGAACGAAGTGTTCCACTCGGTTTCGGATGCCGACAAATCGGTGCCCATGGCGACACCGGCGTTGGCGAAGAACAAGTCAATTCGACCGGCAATTCGGCGAGCTTCATGCACGAGACGTTCGTTCTCGTGTTCGGTCGAGATATCGGCAATCACCACGTGAGCCGAGTCGGGGCGACGAGCGTTCAATCGCGCGGCAATGGTCTGCACGTCGGCTCCGGCACGATCACTCAACACGACCGTTGCGCCAGCGTCGTGAAATCGTTCACCAAGTGCCGCTCCGATGCCGCCGGCCGCGCCTGTCACCACGGCAACGGAACCACGAAACTCCACGGAGTGATGTTAGGTGGTCACCTGTCACCCGGTGTCGTGCGTATCCATGGCAGGCGCAGATGTGAGCGATAGTCTGCGGCGCACGGCTTCAACACCGTGGAGTAGAGCAAGTAGAACGTTATGAACCAACGAGAGGACACCGACAGATGAATGACACGATTCAGCGCTCAGCAAGTCACGACGCAGTCGTCTTGGCAGAGGCAATCGAGGTCATTGACAAGGCACTCGCGGAAATCGGCTCTCGCCAGCTTGTGACCACCACCGAAGTTGCCGATCTCTTGCTGGACGTGCGTCAGTTGCTCAACCAAAAAGTCGAGTCCACCACCGCTTCTTCGAAGTAGTTGCGTCGGCACTGCTCGGGCTCGGCGCGCTCGGGCGAGGTGCTGCGTAGATCAACTGATTGAGTGATCGCTCGATGCGGTCGCGTAGCAACTCGGGTTCGGCAACCGCTGCGGTATCGATGTGAATACCGATGTCGAGTGAACCGTTGTACGACAGCAATGTTGCGTTGAATGCAACACCACCAAGTGGGCCGATGGGGTAGTTCTCGACGATGAGGCCACCCGCGATATACAGCGGTACGCCACCGCTGCGCACGTTGGAGGTGGCAAAGTCGATCGACTGACTCTGTGTGCGTGCGATGCGAGTGAGCACCGACGTCGGCAGGTTGGCAGAGAGCGTGGCGAGCGTGTCGAGCGACGCCGACTTGGCGCCCTCACGCGCTTGCGTGAGCGCTTCGTTGACGGCCGCAAATCGTTCGACGATCGGCATCTCGCCGGTGGGCACGAGCAGTTTTGCCAACGAAAACGCATTGCTCCCTGACGATTCGGTGCGGGTGCTGATGGCGATTGACGTGCGCAATGACTCGACAGGTGCGCCACGCTCTCGGTGATACGCGCCGGCTGCGTCGGCGACGGCGGTGACAAACGCTGTGTTGAGTTTTCCGCCCAGCGCACGACTGGCGTCGATGAGTTCACGATAGGGAACACGCACGGTTTCGAGTCGTCGTTGTAGCGAGCGTTTCGTCCACAGTGGTGACCGCGCAGGGTCGACTTCACCCATCTGGTTGAGGAGCCCGCGCACCGAGTCGTTGAGTTGTGTGGCCACACCCGGAAGGCGGGCGGGCTCGCTCAGCACGTCGCGCACCTGCTTGAGCAGGCCGAGTGGCACGCGCAGGGCGTCGGTCATCGATGAGCGCAGCAGGTCGACAGGCTCGTCGGCAAGCAGCGGAGGCTCATCAGGTGTGGAGGCAGGAAGCGGTGGTGGAAGCGGTGCATTGCGTTCGAGATCGATGAACTGCAGTGAGAGCATGACGCCGCCTTCGCCGTCAGCGACCGTGTGATGCAGTTTCACGATGAGTGCACCACCGCCACCAGCGAGACCGTCGACGACGACGAACTGCCATAACGGCCGGGTGCGCTCAAACGGATCGTTGATGATTAGCGTCGCGAGATCGAGCAACTGGCGCTGTGAGCCCGGCGTGGGCAGCGACATGCGGCGCACGTGATAGTCGATGTTGAACTCGGGGTCGTCGACCCAGCGCGGCGCACCGAGTGCGGCCGGGGTCGGGCGCACACGCTGACGCAGCCGCGGCACTGCGATGGTCGCACGTTGCATGCGTTCACGAAACAGTGAGAAGTTGATCGGTCGATCGACCACCGTGACGTTGCCGAAAGTCGAAGCGAGGAACGGATCCTTCTCCATCCGCCACATCAGCCCCTCGGCTTCGCTCATGCGCGAGTCGAACCGCGGCACTTGCTGGTCGGTGAGAAGGGCTTCGTTGGTCACGAGATCGTGGCGGTGAACTGCACGGCAATGGTGCCAAGCAATGTGCCAACGAGAGAGCCTACGAGAATGTCGCTCACGTGGTGAATGCGAACGACCACACGCGACAGTGCGATGACGGCAGCAAAGATGAAGAAGCCGGTGATCCACCCTGAGTGCACCCAGCCGCTGAGGATCATCGATGCGAAGAACGCCGATGACGCGTGACCACTCGGAAAGCTGCTCGTGAGCGGGCGACGCACCGTGAAGCGAGCATCACCGGTGACGGTTGGGCGTGTGCGACGAAACAGTCGCTTAATGCCTTGGTTGAGCAGCAGGCTCTCGGCACCCATCAGTGCGGCGAGCACGACGGCCTGCGACCACGAGAGCGAGCCGGTAAGTGCACCGACCACACCGATGACATGCCAGATGGCCCCAAAATCGCCAACGGCACTCGCGGTGTTGAAGAGATAGACGAGCGGCCGCGAATTGCGCAGTGGTTCAAACCACCCGTCGAGCCGCTCGTCGATGCGGTCGACCCGCGCCACGAACGCACTCATGCGAGCGGGGCGAGCCCCACCGCCTTGCGGCGAATATTCACGGCGACACTGCTCTCGGCATGCGCGACGCTTGGGTCACCGCCATGGGCGGGACACCATCGCTGATAGTCGCACCAGTCGCACAACTTCTGCACTTTGGTGGCGAACTCGCCGCTTGCCGTCGCAGCGTTGAGATCGTCGAAGACTTGGCGCGCAGCAGTGCGCACCTCGTCGAGTGCCTCAGGTGTGACTTCTCGGCTCACGACCCGCCGGTTGCGGGGGTATTCGTCGCGGCCGCCACCGAGGTAGTAGACGCGCACCTCGTGTGGTGTCTGCTCGAGCTGCACCTGACACATGAGCGCGTACAGCATCAGCTGGCGAAAGTTGTCGGTGGCGTATTCCGGTCGCTTGGGTACCGCGCCCTTGTAGTCACTGACCACGAGGCGACCCTTGTCGCGCTCGAGCCGGTCGATGTATCCCCCAATCTCGAAGTCGCCGAGACGAGCACTGACCCACTTTTCCAACGCAACGATGTCGGCATCTTGCGGATGCTCGATGCGGTAATACGCGCGCACCGCCTCACGAGCAGCCTCCCAGAACGCCTCGGTGGCGTCGGGGTCGAGCGCGAGCAATCGGAATTCGTCGTCGTTGAGGAATTCTCTCTGCGCTTGGTCAAACGCGCTGCGCGCGGCGTCGGTCGTGCGCTGTTGCGCGGGGCGCTGCAGCAACAATTCGAGAATGCGGTGGGTGAAGTTGCCGCGCAGTGCGACTTCGACCGGCAGTTTCGGAATCGAATCAACGTACTGAAAGCGGTACTTCATCGGACAGCCGAGAAAGGTGTTGATGCGCGACGGCGAAAGACGCGGCAGATTCGACTTCGTCGATGAACGCGGCCCGGGCATGCGCACGCCAGCGTAGGCGCGCGGTGTGTCAGCGCGCCGAGATACCCGCGGCAATCTCGCGCACGAAGGCGGCGAAGCGCGCAGGGGCATCGAGCGGCCCGAAGTGGCCGAGGTCGCGCCACTCGACAAAAGTGCACCCGGGGATTCGCTCGGCCACTCGTGGGGCGATTGCTGCAGGCGACATCTCCGCCGACGCACCTGCCATCACCCAAGTGGGTGTGCGCAACTCGCCGAGGCGTTGCCACGTGTCGTGGAAGGCGCCCATCTCGTAGGTTTGCGCCTCGAACTCGGGGTCACACTTCAACTCGACCCCGTCTTTGCGTTGCACAAAGCCGTGATGTACGTAGGCCGCGAGTGAGTCGGGATGCAGCGACGACAGGGGTGGCTTGGCGGCGAAATTGGCGATGGCGTCGGCGTAGGTGGGGAAGCCTCGCCGGCGCCGCCGCGTTACCTCGGCGAGCGGGTTGGCGCGAGCCGACTGCGTGCGCGCCTCGGGCGGGAAGATGATCGGCTCGAACACGATGAGGCCCGCGAAGTGTTGCGGCTCGCGTAATGCCGCCATGATGAGGCCCGCTCCGCCCATCGAGTGACCGACGCCGATGACGGGCTTTCCTGTCGTGGTCGCCATCGTTCGCGCGACGGCGAGGGCGTCGTCGCCGAAGCCCTGCCAGGTGAGCGACCAGTCGCGCGGTGGTGTGGTGTCGCCGTAGCCGCGATAGTCGAAGGTAGTGCGGTCGAACTCGGGCAAGTGTGACGCGACTGGCGCAAAGACACGCCCGTGAAAGCCAGTGGCGTGCGAAAAAAGCAATGCAGGAAGCGGGTGTGCCGACGAGACACTGCGTGATGCGGTACGTGGTGCGGAGACTGCAGCTTCGTCGTACACCACGACGCTCACGTCATTCGAAGATGCAACCTGCCGGGTCGAGTGAGCAAACACACTGCTCAACCTATGGCACGCCTCAGTATGCTCGCCACATGATCGACTTGACGGCGTCGCTCTTGCCTGGTGATGACGACGCGTTTCGGCGCGAGATTCGTGCGTGGCTGAATGAGCATCCACGCCCGACTGGCGAACAGTTGGCGCGCCGCGGATTGGTGGCACCGCACTGGCCGCGTCCGTGGGGTCTTGATGCGTCGCCAATCGAACAGTTGCTCGTTGACGACGAGTTGCGTCGCGCCGGCGTGCAGCGACCCGCGAACCCGATCGGCATTGGCTGGGCTGGTCCGACCATCGTGATGGCGGGAACACAAGAACAGAAGGATCGGTACTT
>Ga0255165_1000572_pt1 | contig 11532 bp, 10 predicted proteins | sample Atl_Cont_RepB_8d_FD_183182 | JGI IMG/M metagenome (GOLD analysis project Ga0255165, IMG submission 183182) | Freshwater microbial communities from Altamaha River, Georgia, United States - Atl_Cont_RepB_8d | ecosystem: Environmental > Aquatic > Freshwater > River | place: USA: Georgia | collected... | reverse complement strand
CTTCAGGAAGGCCACGACCTCGGCCACGGCAACCTTGGTGGCAGCGGTGTCGCGGCGGTGCTGGTATTCCAGCACGCCCTCTTTCAGGCCCTTGTCACCGATGGTGATGCGGTGCGGCACGCCGATCAGTTCCCAGTCGGCAAACATCGCACCAGGGCGCTCGCCACGGTCGTCCAGGATCACGTCCACACCTGCGGCCAGCAGCTCGTTGTAGATGCGCTCGGCTTCCGCCTTGACGGCTTCGCTGCGGTCCATGCCGATGGGGCAGACCACCACGGTGAAGGGGGCGATCGAATCAGGCCAGATGATGCCGCGCTCGTCGTGGTTCTGTTCAATGGCCGCAGCCGGCAGGCGGGTGATGCCGATGCCGTAGCAGCCCATTTCCATCGGCTGCGGCTTACCGTCTTCGCCGAGGAAGGTGGCGTTCATGGCCTTGGAATACTTGGTGCCCAGGTAGAACACGTGGCCAATTTCAATGCCCCGCTCGATCGCCAGCTCGCCCTGGCCGTCGGGCGACTGGTCGCCCGCAACCACGTTGCGGATGTCGGCCACCAGATCGGGCTCAAGCAGGTCACGGCCCCAGTTCACGCCGGTCATGTGGAAGTCGACTTCGTTGGCGCCGCAGATCCAGTCGGCCATCAGGGCCACGTCGCGGTCGGCCACGACCTTGAGCGGCTTTTTCAGATTGACCGGACCGAGGTAGCCGGGCTTGCAGCCGAAGTGGTCTTCGATCTCGGCCAGTGAGGCAAAGCGGAAACCGCCTTCCATGCCGGGCAGCTTGCCCACCTTGACCTCGTTCATGTCGTGGTCGCCACGCACCAGCAGCAGCCAGACGGTGCTCTTCTTGATGGCGCCATCCTCACCCAACTCGTCGGTGGCCAGCACCAGCGACTTGACGGTGGTCTTCAGCGGCACGTTCAGCAAGGAGGCCACGTCTTCGCAAGTGCTCTTGCCGGGCGTGGGGGTCTTGGCCATGGCCTGGTTGGCCGCACCGCGCGGACCGGCGGGCGCCAGCGCCTCGGCTTTTTCAATGTTGGCGGCGTAATCGCTGTTGGGGCAATAGACGATCGCGTCTTCGCCGGTGGCAGCGATCACCTGGAACTCTTCGGACAGGTCGCCACCGATGGCGCCGCTGTCGGCCGCCACAGCGCGGTAGCGCAGGCCAAAGCGGTCAAAAATCTTGCGGTAGGCCTGCGCCATGTTCTGGTAGCTGGCCTTGGCGCCGACCTGGTCCTTGTCGAAGCTGTAGGCGTCTTTCATGATGAATTCGCGCCCGCGCATCAGGCCAAAACGGGGACGGCGCTCGTCACGGAACTTGGTCTGGATCTGGTACAGGTTCTTGGGCAGCTGCTTGTAGCTGCGAAATTCCTGCCGCGCCACATCGGTCACCACCTCTTCGCTGGTGGGCTGCACGACAAAGTCGCGGCCATGGCGGTCCTGGATGCGCAGCAGCTCGGGGCCCATCTTGTCGAAGCGGCCCGTTTCCTGCCAAAGCTCGGCGGGCTGAACGACCGGCATGGTCATCTCGATGGCGCCAGCACGGTCCATCTCTTCGCGCACGATGGCTTCCACCTTGCGGATCACCCGCAAACCCATGGGCATGTAGTTGTAGATGCCCGCACCCAGCTTCTTGATCATGCCGGCGCGCATCATGAGTTTGTGGCTCACGACTTCGGCGTCGGCAGGAGCTTCCTTGAGGGTGGAGATGAGGAATCGGGAGGCTTTCATGGGGTCTTGGGAAAGAAACTTGACATGCGTTTGGCCAGAAACAGGATGGCCGTGCATAATGATTGCAACTTGAAAATTTGAGGTTGATTATGCTGGATCGGGAGGGTTTCAGGCCCAACGTCGGCATCATTCTGCTCAACCAGAAAAACCAGGTGTTCTGGGGCAAGCGCATCCGTACCCACAGCTGGCAGTTTCCGCAGGGCGGCATTGACCGGGGAGAAAGCCCCGAGCAAGCCATGTTCCGCGAACTGCATGAAGAAGTGGGTCTCCTGCCGGAGCATGTGCGCATCGTGGCCCGAACCCGCGACTGGTTGCGCTACGAAGTGCCGGACCGCTTTATCCGCCGCGATGCACGTGGCTTCTACAAAGGTCAGAAACAGATCTGGTATCTGCTACAGATGGTGGTCGGCGACCACCATCTGAATTTGCGCGCAACTGACCATCCGGAGTTCGACGCCTGGCGCTGGAACGACTACTGGGTCCCGTTGGATCTGGTGATCGAATTCAAACGTGGCGTCTACGAGATGGCCCTGACCGAGCTCGTGCGATTCTTGCCCCGGCATGAACGGCATAACCGCTATCTGCGTGGCGGCCCACCGCGCAACACCCGTCAGAACCCGGAACAAAACCTGCCTCTGGCCCAGCCTCCGCACCTGGAATTGCCACCGGGTGCCAGTTTTGACCCCGACCCCCAAGGCTGAAATCCTCATGAAAAAACCGCGCCACATCGGAGCAGCGCGGGCTGGATGCTTTTTTGAAGTGCTTCAGCGGCTGAGGATCAGATTGTCCCGGTGCACCATTTCGGGTTCGGCGGTGTAGCCCAGCAGGGATTCGAATTCATGCGATGGCTTACGGCACAGCAAACGTGCCTCGGCGGCAGCGTAATTGGCCAGGCCGCGCGCGATTTCCTGGCCTTGACTGTCGCGGATGGCGATCACATCACCGCGGGAAAAATCGCCCTCCACAGCCGTCATGCCGATCGGCAAGAGACTCTTGCCTTCGGCACAGAGCTTGTGGGCAGCACCGGTATCGACCGTCACCGAGCCACGCAGCTGCAGGTGATCGGCCATCCACTGTTTGCGGGCCTGCTGCTTGGCGGTCTGGGCGACCAGCAGAGTGCCAATGTTCTCGCCGTGCGCGACCCGCAGCAACGCATCCGGAGCGCGGCCCCAGGCAATGATGGTGGAGGCGCCCGAACCCGCCGCGCGTTTGGCAGCGAGGATTTTGGTCAGCATGCCACCCTTGCCAATCGATGAGCCGGCACCCCCAGCCATGGCTTCGAGTGCAGGGTCGCCTGCCCTGGCCTCGTGCACGAAGGTGGCCGCCGCATCCTTGCGCGGGTCTGCGGTGTAGAGGCCCTTCTGGTCCGTCAGGATGACCAGCAGGTCTGCCTCGACCAGATTCGCCACCAGGGCGCCCAGGGTGTCGTTGTCGCCGAACTTGATTTCGTCATTGACCACCGTATCGTTTTCATTGATGACAGGCAGTACGCGGTGCTGCAGCAGGGTCAAGAGGGTGGAGCGGGCATTGAGGTAGCGCTCGCGGTCAGCCAGATCGGCATGGGTTAGCAGTACCTGGGCGCTGCCCATGCCGTTGGCGCGCAGCTGCGTTTCATACATCTGCGCCAGGCCCATCTGGCCGACAGCTGCTGCGGCCTGCAAGGCGGGCACCTCGCTGGGACGGCTCGCCCAGCCCAGGCGCTTCATGCCTTCGGCGATCGCACCGCTGGAGACCATGATGACCTCCTTGCCCGTCTGCGCCAGCTGGGCCATCTGGCGGCACCATTCCCCAATCGCCTGTTCATCCAGCCCACGGCCTTCGTTGGTCACCAGGCTGGAGCCCACCTTGACGACGATACGACGGGCATCGCGCAGCACTTCGGAAATCGGTGTGGTCATCTTGTAGCGGGACTTCGGTGGCGAGGCCAGGCCTCACAGGAGAGAGCTTGTTTACTGGGGCTCGGAGAAACGCGGGTCAACTTCGGTCGCGCCCTGCTCTTCGACATGCCGGGCGTGAATGTGTTTGTAAATATCGCGGATCAGCGATTCGCACCCCTCACGCGTCAAGGCCGAGATTTCGTACACCGGCCCTTTGTAACGCATGCGTCTGACGAAATCCTTGACCCGCGCTTCGCGCTCGACGCCCGGCACCATGTCCAGCTTGTTGAGCACCAGCCAGCGGGGCTTGGCATACAGGGCGGGATCGTATTTCTTGAGCTCGGCGGCGATGGCTTTGGCTTGCACTACCGGGTCCACACCCTCATCGAAGGGCGCAATATCGACGATGTGCAAGAGCAGGCGCGTGCGCTGCAGGTGCCGCAGGAACTGGTGACCCAGCCCCGCGCCCTCGGATGCGCCTTCAATCAGCCCGGGGACATCCGCCACCACAAAGCTTTGTTCAGGGCCAACGCGCACCACCCCCAGGTTGGGGTGCAGCGTAGTGAAAGGGTAGTCGGCAATCTTGGGACGCGCATTGGAAACCGCCGCAATGAAGGTGGACTTGCCGGCATTGGGCATCCCCAGCAGGCCCACATCGGCCAGAACCTTGAGTTCAAGCTTGAGGCTTTTACGCTCCCCCGGATGACCCGGTGTTTTTTGACGTGGCGCACGGTTGATGGCACTCTTGAAGCGCAAATTGCCGTAGCCACCCTCGCCGCCTTTGGCGATCATCAGCTTTTCACCGGGCTGCAGCAGCTCGTAGAGCACCTCACCGGTTTCGGCGTCACAGATGATGGTGCCTACCGGCATCTTGAGCGTGATGTCATCCCCCATGGCGCCGAACATGTCGGAGCCCATGCCGTGCTGACCCCGCTTGGCTTCATGCCGACGCGAATAGCGGTAGTCCACCAGCGTATTGAGGCTGGGATCGGCCACGGCGAAGACATGACCGCCACGGCCACCGTCACCCCCGTCCGGCCCCCCGAACTCCTTGTACTTCTCATGCCGGAACGAGACGCAGCCGTTCCCGCCGTCACCTGCGGCGATGTCTATGTAGGCTTCGTCAACGAACTTCATGGTGTCTGGGTCAGTGGCAGGAACAATGGTCTGGCCGCAATGCGTGAAAGCACATTATCGCGGCGGAACATCGCTTCAACAGGGGCATTAAAAAGCGAAAAGCCCCGACGGGCGGGGCTGCTTCGCTGGGAACGAAACCTGGCTTAAGCGGCCGGGGTCACGTTCACGGTGTGCTTGTTCAGCTCGCCTTTGGTGGCAAACGACACGTGGCCGTCCACCAAAGCGAACAGGGTGTGGTCCTTGCCGATGCCGACGTTGGTACCGGCGTGGAACTTGGTGCCACGCTGGCGCACGATGATGGAGCCAGCGCTGATCAGCTGTCCGCCGAAAGCCTTCACACCGAGCATCTTGGGCTTGGAATCACGCCCGTTTCGCGTAGAGCCGCCGCCTTTTTTCTGTGCCATGACCTGTTCTCCTTAGGCAGCGATTGCACCGATTTGCAGTTCGGTGTATTGCTGACGATGACCCTGACGCTTCTGGTAATGCTTGCGACGGCGCATCTTGAAGATGCGCACCTTGTCGTGCTTGCCATGCGCCACGACCGTGGCTTTGACTGTGGCGCCGGACACCAGGGGCGTGCCTACCTTGATTTCAGCGCCGTTGCCGACGGCCAGAACCTGGTCGATCACGATTTCCTGGCCAACGTCCGCAGCAATCTGTTCTACTTTAATTTTTTCGCCGGAAGCAACGCGATACTGCTTGCCACCGGTTTTTATGACCGCGTACATGTTTGACCTCGTTCGATACATTTCCACGGGGAAATCCCGTAGAACCTTGAATTCTAGCACGGACGGTCGCCCAAGTCACCCCTGTGCGTGACCCGCGCCCTGCGCCTCCTATAATGGAAATTCTTGCCCATATGCTGGGCGCTTACCGGATTCCTCAAGTTGTCAACCGCAGAAAACAGCATTGCCTCGGTCCTGGATCTGGTCTCGGCAGACATGGCCAAAGTGGACGAGGTCATCGCCAGCAGGCTGGACTCCGGAGTGCCCCTGGTGGGCGAAGTGGCCCGCTACATCATTTCTGCGGGCGGAAAACGCCTGCGGCCTGTTTTGCTGCTGCTGACGTGCGGCGCATTGGGCTACCAGGGACCTCAGCGCCACAACCTGGCTGCTGTTGTCGAATTCATTCATACCGCCACGCTCCTGCATGACGATGTGGTGGATGAGTCCACCTTGCGCAGAGGCAGAGCCACCGCCAACGAAAGTTTCGGCAACCCTGCCAGTGTGCTGGTCGGAGACTTCCTTTATTCACGGGCCTTCCAGATGATGGTGGATGCAGGCAGCATGCGCATCATGGAAATACTCGCCGACGCCACCAACGTCATTGCCGAAGGCGAGGTCCTTCAGCTGATGAACATGCATGATGCCTCCCTGGATGAAGAAAGCTACTTGCGTGTCATCCGATCCAAAACCGCCAAGTTGTTCGAAGCCAGTGCCCGTCTCGGCGCCATACTGGCAAGCCAGCCTGAGCACATTGAAAACGCGTGTGCAAGCTACGGCCAGTCCCTGGGAACGGCCTTCCAGGTCATCGATGATGTGCTGGACTATGACGGCAACACGTCGGAAATGGGCAAGAACCTGGGTGACGATCTGCGCGAAGGCAAAGCCACGTTGCCCCTGATCCTCGCCATGCAACATGGCAACCCTGAGCAGGCCCAGGTGATCCGTACAGCGATTGAGACCGGCAGTGTTGAGCAGCTGTCCGAAATCGTCCGAATTGTCCGTGATACTGGGGCACTTGAGGCAACGCGCCAGGCGGCTGCGGGCGAGGCACAACGCGCGATTCACGCAGCAGAGCAATTGCCTGACAGCCCCTACAGACAAGCCATGCTGAAACTGGCTTCACAACTGCTCAACCGCAGGGCCTGAAGTTACTGTCACTTGTGGTGCCAATCGCTTGGTGCCAACTCTGGCTCATCACAAGCCGCGACAGCACAAACCTCAAAACAGGTTTGCTACAATCGTTGGCTGCACACGGGGTGTAGCTTAGCCTGGTAGAGCGCTACGTTCGGGACGTAGAGGCCGGAGGTTCGAATCCTCTCACCCCGACCAACAAATCAAAAAAGCCCGCAAGCTCTCGCTTGCGGGCTTTTGCGTCTGGGCCGGAAGATTTATTTCTTCGCCGCAGCACACTTGCCGTCTGCCAGGCTCTGGAAGGCCTCTTCACCTTTCACGGTTCCCTTGAGATGGTAGTAATCCCAGGGACCTTTGGACTCGGATGGCTTTTTAACCTGGAAGAGGTACATGTCATGCACCATGCGGCCATCAGGACGCAGTTTGCCGTTCTTGGCAAACATGTCATTGATGGGCGTGTCCTGCATCTTCTTGATCACGGCAGCACTGTCGTCGGTGCCCGCAGCCTGCACCGCCTTGAGGTAGTGCATCACCGCAGAATAAACCGAGGCATGATTGGAGTTGGGCTTGCGCTTCATCTGCGCCTCGTAACGCGATGCCCATTGACGGCTCTCGTTATTGAGATCCCAGTACCAGGCCTCGGTCAGGTACAGGCCCTGGGCCACATCCAGACCCACAGCATGTACGTCTGTCAGCAGCATCAGCAAGGCAGCCAGGTTTTGCTTGCGGGTGAGGCCAAATTCGGCCGCAGCCTTGATGCTGTTGACGGTATCGCCACCTGCATTGGCCAAACCCACCACTTTGGCACCCGAAGACTGGGCCTGCAGCAGGAAGGACGAGAAATCGTTGGTGGCCAAGGGGTGACGCACGGCGCCACGGACCGTACCGCCCGCCTGCTTGACCACTTCACCGGTGTCTTTTTCCAGAGAGTGGCCGAAAGCGTAATCGGCCGTCAGGAAAAACCAAGAGTCACCACCGTCTTTGACAATGGCCTTGCCAACCACCTTGCTCAATGCGATCGTGTCCATGAGGTAGTGAATGCCGCTCGTCGGGGAGCAATCCTCGTTGGTCAGGCGCGCTGTGGCGGCACCGGTGGTGATGGTGATCTTGCCTTTTTCCTTGCCCAGCGCCTGAATGGCCAATGCCACCGAGGAATTCAGGTTTTCAACCGAAATGTCCACATCCTCACGGTCAAACCAGCGCAAGCCGATGCTCTTGGCGATGTCAGGTTTGTTCTGGTGATCGGCACTGACCACTTCAATGGGCTTGCCGAACATCTTGCCGCCGAAGTCCTGCACGGCCATGCGCGCAGCGACGAGAGCACCCTGCCCGCCGTAATCGCTGTAGACACCCGAAAAATCGGTCAGTACACCAATCTTGACGGAATCACCCGAGAGTTTGTTTTGCTGGGCCATGCCCGATTGCTGTGCGAACAAAGCTGCTGCGACAAGCGCCACAGTCCGCAATTTTTTCGATCCGATCATCTGATGAGTCTCCAGTTTTGAGGTCGTTGCCGACGGTGAAATCCGTAGCCAGACGAGAATACAGAAATACTCGGAAAATGCATGAACCCGATGGTCACTCGCGTAACACCCCTGACCTCGCAACCACTCTGCTGCCTGTCTTTCAGAACGTTCACATGGTCCCAGAAATTTCTTTCTCTGCCGGCGTATTGTTCTGGTTCAGACATGATTTGCGGCTGCATGACCAGCCGGCTTTGCAGGCCGCCATCGCGCAGGCCGAAGCGCTCGGTGGCTGGTTGCTTCCCGTGTTCGTTGAAGAGCCATCGCAGAACGCCCTGACCTCATGGGGTTTTGCCCGGACCGGTGAGCACCGCCGCCTCTGGCAGTCCATGGCACTGGACGATCTGCGCATGCAACTGGACAAGCTGGGTTGCCCCCTGCTGCACTTGCACGGCCCTGCCGTGCAAGTCTTGTCCCGGCTGGCGCGCTTGCTCCGGTGCCATCACGTGGTCTGTGAAGACATTCCAGCGCCCCACGAAATGCGTGATGTTGCAGGTCTTCGGCAAGCAGGTCTGCAAGTGCAAACCATCTGGCAATCCACGCTGATCGCCCCTGAACAACTGCCATTTGATGCGAGCAAGGTACCTGACCACTTCACAGCATTCCGGCAAGCCGTGGAAGCCACAGGCATCCGTGCTGCAGCGCCTTTGCCCGTGATCAATCGCCTGCCGCCTGCTCCCCCCTCGCAAATGATGGCGCTGGTGATCGGACACATCGATCGGGTGGAGCACTCCCCGTTGAATGACTGCCTTCCTGACATTCCCGGGCAGGCTGCTTTCAGGCTGGATCTCCCCGCCTTGCATGGCGGGGAAAGGGCCGCTCTGTCGCATCTGCAAGGCTATTGCGCCCGCGGCCTGCCGCACAGCTACAAAGCCACACGCAATGGTTTGATGGGGACAGATTTCTCAAGCAAATGGTCGCCCTGGCTGGCGACTGGTGCGCTGTCAGCGCGTCAAGCGTGGACAGCGATCGAAAACTTCGAAGCCGAGCAGGGCGCCAACGAAGGCACCTACTGGCTCTGGTTCGAGTTGCTCTGGCGGGACCATTTCCGCTGGCTCCACCTCAAACATGGCGCACAGCTCTACCGACCGGAAGGGCTCTCCGATCATGCGCTACCGGGTCATGACCCTTCGGCTTTCAAAAGGTGGTGCGAGGGTCGCACAGGCCACGCCTTCATCGATGCCGGGATGCGTGAACTCGCACGCACTGGCTACCTGTCCAACCGCATGCGGCAGAACGTGGCCAGCTACCTGATCCATGATCTGGAATGCGATTGGCGCGCAGGTGCGGCCTGGTTCGAAGCACGATTGATCGATTTCGACGTTTGCAGCAACCAGGGCAACTGGCTCTACCTCAGCGGTCGGGGCACCGACCCTCGGGGGCAGCGTCGCTTCAATCCGGACAAGCAGGCCAGGGACCATGACCCCGATGGGGTCTACCGGCAACTGTGGTCCGTCCCCTATTCGCAGGAGTCAACATGCACGCATCGATCGCCATCATGACCTCGCTGGTTCTGGCCAGCTCCGCCTTGTCTGTTCAGGCAGCCCCACCCTTGCAGGCCATTGATGTGCTCGACGTCCCACGCTACACCGGTCAATGGTACGAAGTGGCGAAATACCCCAACCGCTTCCAGAAGCAGTGTGTCTCGGATACCGTGGCCGAGTACCGCGCCCTGGCTCAGGGGCAGCTGCAAGTGATCAACCGCTGCCGCACGGACAGCGGCCAGATGCAGCAGGCCGAGGCCCTTGCCAAGCAAGTGGGTGAGCGCACATCAGCCAAACTCAAGGTGCGATTTGCTCCGGCCTGGTTGTCCTTCTTGCCCATGGTCTGGGGTGACTACTGGGTCATCGACATCGACGAGGCTTATCAACTCGCAGCGGTCAGTGAACCCGAGCGTGAATACCTGTGGATCCTTTCACGCACACCAACAGTCGAACCCGCACGCTATGCGGCCTTGCTGGCCCGCCTTCAGGCCATGGGTCTGGACACCTCCAGGTTGCAGGTCAGCACGCACACCCCTCGCTGAACAGTCTTTACAAAGCAGGTCTTCGCTCTCATGATATGAACTCCTTGGTATTCAAAAGGAGCCATCATGGCCGAACCACAGGGAGGAATGCTGGCGCGTGCCGGCCAGGTTGATGACGCGCCAGTGGTGGTCTATGTCCAGCAGATGCTGGAGCAGGCCGTGGCGCTGAACGCGTCGGATCTGCACTTCGAACCCTACGAAACGCACTACCGGGTGCGCATGCGCATCGATGGCGAGCTGCGCGAGGCATCCGTCGCTCCCGCAGGCTTTCGCGAACGCCTGGCAGCACGCATCAAGGTGATGGCCCGGCTCGATGTGGCCGAAAAGCGGTTGCCGCAGGACGGGCGGGTCAAGCTCAGGCTGCAGAGCGGCCGGGAGCTCGACTTGCGTGTCAGCACATTGCCCACCTTGTTTGGCGAGAAGGTGGTCGTGCGCGTATTGGACGCGCGGCAGGTCCAGCTCGATCTGGCCGCGCTGGGCTACGAAGCGCATGACCTGCGACAACTCGTGGAGGCCATCCACAAACCTCACGGCATGGTCCTGGTCACCGGACCTACAGGTTCGGGGAAAACCCAATCCCTGTATGCCTGCCTCAAGCAGCTCAACACCACCGAAGTCAACATCGCCACCGTCGAGGACCCGTGCGAAATCCAGATCGACGGCATCAACCAGGTGAACGTGCAGGACAAGCCGGGGCTGACTTTTGCCGTGGCGTTGCGCGCCTTCCTGCGCCAGGACCCGGACATCCTCATGGTGGGAGAAATCCGCGATCTGGAAACCGCCCAGATCGCGATCCAGGCTGCACAGACCGGCCACCTGGTGCTCTCCACCCTGCACACCAACGACGCACCCGCGACACTGGTGCGACTGCGCAACATGGGCGTGGCCAGCTACAACGTCGCCGCCAGCGTTTCCCTGATCACGGCCCAGAGGCTGGTGCGCCGCCTGTGCGAGCAGTGCCGTGAACCTGCCTCGGTTTCACCCGATGCCCTCCTCCGCGCGGGACTGCCCGAGCAAGCCTTGCCAGACTCCACCGCCCGGGTGTACCTGCCACGCGGCTGTTCGCAATGCCACAAAGGCTTCAAGGGGCGCACCGGCATCTTCCAGGTCATGCCGGTCAGCAGCGCCATGCAATCGCTGATCCTGCAGGAAGCAGGCACACCGGCCCTCGAGGCACTGGCCACCCGCGAAGGCATGCGCAGCCTGCGTGAAGCCGGCCTGCGCCAGGTGCTTGCCGGGGTCACCTCGCTGGACGAGGTACTGGCTGCAACCCGGGAGCAGGCATGAAGATCCTGCAAGGTGAAGCGGTCTTTCGCTGGCATGGGCGCGACCCCCAAGGACGGGCAGCCCAGGGCTTGATGCAGGCGACAGATGCGACGATGGCC